>WLWD01006195.1_pt1 | contig 120284 bp, 80 predicted proteins | sample 6712731 | NCBI WGS metagenome assembly WLWD01 (sample SAMN12718690, study PRJNA576275) | sponge metagenome | isolation source: marine sponge | host: Mycale hentscheli | place: New Zealand: South Island, Marlborough, Capsize Point | collected 2014-11-01
TTACACACACACACACACACACACACACACACACACTTTCATCACAACATAGCTGTAAGGAATCTGGCACTGTTGTTATACTACCTGTCTCTGATGAGCCGTAGTCTGATCTATACTGGCTGCCTTCTTCTGCCTCAGACTCATCAGACATTGCTAGCTAACTAAAACAAGCCCACAGCCATAGGCTTACTATAGTCTGGTGGCTTAGTGAAATTACCGTTTTTTGGCGGACAAAAGGATCAAATTTTGCATGAATTTTTCTTTCAACTTCATAAATATTATTAGCCTAGGAGCCCCACCCAAAAATTTTAATTAAGCCCACTAATTAAAAATGGCCGCCAGAGCATTTATTGTTATTTATGCTTTAAATATTCTGTTTTTAGAAGCAATATTATTATGCAAGAATTATTGTATAGCTAGTTAACATGTTAAATTTCAAGTTTAAAACATAGATTGATATATTTATGGCTGCATTAGCAACTACACAGTGGTGAGCAGCATACATTAACCTTGGCACTTAAATTATATCTACTGTAATCTCCTTTGCAGGCACACTTAAAAAAAACTTCTGGTATGCTAAGCCAGACCAGTTCTCAACACCGTGCAGCAGCAATTTTTGACCAAATTCACTTGGATTTGAAATTACTTGGTGGGGTTGAGTGCAAGAAGTCCATATTCCAGCCTGGTATTTACTTACTATGTTAATGTTTAGGCTCTTACAGCTAAACAATTCCTCTCTGGCCCCATCACTGAACTCAAACTGGTCTTATCCTATAGCACAACTGTTAATCTTTCTATCTTTTGAAAGTGATTGGAGCTGCAAGGTAATGCTGCTTGCTTAAGGGTGCTGACACATCCGGTTACGCGGTACGCCCACACAAATCAATTAACTGTTGCTATGGAAGGTAACTCCGATTCTATACCTTGCAGGTCCACGCTGCCCGGGGGATCTCTGAGACCCGTCAACTGGCAGCCAACTGATCAAGAATGACTAACACACAAACGGAACTGCAAGAGTTATGAAGCCTCAAAGTCTCAAAAGTAAACGCCACTATTTGGAAACAGAGGAAGACTACGGAAGCTGGAATTTCGTCCACCGCTTGCTATAGCTAATTGTTACAAAGTTGTCGTTTTTGTTTTTCTCATTTCTATTTTGTTTTATATTTATTCACATTTTCACATGATTTTTTTCCAGTCGGGTCACGACTGTACACTATATTAAAAAACTAAATCGACAACTTTAATTACCTTGTTAAGTTATGCCGCAGTACTAAAAATGAAAGACTAACTCTTCGTCCTTCTGGACTTGGACTGCAAAATAGATTCCAATTGTCTCGCACTTTTTTGCTACTGTGCAATTTTCTAGCCCCGCCCTCCGTAAGCCGAGTTAACTATACTTACCACGGCCTGCCAGGAAGCTCTTATCTATGCGCGGGTATTTAAGGTCCGCCCTCTACCTCTACAACTCGGTGGTTTCGTGGTTTATTGCTCAATTAAGCCGTGCGCGAGCGTTGCTATGTGCCAGCACCCTTAATGAAAGTGATATTTATAACTGAGGTCTAATTTCACCAGGGTTTGCACTATAAGAAACTGAAAAAGGCTGATTCCAGTTCCATAAAATGACTTTACTGCAGTTGTTGAGTTGGGGTTATGGTCAGAATTATCCAGAGCACCAACAGTGAATAATCTATCCGTAAGACAGGCCGGGGCCACAACTCCTTTTTATTGTTCAGATACTGCTGCAGCTATCATACTTTCAATTTGTAAACTTTGTCATATGAAATACAAATTCACATGTGATAATTGTTCAATGAGTTTTTTGCTCCAAGCCATGTGGTGAACATTTAGACCAATGTAAATGGGAAGAGGTGGCTCAAGATCAGAGGAATGCCTTGTTTCATGGTACAAGATTCAGAAGCTTTCTTATGTGCTAAAATGACTTGACCTACAGTTAGTCATACCTGAGTTTCACATTATATGTTGTTTTTTTTTAAGTCCTTCCCCCACCTACTGTATGGTGTCTTCATTCACCTTGTTTGCATTTTGGTGTTCTATTCGCGGTCACCTACGCCCTTGACCCGTCTTTCAAATTAGTACCATTGAAAATTAAAGGAATATGATATATGGAGGCTTGAAGGACGAGACTCCTGTAGGCAATTAGATGGAAAGGAACCATTGAACTTGAAAGGGCTGATCAATAATTATCAAAGCAGCCTTGGCTAAAATGGTAGCATCTTCAGAAAACGTCCCCTTCTGTAAAGCCTCCCTAAGCATATCTTAGACAGCCTTATTGAATGTGATTATGGTATTTCTGCCATCAAACTGTTCTTGGGCTTCTGGGAATTGTTCCAACAGTCGTTCCTTCAACTTGATTTTATTGTACCCCTTAGAGATATCAAAATCATGAAAACGACTGACCTAGAGGGAATACTGACATTTGAACATTGAAGTTCCAGAACTAAAGGCTTTCCCAATGTAGCTAACCAACTCCACAAATACTCCGGAAAGGTTTATATTATTTTCCCCAGTGTGGACTTTCTCTTCTCTGATCGACTTCTGTAATGGTTTCTCAAACTCGTAAGGCACTTAAAGTGATATTTAGCTACCTTTGCTATAAGGTCTCCACCACCAGTATGAACCAGAAGCTTAGAGTCCTGTAACACTTATTATTCATCGTATGTTGCTATCGGCAGCAAAAGTAGAAACTTGTGGAGATTACTTTCTTCAGATGTTTTTCACAAAAAAATTGCAGTTGTTAACTTTTACTACACTTGCTGGGTGGTCTATCTTCGTTGTAGTCATCTACACTCTTGGAGTTATATTTCCTTGCTTTGTTCTGTTTGGAACTATTAAACTTTAAATGATGAGATTTGTGCCAAGATGCACTTGACAACAAAATCTAATGCACTTGTACTGCCACTAAAAGAAACACATGCAGGAAGGGCATCAGGTCCCTCAGCTCAGCTATGTTGCCTAAAAATCCTTCTCCACATTTTCGCAACTGCTTGTACATTGGTCATCGTCATGTGTCATTAATCCTGCCGACAAATGACAAATCGTTTCCAATCTAACTCATGTAATACTCCACATAGCACAGTTGCATGAACCTAGCCCGACACCAAAGGATGGTTATGTAATGGCTTAGTTTTTACTACTTCACACTTTAATTGTGAGTGTTTTCCCTATAAGTGACAATTTTTCACACTTGTTATTACTTTGATTCACCAAACTCCAAACAGTTGTCCGATATTATTTCTGATTGGCAGCCATCTTGCTTTACGAACGCGTTTCATGAGGGCTCCTAGGCTAAAATTCTTTAGTAGGCCCTAAGGAACAACCATACAAAATTTTATGCTTTTGTCCAATGGAAACTGGTAAACTTGCATAATGACCCTAAGCCACCTGACTACTAAACAGACCAAACACAGCCCAAGGTTCCCAATCTACATCATCATTAAGCCACGCCCACAACAGGAAGTAATTCTGATTTGGGCACATAGTGCCACTTGATGACTAACGTTTGCTAATTAGGAATGTCGACAGTAACAGAAGGTATTTTTATATCCATTCTTATTATCCTCTACCACTTGATTTAGTTGCACTCTCCTGCTCTCTTCTCCTCTCTGTTGATTGTGGAGTTAGGCTGTGTGAAACTACTGCCTTCCCTTTTCCCCTTTATTGTTGTGTATTGTTGTGTTTATTAATTTTAGCCTTTTCCCCCTTCAATAAAAATCAATTCTGACAATTTGTTTCATATTTTTGTAACATCATTCCATCAAAATGTTCTGTAGGAAGAAATCTGAAAGACAAACTGTGAAGGTGCACAAGAAAGCTTCAGGTAAGGAAGGTCAGAGCTTGTGTGCATTGCTACAGGCAATACAGCTATAGTAGTTCTTTATAGCAGCTAAAGTGAACTGGGTGATGTGTTGTTTTTGTTGTTGTTGTTGTTTGTTGCTACTTTGAATTTTGTGTCTAATATACGCAGTAAAATGTTGTCTGATGTGTGAAGTGTTTGTACATATTAGTATACGTGTGTGTTTTAATTTAGTGGACTATATTGAGTGATCTCTAATTCAACAATTTTCTTATAGTAGGCAAGTGAATTTTGGTGTGTAAGTCAGTGTAGCTACTTTTGTGGAGGCATTTCAATTGATGTGTGGACTCGTGCTTTAAGAGTGACGGGACAAGTTTTTACCCTTAATTATTTACCTTATACTCTCTCACACGTGTAACTCATAAGGAGACACAAAGATTTAGAGTTGCTCAGAAATTTACTGGACTTATTAGATTGGCTGGGCATTAGTACCTGGTTAAACTAAACTACATAAGTAAGAGACTAATTATGAGCAGCTGTATTGTATTATGTCAGGAAAAGCAGCAATTCAGAGGGGTCGAATTTTGTATGTGCTGCCTCACTTAAGGCATCAAATTGACACTAACAATCTCTACATTGTATAATTATAACGGATGATGTTCTTACTGGGAAAGCAAGCCCACTATCTCTGCATACCACCTGTTTGTCTTCCACGTGGTGTCAAATTGAGTTCCATCATATTGTGTATGTGTCTTGCTGCAGGGAAAAAGCTTGGAAATTCTGAAGCCCCTGAAGCTCTAGTTGGGCGTGTCAAGGTGGTGTCATCCAATGCCTACAAGAGTGAGAAGGAGGAGGACTACAAGCAGCAACAAGCGCTGGAGTTCCTTCAACAACACTTCTATGGCGATCACCGGGATAGGATTCCTAGTGAGTCTTTGGGTTTGGTAAGGTGTGGTCATGGATTTGTACTCGAACCATGTCTTCTGCCCATGTATGTTGCACTCTTCATTCAGTCATGATGTGTGTGTGCAGTGTATTATGGATTAGTATTTTAATTAGTGGCTCATTTTTTTTTAATTATCTTAAGTTGTTTGATTCCTTGTGTGAACATTTTGTTTTGTTTTTTCACTTGTAGTTTTGAGTCAGCGATCGAAACGTAGGCGTCTTCATGGACGGCCTGCACTGAACTTCATTTCTACCTAACACTTCTGAAAACTACTACTGTCCATTGTTCATTGTGTTTCCATCAATTTCAATTTTTCAGTCATTATTATAAATAAATACATTTTTATTCAATTGAATATTGTCGCTGATATCACAAATAAAATAAAAAAAATTATGCAAAATGAATTGTGATAGCAATGGTCACAGAAACAAAGAACAAGCAGAATTGAGAGTATTAAAATGTCAATTACTTGCCAACAAGTATCAAAATAAAAATGAATGGCAAAAAGAAAAGAATTTCATCAGAACCCTACAAAAATGTTGGGCAATTTCCGTGCTTGTTGTTCCTCGTCATCTTTCTTGGTCCCCCCATCTAAATTTTTACTCCCCAATGCACCCAGAGCGCTTTCTATTTTTAAATCCTTACCTACGCCAACGTCTAACTGAGCCAAGTACGACGGAACTTCAGCTTGAGCATGCTCAGTAGACTGACTCGATTCGCCTGCAGCTGATACACGTGATGATGGCAAGTTTGTATTGCTGAGTGACTTTGAACTTTCTCCTTCAGATTCTTTCATATCTTCATTGGAAATCACGCCTCCCCTAGGAGGCGTGGTTGTTTTTAGAGTAATCTCCCCAAACTGCTGCTGAGTTTTGCTGCCATCAGATGCCTCCTGTGTCGGTTGTGGTCGAGAGGAGAACAGATTAGAACGGAACATGCCAAACGGCCCAGCATTGTTGTCATCACCGTACCCTAAATCAACTCCACTGCCACCGCTGGCATTTCTGAATAACTCTCGTGGATCTATGGGTTTGTTCAGACTAGATGGGTCTTGCAGTAGCTTAGGCACTTCAAATGCAGAGCTGTCTCGTGTACTCTCTTCCTGGCCTTTCTTGAGAATAGAGATAGATGAAGACGCTAAAAGAGAAGATTGGTTTTGGGTTGTTCCCTCACTGGAGCCTTTCTTTGATTTTATCTTCAAGTGGGAGTATTTCAGTCGAGGGTCTATTCGTCGTGCTGGCTCTGTTTTTGAATCCACAGAAGATGGTGGGCCTATTTGCTGTTTGTAAGTGTCGCTGGTGGGATTAGAGGAAGTGGGGCGTTCCGGACTGTGTCCATTCTTCATTCCCCAACTTCTTAGTGGCTTGTCAGCTTGAAAATGTCGCTGTTCATTGTGTTTTGCTGCTGATGTTCCTGCAACACTAGCAGAACCTGGTGGGTAAGGCAATCGGGGTGCACTTGGTTGATATGGTGCACGCCCACCTGAAAGCTCAGGTTGGTAAGGTGTGGTTTTCTGGATATCTGCTTGGTAAGGTGTAGTTGATATAGCAGCCTCATTGGCTGAATCCCTATACATTGCATTGGTTCTGTGGTCAGGTTTCCTGGAATGCCACTGGCTACCCAATCGAGGATCATTTTCACTCAGTTTCTCTGCAGTCAATCGACTTTGCCTAGGATCGATTCTTGATCCACCCTGGGGCAGTTCCACGCCCATCTGCGGCGGATTGGATACTTCATACTGAGAATGGGGGTTGACTGAAGAGGTGTGAAACTGTTGCGCTGGGTTTGGGGCATCTGACACAGAAGGGAGAGAGCTGCTTCGAGGCACGGCAAGAGATTCTTGTGAACTCGAAGGCAGGCCATAAGGAAAAGCCGCAGACACTGATCGAGGGAGACTGTCAGAGGGCGTGTCTGTGGAGGCATCCGACTCTTGAACCACAGAAAAATCTTCCCAGTACTCAACGGGTTTCATCGTCTTGTAGCCGTCTGGCGGTAGCCTCATGCTGATTGGAGGAGTAGGTAGCAAGCCCTTGCGCTCAGTAGCCTCTCCTACTACCGCGGGTCCCGGCACGGTAGTGGGAGGAACAGAGGAGGTTGAATTGGCGAGAGAGGGCGGATTGGGAAGAGAAGAACTTTGAATGGGAAAAACAGGCAGTTTAAAGTGGGTAGACGGCGGGATCCCTCTCGGCAGCTGGTGGGGTTGAGGGAGACCTGGGATACCGGCAGAACTGGGAGGTTTAGATGGGAAAAGAGGAACAGGAGTATTCAAGGGATTGGAACTAAGATTTCCTTTTTGTGGAATGGGAAACAAAAGTTGTCCTGGAGGCGGTGCTATAGGAAATGGTGGTAACCCCATAGGTGGTCTTAGAGGAGCGCGAACGTCAGCTGGAATCGAAGGTGGGAAAGAAGATGAAATAGGTGCAGAAGATGCCAGTGGAGGCTTCAACTTGGGTATGGAGAATGCTTTCAGCTTTAGCCTCTCCTCCAGTTTAGCCAGTGATATGGAGACAATGAGGGAGTTGCCATCTGCTGCGGGTTCTTTAGAGGCTTCTGCAACGCCGTCTGTCTTTTCACCTTCACCAGGTAGCTAAGATGAGAATGGGACAGGAAAGTGAGTGAAAGTAATACAAGGATAATACAATGAGTTAAAGTGACAAATGCCTCTGGAATGTCAATAAAACCATGTTACATTGGGTACATACAGTTCTGGGCACATATAAGGTTCTGGGCACATATGCACATATCAGGTTCTGGGCACATATGCACATATCAGGTTCAGGGACTTATATTAGGTACACGGCCAACATTAGGTACACGGTTCTTACTAGGTACAGTAACGTCATACAAAAGGGCATATAGTTGAGGACACCAATGTATTTTAAGAAGCGCATATTTCTGTGAGAAGTCTTATCTAGGTATACAATACTTCACATATTTATTACTAGATGCCAGTCTTATCATAGTTGGAATGGACATCAACTTACGGCTGATAAGAATGTGCGGGTCTCTGCAGTGAGTGGGGCATGAGAGAACTTGCACCTGTCACCATTCTTGCAGTAGGACTTGGCGTGGAAGAACTTGCAGGGATAGTCACCTAGACAACAACAATCCGAAATGTTATAGTTGAGTGACATGGAGTTTGATTGGTGGGTAATTGAATTTTAAGTGTAGGCACAAGGTTAAAAAATGACACTCACACACACTTTAGCCTTTAGCCACCCATCTTCTGATGATAGCAAGTGGCTAATTGATGAGCTTTGCAAAACCTAGAATGCTGTCTCATATCCCCTTGTCTGCGAAATATCCTCATGCACTGCGTACACTGGAAGCTAAGTCCTGTGTGGCTTGAACTTGCATTCGACTGATTTACAGAAGTGACTGAGTCTAGTTAAATCTCCTCTCAAACCTCCTCCCACACATGCAAACATAACTAAGGTCTGGGTGAGCACTGCTTGCCACACAGGACCCTGGAGTGCTGGTCTGTAGCGTTCTCTAGCGTAGCTCACTCCACTTCTTTCTATCCTGCACCTCTTCACACACACACACACACACACACACGTGTATTGCATAATTAGATGTACCAATTTTTGATACTTTAAGAGATCTACTGTAGATAAGGCAACAAGGAACCACAACTCCTCTGACTGTGATAGATAACATGTAGGTATGTGTGTGTGTGTGTGTGTGTGTGTGCATGTTCAATGGCAGATTGCAGGATCAGTGGAAACACATGGAAGGAAAGCAGAAAGGGGAAAAGGCAGGGAGTAAGAGACAGAGGAGGTATTGTGTACCATGGTAATAGTTGCAGTTGCTTCCTTTGTTACACGTCCCAGCCAAGTAGAACTTGCATATTTCTTTCTTCTTGGTGGGAGTCCCCGCGTGGCTGTACTCGCAATTGTCACCCTACACACATAGCCCACAAATCATGTGACTCAGAACTATTCATGCCACATGCATGCATACACACATATGTACAAGACTATCTATCACAAGCTGAAACAAGACAAGCACATATCACACCCAGCACCTCCCTCATTATAAGCCCTGCACCAAACACTGGCACAGCTATCTGTTCACTCACGTGCACACAGAAGTTGTTCATGTAGTACTTGCACACACCCTTCTTGTATCGCTGAGGGGCAACCTGGGGCTGCTTCGGTAGCTGGTGGAGATTTGCACTGAGTCCATTTGATGTTCCACTGTTTGATTCTTCACCATTTTCTTCCTTTGCTGCTGGAACTCCAGATTTCATGTCTACATTAATAGGGAAAGATAACTAATTAATAAATTAATTAATAACAACAACAACAACAACAATAATGAACACATCAGAAGTGTGAGGTGTGAAGAGAAATTTTTTCTAACACACACACACACAGACACACACATGTATGTGGGCCAAAGGGATATCTTGATACATAGGCTATTTGAACACTTACAGCATGGATTCATCTACTGTTATAAAACCGAGCAAAACAAAAAACAAACAAACAACAAAAACAACAACAAAAAAACAAACAAACAATGTGAATCAAAATGTTTCCAATAGCCAGTCATTCATTTCTGGATCATGTGGGTGGGTGGGTGTTCCTAGCTTTATTTTCTGTACTAAACCACTTCACCACATGTGAGCGCACTGCACACGTGACACATACTACAACCATATTAAGCAACAGTTCAGTGCAGAAGGCAATAACATGATGACCATCACTTGACAAATGTGTTAATCTGATCATAATAGAACTACAAAACTTACCCTTCAGAACATCACCGGTGGTGATGGCAGCACCAGAGGCTGACAATCTAACACCTGCATCAGCAATTAGGTCTGTGTCTTTGGTGCCTCCATTTTTGGCAGAAGCTACTTTGGTAGGTTCATTCTTGGAACCTGGTGGAAACCTTGCGGACACACCTCTTTTCAGTGGGCCATCTTCCAGCTCTTTACCTAGAGGCTCCTCATCATCTTCTTCTTCGTCCACAAGCTGATCCAAATAATCATCGTAACTGACATCATTGTCACTTTCACTCAGAAGTTTCGGACGAAAAGACGGAGGATTTTTGGCCCCTTCCCTGGGCCGCTTTCTTGATCTCAGAGAGTAATTGAAAACATCATCTTCATCGCCTTCGTTAAACTCCTGGAGTGTTCCTGTTTCTTTAGCAGTTCTCTCTTCATTTTTGACAGAGTCTTCATTTCCTTCAATCGAGTCTTTTGCTATCTGGTTGTTCTGAGAAAGTGATTGGACAGTTGGACTCACCTCCATTGAATGTGACATTTCCTCGTCCGATGTTGCCGGGGATATGGGTGTGGTTTCAAGTGCCACTTGAAGTGTGGACCCTGTACCCTGTGAAGGATTATTGGAGGGACTGAGAGGAGGAGCAGCTGAATCATTCACAGGCGCTACGTATACTTGAATACGAGAGATCTCTGAAAATAATATAAGCCGCTCTTGGGGGTTAACTTTTAGACGATCATCACCGCCTGCCTGCTCGCTAGATTCTACGTTGCCTGTCACGCCCACTTCATTCGCACTTTTTGCATCACCCGATGCATGAATGTCAGTGGATGTTTTCATTTCACTTGCCGAGTTGACTTCATCAGGCATGCCCATATCATCAGTAGGTTTACCCACTATACCAGACATGCCCATTTTACTGTGCTTACCAGCTTCATCAATCTGAGCTGTGCTTGTCGATTCAAATGGACCTCTCTGTTCAGGAATGCTGGTTTTCTCCATTCCTTGATCCACCGATTCAGCACCTTGATTTGGAAGACCCAACTGGGTATTATCCGAAGAGACACTCTCCACACCATCCCCTTCCTGTGTCACACCCACTGAACCACTCGCATTTGCGCCCAATGGAGAAGATGTGGTTGTCTCCATGGGAACATCTTGTTCGGTCGTGTGGTGGCAAGGCTCAGCTGCCGCAGAGGAAATGTCGGCTGCAGCAGCAGGGGAAGCATCAACAGCAGTGGATGTTGATTCAGTGGCTGTGTTGGGACTTGGGGTGGAAGAAACCTGAGGGAGAACTCCAGGAGGGAAGTGATCGGAATTGGCTACAGCATTCGGGACTTCTACCTGTGAAATAGAAACCTTGCTGCTAGTACTTGCAGTGACACCATCTTTCTCCAGTCCTTCGACGTTGCTCACAGAGCTAGGAAGTACGGGGGATGTGGCCATTTTAAGAGCTCCTTCCCCCTCAAAGGTGGGACTAACGAGGGGAGAGGAACTCACTGATGCAGTAGTTTTAGTGATTGCTGTAGAGATATTACTATCATTGGTGGCATTCAACATGGCCGACATCTGAGTACCTATAGCAGAAACTACGCCACTGGCCGAACATTCTTTGCTTATAGTCCCTGCCACTGCTTCACTCGCGGAAACAAGAGGAGACGTTTGGGAAGGAACAGCCTCGAGCACATTTCTGACCACACCCACTTCATTTACACCTGCAGCATTGAATGCCACTTGTGTAGATGGCTCAGTTGTCTTCTCCCCCACAGAATCATTGCTACTACATTCCCTGACCTCCAAATTCGAACCTTTGTCAATGTACCAAAGCTTTTGTTGTTGTTCAGGCTCTTGGTTCTTCTCTGCTGATCTCCCATTAACCTCTCTTTCTCCCTTTAACTTATTCTCACTACCTTCCTCCTCTTTCTTAGCAACATCTTCAATGTTTTCCAGTGACTTCTCTTCGACAGCTTTCTTCTCCTCTTCTCTTTTCTCCCATTTCGACACCTCCTCTAGATACCAAGTGGGTTCGGCCGGGTAATTAAACTGGTCCAGATCGCTGCACTTTTTCTGGTCCTTCGGGGCAATCAGCAATCCCTTACCACTTTGGCGTCTGCTCGTTATTTCTTCTTGAGTCAAAACGATCCCTCTCATGTCACTGTTGCCACCCATCCCATGGTACATGCGGCCGGAGTAACCCCCATAATTCCCACTCGGCTTCACTCCAGCACCACGCCCATACGATCTCTTGCCCATTCCATGCTGCTGGTAGTTTTTCGTCTGGCCATAGCCTCCAAACTTTCTGCCCCTTCCACCGCTTTTACTGCTGTAGTGATAAGAATCGCTGTCACTATCATGGCCACCGCGTCCAGCGTCCTTTCGACTATCCATACCGTACCGACCTCCAGGACTGCCGTATCTTGACTTTGGGCTCCCAAAGCCGTCCCTGCTTGAGAGTCTGTGTTGGCTCCTGCCGTGGCTGTAATCTTCACCAGTCTTAGAGTCCCTCTCATCTTCATCTGAGGACCGGTACCTGGTAGACCATCTCGGAGATCGGGACCTTCTGCGAGAACCTCTACCACTGCGCACGTCACCCCTGTCAGATGAAATGGATCGACGACGGGATCGCTTGGAAACAGGAGATCTTGACCTATCCGACCTTTTCCTCGACACATCTCCTGACGAACTGTAGGATGGAGAGTGGTCATGTGAACGCCGTCGACTCTTAACCCGCTTTGGAAAATAAGCTGCTTCTTCATCATCTGAGAATATTTCACCAGAGCTGGATTCTCCTCGTCCTCTTCTTCCTTCAATGCTGCTGTTGAGGTCTGTTGGAGTAGATCCCCGACCAAATTCCTTGTTGTCATGGAGATCAGTGGAAGCATCAGTTCTCTCTTCTTCTCCCTGCAGCCCGGCAACTGAAGATGAAGAGTTGTCAGCTGCCATAGCAGAGTGTTCTCCTCCCTCATCCTAACCATTTACAACAGCCAAACACGACAACAGTGAAAAGTAAATCTTAAATTATAAATCAATTTTAAATTATACGTATGAAAAAATATATGTAATCTTCAATAATTATGACTAAATGTACAACACAAGAAGCTAACACACAACAACTAATGAAAGCCAATCATTGTACACACAGACTTTATTTCAGAAGGAAAACAGCATACCAAAACAACGACAAACACATACACGCTACTATTAAAGTTTACAAAATAGGAACCATGCATAAGAAACACTCTAGGCCATTGCACATGCCCAGAGGCTTCTGTTGTCACTCCCTCTACTATCCTCTCCAAACAAAGGTTAGAGGTCTTCAGGTGGGTATGAGAAACACATCCAGGGGTGCATATTTGGCTAATACTGCCAATGGATTGGGCATGCTCGATACATAGATATAATAACAACTAGGGGAAAGAGAAGGCTACAGCTGTCGCAGTTTAGTATTGACAATGTTGTTATAAGGAGTGTCGGAAGATAAACAAACACAGACAACAGCAAACATATCAAGTACCCGCACCCTCCCCCCTCCTGTGTTGCCACGGTAATTGCGTGCATAGTGGATGGGACAGCCAACCAACCGAGACATAATTTTTCTATCTCACAGACTCGCAAGTATGGGCCACACCTGCTGACCCCTCCTCCTCCCTCTCACACAATCTCTCCCAGTTGTAACAAGATGCAGGATCTACCAAGAAACAATTGCACAGCCTAATACACGATAAATTATTCTTGTTTGCCCCATTAATATTTGTGTGCTTTCACGGATATGTATTGAATATTAAAGCTATTTGTACCAATTCCTTCAACCTGTCAGGGCAGTTGGAGTGAGCTCGTACGCTTAATAGCTCCAAACAAGGTGAGAAGTGCTTCCCCTTTACTGAGCCTAGGAATCTGGCTTCACCAAGCGATTCATGCTCTAGTGTTTCCAGAGTGTAGTCATGATCTTAGCCATTTCACATTAGTTAATGGCTTCTTTGGCAAGATCACTAGTTTTGTTTCTTGCATGTGCCATTCATAAAACATTGCATAGGTGCAAGTATCAGATATAGAAATAGTCTGTGGAACTAGAGGTCATTACTACATGTCGTGGGGGGGAGGGGGAAGGCATATTATTTGTTACTTTTGGTATTCTTATTCATGGGGTAAGGACCCAGCACGCTTATGGAGTAAGTATTGCAAAAGCATGTAAAGTATAAAAATAGGCCACAAAAGCTATGTGTTTGTGTATGTATGTATGTATGTATGTATGTATGTGCATAGAATATTATCAAAAAATAAAGGAGCTGAGGTGTTCAACCCTTCCACGTCACTTTCAAACTTGAGCAGTTTCTAGACTTTTTAAATAGAAAACATCAATTTGACTCGGGGGGGGGGGGGGGGGGGAGGGGAAATGAGAGAATTAATTGTGAGAGAATTTACTACGTACAATACTAAATAATCTATGAAACTGGTAACCCTGGCTCAGCTGACCTCAGCAAGAAAACAGTCAGCTGCATAGGCTATCTCAACTAACTCTAATCCATGGAATGCACACAATCACTATAAATAGAAACACACTCAAGTGCTTAGGACAAACAGCACCAGGTGTTAACACAGAGCTGGAGGGCTGAATCTATTTTTAGTATATCCTGTCTCATGGTATTCTTGAACACATGTCCTCACTCGTGTGGTTTCAACTATGTACCCTAAACTGCAAGCTTTATTCAATTCTACTGAGTTGAGTACTTCCAATGATAAGGTAAAGATATACACAGATGAGTCAATTAGATCACTTCCCTTCTCCTGTTTGCACATTCAAATAAAAGATATAAAATCACACACAGTATTAATAACTAAACACACACACAAGCAAGCCAGGCCAGTAAACACACACACATAAGCACAGTCGGAAGATTTGACCAACCAAATGCAACTTCTTTCACCACCTGGAAACTAAAATGTTCCTTCAGTTATTGTAGACAATTTAGATACACCTCTCCTTTGTGTAACCACATAGTAACTCTCTCAACCAACTATTGATAAAACACAAAAAATTACTGTAACATGGAAATTTGTGGTTATTAACAATCATTATTACTATTGTTAATTTATGATAAGTGGGAATGGACTATGCATAGTTAGGTTGTTTTTATTATTTAATCTCAGAGTGAGCTCTATAGTTGTTTTGTTTCATTACAATTAGTAATAAATAAGACAATTAAAATTAAGACAACAAAAACAGGACAGAATTTAACATGTGAATGTAATAATTCTCAACTTAGTGAAATCTTATTTGCTAATTGCTAATTCTCAACCCAGTGTCAGATGAGGGTCGACAAGCACTGTGCATTACCTAGCCATATAAATGAACCGCAAAGCTGGTCAACACTTGATACTAAAAATAGAATTCATGGATCACATTCTTCCGCTTTGATTATTAAGACATAATAATACTAAAAGGAACCATTATGAACACAAATATCACTCTGGAATTTTTGGGACACAAAAACAGGTACGTTCTAAATTTAGTAACATAGACTATGACCTTATAAGTCACAGCTAAAAAAACATGGCTGTCATAATTGTGTGCATTTTTACACTAAGGGATCACAGACCTTAGAAGGATTTTGTGGTCCTTCTTCTTCTTCGTCCTCACTGGACAGAACTTCTCCATCCTCTAATTCAGCGTCGCTTAGTTCACCATCATCGGCCATTTTATCCCCTAAAATAGTTTCGAGCTTTTTTTTTTTGAATGCCGTTAGCGTACTACCCACCCAAAAAAGAACAGCAGTTTATTTCAAGTTTTCACCTAAAAAAACTGGAAGAAAGCTACCCAGGGGTGCACTATGGCCGAGTTTGGAAGGTTCTGTTTGGTAGTAGTTAGTTTAGGTGAAGATTTTCTCCTTATCCAAATCGTGGCTTATTCTTTGTCCCACAATAACGTACCAAATGTCGAATAAGATTCACAGTCTATACAATAGATGATAATGAGTGAGTGTGTTTCAAGGAAGAACTGGCTTTGGGGGCCATACTAATCTGTTTCAAACTGGTGGAAAAAATGGCGGCTCGCTACTTCCTGAAAATGGGGAAACATTGTGCAACGTAGAATAGTGCGCATGCTCAGAAACTTTCTACTTTCAGTACAATTATATTACCCCCCCTCCCCCGTAATACATCATGTACAGAGCTCTAAAATTCATTGTTAACGGACAAAAAACAATAAACAAGAAAAGAAAAAAAGTACTGATTAAATAGTGTCGTGTTCATGATAAAAAAGTCACACTTAATATAAAATGATTAGGAATTAAAGGACTAGACAGGTTTTCTTCTCCTTGAAAGGATTGACATCTCCAGGATTGACCAAACAGTCTTCTGGTTCATTGGACATGATGTGGTCCATTAATCTGGAAAAAATATAGTAGCAATTAAAAGATTGAAGTGAAAAAAAGAAAAGAAAAAAAAAAAAGACAAGATAATTTACCCCCCTTCCCTCTCCATCATATCCAGAAAAAAAAAAACACTCCTCTCCCCCCTCCCCACTTCACCCATACACAGTAAAGCTCACATGTTGTACTTCCGCCTTTCATTAAAAAAAAGTAAAAATTACATGCTATATATATAATATGGCAAAATATTTGAAACATGTCACAAAACTTTTGAGCCACACAATCTAACTATAACTCCAATGAGATGCTGACAAATAAAAAAATAGAAAGAAGTGAAACGCTACATGTATTAAAGGACCAAAGTGTGACTTCTTTTGACCGGGTGCATATCATGACTGGTCATCAAGTTACAACACAACCTTGAATTGAATAACTAAGTAATCACTATAGTTTCAACACATTCCAACGAAGCATTTCTGACACCACAGGAATACATGACTGACCCACCATCACACACACACTCCTACTAAAGTCATGTAATTTATACAATTAAAGATGAGGTAGTAATGGAAATAGCTCTGTTGGTTTCACAAAAGGTTTTCTAGGGAAGATGACTGTAGAAGGCTAAACTTACTCTCTGCTCGACTGAGACACCTTCATTCTGTCAATGTCGGCCTGAATTCTCAGCTGCTCGACGTGAGCTTCAGCCTGTATCACAGCAGAGCTTTGAGCGGCTCCAGACATTGACATGATTAATACCTAAAAAACATGGCGCAAGCTAAAGGAAGTAAAACCAAATAATGAACAACTTCTTACAGGCAGGAGCGATAAACTGGACGGCTTTGGGAAAAACAAAGTTTTTGCTACACGGTTTGTTGTGTCTAGCTAGCAGAATAAATTGAATGATCACGCGACTGGGCGTGGTGAGCTAAATCATATAGCTCACCTTTTTTTTTTCCTGCAATCAAAAGGAGTGGCATTTTGTTCTAAAAATAGAACACGCCGTTGGGTCTATAAATAAAAGTGTGCAAATCACTTCCCTTTTCAGGTGTCCTGCGAAAAATAGTTTCTAACTTATCTTTCGAGTGAAGGTAGGGAGAGGCTACTAGAGAAGGCGGTGGGCAGAGCTTACTAGTTCTAGCAATATGACGGAGTACAAGCTGGTAGTGGTTGGAGGTGAGGAAATGTGGTTCCATATAGATGGAAGTAGTGGGGTAACTAACCAATAGTTATTGAATTGGAATCAAGATGTATTGGTTGTTCTTGTGCACAAGTCAATCAAGACGATAAAAGTAGTTGTAGTAGGCATTTTACCATTAGAGTAAGTAAGAGTTGATTTCCACAAGCACATTCATGCTAAGGAAAGGTACTATTGTTGCAATTCCATTCATCTCACGCCACTTGATATTGCTTATGCTATACTAGTTCGGCTAATACGTCAATAGTTTTCTTAACAATTATATATACTGCAGTAAATGTATTGGTCAGTTATAACGTCTTCGTTACAAGCCTAACTTTATGGAGTGGGCACGCCCTAGCTCTGAGGTGCTATAATTAAGTTCCTGTATATGACAGCAGGCATGTGATGAAGTGATGTTAGAATACTCAACAGTTTGTCATGATGATGTTCAGGGACGGTTAGTAGAAGTTTAGTTATTAGTTGCCAGTGATTATAATGACCCTTTTCCTATTAACTTCGTTTTCTTTTAGACACCTAGTTATATTATTTCACACTCATATTATGAGAGTTCTAATTAATGCACGTTCACGTCATATACTTAGCAAGAGTTATTCCTGTCTTTTTTTTTTTCTTAGTAAAATACAAGTGAAAATTGGTATCAATTTAAGTGAACAGTTCTTGTTAATTAGATATTGAGTAGTAGTGAGAGAGAGAAAAAATAGTAGTTACCACATTAGTTAGGGCATTGTCTGGTAACTTTGGAAGTGATGTTTGTTCAGTCTCTGAAGTCAGAGGAAGTTCTGGCTCAGGAGGAGGAAATGAGAGCAAATCTGAATATATGGATAAGCAGTTCAAATTTTTTTCTTTTACTTTTTTTTTTTAAATTGTGTGATGAGATAGCCTTACGATTTGGTGCTAGCATTTGTATGACTTCCTGACTTGTTATGGAGTTTTGAAGGCTCCCATGTAGGGTAAGTAGTGGCAGTTAGAGTGCAACTTCTTGGAAGTTTTTCAGTGCCTTTTCTTTCCACTTGCAATGTCTGAAGCGTAAGGAGCTTCTTTGTTAGTGTCAATGAATCTGCTGTATATCAGTCGTGTTAGTCACAGGCGCAAGATCGAGTTGTATCATAATGACAAAATGTGGTTGTTTCCGGTTTCTAACATGCTCCGCCCACCTTTTCCCCCACAGTAGAGTTGACTGTCTATGTGAGGTAGGCACCATGTGCATCATGTAAACTGGCATACTTTGGGCTACTACTATGAATACATTGTGGAGGTAACACATGTGCAATGTAAGACCAGATTGTGCTAGAAATGTGAGAGTAGAGATGTGGAAAGACTATGTGGTTGTTATAATGGCTGATAATATACACATCGGTTACCAAGGCTGTATGTGTACCTTTTTTCCACATTTAGACTTGCAGGTGCTACAGCCACACCTTCTAAATGCAGGGCTCTAATTGAATAAGCTCTTACCTAAATACAACCCCAAGCCTTAAATGGATTATTGGTTCATTCACTGTCAAATTCTGTGTGTAGGATAATTAGAGTTTGTAATTTATAATGGCTTGGGTCTTAATGGGTGTGAATAACACATTCATTGCTTCATACAATACTGGGTATTGGGTAAAGGGTTGAGCATTGAGTCTGTCTGTACAGCATTTAGTTTTCAGCCTCCTCATATGGATGCAGAGTTTGTATTTTTCCTTTCTTGTGACTGCATGGAACACTGTAGGAAGAAAAAAGTTTCTATGAACGAGTCTATTGTGTGACAAGAATGTAAAGATGTGTGTTTTCATACTAAAGAATGAAGTTATTAATAGTTGGGAACAGATAAAACTAGGCAATAGACTAGTCAAGTTGCATTTGTACCTTTAATGTCTCACCCCTAGTTAATAACTTCGCAATTTCTTGTTTCTTACCAAGACACCATTGTATAGCCTGTTACAAACTCACTCACGTTTATACTTCAGTGAATCAGTCCAATCGTTTTTAAACATTTTCTTTGCTAGTTCGACATATGTAATCTGTGCCTTAGGGTTACTAGTAAATGGGCTTGGTTTTATTGTTTATTGTATATAAGCTACATGCCATGGCACGGTCCTTTTGGATAGCTCATATTGGCATGAAAACAACAACAACAACAACAACAAAGAAAATAGTATAGAAATTTTAAAATCGAATAATTTACCCGTTTTTTTTTTTTTCGTTTTTTTTTCTTTCCCCTTTTCTTTTTTTCTCCTATTTGCAGCTGGAGGGGTAGGAAAATCTGCCCTCACCATCCAACTCATTCAGAACCATTTCGTGGACGAGTATGACCCTACAATTGAGGATTCATATCGCAAGCAGGTGGTGATAGACGGAGACACGTGCCTGTTGGACATCCTGGACACGGCAGGACAGGAGGAGTACTCCGCCATGAGAGACCAGTACATGAGGACGGGGGAGGGATTCCTGTGCGTTTTCGCCATCGACAACATGAAATCCTTTGAGGACGTCGAGTCGTACAGAGGGCAGATCCGGAGAGTGAAAGATGCCGATGACATTCCCATGATTTGTGAGTAATTTGGGCATGCTCACTTGTGTGTGTGTGTGTGTGCGTGGCAGTATTAGTTTTGGTCTTCACAGCATGTTAAGCAAGTGTTGAAGATGGTATCATTTATCACTATTTGCACTTGTTGACAGCGTGCAAACAGAGTGTGATCAGCATATTTAACATCCATTAAGTTTAGTAAGGTCAATGGTCCATTTCGTGTTCATTGAATTTCTTCTGATTTAGCTACGGTAACTGGCTGCCTGACACGGGGTGCCCATATTTGATAGTCCAGACAATAAGACAAGACCTGCTTCTGCAGGAGTTCCTAGCCGTTAGTGGGCCATGGAAACGCACGGAAATAGTAGCTCACAGTGATGGGCGTGGTATGCTAAAGGGTTAAGACTTGGGTGCTAATTGTATGGGGGTGGTAGTTTTGTTATCGGTAAGGATAAGCAGCTTAATTTATTCGGGCAGCTTTGTATGTTTGTGGCTGTTCTGTACACTGTGGGAATGGAAGGCAGGAAGCCAAGCTTGTAATGTTTATAACGTTAAAGCACTGCAAAAAGGGCACTCCAATTCTGCTGGTATATACAATATCACATATCATCAAAAGTATCACTCCGCCTCTACACCAGAAAGTAGTGAAGTTGTGTCATTGTTGCTTTTTCCTTGATGCCCAGGCTCCTCCCAGTCTTCTCTGTGGTCGTGGTTGAATGTTGTGGATGAGTTTGCCGCTTCAGTGTCACTCGTGTTTTCACTTTGTGGTAGTGTGTATGAGCGGCTGTGGTACAGATGAGTAATCTGTGATGATCACTTGTTTGGAACTTTCAATGAAAAAGAGAGAGAGGGGGGGGGGGCATTGGACTTGTTAGGGTTATGATACTAGTGCCAGTTGGTGCATGCCTGTTTCTCACTGTGTGCGTTTGTCTGAGCTCTTAGGGAGTCTTGGAAATACAATATACTTTGTACTTATCTTACCATTTTAGTTAATCAAAGTGGGTGGGTCCATCTGCTTACCTTACAACTTTTGTTTATATTGTATTAATTTATTATTCATTTATTCATTTATTTATTATTTTATTATAATTATTTATTTATTAAGTAATTTTTATGTGTTTGTTTATTGATTACAGTGGTGGGGAACAAGATTGATCTTCCTAGAAGAGAAGTGGACAGCAAGCTGGCACAGGGTTATGCCAAGAACCATCGAATGCCATACATAGAGACATCTGCCAAGACCAGACAAGGAGTAGACGACGCTTTCTACACATTAGTTCGTGAAATTCGACATTGGGTAAGTATTGTATATATATCTAGGGGTGCTTTAAATAGAATGGAATACATTTGAGTAGCATGGAAGAATGAATGGCTTGCTCTTTGATATTCTTGCTCTAGAACCTCTTGTAATGCGATATTATGTTTAAATATATTTGATTTATTGTCAGTTTATTTATTGATATTGACTTTATTATTTATTTATTTATTTACGACTTGCAGAAAGAAGTAAAAAATGACGAAGCCAACACAAAAAAGAAGAAGAAGAAGAGCAAGTGCCAACTCCTGTGAATTGAAACTGCACTCACCTAGTACTCTAGTATTATTCTGCGTACCGTGCTTGCATTTTGCTGTCGTCCATGTTGGTATAGTTATAAAAACATTCTAATGCACATCTCATCTTTAGCCGGCTTTTGCCAAGTTTGTTATTATTGTTTTGTTTTCCTTGTTTTTTTTTATTCTTTTTTTTTTTTATTCAAAGATTTTCTTGTCATGAAGTGACTTTATGGTTTTCTTTATTATGACACACGGCACCAACACCATTTGGAATCAGTGTATATGATAATTAATTAATTTATGTAACAACACTTTTCAAACATGACAATTTATTTTTCTCATTTTTGAGTTCTTTTTTGTTGTCAAAATAATTGATAATGCGAATGATATATTGGGTTGTTACAGTTTGGCGGCCATTATCTTCTGGTTGGTAGAAGCGAATGATGCAGGTTCTGTCATTGAGTCTTGTGTAGTGAAACCTCTGATAGTAAACTCTTTAAGGAGAAAATTACCTCTAGTTTGTGAACTTTCCTCTTGCCCCTCCAATAAATGTGCTGTTTATGACCACAGAAAATAACTAATAGCAAATGTTCTTGTTCTAACAGCCAATATTGTTAATAAATATGTATGTATTCTTGGTTTATAAAAGGGATATCTTCATTGTGCAATGGCAGCCACAACACTTACAATGAAATTTACTACTACTACTATTACTACTAATACTACTAATAATGCAGAGTTTCAATTAAGCAGGATAAATCCTGCTTCTCTTTGTGTACCACTCCACCATTTTGACTCACAATTTGATTTGAAGTAAATTCTTAAACGAAGTAGCTCTATTGCCCAAGACTTCCACATGTCAAAAACTCAAACCTCTCTATTGAGTTTCATTCATTAAACTGAAAGTGGTTCTCATTAGTCATAAGTACATAACGAAATCAATTGACACACACACACACACACACACACATGTATATCAGTCACCCAAGCTCAGATAGCTACTTCCCCTTCCATTCCTCTAGTACTTCATGTTACTATATAATGTCAGACTTACTATAGTAGTATTAGTAGATAGGCACAACTCCACTCTCTTATGCATTCTAGCTACAAATATTGCCATCCTTGCTTTTTTTAGTGTGGTTGGAAGGCAGGGGGTGTGGGGGAAGGGGAGGGGGAGGAGGAAGAACCAAGATCGATCTCCCAAAATGGAGGAACCGACAGCAACAAACTAGCACAAGCTGATACCAAGGACCACATAGCATGTCATATACATCAAGCAAGGAGGTTGACTATCCTCTCCTTCTCCTCCTATAAATGAATCATTATCATCTGTACTGCCACTTGTCACAGTTGTAAATTGGTGGACTTAGCTTGTAGAAAGAGGTGGGGAAGATTAGATGGCATATGTGTGTGTAATTCAATAGTGGGGCCCACAAGTGTGTGTCATTTTCGTTGTTCCACACGGGGTACAGTGCATGATTATCACAAAATGAACAGGTAAGGGGTTAACAAAACAGAAATATCATAAAATAGTACCACAGGTAAGGGGTTATCAAAAACAGAAGCAACATGAAACAATATCACACAAAAGTGTGTATGCTCAGTATTTTGTATGCTTTGAAGCATTGTATTGAAGATGACATAGCTAAAGTCCTAAACAATACTGTGGCAAGGGGCTGATATGGATGAGTTATCACTAAGGCCACGATAGATAAAAATTCAATTGATGAACAACATAGAAAAGCTTAACAGAAACGTGATTTGCAAGATTGTGAATCACACATGTGAAATGTCAAAGAGACATTGTGAATATTTAAAAACTATTTTTTATGTAGCTGCCAATTTGCTAAAAAATTAATCTGATGAATCCAGCCTTAACCTCTATTAACTCTACCATAAGAAAATTTAGCATTATGGTTCACTCCAACTTAATATTTTGTGCTGTGACTCTGCTGCAAAATGCAGCTGCCAGGTAGCTAAAAGTAAACGAGAAAACAACAAAAATAACAAATGAAACAACAACAGCAACAACAAAATAAAATAAATAAATAAATAAATAAATAAAAAACAAAACAAAAACAACAACAACAACAAGAAACTGATTCTGGTTTTATGTGACTAGAATCTTTTTTATGCCCATATGGAGAAGAAGATTGTAGTTGTAGTACTGTACAGAGCCAGACGTTATGAATAATTAAGCTCAATAGTTCCTCACTTAATGTCCACACAATCAGACTTGGCAAAAACACTTAAAATTTCTACCAACTCACCTAAAAGAAGTAAGCAATGCCACAATGTCTACTTAGCCTAAAAAAGCTGAAAACTAGGCTGAATTTGTTCGGGTTCTAGCCCTCCACAAGACATATCTTCATAACTTACAGAGGAGGCTCCACATACTTGTGGTTGGGGGGCAAAATATTAGAGATTGGCACACTCCTGTGAAATCTGATTTTTTAAGCTATAATACATCATACAAAAAGACTGATTAAAATGTTCCAAAGTGTCTTTTCTTTTCTTCATTTAGTGATACAAAGTCACAAGTTTTTGAATTGGGGAGGGGGGCAATGCCCCCCCACAATTAATATTGGGGGGGCAATTGCCCCCCTGCCCCCCCCCCCCCAGTGGAGCCTCCCCTGATATTAGCTAGCTTCACTCTGTTACATACTCACTCATAAGCGCATACTCACTCATACGCGCATACTCACTCATACGCGCATACTCACGTCGATGTCCTCGGCGTTAGTCGTCGATGTCGTCGATCGTCGATGTCGTTCCTCTTTTGTTTATAACAGTAAACAGCGCATACTCACGTCGATGTCCTCGGCGTTAGTCGTCGATGTCGTCGATCGTCGATGTCGTTCCTCTTTTGTTTATAACAGTAAACAAAGCATCATTTTTGTTAGTTACCAATATTTTAATATTAATGTCAGTTACTCTGTACACTGCCACCTGTTGGTATTAATCTTTACTCGCTAGTGAGTCTATATTTCAAGGGATCTGACATTAGCTACTTGCTAACTGGTATACTCAACTTCATCGGGACAAGATCTGGACGGTCCCGCACAGAATTCTCCCATTTCTGAATGTCTGGTTGGCTTTTCTGTGAAGTAGGCAGTAAAACATTTTCTTTAAAAAAGTGCATGCTCAAATCACAATGTCAGTTAGCTTTGCAAATACAAATTTGGGAATACAATAACAATTATGTAAGTGAATTAAAAATCTGTCTTCTAGAAAGCCAGGCCAGACAATGTTGTAAGTCTATGACAACTTCGATCCTAGCAGGGGAAAAAAAAGCGTATAGCTATAGTGCTGCTATAGAAAAAATAAGTTTGCTTTCGTTGGTTATTAATTGTGCTTATAAGTAGTCAGGATCTCCATGAGCTAATTCTTATTATTCATGGACACATGTATGTAAGGCAAAAGTGATTGTGCTTCGTCTTTTTTTTGTTTTTTGTTTTTGTTGTGATAACTTAATAATAATAATTTAGCAACCATCTAAAGCTCCCAGCTAAATGAATGGCAAGGAATTTGCTAGACATCTGCCTCCTCTGAACTTAGAATATTTAGCAATGATATAGCTTAATGACCATGTTGCTGTTCTATAAACCTTGAAGATTGGGATTACTCAGATATTTTATCTTTTTCACACATACTAGACCAATTTATTGAAACCTGTAACACTACTTAGCTACTTGGATAAAAACTTGTTTACTTGACCCTTCTTATATATCTACTTACAGAACTGAATTTGCTTTACAGTTCTATCATGTTCGATGAATTCTTCACTATTTCCCATCCATTTGCCAGCACACAGTTTTTCAAACAAACGAAAGTCTAGAGGACTGATATTTGAGCAAGTAAACTTTAATTGTACATGTTGTTCAAAGACAAAGTTCTTATCTCTTTATATGGTCCAAGCACTAAACGTCTACCTATCTCCTTCCAATTATTGAGTTGCCCTTACAAATTATTCACATGCATTCACTGTACTAGTTATGTATATTCCATGTTGAGTTAGGAGAACATTCAGAAGTTGTGTTCATGAGGATAAGAGGCTTTCATTACATCATGACGCTATCTCCCCCTACCACTTATTTCCAACAATGTAATTACACCTCCAAATAGCCCCCTCTTCCCCATGGAAATGCCAGACTATAATGCCAGATATGGCTAATTTAGTTCTTGGTCCTGGTGTATTACTCCATGGAGTAATTTTACATTGAAGATTGAAGAGCATACAATGAAGCTTTGTGCCTGGGATTTATGTAAAGCAGGTTAGTGACAACTACTAAATGTGGAGGGGACCCTTTACCGAACCACTTCCATAATGGTTCTGAGATTATGAGAAAAGCACAGCTACACAGGGTACCGGTAGTGTTGATTTTGTGATACATTTTAATTTCTAGGAAGATCAAATACATTCACACCAATAACTTTCAACAGGTTGATTTTATGGGGCTATACTACTTGTAACCAACACAAATGTTTATGCTGATGATTTATGTAAAGAACACGTTTTTACCTAGCTAAGAATACTTAAATATTGTTGTGAATTCCTGTCTTTCTCGTGTTGCAGATAACGCAAATTGTAGACTCCACAGCGCCAAGCGACTTGGCGTTTCTTTATAGCGTAAGAGTAAGAATTTATGGCACCGTTCCAAAAGATGTGCCTCTAGCTAACTAAATATCGCAATGCCAGCACCAATTACATCTGAGTAAGTTTCGTAAAATAATATTGTTCCTGTAAATGAAAAAGTGGTTTAGCTATAGCTGATTAAAAGTGTAAACATACACGGCCAAGAACTGAAACTAATTCTTTAGTTAAATTACCTCTTTCACCCTATGAGCAGTCCTGTCTGGTTGAATAGATTACTTACTTTAGCTTATCAATGTAGCTACCTAATTCAATATTTTATGAAAAAATTGCTCTAGTGCTAAAACTGTAAAATTGTAATTGCCTACAACAATAAGTTACTAATATCTACTTTTAAGCGGGGTTAAGGTTTGATCAACGAATTTTGCTTGCACCGTCGGCAAAATAGGTAGCTATTGTGGTTAGGTTTCTGCGTAGCAGTAATAATATGTTTAGCGACTTATTTTGCTCGCTTACTCAATCTCTTAGATCGCACCTTACCGCCTCGCTCTAGTATGGAGGATTCTTTATTGTGCAGTCCAGTTAGATCAAGTTGTAGCTTTCACTGCGCTTCAGTACAAGGAACATAAAAAACTATGAGAATGAACATAATTTTGAGTACAATTGGTACATAAAGGGAATTGCTGAAAAGCAAAAGCATAATAGGTTAAACTTTTTTTCTTTCATAGCTAATCCCAGCCTATACTTCCCAGATTGATTAGCAGGAGGTAGCTGCAAATAGCTTGTAGACTGGAATCTTTTCACCACATAGCGATTGGTAAAGGTGAACAGTAAAATAGCTTTTTTGGACATAGAAATTCAACATCATGAAGATGGAACTCTGGCAACAAAATCTTTAGAAAGAAGACTCACACTGACCAGTACTTGTCGTTTTGCTCTCACCATCCAACAGAACACAAGTTTGCAGTTGCTAGAACATTATTCAGAGCTGAATAACTTGTTATTATAGCTTAGCCATAGTGACTCATAAACATATTGTAGCCAGGTCATGGCAACATTACCTAGAGGTCATTTTTAGTACTATCATAATAGCACCGATGATGGTCACTGAAGAGTGACTGAAACGTTTGCTGAATTTAAACTTAACATGGACTAGTGAAAATACTATATAATTCAAGTATGAATGGTATAGCTATGTACATGGGTGGTACAATAACTTATTCAAGCCAAGATAGCTTATAACATATCTTAAGGTATTGTGCATCTGTATTGTTGTTGTATTTATATGGAGTCAGATTCGCTACAAGGAAAGGGTCTATGAGCATGCAATACTAATAGTTAGGTGTTACTGCCTAGGCAACTGCAGGTACAATTCCCTGCTCTCAAGGCCCCTAATTCCAATGCACTTACGGGACTTAAAATACATCAAATGACTTCACAACTTTCTGGTGTTGAGGCGGAGTGAGACTTTTGGTGACATCATGTGACATTGTACATACCAGCAGAAATGAAGTGCCCTTTTTTTGTGGTGCTAGCTATAACGTTATAAACATTATAGTTGTATGTTTCCTGTAGAAGTACCCTTCCCCCCTCCCTCCATCCCTCCCACCAACACACACCCTAGAAATGATGATGATTTGTGAAGGGCTCTGAATTTTGAGGCTTGATGGTCTTTTAATAATAGCTTGCACTCATTTTTTAAAACTTACATTGTATTAGAGGAGCTTATTTGAAGAATTTTTTTTTTTTGCTACAATATGTTTCTTGGCATTATGATGCTTTTGCATTGGTTAACTTAGTAGCTATACATGTATATGGAGAATCAATTTTTGCTGATGGTAACAGTCTTACAAGGGATTATTTGCACATGCTGCATCACCTGAGGGTAATTGCCCTCACCCAGGTTTGCTATCTAAATATTGTCACTAATCATGACTTTATGCAATATTAGCTACTTATAATTTTTTTTGAATTTTTTTCATCAGTTAATAATGTCATATTTTTGTTGTCATAGGATATTGACATCCTTGCTGCTGTGTGTTTTATGGAATGAAGGAAAATCTGGTGAGTTACAAAGAAATAGTTTTGTACCAGAAGTTCCCATATACCAAATTGGTACTAATGTTAATTTTTATTGGACAATTAACCCAGCCCATTTAATAACTTCTAGCAAACCTATTAACGTCAGAAAACTGAACACTTACTCTGCATGGAGTATTGATTATATTTCTTGGGATTATGTAGAAAGATGACATGTATCTCTCTTTGATCCAGTCACACACACACACACACACACATACACATACACACACACACACACACACACACACACACACATACACACACACATGCGCATGCACACACACACACACACACTTTCACCACAACATAGTTATAAGGAATCTGGCACTATTGTTATGCTACTATTACTGTCTCTAATGAGCTGTAGTCTGATCTATACTGGCTGCTTTCTTCTGCCTCAGACTCATCAGACATTGCTAGCTACCTAAAACAAGCCCACAGCCATTGGTTTACTAAACAGACCAAACGCAGCCCAAGGTTCCCTATCTACATCATCATTAAGCCACGCCCACAACAGGAAGTAATTCTGATTTGGGTTATATCTCCAAGGTGAAGGGTTCTTAGATAGTAATATTTTCTGGGTTATAATTACTGAGGGTGAAGTTATCTAGCAAACCTAAACACCATTTATCTTCCATAATATCACATTCTAACCACAAGGGGTTAGCCATATAACAATGAGAACTATAGCTATAATTTAATGTAAATAAAAAAAGTTTCAGTTAATTCTTTTTGAAAGGGTCCTCCTTTATCGTGGGCTCAAAAGGTCCTTGAATTTCACAGACAGTAGTTCCTAATTTAGTAATATTGTACACTAATTGTTAGTCTCTGAGTTTATAGGCAACATCTAAATTTTGTACTCACAGCAGCATTTAAATAAAATATAATTATTGGTATAGAATAGTGTATTGATATTCAGTTTCTGAATTACATGCTGCTATGGCCGTATTATTAACTAAAGATCTGCTAATTGCTTATAGGAAGGCTACATCATTCAGATAAATTTTAGATTATTATTTGGTTTCTTATAATTACAGTATTCATGAATGTGGTAGCCAGCTGATTATGAGAGGAAAGAAGATCTTCAGCTTATATTTATATGTCGATACTGATAGGTTTGGAAAATACTCACTACTACTCTACTATTAATAATGACTAACACAGTAACTCACATATCCTCATGTTTTTATATCTAACACCAGCTGACCATAATAACGGAATCCTGGAGCATGTCACTTTTTTTTAATTGGGGCTGTGTTTTTCCCCCCTAATATTAAGGGCATGGTAATCAAGTAGTTCTAGTTTACTTGTATTCTAGAAAAGCTGAAAAGCTATAGAGAAGCCTTGCTTAATGCAGCATTAATACCCCCACTATTACAATATAGCTGAGATAAAATTAATAAGTACACCAATTTAGTTGTTCACTATTCTAGATGGAATACAATTAACAAACTGAGTTCAACTTAAGTATGATGTAAAACAATTACAGTATTTAAACTTTTTTGTTGTAATTTCTAGCAAAATTTATTTTCTTTTAATTTTGCTGCAGCGCCTCCAAGTCGACCCTTTATTATATTTCATAATGCAAATGCTACAGCTGTGGAGACACGTTGGTTTCCATCATTCGGAGAAACTTTAGATTATTATTCAGCTACTTTTAATTACACTATTCATGAATGTGGCAACCGACTGTTTATTGGAGAGGAAAGAAGATCTTCACCTTTCATTTTTGTATCGATACTGACAGGCTTGGAAGAGGATGCCACATATATGGTTAAATTAGCAGCTGTAAATGAAGAAGGTAGCACCGCAGTTGAATTTAATGCAGAAACTTTAACAGCAGGTAAATTGTTTTTGTTTTGTGGTGAGCGTGTGCAGCAAAGCTATTTGAGAGTCTTACATAATTACAATGTAAAAGACTATGTCATATGTTTGGATTCAGCAGTTCAATATGGAATATCCAATCAACTGATTTAGTTTTGTTGTATTCTTTTATAGCCTCATGTATGTATCATTTGCTTGTTTTTACAATGTGTTACACCATTCATAAACTTCTTCATCTTATAAATTATAAATGTTGTTGAAATGACCACTATTTTTTGCTATTACAGAGTGCTGTCAATGTTGTTTGCCTATAAACTTGCTTCTTTGTAAATGAAACATTTTCCTCCGTTGTTCATGCCATAGGACTCTCTAATTGAAACCACTAGCTATTCACCTGCCAGATGCTTGTAGGCTAGCTTATACTTGAAAATACATTGATATCAACCCTCAGCATGCAAGCTGTGAGTGCTATGATGATATTCATCTGCTCTCATTCACTTTTATTCTATCTGCCAACAGATATCCATCCCCAGTAGTAGCTTTAGCTGGTATACCAAACTGGAGATGTCTCCCTTCAGTGTGCCAGATGTATTTATTCAGTAAAAGTAGGTCATTATTGGCTGATGCTTACCATTTTGGTGTGGTGAGTGGTGCCAACTTTTCAGCCCGTCTATTGTCAAAGAAGAGAAGAAAGTATAGGAGACGATCTAATTTGCTCCTTGTGTTGATTGATTTTTTTTGTGGGAGCTGATATTTTGTGGTGGCTATTGATAATTTAATGGGTTTAGCTAATGTCGTGCTGACCCGTGGGCTGACAGGAATTTTATTCTTTGTGTACTAGGAGGTGAAATGATAGTATGTATAAGTTGTGATAATTTTATCAACTGTAGATCACTTTGTCCTCTAGTATTGCAGTATTTCGACTCATGGTCTATGTTTTGTGCTTGAGAAGTGAGTCCAAATGCCACAGAACTCTATCCTCATATAGTCAGATAGCTTCTTACACGCCTATCCTCATATAGTCAGATAGCTTCTTACAAGTCTATCCTCGTATAGTCAGATAGCTTCTTACAAGTCTATCCTCATATAGTCATCAGATAGCTTCTTACAAGTCTAGAATGAGAATGTGTCTGTCATTTTTTAGTTGCACCTTTATAGTGACCGTCTTTAGACACTACTGGTTTTGCTCTCTCAGGCATGACTGGCCAAAGTATTTCCAATACTACCATCTTTGCTCTCAAAAATGATTGGTCAATAATATATATGAAAGTAATTGACCACAAATGGTTAAACATACCAGTTAGCAGCACAATCCACACTATGCACACTCAATTTGTTTTGATAGCTTTAGGCTATATTATTCAATTATCATTAGTGTGTTTTCATAACATACCCACAGGCTTTAAAAGCAAATATTAATTTAGCTCCCAGCTTCATTGAAAGTTTTCTATAATGTGGTTAAATTTATACTCGCAAGCAGCTCAAAATATTTACTGTATATTATATTTCTCTGTAGCGCCATCTTCAGCTCCTCCTTCTTTGCGTGTAGTTTCAACTACGGTAGCTACTATCAATGTAGCATGGAATAGGATTCCGTGTCAGGAGAGAAATGGAAATATTGCAGGATATACGTTAAGAGTTTGTGAAGTTGAAAGTGAAGTTGAAAGTGATGATTGTGTTCTTACTACTACTCGTAGAACTAGAAGGGCTATCTCCTCACTCCTTCCTCGCCGAAGTTACAACATTTACGTACAAGCTTATAGCGATTCTAGGCGTTTTAGGAGTCCACTATCATCTCCGGTTTTAGGAACTACCACATCCCCTACAGGTACGTTATTGTGGCACTATTGCTAAAATTATCTTTATTAATTCTTTTGTAGATCTTGGTTTTTTGTTAAAGGGTATAGTATACTCACGAGACTCATCAATTGATTTATCAATGGTAACAACGGGCAATAATGCCTTAAGATGCCTCACTCCGTTAGTTCAGTGTTGTGAAAATGATGATGCTGGCGTTTCAGGTAGCTGGAGATTTCCTAATGGAAATAGTGTTTCAAATCAAACTACTGGCAACTTATATTTTACAAAAGAACCTAGCTCGATTGTTCTTCATCAAATGACTACTACTCAGACTGTAAGTGGAATATACACTTGCGAGATACCAGATGCCAACGGTGCATTAATGCAATTAGATGCTCACTTATATACCGGAGGGCAACCAGGTAAACGAATGATGTATGTATGTGTGTGCGTGTATGTATGTATGTATGTATGTATGTATGTATGTATATAATGTGTATGTATGTATGTGTGTATGTATGTATGTGTATGTATGTATGTGTATATATGTATGTATATATGTACGTGTGTATGTATGTGTACGTGTGTATGTATGTGTGTATGCATGTATGTATGTATGTATGTGTGTGTGTATGTATGTATGTGTGTGTGTATGTATATATGTATGTATGTATGTATGCATGCATGCGTGCATGTATTGCTATGGCATCTAAGACCATTGTCACGAACAATTTGAATTTCTCCTATCTTTAGTTTCTTCAATATTTGGACTTGTTTGCCCTATTAATTTGCTTCCTGCTTCCTGAAATCTTACTTCCTGAATCGGGTGTGGTTTGTGTGATGTCATGTTGAGAACAGTCTTGCTATAGCAACTTGTAAGTTGTTCATGAGATCGCCAACACTAGCAGTAGTGTGTCTATGACAGTGAAGCCAGTAGCTCAGATACCAGTTGTGTCTCGAGCCAATCCTATTCTGCTTCTGATGCTAGTCAAGAGCTGTAACTCTATGGAGCAGTTGCAAGTCACAATGAATCCTCAAGTGACACTTCTGACAATGATGGTGGTTCTCAGGACAATGAGAGACTTCTAACAATACACTGGTACAGAAACATGGTTTACATAGCCATTTCTTGCCAAACAGCAGCAGCATAAAACTGTCCCTGGGTGCAAGAGTTAAGGTGCGCATTTTGAAATTAGGTCCACTGCTTGTGCTTGGGAATGTATTTGCCATAAGGAAATGCTTACGGTACAGATTTTCTTTTAAAATGACACAGCTGATGCCTTTTTCTCCTATAAGTATGATAAGCTAATCCCAAGAATGTTGTGCTACTATGGAATTAAGGAAGCTTCATTTTACAGTACACTTAATACTGTTTGACAATTATCCAGAAATGTATATAAATCTCTAACAAGTGGATACTGCTGCACTGGAATCAAAAGGACTACATTTGTGAACTTGACCACTTGACAACTTGAAAGATTTTATGTGAGGCACAAAATGACCCCAATTAAACTTTCCTTCGAAAGATTGAACATGTCTGAAATAATGACTATAATCTGTGCTGGATTCAGAGTTTCTTTAAAAACAACAACAACAGCTGCTCAGGGGGATGCTTGACTTAGAGTAATTTTTAAAAAGCTGCTCATAGAACATGTATCTTATAGCCAGTTGCTAGAAAAAAATACGATGCAAGAGTTAGCGTCGGGAGTTTTCCAGTTAATGTTTCAGTAGTTCATGAGATAATTTTCCCACAACTATGCGTCTGAAATGTCATTTTTGTCACTGTTACACATCAGTCTTGATTGTCTGCCTCTATTGTACACAACCTCTCTTTTTTGCATTGTGGTAATAATATAGCTATGAAATGTAAAAGCAATGCGCAATGCTTTAAAAAAAAAAATCTGCTATCCATTAGTTTTCTAGTCATTTTTATATGTTTTTGTATGAGAACAATACAAAGCAAATATTATAATCTATAATGGACACTGTCAAGGTTTGCTCTCTCTCTTCCCATCTAGGCGATCCTTTCCCGATTCACCAAGACAGTTTGCTTATCGGTCACTGACCAATCAGAGATTCAGCAGCTCTGCTTGACTTTCTGCCCTGATGCCTGTATAATCCCTCTCCCGGCGTTGCCCAAGAGCAATGTTTTATACATTCTAAAGACAGCATAGTCTACAGAACAGAGCATGTGAAAAATCTCTCCTGGTGGGTGATCCAGCAATGTTATATATAAAACTGCCCATCCGGATAAATCATACTAGATATCAACATAACATGAATGCTAACAAACAAATACTGATATACGATGCATACAACACTCAGTGATCAAACAAGCGATTTCTCTGAAGTGCAAGGTAAGTGTCCGCATCCTTGATTATGCCTTTGTATCTGCTTCAGTGTAGGGTTCGCCCTCCACAGACACTACTTTGTTCTTAATAACAAAAATACATACTAGCATGCAATAGCTATATAGATATATTTTAAATGTATTCATGGTCACTGAGAAATGGAGATATATATTTTTAATATTGTGTTTTTATATATGTACAGATTTAAGAGTAACCGTGGAATTCCTGAACTTCACTCACTTACTATGTACTACTACTGGAGGTATTGTATCCTCTATTTCTTGGACAAGGAATGGCGTTCCAATAGTTAATGATACATTTCTATTCACGTTTTTCAATCCAACAGTAGATAGATTAACAGTTACTTCAAAACTTGTCATTTTTAGTAACATTCAACGGCAATACTTGGGGTTATTCAGCTGTAATGTCATCGATGGTAATGGAAGAAGTACGTCTGGCTCTCTTCATATCAGAGGTGTGCAATGAATTTTATAGCCATTAATTTTTCTTTGCCAATCTAATCATATCAAAGAACAATTTTTGGTATGCACTGCACTATTCAATACACAATTGACTACTTGAAATATTATATCACAAAATAGCCTATAATAATAGTCTAATTAATTTTATTGACTACTTGCATCATAAATATGTTATAAATGTTATATAATGATTAACTATTCACTAGGTTCTTGAAAAACGAGTGAAAAGTGCATGCATAAGCCCGCATTGAGGTAAACGCTAAAGCTTTAACAAGGTGATAGCAATCAATGAATTAAACACATTCACTCTTATTATTGCCAATTCTGCAGAACTAAATTACTGCAAAATTAGTTATTTAGCCCAAGGAAATCGTTTTCAAGCTAATATTGAAGCATTAATGTAAATAATGGGTAAAGTGTCTTGTGGATAGGTAAAAATATAATATGAACTTAACAATTAGCTAAGGGGACAATGACTGAAAAAGGATTACTACAGCAATGAGCCCATTTTTATGTGTGAGAAGCCTAAGTAAATTATTCTTAACATCAGACTATTATGAACTAGCTAATGGCTCAATCACTTACTGGCTTGAGGCATCAATGGCATACATTTAACATTAGTTTCGTCACAGTAACACAAATCAGATATTTTACATTCTAAAGGTGTATACAAATTAAATAGCTGCAGTGGTTCATACAAAATTGGAGATAACCAATGCCAATAAGCTACTTCTATAGTAATAATGACAATGTCAGAATTAAAGGGAAGTTGGACTATTAGTTTGAAATTAAGACAGTGCAAATATTTGTGAATTCTAAATTTAGTGCATAATATGCATTTATAATAATGCTGAATTATGAAGATACATTTTTGCGTCAACTTTTATGGTAGAGTATAGAAAGAGTGGCACACGTGAAACTTGGCTTTTTTGTACAGTATGTTTCAGCTTACTAGCTACAGCATGGATCAGATGCAACTTACCCAGAAATTGATGCACAACAGCACCAGTATGTATTAACTCTAACGTATGTAATTCCAGCCATTTTAAATTTGTTAAGTCTGCTTGTTATCTCATTCCTGTATTATTATAAATTCGGCTTACGAATGGATTTGTACGTCTGCCTTATAAATACTACATACAGCCAAGGTTTAGGAATCCATCATTCTTAACACCATACAATAATTGTCATAGAATATTATTTATAGTTGTTTTCAATGTATTAAAAGTATTACTACCTCTTTTAATAGCTATAGTAAGAGTAAATGCCCTAGCTGTAAAAGAATTGCAACCTGCTGTGGCTACATGCACTGTACTAAACACTACTTCTTCACGTATCACCTCCCCATCTTTCACATATGAGTGGCTAAGGAGAGGGAGAAGATTACAAAGGGGAACTTCTAATCAATATCAACTCTCTATCACTGACACAAATGATGCTGGCACATTCTATGAATGTGTAGTCAGAGATGGTGGCACCATATTAGGAAAAACCATGTTTGAAGTGTTTTTTATGTGTAAGTAAAAGTTTTTAAAAATACAGTTTATAAACTGTATTTTTATTTTTAGTTTTCTTACATTCCGATATTTGAACTATAATTATTATACAGTTCCAGACATTACCATAAGGACTAGTAGGAATCCTAGTGGAAATGTATATGCTGGACTACGCGTGAACATATCATGTGTGATGACTAGGAGGAGCATGGTAATGAATGCATTATCAAGTCTCAGTATCACTGGTCCTGAAGGAAATGCTATCTCTCCAGGTAGAGAGGGAGACAGAGTAAGGGTTTATGAGAGCAGTACGAGTTCAAGTTATGAGGTAGTTCTAGGTTTTAGTGCTGTAAGTCAATCTGATGCAGGTATTTACACGTGCAACGGAGTTATCATGCCAGCAACACCTAATACTCATGTCATGAATGCTGTAGGAAGAACTACTTTCAGTATCACACTAATGCGTAAGTCAAACATGTTTTTAATATTTTTAATTAACATTTTGAAAAAACAACAACAACAACAACAAAAAACCCAACTAGCTAGTTCAATATTATGGAAATGGGAAAGTTTGTATTTGAGTTTTTAAATTTAAAAATATGCATAGAAAATCGTTGCATGTATACTCAAAATTAACTCATCTTTAGTTATTTCCATTAGACACATTCACAATTAATTTTATTTAATTAGTGTTTTTATTTAATTAGTGTTTCAAACTTAATAGCATGAAGTATACAGTGAATATTTTTATCTATGAAATGCAGTCACCATCTGCCTGTTTCCCTGTATGCATCTTTAATGGCATATGATTGTGAAGTGTCTTTATGAGAGTGTGTGCCCTAAATTTAAAAAATACATACTTTAGTTACGATAATAAATTCATTATAAAAGTAAAATCAATGTTTCTGTTAGCTACACCAGATTATTGCAGATGGCTTATAGCAATATAATATGGAACAATAATATAATTGAGTACCAATTGTGCCACACAACTGTATAAAGCTGTGAAATAGTTTTCAACCATTGAAAGTGAAGTATCACATGTGTGAATGTTTGTGTGTTTTATGACTTTGTAGCCATTTCTGTCGATGTCACTATAATGGTAGACACCTTGACACGTGTTCTGGACATAGCCCCGTACAACAACGTCTTGCTCACCTGTGTATCAAGTATAACGGTGAATACTGAACGAACTCCATTTAATGTCACATTTGCATGGTTCAGGACTGTGAATGGGAGAACAATGGAACAACTTATTCCTCAGTTTGCTGTATCTCGTGGTTACGGCTCAACAGTGATGAATAAATTATCTGTTAGTGCCCAAGAAGCTGGAACACACAATTACATTTGTAGAGTCACACTGGATCTCAAACCAGCTCCAGATCAGAGAACAGAGCAGAATAATGTAGTGGTCACAGTAAACGGTGAGTTAAGGACTGACTTTTATATGTAAGACATACTGTCAAATTGCTATATCTGTGTTTGATAACTAACTACAATTGTATAGGTCCGTCTCTTCCCAATCCCCCACATAATCTGAACACCATTATGATGCAACCTGATACAGTCATTGTGATGTGGAGTGTCTCAGTCGTAACATATGATCCCGAGACTTATGTAGTACGCTACGGAACTACTGATACTAATCTGGATTTAGTTAGTGATAGGGTAAGGGGATTTCATGCAGAACTGAGAGGTCTATCGTACAATACTGTATACTACTTTAAAGTTGAAGCCACCAACTCGATAGGAACTGCTGCAAGCACAATAGGCAATTTTGAAACCCCACTCAGTAAGTAATCCATGGGAAGCAAGAAAGCTTATAAAAATCTCTCTCTCATGTCATAGAACATTAATATTGTTTTCAATGTATTAAAGTACTACTGTTTGTTTTTCTTTGAAATAGCTCGGGTAACAGTAAATGCCCCAGTTGTGATGGAATTGCAACCAGCCATGGTCACATGTACTGTAGTACTAAACACTACTTCATCACGTATCACCTCCCCATCTTTCACATATGAGTGGCTAAGGAGAGGGAGAAGATTACAAAGGGGAACTTCTAATCAATATCAACTCTCTATCACTGACACAAATGATGCTGGCAGATTCTATGAATGTGCAGCCAGGGATGGTGGCGGCATCATATTAGGAAGAACCACGTTTGAAGTGTTTTTTATGTGTAAGTAAAAAATGTTTTCAAAATTACAGCTTAGTTTTCATACATTCCGATATTTGAATTATACAGTTCTAGACATTACAATAAGGAGTAGTAGGAATCCTAGTGGAAATGTACATGCCGGACTACGTGTGAATATATCATGTGTGATGACTAGGAGGAGCATGGTAATGAATGCATTATCAAGTATCAGTATCACTGGTCCTGAGGGAAATGCTATCTCTCCAGGTAGAGAGGGAGACAGAGTAAGGGTTTATGAGAGTAGTACGAGTTCAAGTTATGAGGTAGTTCTAAGTTTTAGTGCTGTAAGTCAATCTGATGCAGGTATTTACACGTGCAACGGAGTTATCATGCCAGCAACACCTAATACTCATGTCATGAATGCTGTAGGAAGAACTACTTTCAGTATCACACTAATGCGTAAGTCAAACATGTTTTTAATATTTTTAATAAATATTTTGAATAAACAAAAACTAAAACAGCTAGCTAGTTCAATATTATGGGAATGAGAAAGTTTGTAATTAAGTTTTTAAATTTAAAAACATTCATAGAAATTGTTGCATGTATTTCAAAATTAGCTACCTAATCTTTAGTTATTTCCATTATACAACATTCACAATTTATTTAATTAGTGTTTCAAACTTAATAGTATCAAGTATACAGTGAATGCTTTTATCTATGAAATGCAGTCACCATCTGCCTGTCTCCTGTATGTATCTCTCATGACATGTGCTTGTGAAGTGTCTATGTATGAGAGTGTATGCCTTAAATACGTACTTAGTTACAGTAATAAATTCATTATAAAAGTAAAATCAATATTTCTGTTACCAGAATATTGCAGATGGATTATAGTAGTTCACTAATATATTGATTTCCAATTGTGCCACACAAAATGTTAAAGCGATGAAATAGTTTTTCAACATTGAGAGTGAAGTTTGTGTTTGTTTGTTTTTGACTTGTAGCCATTTCTATTGACATCACTATAATGGTAGACACCTTGACACGTGTTCTGGACATAGCCCCGTACAACAACATCTCGCTCACCTGTGTATCAAGTATAACGGTGAATACTGAACGAACTCCATTTAATGTCACATTTGCATGGTTCAGGACTGTGAATGGGAGAACAATGGAACAACTTATTCCTCAGTTTGCTTCTCGTGGTTACGGCTCAACAGCGATGAATAAATTATCTGTTAGTGCCCAAGAAGCTGGAACACACAACTACATTTGTAGAGTCACACTGGATCTCAAACCAGCTCCAGATCAGAGAACAGAGCAGAATAATGTAGTGGTCACAGTAAACGGTGAGTTAAGGACTGACTTTTATATGTAAGACATACTGTCAAATTGCTATATCTGTGTTTGATAACTATATATACAATTGTATAGGTCCGTCTCTTCCCAATCCCCCACATAATCTGAACACCATTATGATGCAACCTGATACAGTCATCGTGATGTGGAGTGTCTCAGTCGTAACGTATGATCCCGAGACTTATGTAGTACGCTATGGAACTACTGATACTAATCTGGATTTAGTTAGTGATAGGATAACGGGATTTCATGCAGAACTGAGAGGTCTATTGGACAATACTGTATACTACTTTAAAGTTGAAGCCACCAACTCGATAGGAACTGCTGCAAGCACAATAGGCAGTTTTGAAACCCCGCCCAGTAAGTTTTGTATGATCCATGGGAAGCAAGAAAGCTTATAAAAATGCTCTCTCTCCCACCTTTCTCTCTCCCTCCCTCCCCCCTTCTCCCCCACCTTTAGCTTTCCTTTCCACCTTTTCTATTTTTTTTGTTTGAAAACATGGGGTTACCTGAGCAAACTATTGGCGATTGAGTAAAGCAAGACAAATTTGGGTATTCAGAAAATTAAGTATAATGTATGTTTTATAATTATAGTAGTATAATATAATTAAATTTTCTTTGAATATTTCTGCATCAAGTGAACATTCAATACAGCAAACTTATTAGACTTGTTTATTATATTATCTTTTCATCTATTCATTAATCTTTCGCTGGTTCATCTGCACCTCATTCACTTAATTAGCCCATTCATAGTTCATTTAGCTATCACACATCACTCTTTTGTTCTAATTCCTTCGAATGTACATTGCACCATCCACACATCCCATGCTTACCTAGCTATATCTTCTTTTTTTTCTTCAGAATTACCTTGAACTAAATTATTGTCAAGCCAAAAACTGTCAATCTGTCCAAGGGAAAAGTTAGGTTGAACCCTTCATTGCCTTGGGCTGGTAGATATCCCCTGCTATAGCTTTTACCTGCTGAGTAAGAGAGGTAGTTCTCAGGTGGCAGCTATACTAGGTCTTTAAGCTGATCCACGACATAATGTATAGCGATATCGGCTGGAACAATTGTGACCAAAAATGCTATTGAAGCAGAAGTCAGGCACCCAAATTCTAGATTTTCATATTTACATACTTATGATGGTGCATTTATGTAAAGAAATCATAACATCTCTAAAAATGATTTTGGGCTACAATACAAACATTCAATAATGATTGTGTAATTGTATGTAGTATAATATAGTAAAATTATTTCATTTATACCAATCATATTATTGTAGATATGCAGACTACAACACAATCCACCACAAATGGTATATAATAAATTGTAGTATATTATAGTAAAATCTATTTTACCATATTATTGTAGCCATTGAGACTACAACACAAGTCACCACAAATGGTATGTAATAAATTGTAGTATATAGCAAAATCTATTTTATCATATTGTAGCTATCGAGACTACAACACAGGTTACCACAAATGGTATGTAATAAATTGTAGTATATAGCAAAATCTATTTTATCATATTATTGTAGCTATTGAGACTACAACACAAGTCACCACAAATGGTATGTAATAAATTGTAGTATATAGCAAAATCTATTTTACCATATTATTGTAGATATCGAGACTACAAAACAGGTCACCACAAATGGTATGTAATAAATTTTAGATCCCGTTGCTATATTGTTACTAGGTGTACTAACTTGGTAAGTGTGCACTATTTTTTGCCTTTAGGTATATGAACTGTGCATACTAACCACCCTTGGGGTATTGCTATTTTTGAGTTTTAGTTTATATTATATAACTCTCCTGCTGCCGCTCTCATACTGCAGGAATTTACCATAGCTAGCTGCTTTACTGCTTACTGCAGAGCAGCCCATGGTAGAGTTAGGTCTGGAGATAACAGCTGGCAGCTACAATGCTAAAGTAAACTTGCTAAAGTAAACTTGCTGGTGTGCTTCAATTGAATTTTAATTGAATTTTAATTTTGGGCCGGAAATACGGAAGAATTCGCTTGACACCGAAAATGCTGATAAACAAAGTTGCTAGTGGAAACTGGGCAGGCCTGGGTAAACGGGATCTAAAATAGTTAGAGCATGCACGCTTAGGTACTGGTGGATTTAGTGCACAAAGCCCTAGGGCCTACGGCCCTTGGGCTTCAGTGCACTAAATGCACCAGTACCCAAGCGCTTATGCTCTATTACGTAGTATATAGCAAAATCTATTTTACCATATTATTATTGTAGATATCGAGACTACAAAACAGGTCACCACAAATGGTATGTAATAAATTTTAGATCCCGTTGCTATATTGTTACTAGGTGTACTAACTTGGTAAGTGTGCACTATTTTTTGCCTTTAGGTATATGAACTGTGCATACTAACCACCCTTGGGGTATTGCTATTTTTGAGTTTTAGTTTATATTATATAACTCTCCTGCTGCCGCTCTCATACTGCAGGAATTTACCATAGCTAGCTGCTTTACTGCTTACTGCAGAGCAGCCCATGGTAGAGTTAGGTCTGGAGATAACAGCTGGCAGCTACAATGCTAAAGTAAACTTGCTAAAGTAAACTTGCTGGTGTGCTTCAATTGAATTTTAATTGAATTTTAATTTTGGGCCGGAAATACGGAAGAATTCGCTTGACACCGAAAATGCTGATAAACAAAGTTGCTAGTGGAAACTGGGCAGGCCTGGGTAAACGGGATCTAAAATAGTTAGAGCATGCACGCTTAGGTACTGGTGGATTTAGTGCACAAAGCCCTAGGGCCTACGGCCCTTGGGCTTCAGTGCACTAAATGCACCAGTACCCAAGCGCTTATGCTCTATTACGTAGTATATAGCAAAATCTATTTTACCATATTATTGTAGATATCAAGACTACAACACAAGTCACCACAAATGGTACGTAATAAATTATAGTATAAATAACAAAGTCTATTTTATCATATTATTATAGATATTGAGACTACAACACAATCCACCACAAAGGGTATGTAATAAAAATATAAATATAAAATGATGAATTTAGCCTTTTATGTTGTCTCATTCAATTAAAGCAATAGTTGTTATTTTGTATATTTCCATACGGCATTCTTTATCCTCTAAGTTACAATGTTGATAAAATTCCCATTCCCAAACACACTTTGTTTGTTTATATCTAAAACATACAATAGACATACAAGTTGACACATTCATACCTAAAACATTCTATAACTCCTGCAATTACTAGGTAAGATTAAATTGCACAGGTGTAAGTTGCTGGCAAAGTTTTGCTAGTATGTTAATACTATCACCAAAGATAACAGTTCATTTCTGCAGTTAAGAAAACCATAATTTCGTATTATGCTTCTGTCAATGAATTTTTTCATTCCGGTTCTGCTACTATTCATACTTCTCTTAATGTTGCTAAATAGTGGTGCCCAGGAATTTTGCTGCGATATTACTTAGCGGATAAAAGTGCAGTGAGGTCGCGAAGAGATTGCCGTGACCAATCAGATTATTATTTCAGTTTTCCACTGCTGTGGTATTTCAAAATAATTCCACACTTTTTGTATTAAGAAATGACTCTGCTGTGGTATTGCATATATATTTATATATTCACTTATGAGCTAATTTTTCAGACGTCATATTAATGATTCTGTGTGGCAACAAGCATTATTGAGTCATATAGAATATAAATCATTGCAGATATTGAGACTACAGCACAATTCACCACAGATGGTATGTGATAAAACACAGTGACAATCATAGTACAGTACCATTGCTACACTTCAGATAGTGTTGTTGTTGCACATTAGTTATCACACATTCTGAATAATTATATGGTTTTCAGAGTTTCTATCCAAACAGACAAATAAATAAATAAATAAGTAAAAAACAACATTATTATGTTATATTGTATTATAATATTGCTGGTAGTGGGAGGTAAACTTTGAAAATTTAAGTTTTAATTAATGTGTGTATGATTAATTTAGACATTGTGGGTCAAGATGTGAATATTTATATAGCACTATATAATTATGATTATTATATCTATAGATACTCAGACTACAACACAATTACCCACAGATGGTATGTGATAAAAGTGTATACATTACATAGTGATGAACATATTGTATAGGCTATTATTATGTCACAACCTATATTAAAATTTTGGTGTTAGCCCGTGTTTTTGTTGTTTGGTGCTATACTACACACTGAATAAATATTTTAAAGAATACCTATTCAAATAAATATGTACTAACTCGTTGTATTGCGATAATTTAAGCTACTATAAGCATGAGATGTATGTGTGTATATGAGTTACTTAGGTGATAACTTTTCTTCCAAAAAGTTGTAAGATTAAGTTTTGCTGTGATCAGTATATTTAATGCTAGGTACCAGTGTCTTATAAGTTGGCAATGTTCTTAGAATTTACATCCTACCTGTCGTGGGCTACGTCAGAAAGATGCCGAGGCGTCGGTGCTGGTAGCTCAGGAATTGGAGGCAAGTAGTTGCGCTGCCGCCACCAGAATCAGCTTATAAGTCCCTTTGTAGCTATCCGTACCCTTTCCCCGTAAGGTCTGGCGTAGGTTAGTTACATAAATAATCGCAAAGAGACACAGTGCACGTAACACAAAAATAACTGACTGACTTGGACATGCACGTGGCCTAACTATTTATACCAGCTCAGAGCCACGGGCGTGCCTTACACCAAAAGCTGCAGACTTCCTGCAATAACTCTAAACTTCACACACATACATACATACGACAGTTCGACAATTCTGACCTGTAAATTACATAAACACGCGCTACTACACAAATAACATTTTCCTGAATAGGATAATATAACATTGTTCTGTAAGTTCTCGATGTTCTCCTGATTTTCATGTGGATACGCCCACACTACCTATCTTAATTGTATTAGCTATCTCATTGAAATTTATTGCCGATCAATCTATTAGCTACTTACCCAATTTCTAGATGTTATGACCCCATTCATTTATAGTAGAATCTCAGTAATCCTACCCAGAAAATCCAATAGCTGAAGGTTGAGCTCCATTGCTTAAAGCCACATACCCCCACACTGAGAGGCAGTATATTTTTCTCACTTCATCTTTTTTTAGAGATGTCTCTGTGCTACTCAAGTTTTTTTCGCAGAAAAAGATAATTCTGTACTATAATAAGGAATGTTGCTCTCAAAACAAGCTCAAGCATACCACTTTAATACCAGTCACTAAGGTGAAATTTTATTGGTATAATTGATTTGTTCAAATCTACGCAATAAATTACTTCTTTTATCATCATAAACTTATTACAATTCTTAAAATATTTCAGTAAGATTATTTTTAAAAGTTTATACTCGATATTCATAACTTTTCACTAATTGGAACACCCTTATTGTCCTTAGTGCTGGGATTACTAGTTCTATATATGTGACCGTCTACAGGAAAACCGGGCACAACGCGGCATGCGTAAATATCGAGAAAAGATCGATCGATTTCTTAAAAATGTATTGTTTCAAGCCGACGGAAGGGAACAGTTAGGTCTATTATAGTGGGAATGACTTAAGCTACGACGATAAAACTTGGAGAGCTCAATATCTGGACGCCGACAACTCTGTAAGTGCAAAAAAATTTTTTTCGAAGGGTGCCGTGTTGTGCCCGTTTTTCCTGTAGACGGTCACACATATATAGTACTTATTACATGAGTCAGAGTGTGATATGGCAAAATATTTCATGACCAGATTTTCACGAGCCAGAGGCAAGTGAAATAAAGCCTGGGAGTGAAATATCTCACCATATCACTCTGACTGAGTGTAATAAGTGGTTTATTCTACACTAGATATCTTCACTGCTGTAGTTAAGTAAGTTGTTACTAGAGGACAGGTAAGTCACACCATGTAAAGTTGGTTGTAGGGGCTCCCCACACCCCCAGCTGATATTTTAGCAGCTGCTCTAAACCTGGGTTGAGTAGCTACACAAGAGGAAGGTAGCCATAACAACCAAGAAAATTGACAAGTTTGGCCAGTTGCTATAATTACAAGGGTAATGAGCGCAGTACAGTGTGAAATAACAACGTGAAATATTGTGAGTTATTTCATGGGTCATGTACCTAAAGATATCATTGTGAAGATATTTAGGGTGGAATAAATAGTACTTATTACATGAGTCAGAGTGTGATATGGCTAGATATTTCACTCTCAGGCTTTATCTCGCCTAGGCTCGTGAAAATAAATTAGTCTGCTCGAAATATCTAACCATACCACTCTGACAAGTGTAGTAAGTGGTTTATTTCATGCTAGATATATTCACTGAAGTAGTTTGTTGGTAACTCTTGGTGTAAAGTTGGCCTTACAACTCCCTAGGGGCTCCTCATACCCCCAGCTGATATTTTAGCATCTGCTCTAGCCCGTGGTTGGGTAGGCTCCACTAGAGTAAGGTAGTTGTAAAAACCCTGAAAACTGGTAAGCCAGGCTAGTTGCTATAATACTAGTGGTGTGCTTGAGCACAAATGGCGAGCGAGCCTTAAACTATACTATTATTAAATGATTGATTTTAACAACTAACACTCAAGTTACTAAAATAAAGTCGAGTTTTTAAATTATGTATATGCGGAAGGGGATTCAATGCCATAGTAACCGCTCCCTGCAACTGCTTGAATTGAAAAAGAAGCAACAAAATCAAGTCACGTTATTTAAAATTTTCTTTGTGGTATTCTTAATTGGCGAGCGAGCGTAGCGAGCGAGACACTTACAGGGGTAACACAATCGAAAATCGGGGATGTCAGTTTATTTATTTGTATATATGTATGGACGTACGTAAGGCATTTTTGTACTTTGACCCTGGCGTTTTTGTGTTAGTTCGGTTGTCGACCCCGTCCCAAATTGCACTAAACAGAATCCTCTGGTTTATCGATCAGTACCCGTATCACCCTAGAAATTGAATTGTTTACCGTTTTGAATTCTTTTGCCGGTATAGTTAAAACTTGACAACTTAAGGGACTTCCATTTCTATTCGAGTTAGTGGCGGTGGTAAGTCAATGCGCTCTTTGTCATGGTTATAAGCTGTGTGCACAGTATTTACTTGAAAATACATTGTCCACTATACTACTGCGAAGGTAAGTCTGTGTAACACAGGTGCATGTCCAGTTGTGTCAAAGCATTGTGTGTTACAACCACTACTTAGCTAAAGAATATCACAAAGAAAACTTTAAATAACGTGTATTGTTTTGTTGTTGTTTTTTCCCTTCAATTCAAACAGTTGCAGAGAGTTGTTACTATGGCACTGAAATCCCTTAAGAAAATACTTTACCGTGTGTGCGAGATTTAAAAACTGGACCTTATTTTCAGTAGCTTCAGTGTTAGAAGTCAAAATCATTCATATATAAATAGTATAGTCTTTAGGCTCGCTCGCCATTTGTGCTCAAGCACATCACTAGTAGTAGTAGTAACGCACAATACTTTCACACAACTGAACATACCTAGCTAGACTTACCTTCGTGGTTCGTCTAGTGGACAATGAATTTTCAAGTAAATACTGCTGCATAGGGCTTATAACTGTGACAAATAGCGTATTAACTTACAACCGCCACTAACTTGAATAGAAATGGAGCTCCCATAAGTCTTTGAGTTTTAACTGCACCCGCAAAAGAATTCAAAGCGGTAATCTAAGGTAATACGGGTAATGATCACTAAACCGGGGGATTCTTTTTAGTGAAGTTTGGGACGGGGTTGAACACGGAGCGAACACAAAAGTACTCGAGGGTCAAAGTACAAAATGACATATGTACGTCTACACAAATATATAAACTAGTGGTGTGCTTGAGCACAAATGGCGAGCAAGCCTGATAGTTATAGGTAACATAAAAACTTAGTATTGTTACTATGTTTTAGCTTAGTTCATGCAAACACTATAATAGCAGTTATGACCTTTTATTTCAGCAAACAAATACAAAATCACTCTCTTACCTGATTTGTCAACTCAAAAAATCAGTGTTATCATTTGTAATTTAAGCCAACAAATATGGAATTACTATTTACCTCAATTTCCTGAGTATTGATAACTTCTGTAGTATCAAATTGAAGTTACTTTGACTGTCTGAATTACCGTGAATTCTTGACAAGCTCTCAGCTACAAAAACAAAAGACCATCAATTTTAGCACACAAATACAAAATTACTTTCTTACCGAGCAGTGGTAACTTCCATAGTATCAAATTGAAACCATTCTGACTATTTGAATTTACCAGTCACTGTTGACAACAAGCTCTTAGCTCTTTGTATATTTAGCTAACAAATATGGAATTACATACTTACTTCAGCTTCCCTAGAGTAATAGTAGCCTCCTTAGCTTTAATATTACGGCATTCCGACTCCAATGGCTCTTAACAACCAACAATCTGCACTTCGTATCCCCCTAAAACGGCGAAGTTTTGAAATTACATCTGGAAAAGGGTCTTCAATGCCATAGTAACCGGTCGTAGCAACTTTTTGTGTTTTGAAAAACAATCGTTTTTGCAGGAAATTTCTCACACTTCGGAGCATAAGTTTAAAGTAAGGCTTGCTTAATGCTGTAGTTTCAGAATAAACTGGGGTCAAGCCTAAAAAGCTGTGTTTTTTGGAGAAAAGTTCCCCGCGCGCATGTTTAAGGGGCATACGTACCATCCATACATACATATATACTAGTGGTGTGCTTGAGCACAAATGGCAAGTGAGCCTGCAGATAGTTAGGTAACATAAAACTACAGTATTGTTACTATGTTTTAGCTTAGTTCATGCAAACACTATAATAGCAGTTATGACCTTTTATTTCAGCAAACAAATACAAAATCACTAGTATGAAACATCTGCCATTCTGATAATCTCAATTACCAGTAACTCTTGAACAAGCTCTCAGCTACAATAAAAAAATAAACCAGTGTTATTATTTGTAATAATAGCCAGCAAATATGGAATTATTACTTACCTCAATTTCCTGAGTATTGATAACTTTTCTGTAGTATCAAATTGAAGTTACTTTGACTGTCTGAATTACCTCGAATTCTTGACAAGCTCTCAGCTACAAAAACAAAAGACAATCAATTTTAGCACACAAATACAAAATTACTTTCTTACCTCATTTTCTTGAGCAGTGGTAACTTCCGTAGTATCAAAGCTTTCCGAGTAAAAGTAGCCTCCTTAGCATCAATATTAAGGCATTCTGACTACCAAATGGCTCTTAACAACCAACAATCGGCACTTCGTATCCCCCCTAAAAAGGCGAAGTTTTAAAATTAAGTCTGGAAAAGGGTTTTCAATGCCATAGTAACCGGTCGCAGCAACTTTTTATGTCTTGAAAAACAAGTGTTTAAGCAGAAATTTTCTCACACTTTGGAGCTTAAGTTTAAAGTAAGGCTTGCTTAATGCTGTAGTTTCAGAATAAACTGGGGTGAAGCCTAAAAAGCCGTGTTTTTAGGAGAAAAAAGTTCCCCGCGTGCGTTTAAGGGGCATACATACCATCCATAAATACATATATACATACTAGTGGTATGCTTGAGCACAAATGGCGAGCGAGCCTGATAGTTAGGTAACATAAATGTCACTATTTTTAGCTTACTTCATGCAAACACTATAATAGCAGTTATGACAGTTGATTTCAGCAAACAAATACAAAATCACTCTCTTACCTGATTAATGGTAACTTTGTAGTATCAAAAATCAACCATTCTGATAATCTCAATCACCAGTAACTCTTGAACAAGCTCTCAGCTATGATAAAAAATAAACCAGTGTTATTATTTGTAATTTTAGCCAACAAATATGGAATTACTACTTACCTCATTCTTGAGTATTGATAACTTCTGTAGTATCAAATTGAAGTTACTTTGACCATCTGAATTACCTTGAATTCTTGACAACAAGCTCTCACCTACAAAAACAAAAGACAATCAATTGTAGCACACAAACACAAAATTACTTTCTTACCGCATTTTCTTGAGCAGTGGTAACTTTTGTAGTACCAAATTTGAGTCATTCTGACTGTTTGAATTTACCAGTCACTGTTGACAACAAGCTCTTAGCTATAATAAAGAAAGGCCAGAGTTATTTTTGCATATTTAGCTAACAATAATAATGGAATTATGTAGCTACTTACCTCAGCATCCCTGGAGTAGTAGTAGCTTCCTTAGCATTAATACTTTATGTGCTTACATACGCTTTTCAGAAGTAGTGATGATAGCTCTCTTAGTACTGACTACAGGTGGCTCTTGACAACTAACAAGCCACACTCAGCCGGAAAAAAGGCGAAGTTTTGAATTTAAATCTGGTAAAGGGACTTCAATGCCATAGTAACCGGTCGAATCAACTTCTTGTTTCTTGAAAAGCAAGCATTTTCGCAGGAATTTTCTCACACTTTGGAGCTTAAGTATTATGTAAGGCTTGCTTAATGCTGTAGTTTCTCGCTCGCGCGTTTAAAGGGCATACGTACAATCCATACATACATACATACTAGTTGGCGAGCGAGCGTAGCGAGCGAGACACTTACAGGGGTAACACAATCGAAAATCGGGGATGTTTGTTTATTGGCGAGCGAGCCTAGCGAGCGAGACAGTATTAGGGGTGGATAATGCAAAATCGAGTATATGTTATAGGTATATATGTATGTGGGATGGTACGTATGCCCCTTAAACGCGCGCGCGGGGAACGTTTTTCTCCAAAAAAACACGGCTTTTTAGGCTTGACCCCAGTTTATAGGATTAAGCAAGCCTTACTTTATACTCAAGCTCCAAAGTGTGAGAAAATTCCTGCGAAAATGCTTGCTTTTCAAGAAACAAAAAGTTGATTCGACCGGTTACTATGGCATTGAAGACCCTTTTCCAGACTTAATTTCAAAACTTCGCTGTTTTATGGGGGGATACGGAGTGCCGGTTGTTGGTTGTCAAGAGCTGTTGGTAGTCAGAATGCCGTAGTATTAATGCTAAGTAAGCTACTACTTCTCTAGGGAAGCTGAGGTAAGTACGTCATTCCATATTTGTTAGCTAAATATGCAAAATTAATTCTGGCCTTTCTTTTTTGACCTAAGAGCTTGTCCACAGTGACTGGTAAATTCAAATAGTCAGAATGGCTAAAAATTGGTACTACAAAAGTTACCACTGCTCAAGAAAATGAGGTAAGAAAATAATTTTGTATTTGTGTGCTAACATTGATTGCTTTTGTTTTTGTAGGTGAGAGCTTGTTGTCAAGAATTCAAGGTAATTCAGATGGTCAAAGTAACTTCAATTTGATACTACAGAAGTTATCAATACTCAAGAATGATGTAAGTAGTAATTCCATATTTGTTGGCTAAAATTACAAATAATAACACCGGTTTATTTTTTTATCGTAGCTGAGAGGTTGTTCAAGAGTTACTGGTGATTGAGATCATCAGAATGGCAGATGTTTGATACTACAAAAGTTACCATTAATCAGGTAAGAGAGTGATTTTGTATTTGTTTGCTGAAATAAAAGGTCATAACGGCTATTATAGTTTTTGCATGAACTAAGCTAAAACATAGTAACAATACTTAGTTTTATGTTACCTAACTATCAGGCTCGCTCGCCATTTGTGCTCAAGCACACCACTAGTTTATTTATATATATGGACGTACGTATGTCATTTTGTACTTTTTTATTTATATATATGGACGTACGTATGTCATTTTGTACTTTGACCCTCGCGTTTTTGTGTTAGTTATGTGGTCGACCCCGTCCCAAATTGCACTAAACAGAATCCTCTGGTTTATCGATCAGTACCCGTATCACCCTAGAAATTGAATTGTTTATCGTTTGAATTCTTTTGCGGGTGCAGCTTTTCTATTCGAGTTAGTGGCGGTGGTAAGTCAATGCGCTCTTTGTCATGGTTATAAGCCGTGCTCAACAGTATTTACTTGAAAATACATTGTCCACTAGACTACTGCGAAGGTAAGTCTGTGTAGGTGCATGTCCAGTTGTGTCAATGCATTGTGTGTTACAACCACTACTTAGCTCAAGAATATCACAAAGAAAACTTTTAAATAACGTGTATTGCTTTGTTGTTGTTTTTTTCCTTCAATTCAAGCAGTTGCAGGGAGTTGTTACTATGGCACTGAAATCCCTTTACCCTGTATGCTAAATTAAAAAAAATGGACCTCATCAGTAGCTTCAGTGTTAGAAGTCAAAATCATTCATATAAAAATAGTATAGTCTTTAGGCTCGCTCGCCATTTGTGCTCAAGCACACTACTAGTGGAGTGCTTGAGCACAAATGGCGAGCGAGCCTTAAACTACACTATTGTTAAATTTGATTTTAACAACTAACACTCAAGCTATTAAAATAAAGTCGAGTTTTTAAATTATGTATGAGGTAAAGGGGTTTCAATGTCATAGTAACCGCGCAACAGTTTGAATTGAAAAAGAAGCAACAAAATCAAATCACGTTATTTAAAATTTTCTTTGTGATATTTAACCCTCAGTGCGCATGCGCCTGAGGGTATATAGTAGTCAACCTGTCATTCAGTCAACAAGGGATCTCGAAGAGTACGGCTACCCAGGCTTTGAAAGCGACATCAGACTATAGCACTTCACAGAGTAAGTCCCTTTAATGTGCCAGAATTTTTAGTTTTGACTTAGTTTTCAAGAAAAAGCGAGTAGCCTACAACCGTACGTTACGGTAATGGGAACCGCCCCTTAAAAAACCTGCTTGTCACGTGAGCCAGCTTTCAGGTTGCAAATCACTTTTAAATAGCTAACAATTACATGAATTCAGCGTGAGGTGTTCCGTGGAATAGTTGTTGAGTGAGCGAATAGCTAACCTAGAAGTCTGTGGTTCGAACCCAAGTAGGTGCTCATTTTTTTTTTCATCCTGTTTTTTTTTTTTTTCTTCTTGCCTTATTTTCTTCTTCCTACTGTTTTTATTGCTTTCCTACCTTTTCCTTTCATTTCCTCTTTCTTTTGTCTTTTTCTCTTTCCTGCCTCTCTTCATCTTAATAGTAGTTGTAACGCAAAATACTTTCACACAACTGAACATACCTACGCAAGACTTACCTTCGTGGTTCGTCTAGTGGACATTGCATTTTTAAGTAAATACTATTGAGTAGGGCTTATAACTGTGACATATAGCACATTAACTTACCACCGCCACTAACTCGAATAGAAATGTAGCTACCATAAGATTTTGAGTTTTAACTGCACCCGCAAAACAATTCAAAGCCGTAAACAATTCAATTTCTAAGGTGATACGGGTAATGGTCGCTATACCGGAGGATTCTGTTTAGTGAAGTTTGGGACGGGGTCAAACGCGGAGCGAACACAAAAATACGGAGGGTCAAAGTACTAAATGACATACATACGTCCATATATATATAAACTAGTGGTGTGCTTGAGCACAAATGGCGAGCGAGTCTGATAGTTAGGTAACATAAAATGTTACTATTTTTAGCTTACTTCATGAAAACACTACAATAGCAGTTATGACATTTGATTTCAGCAAACAAATACAAAATCACTCTCTTACCTGATTAATGGTAACTTTTGTAGTATCAAACATCAACCATTCTGATAATCTCAATCACCAGTAACTCTTGAACAAGCTCTCAGCTACGATAAAAAATAAACCAGTGTTATTATTTGTAATTTTAGCCAACAAATATGGAATTACTACTTACATTATTCTTGAGTATTGATAACTTCTGTATATCAAATTGAAGTTACTTTGACCATCTGAATTACCTTGAATTCTTGACAACAAGCTCTCACCTACAAAAACAAAAGACAATCAATTTTAGCACACAAATACAAAATTACTTTCTTACCTCATTTTCTTGAGCAGTGGTAACTTTTGTAGTACCAAATTTGAGCCAATCTGACTATTTGAATTTACCAGTCACTGTTGACAAGCTCTTAGCTACAAAAAAGAAAGGCCAGAGTTAATTTTGCATACTTAGCGGAATTGCGTACTTATCTCAGCTTACCTCGAGAAGTAGTAGCTTCCATAGCATTAATGCTACGGCATTCTGACTACCCACGGCTCTGGACAACCAACAACCGGCACTCCGTATCCCCCCATAAAACGGCGAAGTTTTGAAATTATGTCTGGAAAAGGGTCTTCAATGCCATAGTAACCTGTCGAATCAACGTTTTGTGTCTTGAAAACAAGCGTTATAGCAGGAATTTTCTCATACTTTGGAGCTTAAGTATAAAGTAAGGTTTGCTTAATGCTGTAGTTTCAGAATAAACTGGAGTCAAGCCTAAATAGTCGTGTTTTTAGGAGAAAAACGTTCTCCGCGCGCGCGTTTAAAGAGCATGCGTACCATTCATACATACATACATATAAACATGTACCCGATTTTGCATTATCAACACCCCTAATATTGTCTCGCTCGCTTCGCTCGCTCGCCAATAAACTAGAAAATGCTCGTGTAGCATTGGTTGGGCGAGCGAGCGAAGTTCTGGGGAAATGTTGACACTTTGAAGTTCTGGAATGCGCGCGCGTTTAAACGACCACGTATTCAGTTTAAACGACCACGTATGCGCGCGCGTTTAAACGACCACGTATATGCGCGAGCGTTTATTTACGACGACGTATGTATTCAGGATTTCCATAGACTACATCTTAGAGTTGCTCGCTCGCTTCGCTCGCTCGCCAATAAATATATAAATAAACATCCCCGATTTTCGATTGTGTTACCCCTGTAAGTGTCTCGCTCGCTACGCTCGATAACGAACATCCCCGATTTTGCATTATCCACCCCTAATACTGTCTCGATCGCTTCGCTCGCTCGCTCGCCAATAACATATACCCGATTTTGCATTAGTCACCCCTAATACTGTCTCACTCGCTCCGCTCGCTCGCCAATAACATATTCCCGATTTTGCATTATCCATTCCTTACACTGTCTCGCTCGCTCCGCTCGCTCGCTAACAAACTCATACCCCCGATTTTCAATTGTGTTACCCTTGTAAGTGTCTTGCTCGCTATACGCTCGCTAGCCAACTAGGGCAATGAGCTTGGCAATGCCTCTTCTCTCAAGGCATAAAAGTCTATCATCTTTTTCACTATGATAGAGTGACAGAAAGACTACTGGTAACTCTCATGCTCATGCACTCTGAGGGTTAATGAATACAAATGCGTTGATATGCACAAAGCAGATGTTAATGCTGAAGTTGCTGCAGAAAGTATTTATTATTATGAATATTTTTACTTAATAATAATTTTTAACTATGCATTACCAACTTTACTTTTTTAAATAGGTTTTTTTTGTTATAATGTAATCCGTAATTTCTATGTTTGGTTTAATATTGCAGAAATTTCAAGTACAACACAACAATCTACTCAGGGTGGGTGACTAATATGATTGAACCTGTTGGCTAATGATAAGTATTAATTTAGACATAATATATATATATATATATATATATATATATATATATATATTCACTAACATAGTTGTGAACCTGTGTGATTGCCATTCAACAGTTAAGTAATTCAACTCATAAAACAACACTGACATCAAGTAAAGGTGACCTACCCAATTTCTGTACTGTCTGTATGAACATTGTTCTGGTTTTTAGTTAGTTTTTTGTACAGATCACTACTCAACTACTCTGTGAAAGTTATTTATTCTAGGCTTCTTAGTTTTAAGTGTCCAAAATAATGTTTATCAGGGGTGTTTAATGAGACAACCTCACTGTCACAGATGTTATTCTGCCACAGATATATATAATACTTATAGCACGGGTCAGAGTACAATATGGGAAAATATTTTACGAGCACGCAAAATATTTTCACGAGCCAAAGGCGAGTGAAAATGTGGCGTGAGAGTAAAATACCATTCCCATATTGTACGACGAGTGTGATAAGTGATTTATTGCTGCCTTGATATTTTTTCTCAACCGGTTACAATTCAATTTTCATTGATTTTACTCGCTACGCGCATGCGTAGTGTACCGTACAATATAAACCGTACAATATGGGAGAATACAGAACGCTCGTGTGATGCGGAAATATTCAAGTAAAAATATCAAAGCTGCTATATATATATGCATTATAATGTAGTCAAGTTTTCAAGGTTATCTATAAGATACTTTACATTAAAATAAAGTAGATTAAAATTTAGTAACAAAATTGATTAGTAACTATTCCAGTTTTGTATGAATTTGGTAAATATTTTTTTGAATTTTTTTTTGCTTTCATTTCACAGTGACACGTCGTCGCAGTCGACTAATGAAAATTAATTCTTCTTTTAAAATACTGGTGATACTATATGTTTTAACCAATTTATGATGTATTATTTGCAAAATAAGTATACCTGGGAACTTAAATGAAGAGTATGTAGATACACTAGCAAATTTTTGTGAGTTTCACAAATTGTAAATACTGTTCAGTTTTGTCACAATGATGGATTGTACAACCAGAACTGTGAAATAGATCTATAACAGCTAAGACATGTATAAGCATACACAGTGTTAAGCCAGGGACGGATCCAGTGCTACCGACTGGGAGGGGCCCAAATATATTTATGTCAAAACTCATGAAATTTTCAAAATACTAATGATTGATTGTACATGATTTGGATATTAATTGATTTGTCCTAATATGAACTGTGCTGCCCCATATGGGTATGTTTCGTCCTTGTAATTTTTCAAAAACTTGGTTGGGAAGGGGGGGCCCTGGCCCCCTCGGCCCCCCTGGACCCTCCCCTGTGAGCATACTATTTTTTGTGGAAGTATTTCAAGTAGGTTAAATATTATGCACCATGAAAATTGTAGATACGATACTGTTGATGTTCAGCAATGATAGATGAAAAACGATAACATAACAAGATATTAATGCTTGATATGTATTTTACCACATTCAATTCGACCCCAAATATCTGAATATAGAAAAAACTATCAATTAGTCAAAGGACACCATGGTAGACTGGTATAATTATTTCCTGGTTTAGTGTGATTTGTATTAAAATGTAGGCAAGGCATGAATAAGTAGAAATTAGGAAGAGGTTAAAAAGGCACTCCAAGGTTTACTTAGCTGTAAGTTTCAACTGTTTATCGTTTAGTATGCATGCAAAGTTGATGATCACAGTTTGATTTCATGATAGAAATATTATTTTTCTCAGTCTTGTTTTTTTTCCCGTGTCAACTATAAAGCAGGTAGAACTTTTCCCATTCAGGTAATGACTATGCCTTACCAACTCTGCTTAGCTCATGAATATATGTTCAATGAGTTCCTATGCCTCTTCAAACAATGAGCCAGTCACTTTCAATGGCTAGTTTACTCCCTTGGATTCAGTGACTCTGATGACTCTTAGGATACGTCAAATAGTACTGGCTCTGAAGACCAAGTTTCAGATTTTAACACCAGAATTTTAGTTTGTGGACATGGTTGTAACCACATAAAGGAAAATATTTAGGTGTAACACAGATTATTCAATACCATCAACTCAATAATGTTCGTTCTAATGCTAGTAATAGACAAATTATTGCCTATAAACAGATTGTACGATTAGCTTACAATTACAGAATTGGAGTGTTTTGTTTGCCAGCTGGGTGTTGTAGCTCAGTGGTAGAGCGCTTGTGCATTCCTGGGTTCGATTCCCGGTGGCAACCAAATAATTTTAATTCGTATTGTTCAAAAGCCTGTGAAAGAAAGAGAATACATATAATTAAAAATTTACTGCATTTATGTAAGAAACATTATTACACTCCATCAGAGGCGATATAGCAAGATATTTACTTTCTTTCATTTTCACTCACTTCGGCTTGTGAAATTTTCCTGTGTGTGAATATCTCGCAACAATCACTTGACTCATGTAATAAGTATTATATATATATTTATAGCCTGTTATCTGATCGACTGTGCTTGTCGTCGAGTACTATAAATCAGATACAGTCCCCAGTATTCCCGTACGAAAATGTATTAGATACACCAACATTTACCAATCGCTACGGGGAAAGGGTCTGGTGAACTGACTTAGGGTAAGTTGTAGTTGCAGTTAGTTACACGGGTGATTGTGGTAAAGGGTCTAGCTACCCGAGATACTGTGGAGATAGTCTACCCATAGCAGACCCTTTTCACCCTCTACCCGCTACATGGGGGGGGGGGGGGGGGGGGGGGGGGTTGAAAGGTTCTGGAACACTGCCACTCACTCAGCAGCTCTAGTTCCACCCGAAATTGGTGAGGTAAGTATGCTTTAGCACTATGACTAACATTAGTGATGTGCTTCAGCACAAATGGCAAGCGAGCTGGTCTGACTGAATTTTAAATTTGACTATTAGATATTTTGTCTAGTTTATAGCAACACACAATACTTTTATACATACTTGTCACTGGATATACCAGCACAAGACCTGGGTTTTATCCTCTTCGTGACGTGACTATCGGACGAAGGATTTTCAAGGGGTAAGCAATTAAATTTCCAAGGATGATACGGGTAAGGATCGCTAAATTAACGGTTTTTGTTTAAGCTAGTCGCCTTTCCAGAGTACGCTCCGTTCAAATGCTCTATTGCACCAAAGCTCTAATAGATATAGCATTATGTTGTATTCTCTTATAGTGACAATTGACTATTGGACTTCGGATTTTCAAATAAGAACAAATCCGTTACGTAAGGCGTATAGCTATGACGAAGAACGCATTGACGGAGTTAACTTACCACCGCTGTTAGAAAATAGATGAACTCGGCTAACTTTGGAAAACCTAACTGCGAACGTCTCTCCCATTCTGTCTCCATAGCTCTTTGCCGTAGTGTTTTTTCTTATATTTCAAAGTCTTTCCTCCCGAACTTCTTGCGCCCACGCTAATGTTTATGTTTTTAGGTAGCCTTCGGGGTGGACATGCATTGACCCCTCTGAACTTTGCCATAGAGTACTCATTACATGAGTCAGGGTGTGATATGACAAAATATAATTTATTTTCACGAGCCAAAGGCGAGCGAAATAAATCCTGAGAGTGAAATATCTAGCCATATCACTCTGCCCAGTGTAATAAGTGGTCTATTCCACACTAGATATCTTCACTGAAGTAGAAATTTCGTGTGCCCACAAAATCAGGCTCATATGAAACTTCAGGTATTAAAGTATCAGTATACCAAGACCTATAACCACAAAAATAACCACAAACCCACAAAATTGTTTTGTCTGTATGTTAATATGATATTAATGTATAATAATACAAATTTTTAGCTTTCTGTTACACATAGCTACTTGAGAAATTATAGCAGAATTAGCAACCTTAACCAAAAAGCTAAAAAAAATCCACTCTTTAAAACGGTTTTTACCCGCCAACTCAACTTGAACATTCTATAGTGAGTTTTACAACCAACCCAGAGTTACCAACAAATGAATCTCGAAATATTTTAAGAAGAAAAGTGTTTAAGCCAGGATTTTTGAATTTATTGAGTTATATCCCTAAAAATTTGACACATGTAAAATAGGGGATTTGCATGATGACATCACGTAACATCCTACCACGCCCACCGATGGTATCACTGCACACCGTGTCCCATTGAAAATGTATTAGTTTTGCTGACCTGTAGCACCAGCGCCAGGCTGCACAGAGCTTCCAAATTACAGGAATAGCTTTATTATGAAATTTACAAACTGCTGATAGCAAAAGTTTAGGATTTTCAGCACTGGCTATAGGAATTCCTGGGAGTGAAATTTGGTGATGGTTATCTAACCACCCTACTTCTTCTTGGAACTCATCTTGAAAACTGAGACAGCTGATTTTTCTGTAGAATTCGCTACAGTACAAATACTCTCTTACCTGATTAATGGTAACTTCTGTAGTAGTATCAAACATCAGCTAACCTCAATTACCAGTAACTCTTGAACAAGCTCTCATCTACAATAAAAAATAACAACCAGTGTTATTTATTTGTAATTTTAGCCAACATATGGAATTACTACTTACCTCAATTTCCTAAGTATTTGTAACTTCTGTAGTATCAAATTTAAGTTATTTTGACTATGTAGATTACTGTGAATTCTTGACAACAAGCTCTCAGCTACAAAAACAAAAGACCATCAATTTTAGCACACAAATACAAAAATACTCTCTTATAGCTATCATTTTCTTGAGCAGTGGTAACTTCCTTAGTATCAAATAAAAGGTATTCTGACTATTTGAATTTACCAGTCACTGTTGACAACAAGCTCTTAACTCCGCTCGCTGCCAACTAGTGGTGTGCTTTAGCACAAATGTCGAGAGAGCCTAAAACTACACTAATGGTTTTAACTTCTAACACTCAAGCTAAAAAAAAAGTCTAGTTCTTTTAATTACGTATGTACGGTAAAGGTATTCAATGCCGAAGTAACCACACCCCGCTACTGCTTGAATTGAAAGACATTACAGTAGGACCACGAGGGACAGGAGAGTTCATTCCAACAGTCACGCTCTGAATAGCCTTCCATATATTTCTCATCTGATAGTTCTGCTAGTGGAAATATAGCCATAACAAGGATACAAATTCCTATCAAACCCATCATTATATTATTTCAAGCTACTTGTACTGCCCTTAGCTCATCATAAGATGCCTTTTATTCATACGTTCAATCTGTTTTCCTTTCTATTTCCAAATATGATATTTCCTGTCAAGATTCTAAGGACAAAGTGTTGCAAATTCTAATTTTGCATGTTGCCTATCATTATATCTGTTTCTCTTCCTTTCTGTCAGTATATCTGTCTATCTGTCTGCTTAACTGCCTGTCTATCTGTCTGCTTAACTGCCTGTCTATCTGTCTGCTTAACTGCCTGTCTACCTATCTTTATGCATGACATTATCAGGAAGTCTATCAGTCTTTGTATTTCAGTTTTCAAAGAAATTCTTCTAATGTCCATCTGTTTAGACTGTCTTCTATACATCTACAGATGACTAAAAGAGTCCAAATATTGTTACGCTAGTGAATCAAACATATAAAAATCATTAGAACTCTTAGTGATTTCTTTAAAAAAAAGTTGCCTCCTTCAATGTTTTTCTTGGTCAATAGTTGCTGTTGTTTCTTTCTCAGCCAATTTGTAATTTACAAGAAGCACTTGTGTATTCTATGGTAAAGAAGGTAAGCTAATTCTATTTTCATATACTTCTCTTCAGTTATAGAGAGAATGTAACTGCTCAATGTGTTCTTTATAGCACTTCCTCTTAGTTCGACCTTGAAAGTAGTCTTTGTGGTTGATCTGTATAATGGTTTGGGATAAAAATCTGCAAAAACATCATTTTGTTTAGAACAATAATTCAGTTTCAGATTATCACTTTCCTAGCAAAGTTGATATATTATCATAGAGGTTCATTGCTATGAATTGTAACTTGAATGGGTTGTAACTTGAAATATGTTTTTGCAGATTTTTATCCCAAACCCAGCGCGCATGCGCGAGAGGGTTACAGTATATAGACACTTTGTCTCTCTCTGTGTGTGTGTGTGTGTGTGTGTGTGGCTGTGTGTGTGTGTGGCTGTGTGGTGTAGTGGCTGTGTGGTGTAGTGGTTGTGTCCTGGGCTCAGGGCCTCAGGTCACCGAGTTCAAGCCCAACCCTGGTATTTTTTCCATCTGATTTTCCATCTGCCTCCTACCAGCCCCACCAGTCCACCCAGCTGTGATTGGGTACCTGGCATTTGCTGGGGTGCAAATTTAAGGCCTTTTCTCATGAACAGCAATGGTCCAGGTGGGACTTCGGGTGCCCACACCACTTGCTGTGAGGAATGGCCTGTTCTCTGGGGACCTTCTTCAGCTAAAATGAGAAGTTTGTACAATGATCTGGATATAGCTATGAAGGATGATAGTCCAAGATGAATGTTAGTGGTAGGTAATTGGATGAATGTGCACTAGTAGCTAATTAGTTGATCTGGAGTTGTACGGTTCTTTCAAACTTTACTGACAATTGGACATATGTAATAAAATAACTGAATAAGTAAAAAGTAAAAATATTTAAAAAAAGTAAAAATAAAACAATATAAACAATTATAATAAACTAAAATACACTAAAATGCTAAAATGGCATCTTGCATTGAGTGCCTACAACTCTTAGAGGGCTTCGTCATATGGTATACTTATGCACCACGTGCAGATTATAAGCTTGTTCAAGCCTTTGCAATTAAAGCAAATTCGTTGGCTTCTTATAGGAAGTAATAATTATGATAAAGCTAGAGAATCATACTCAGGATGATATAATGGGACTATAAAATATCTAACACGTAGCTACCTACTATAACTATCCTGCCAATGGAATGATTTCATAGGGTAACTATATATATATATGGAGGAACTAGCTTCAGGTAAGGTCTATAATCAGCTATTGCAATAGCTAGCTAAAGTATATATGTTGTTAATAATACAATTTTATAAAATATAAAACCTTTTCTTGACTTTATTAACAACTTAAAATAATTTTAGTCAAAGTTTTGTTTAGCTAATTAAAACCAGCTATAAACGGTTGTGTTACTGTAAGATGCATATAGTTAGTAGCTTCATAGCTAAATATTTTGTTCTAATGCATGTAATGACCTGAAAAAATATTCCATTCAGTACCGAATACTCTTTCATATAGCTGCAAACTTTATTTAATTATTGGATGGACAATTCTAGTACAAGAGGTCAAAAAAAAAAAGAATGAAATTTAATAACTGAGAAGAATACCCACATGTGGCTGGAAATCAAACCCAATCACTTAGGCTTAGTCACCTGTGCTTTAATCTTTGAACTACTCAAACCCATAATCAATTTTGATATATTATTCTATCTAACTAGTCATAAGTAATGTTCCTGTAATAGAAGAGTTTGTGGTTCCAATGCACTAATTATCATAGGCTACTCAAAACAATGCACGATGATTAGGGACCAAGTATTATAATTTTCCTCATTCCAGCAATCCAGCAAGATTTTTTTTTTGTAATTCTAGGTTTATACAATAAAATGTTATTTTTATTGGGCTTAGAACAGTTTGGTGTGTCTGAACAAGTGAAAATTTACAGAAAATGCAAGAACAAAATGGATGATAATGAATACGTAAGCATGATTTCATTGGCCAACAAAGATGAAGAAGACATTTCTGGTAATATAAATATTTTGTAAACCATAAACTATTCAAAAGTTATGTGGCTGAGTTGGCTAATTGAGTGTTTTATTAGTGAATACATCCATTTAAGATAAAAGAAACACAGTGTGTTAGATTTATTTCTTGTTTGCTTCGCAGTACAATGCAATTTCTTCTGATTGTTATTCTGGAAATATGTTTTTTTTTTAAATTACTATGTTTTTTATCCACAAATATTTCAGAAAAAGCCTCACAAGCTCTGTTAGACATTGTTGCAGCAGCTGAAGAAGTTGATTGTGCCAGTTCTCTTATGGATACAATACAAGCATTGATAGATCAGAAGGCAGAGTTGAACTATTCAAGCAAAGAAACTGGTGAGACATTTTTTCATAAAGCTGCTGTTCACTGGGACTCTAATATGATGGACATGGTTTATGAAAAATTTATACATATACGTTCTTGTGAGCATATTCCCAATATTAGTGCCCAAGACAAGAATGGTAGGACTCCATTGCATGAAGCTGCACGAGTAAACAACATAGACATGGTTGAATGGCTGCTATCACATGAGGCAAGAATGGAGAAGACTTTTACAGAACAGCAGACACCTCTCCACTATGCTGCAAGGTTTGAGTCCACAGAAGTTATGGAGATCCTTTTGAATAAAGGAGGTATGTGTGTTAACATTATAATATGTGACAGGCTCTGCAAAAACCAGGAATTTTGGCAAAAGTGTCAAAGCTACAAAACAGTAACAATACTGACTGGTCAAATTTCCTGAATTTTTTAATTTTTCACTTATTATTAAGTACAGTAATTGTTCTATCATTTTGCCAAATTTCAAAGTTAAAACGTTTGTATCACATCAAGTGCGCTATTGAAAGAAAAGTCTTTTTTTTAAACATTTTATTTCTTCTCAGTATATACGGAAATTAGCAATACATAAAGCGTGGGATGTGTGGGAATCCAGCGTGAACAATAGTGAAGTTTTCAGGGTTTTCAGGTTACTCGAAAGGTTAGTTACAACAAAGAACGGAACCCTTGGTATTACTCACTATTATTCAAGTGATTCTTACCGTACTTTATAAAAGCCTATTCTTCTTAGTAAGTGGCATACCAGAAACCACACTCCATTTTTACTCACATTTTGAACGTCCATAGTAAAAATCCTTTGTACACTATATTATATGATTCAAGTTGAGTAATTTTCAATAAGTATCAGGATTTAATTTTTTAAGCAAATTCCTGGATTTTGCTGAGTCTGTCACATATTATTGCATTAATAAAAAGCAAAAGCTATTAAACAAGCAAAGTAGTTAAATTCATATCTAGTAAATGGTAGTTAAAAGTATAACTAACTACTCACATGATTTTTTGTGACATGAAAAACCAAGTAATGGGGTGCTCAATCGAAAATTGAATAGATGCCACAGGGTAGGATTAAACCACATGATAGTGCAATGTAGCTTGCTAGGAAATAATGCAATAGGGCTGCATGGTGAAAAATGTCGACATACTGGTAGTTGATTATCGTATTCTATTATATACCTAATCAATTCCAAGTTACTACAGGTAGAATTGAACCATAGCTATTGAAAATTTTTAAATTTAGCTATTTGGATGTGAACATTTTGAAAAATAGAAATTACATGCAAGAAATGAGTCAAATAAATGAAAATGATTCTCTGAATGTGAAAATATTGAACTTGATATATGCCAAAAAACAAAACAAAAAAAAAAAGAAGCAATAACTTGAAGGTCCAAAAAAAAGTATGAAATGGTGAAAGAAATAATTAATTCAAAGAGATTAAAAGTGCCACCGAAGAAGAAAAAAAATTGATTTGGGCGGGGAAAAAGCAAACAAATAGCAGCTACACTAAACCCCTCTCCATAGGCTCCAACTTTTCTAAAAATGCTTTAAGGACACAAACCACACCCATCTATAATTTAATTACCACGCCCCTAATAAACATAACCACACCCCAACCACACCCACATTAATGGAGTTAATGAGTAAATTATGCAGTACAGTTGCTTTTTTGCACTTAGTGAGTTAAAGAAATTATTGTTGACTGTTTCATACGCATTACCTGTTATTATGTTTACATGAAATGTGTATCTCTATAACTATGACATTTATACGTACCCTTGGAAGAAATCCCAATTCCTGGAAACTGTTGAATTCAGCTTGGATCAAAATGACATAGTCGTTTGGGTTTCTTAGGCAGTATAGGCCCAGGCAAAGAATCAGACATCATTTATTGAAGACACAACAAGTCTAGAGGTCTGAGGAGTGAGACTCAGAAAGCAAGAAATTAGCTGTTCAGACCTGACCAGTAAGAAGTTGAGAGAGCTAGCAGCAGCTGCATGTGGCTATAGCAGCTGCATATTTTAGAATAATTTTGTACATGTATCATGCTGGATATTATTTTGCATTCTTTAAAAACTATGCAAGCTTGCAGTTGATTTGTAGTTACAGTGTATACATGGTGACATTATAATCAATATGGCTAATATGCAATGCATGCTCTGCTGGCCAGTGCTGGGCATGTGCAAGGTCAGCTGCTCTATTTATAGCTACCTATATGAGGTCAGTGCTGTTTTAAGGACAAACAATAGAGCAGTTGCAAGCCTTTGAAGGACGAAGGACAAAGTCCAAAAATTAAGGACTGTCCTTCGGATTTAAGGACAGTTGGAGCCTATGCCTCTCGGTTGCAGAGATCAGCAGTAGAAGCCAACGTCTGTTAAAAATCATTTCAAACATTTAGCATTTAGCTACACACAGACAGTTGCTACTTACGATGATACAAAGAAAGAAGCAAACAACAGAGCGAAGGGAATGCTGCGGTATATAACTCGACTCTAGCCTCCTTACACGCGTGAAGCGGGACAATTGCAACAGTAGTACAAGCCGGCCGGCCACTCTCTAGCTAGCTGCAATTTTCAGCTCACGTGATTAAAACATGTGGTAAAGGGGAGTCACTTAATAAAAAGTGCTAAAAATTGAGAAGAAAACGGGCGCTTAACAAAAAAAACAAGGGGCACTGAACAACCCGCGTCTACGAAGACACTTTTGCTCGCCATTTTAATACCAATAAATTAAAAGTGGAGTACAGATGAGTTGTAACTTGCTAATTTGCTAATGAAGTGGTTACACATAGCCTTCAGACAAATGCCACAGAAATGACTGAGAAATCTAAAAAGAGACAAATAATTAGCTTTGGATACAGACTTCTTCTAATAGAGTGAGATAGTGAAATGGAAAAAAATTTGAGAGGCCGCAAATCAGTTGTAGTTTAGTCTCCTCAATTTCAAATGGCTCAAGCACTCTGGAGAATCAGGGCCTTTCCGCCAGCAATGTTTCAAAAACCTGTGGATTAACAAAGAACATTGACTAGATAAGTGTAGCTAAGAGGAATATTTGTGTCATCATATAAAAATGATTGTCTTAGTAAAAGTTAGGAGTCATTTTATTAATCCTCAGCACACATGCGCGAGAGGGCTATAGTAAATTATTCGCCGTAACGGTACCACCCATCTCTGTATTGAGAACTTTACCAAAACCAGGGTTGGAGTACTCAATTTGTCTGTCTGTCAGTCAGTCAGTCATTCTGTCACACATCAAAAAGCTGATCTCGAAGATGGTGGCCTCTTCAAGATTGAAACAAGCATCAAAATGTCGCACTTGAGAATTTAAGTCGCCAGAATTTTCGTTCCCATTGAAACTACCTAGTAGGCGAGTGTCTCTTGCGTGTTTTCTTATGAAGACAAGACAGCATTATCGACCACTGTTTCATTGTCAGAGCTATATATCAACTTGAACGGACCACATAATCATATAGACTTGCATGAGTTACATATCGACATATTGATACCTCAACAAATAAATATTCTTTGTAATTCACTATGTGTGTATGTGATTAGTGTGTATTCATGTGAATGGATCATTCATGTTTATTTAATTTCTTTGAAAGAAGAGTGTTAATTTTCATTATCATAGTGTTGGAGGCCCCATATAACACATGTAACTTGGCTCTCCACATTCAGTCTTACTTTATTTATTGTCTTAATCACTCACTGTACCATTCTTCCATTTTTTAACAAAAACTTAACTAACCTTATCCTGTATATACAAGGAGTGGGATTGGTTACGGGCAAGAACTTGGTGCAAGCAGTATAGATAGGCTGAAGAACCCTTGAAAAACCTGGTGGCAGGCTACTTTACCCAGCCATCCAACAATTTGTGTGAGCTACCTGTGACTTCCACTCGAGCTTCCACAGAGAATAGTAAGGAAACATACATATAACTTGAGCTGGACACTACACTTCAATGAACAAAATAAACACACACAAAGCTATACAGCTACAACAATGGCAATGATGAGTTCACTTTAATTCTCAGTCTCTTCTACTGTACACTATTTCATCCACTCTCATTATCTGCACTCTTGATCTTTCCTTAATTAACCTTGCTGGGGACTGGCCCCAGTACACATACAGGTTTAAAGCTTGTTGGATGCTAGTTCTCTGTGTCGAGTATATTAAACAGAGTTACAATCCAACCAACTATTTTGTTCTTTATGTTTGGCCTGTAGAGTCACAACTGAAAATTCATCCTTTAGATGTAAGAGGAGGACTTGGGCAAGAAGTCAAAATGTTGTTAGTGATTTCTATATTAATACAAATTATTAGGAATGATCCGAACACAATAACAAACACAAACATTTCAGTTCAATGTTCTTTTTTCTTTCCCTTCCTCTCTAGATTCCCCCTTTTTAATGCCTTTTCTGGGATATAACCAAAGATAACTTCAGTAAAATTGCTGCTAATTGAGAAGTATACTTAAATTTATATCGTAAGGATATATGGGTATCTACTTGTGACCAAGGATGCAGGCAGGTTGCTTAGAGGGTGTTCAGCATGCTTTGCCAATTTAGTGTGAATAAACATATCCGTCTCTTATTGCAAGGACACTATGTAAACAAAAACATTGCCAATGTCAACTTACTTACTTGCAATAATTTTAGACTGAAAATTGTGGTATTTAAGAACGATGATTAAGTTGTGAAAAAACATTTTCCAGAGGATCCAAGAATGAAATTGCCTGTAGTCTTGATTATTGTCTCCACGCTTCAATTTGTAGAAAGTTCCAACGTGAGCTGTAATGGCTATCCACCGAGCTGTGACTCTTGTGATAATAGATTATCCTGTCCCTCATGGTCTTACTGTAGTAACAACAGCACTTGTGAATGCTATGATCGAAATTATGTAGTCTTGTGCAGTGAGGATATGAAAAAAGGAGGCATACTGCAGTGTCATTGCTTAACATGGAATGAAAATATAAATGAAACAGAAGAAGGAAATTGTCTTTATAACTGCAACAATTATGACAGGAATGACTTCAGTTTAAATGGAGCCTACACTACCTTACCAAGAAATTTGACAGATTTGAATGCCCAAATGTGTGGTAGACTAAATCGTACTGGAACATTGTGCAGTGAATGTATTGATGGGATGTATATGAGAGCCTATTCTTACGATATGTCTTGTACTACATGTTCTGGAGGTTGGGTTAATATACTGAAATATATCCTAGTCGCTTTTGTGCCACTGACGGTGTTTTATTTGATTATCTTACTTTGTAGAATTAACATTCCATCTTCTAAGCTTCAGGGCTTTGTGTTAGCCTGTCAGATGACTATATATCCTATGTTACTCAGGGTATTTGTTACAGCATATATTATGGAAAAAAAACCAATAACATATACCATATTACAAACGTTTGGAATTATTTTTGGCATTTGGAGCCTAGACTTTTTTCGCTTACTAGATCTTGACATATGCTTTCAAATAGCTCCTCTAACTGTGATCTCATTAGACCTTATTGTTGCTTTATATCCTTTTATTCTTATATTAGTTACGTGGTTGATAATTCTGCTGCATCATCATAATTTTAAAGCAGTTAGTCTCATGTGTAAAGTACCCATTTATTTGGCCAACAAGTGCAGAAGACATAATAACTCAAATGACTTAAAATCCTCCACCATAGATGCTTTCGTTACATTCATGCTCCTCTCGTATGTTAAATTTTTCAATGTTTGTTTGGATGTCCTCATTCCCGTGACAATACACAGAGTAAATGGCAAAAATCAAATTGCTTTGTTTATGGATGCCACTCTTTCCTATTTTGGCTACAAACACGTATTTTACATGATTCCTTCACTCTTGATAGGCTTAGTTTTTATTGTAAGTCCAGTAGCCATACTGTTTTTATATTCTTATACATTCTTTCAAAAGGGTCTTAACTTGCTTCCACATCGATGGCAAATTTTTATTCGTTTAATAGTGGACTCTGTGCAAGGTCGTTATAAAGATGGTACTGAGCCAGGTACAAGAGACTGTCGATGGTTTTCTATCGTTCCATTTATTCTTCGCTTTGTATTCTTTATAATGATCTCCTTTACCTTTAACACTGCTATGCTGCCTTATATAACTCAAGTATTTATTCTGGGTACAATTTTAACTATGTTATGCGATCCATTTAAACGCCATTTCAAGCAAATGACTAATGATTTTGCCTTTTATTTGCTACTATTAGCTACCACATTTATGCTACTAATTGGAATGGATTACTCCTTTATATCAGTCACAGCACCTGTTGAGTTCAACTTTATAGTATTTTTTATCATAGTATTTTTAGGAATTTTGTATTCCTTTGTTCTTGGCATACTTTGGATTATAAATTACATAAAATGGTAACTTTATTATAATTTTGTTATGTATACATAATATATATATATATATACATTAAAACTATGTTATATACTTATTACTCATGTCACTTTCGTTTTCATGCAGTTGTAATGTTATCATAAATAACCAATGACTTCAAAATATTATAGTATACAATTGGTAGCGGTATCAATATAGCTCCAGCAATGAAAATAATATATGTAATAAAGAGATGAACAATAACTGGCCAGGGACACTCACTGGTATATATTGGCGTGCCAATCCAAACCAACTCTGGAAAGCGTGGAAGTCAAATGACTTAGTAATAGCTACTCTAGGACTAAGCTATCTCTATACTTGACAATGCAAAGTTGTTATTCAATACAGAACAATTAATAGAGCCTGGCACAGACAGAACAATTAATAGGGCCCGGCACAGACAGAACAAATTATTGACATGACAGCATGTGGACTAATATAAATCATGTGATGCACATAAGAAACCTACAGGAATGACAAATTGATAGTTCAGTGAGTTCTGTTCAAGGGAGAGGCCTGGACGCCTGACCAATATTATCAACCGGTGACTCCAATTCCAGTACTCCGCCTACTTCCCAGAGTTAACAAAATTCTGCAGGCAGTCAGGAATTATTTTTGCTCTTGTGATTACGACGTGACAATAGGGGGCGTTACCCACAAAAGATGCGTTTTCTAAAATACCGCCAGAAAAACTAAAAAAATAGAACAATATAAGGTTGTAAATCTGATAAACTCCATAGCTAAATCAGCTGCTCATTGTCGGCAATCTCCTAAATCAAGTGTGGTAGACAAACAGACATATAGACAGACAGACGGATAGACAGACAGACGAATAGACAGACTAACAGACAGGACAGGACAACTCCGATAACGGAACCGCTAGAGACGGAATAAAAATTGAATATTCTGATTTCTAAAGAACAAGCTGTCACAGATGTTGCATTCGGAATAGAGTTAAGAAAAAAGTTGACTAGCTATACAAGATGTTTTGTTTACTATTATCACGTTTTTTACGTTTGTTTACTGCTTTTTTTCGAAATCAATATTTAATGCAATGAAAGGATTATTTAATCAAATATAGTTACCTTAAAAGAAAACATAACTTATTGATTTATCATAGTAATCATGTTTGTAAATTTTTTATGCAATTTAAATGCATTATAATTAAAATCCTTCTTCTTAAATACATGTGTATGTACTTTCAATGTATAGGGATCCAATAAATCGATAAATTGTATAAAAAAATAGTGAAAATGCCTAGGAAACAAGTATCAATACACGTATGGCTATATACATAACTTATTATATCAGTCACAGTGTGATATGGTAAAATATTTCGCAAGCAAGCTAATTTAGTTCATGAGCCAGGGGTGAGTGAAAATAAAGTCTGAAAATGACATATCTAGCCATATCACTCTGCCAAAATGTAGTAAGCAGTTTATTCCACACTGCTATACCAGAGGAAAGTCGTTGTAAAAACCAGGAGAAGTGGCAAGTTTGGCCAGTTGCTATAACTACAAGGATAATGAGCTTGGCAGTACAGTGTGAAATAACAACCTGAAATATCATGGGTTATTCCATGGGTCGTGTATCTAGTGATATCATTGTGAAGATATCTATATGTAATTATACTATTATAATGGGCAGAGAATAGCCCAAAAAATGGCTATGGAACTGAATGAATTGTATATTAAATTAGCATTATTGTGCAGTATGTTTCTGTGCATGACATTCTGATACTGTACCTGACGTTTTATATTCAAAATAATATTTTGTCTGCAGACTATCAAAAATAGCTCCACAATTATCGTTATGACTCAATTTTGTCAACAAGTGACACAAAGCTATTGCTTTAGTGGTTGGGTTAACTATTTCCTTTGTTGTGTTTTATTAAGGAAGCCTGAGATATTTCCTACTACATGTATTCATCAGTCAAGATTGAGAAAGGCAGAAGGTTCAGTGCACATCATGTGGAGTAAACACATTCATGGCAATCAGAACACACTGTTATCTCTTCCACTCAATTTCTTGCACTGCATAAACATCATAGCCTGATACATCAATTCAATCAAATTGATATGCTTTTACATAAACAATTTGTGACATTCCTTTACATAAGAACTAATTCACAAATAACTTCAAGTTGCTTGTCTTGTTTATTGACTAGGATACAGTTTGGACTTTCTGCTCAAAACAGCAGTAGTAATTAGCTTTGAGAAACGGATGAAGGTTTTTTGGGGGGATGAATACACACCGAGCCCCAAACTTGAGTTGCTGTCATTATCTTTGGAAACTTAGCATGTCCTTATACTTGTATTACTAGTGAGCTATATCGAATGATATGTCAAGTTCAAATTTTGAAAATAAAGCCCTGTAATATGCTGATAGTGAAAATAATATATATTATTACTAAACAATATTATGATACTCTTGTTTTTCCCGTCCTTGCCATCAACCCCTTTAATTTAGGTCAGTGTCTAAATAGAGCTAAACTTCATCTGAGAAATATACATAAAACTTTGTTAACAATTAAATTTGTTAAATTGCCACAACCATTCAAATTGAAATTACTAATTTGTCTCAATGGCAATAATGAAGCAGTGATTTATCAAATTAATGAGGAGAGCATTATATTTAATATTGGTTAGCAGCACAAAATACAAACTTGTACCTCACTATAGTAGGATCTACTTTACTGAAAAATGACATGAATTATTAAATATGAAAAATTAAATCAACATTTTTTGTGAGCAATTATCCACTTGACAGCATAAGCCAACATATAAATGCCTCCAGGGAGAGGAGCAAGAGCCATAATGATACCAAAGTGAAAATTATTTGAAGCAATTGATATGAATGAGTAATCCATACCGACGATTATCATATATAAATTTGCCAAAAACAGCAAAGATATGCTGAAATCACAGGTCATCTGTTTGAATATGTCCTTGTAAGGATCTGCTATTATGGTTACAATTACCAGTAGAACAAATACTTGAGCAATGTAAGGCAACGAAGCAGTATTGACACTAATAGCACATATTGCAGAGAACGCAAAGCGAATAGCAAATGGAATGGCGGAGAACCACCTACAGTCTCTTGTACCAGGTTCTGTACCGTTCTTGTAGCAACCTTGTACAGAGTCTACAATGACATGAAACAGTATTTGCCATCGATAAGGAAGGATGCTGAGGCACCGTTGGAAGCAAGAATAGGGATAAAGGAGCAGTATTATAACTGGACATATAATGAATACAAGACCTATCATAATTGAAGGAATGGCATACCACAAATGATGTGGGCTGAAGTAGTTTAAAGAGGCATTCATATATAGACCATATCTATTCTTGTGATATTTACTGTAGATCATTACTGGAACAAGAATATCCAAGCAGACATTATAAATTTTAACATAAGAGAGGAGCATGAATGTTACAAACGCATCTATAGTAGAAGTTTTAAGGTCCCAGCTTTTTTTGCAACACTTTGTGATTAAATTATAAGGTCTTTTGCATAATGCTCGAACTAGTGTGAAATTATAATTGTGCAGGAGCATCGCCAAATGTGTCAATAAAATTAGACCAAAGGGATACAAAGCCACAAGGAAGTCAAGAGACAGCACCAGTAAAGGGGATGTTTTAAAACAAATGTCAAGATCTAGCAGACGAAAGAAGTCTAAGTTCCATATGCCAAACACAGTACCAAACACTTGAAGAACTCTATACATAAACTTCGATTTCTGTAACTTTAAGTGTTCTATCACAAAAACTCTAATTAACAGTGGCGAAGTAGCCATTTGACTGACTAGTACAATACCTTGAAGCTTAGACGAGGGGATGTTAATACTGAATAATAGAACAACTAAATAAAAAATTGTCAACGGCACAAAAGCGACTAGGATATATTTCAGTATATTAGTCCAACCTCCAGAACATGTAGTACAAGACATATCGTAAGAATACACTCTCATATACATCCCATCAACACATTCACTACACAATGTTCCAGTACGATTCAGTCCACCACACATTTGAGCATTCAAATCTGTTAAATTTCTAGGTAACGTGGTGTAGACACCATTTAAACTGAAGTAGTTTCTGTTGTAAATATTGCAGTTATAAAGACAGTTCCCTTCTTCTGTCTCATTTCTGTCCTCATTCCAAGTCAAGCAATAGCACTCTAGTACACCTCCTTTATCTCCATTCTCACTGCATAAAACCACATAATTGCGTTCATAGCATTTACAAGTACTGTTTTCATTACAGTAGGACCACGAGGGACAGGAGAGTTCATTCCAACAGTCACGTTCTGAATAGCCTTCCATATATTTCTCATCTGATAGTTCTGCTAGTGGAAATAAAGCCATAACAAGGATACAAATTCCTATCAAACCCATCATTATATTCTTTCTAGCTACTTGTACTGCCCTTAGCTCATGAGATGCCTTTTATTCATACATTCTATCTGTTTTCCTTTCTATTTCCAAATATGATATTTCCTGTCAAGATTCTAAGGACAAAGTGTTGCATTTATCAGGAAGTCTATCAGTCTTTGTATTTCAGTTTTCAAATCTGAAATTCTTCGAATGTCCATCTGTTTAGTCTGTCTTCTCTATATCTACAGATGACATAAGTAAAAGAGTCCAAATATTTTTACGCTAGTGAATCAAGCATATAAAAACCATTAGAACTCTTAGTGATTTCTTAAAAAAAAGTTGCCTCCTTTCAATCCACTCAATGCTATTCGTGGTCAATAGTTGCTGTTGTTTCTTTCTCAGCCAATTTGTAATTTACAAGAAGCACTTGTGTATTCTATGGTAAAGAAGGTAAGCTAATTCTAATTTCATATACTTTCTCTTCAGTTATAGAGAGAATGTAACTGCTCAATTATGTGTTCTTTATAGCACTTCCTCTCTCTAGTTCGACCTTGAAAGTAGTCTTTGTGGTTAATCTGTATTATGGTTTGGGATAAAAATCTGAAAAAACATATTTTACTGTTTAGAACAATAATTCAGTTTCAGATTATCACTTTCCTAGCAAAGTTGATATATTATGGTAGAGGTTCATTGCTATGAATTGTAACTTGAATCAGTAGATTAGCTTAACGTAGCACTGTTTAATCATTGAAAGAGAACTTTTTCAGTCTGGGGACTTTCTTCAGCTAAAATGAGAAGTTTGCACAATGATCTGGATATAACTATGAAGGATGATAGTCCAAGATGAATGTTAGTGGTAGGTAATTGGATGAATGTGCACTAGTAGCTAATTAGTTGATCTGGAGTTGTAGGGTTCTCTGAAACTTCACTGACAATTGGACACATGTAATAAAATAATTGAATAAGTAAAAAGTAAAAATATTTTTTAAAAAGTAAAAATTAGTAAAACATAAAAGTAAAATAAAACAATATAAACAATTAACTACAATTCGCCTTATTGGTATGGTTACCTGCTGTCATCCTCCTTAACTACAGATTGGCAGTCTGAGCTGATGTGAGCCCGCAGTCATGTGTGTGCATGCTCCTTGCATGAGGCAGCGGTATGACCTTGGACCCACCCCCCTGTGTGGCCTTGGGGGTGAGAGACTCGGCAGGTCAGTGGCAATTAGCATTAATTGCCCTGCATTGCCGGAGTCCCCCCCTGCTCAAATCACATCCAAAGAAATGGATGGAGTATTTCTAGCTATCTTTAATTAGGTGGTTTGAAATGGGGAGGTGGTGGGACTGAGAACAGTGGCTATCAGTAGCTGCTAGCTATCAGGACTGATATACTTGTGCCCGGGTGCCATTGCTCCATGTGTGCCTGCTTAGCGCATGGTTGCCGTACTCGCAGGTCCTCTGCTGACCTTTACCTGGGCGCTTGTGATGCGTGGGCTACATCTCCGTTAACTACGTTTAACTACGTTAAACTACATTTAACTACAATTCGCCTTATTGGTATGGTTACCTGCTGTCATCCTCCTATACTACAGATTGGCAGTCTGAGCTGATGTGAATGTGTGCACATGCTCCTTGCATGAGGCAGCGGTATGACCTTGGACCCACCCTCCCTTGTGGCCTTGGGGATGAGAGACTCGGCAGGTCAGTGGTAATTAGAATTAATTGCCCTGCATCGCCGGAGTCCCCCAAAGGGGCCGCAGGAGGCGGCCTACACCCCCAAGGCTATAAGTAATAGGTTAGGAAAGGGGGTTGACAGCTCTCTTACCAATGGTAGTAGGCTGTATACCTGTGAAAGTAAGTAAAAACAAGCATACACAGTGAGAACTGAGCATTATGACAAGAGTAATGCTGAACTACCCTTGACCCCTAACCTTCTCCCTCTCACTGGCTTTGTGATGTGGCCATCCAGTGACTACGTATTGGTTCCTTACTGTGAGAGGGTCTGGCCCATACTGCAGATAGTTACTAACATGCACTGGACAATAATGATCATAATTTTTTTTTTGAATGAAGGTTATAAAGCAGAGAGTGGGAACCGGCAACACATCCCACACATGTCAGTGTCTCCAACCTTACGGATCCATCCGTAATTCTTACTGAAATGCTCCTCAAGTTACGGACTACGGAGATGGCGCTCTAATTACGGTTTATGTAATCGTTGCATGCACTAACTGGTTAGGTAAAGGATCTCGCGCTCTAGACTAAGCAAGAGTTGAGCGGTATGTCTGACTCTGAAGGAGAGACTGTCACTAACACGTAGCATTAAGCGCACTTTACAAATGTGGGAGCCCTTATACTTTCTTATTTCACCAGCCATCCAGATGTAGAAAAGACTGGCAAGGTAAAATCGATTTATGATCATCTTAGAAGTTCCTTCTTTAAGCCTTGGATGTTGTTCCTAGCCAATACCCTGGTTATTTTTGATAAATTTAATATATATTTTCCAGACAAGTAAAGCAGCAACAATTCATAAACTTCATACAGAAAGTGAACGCTTGCTTAAAACTGTGCTATCTTTCTTTGTTAAATCTTCTGTTATAAGACTAAATTCCTCTAATTTAATTGATATAGAATACTCCAACCCTAGTAATCAAGTTTCGGATGAAGAACTATTTATTGGTGATGAAACAACAGCATTTCTTCTTGATCTTGCTGATAATGAGGGAATTACATCAACTAATTTTTATGGGCATGTGAGATCATTTTATGTAGTTCATTTAAACTCATCATTTCAATGTTGTGAACAATCTGATTATGATTCATCTTTCCTTGATACTGCAAAATCATGTACCCATGCAATGAACCGTAGTTACAAAGATCATTGATTTTTTTAAAATAATTACAAATAATGTTGTTGAACGTTAACAATGGTTTGAGCATATGGCTTGGGTATAGCTCAAATTACTGAAATGACCCATGAAATTACTGAAATGTTTGATCTGAAATACTGAAATAGCTATGCTCAGGTTGGAGACACTGACATGTAATGAAGGCCTATGCCTGACCATAACGAGGGTTGGCAGCATGCCCTCTTGATCTAGAGATTGTGACTGTGGGTAGAGAAACAGCATCAGGACTAGAGTCCAACTCTTAAGCAAGGCAACTGAACTGGCCGCATACCCATGTATTGTCGAGCCATAGAATTCCAGTTTTTGGCTGATTGCATCTGTCCATTCACCACTGACTGATGGTTTAGATCCCATATATCCAACCTGACCTACAGAAAACTAATTATTTAGAGTACAATATAACTCCAGCCCCTTACTATTTAAATAATACCACCACTGATGAGCAGCCATCCTTAGAGAGCTAATAGTGCCAGTGGATTGTTGTGGATCAGCCATTCCAGGCATACTATTTTACCTGATGAGAATTGCAAGTTGTAAACTCATGGGACCTTCAGGGGGGCCCCCCCAGTGTCAGCAAACTAGCCTCAAGGTGGTATCAGGTAGCTGCAAGGCTAGGGCTACCAGCAATGAGAACAGTGGCTATCAGTAGCTGCTAGCTATCAGGACCAATATACTTGTGCCTGGGTGCCATTGCTCCACGTGTGCCTGCTTAGCTCATGGTCACCATATTCGCAGGTCCTCTGTCGACCTTTACCTGGGCGCTTGTGATGCTTGGGCTACATCTCTGTTAACTACGTTTAACTATGTTAAACTACATTTAAAATAAAATAAAATACACTAAAATGCTAAAATGGCAACTTGCAATTAGTGCCTACAACTCTTAGAGGGCTTCATCATATGATGTAGACCTTGTATACTTTTGCACCATGTGCAGATTAAAGCTTGTTCAAGCCTTTGCAATTAAAGCAAATTAGTTGGCTTCTTATAGGAAGTAATTATGATAAAGCTAGAGAATCATACTCAGGATGATATAATGGGACTATAAAATATCTAACACATAGCTACCTACTACTACTATCCTGCCAATGGAATGATTTCATAGGGCAACTATATATATGGAGGAACTAGCTTCAGGTAAGGACTATAATCAGCTATTGCAATAGCTAGCTAAAGTCTATATGTTGCTAATAATACATTTTTTATAAAATATATAACCTTTTCTTGACTTTATTAACAACTTAAAATAATTTTAGTCAAAGTTTTGTTTAGCTAATTAAAACCAATTAATAAACGGTTGTGTTACTGTAAGATGCATAAGTTAGTAGCTTCATGGCTAAATATTTTGTTCTAATGCATGTAATGAACTGAAAAAATATTCCATTCAGTACCGAATACTCTTTCATTTAGCTGCAAACTTTATTTAATTATTGGATGGACAATTCTAGTATCCAAGAGGTCAAAAAAAAAAGAATGAAATTTAATAATTGAGAAGAAAACCCACATGTGGCTGGAAATCAAACCCAAGCGCTTAGGCTTAGTCACCTGTGCTTTAATCTTTGAACAACTCAAACCCATAATCAATTTTGATATATTATTCTATCTAACTAGTCATAAGTAATTTTCCTGTAATAGAAGACTTTGTGGTTCCAGTGCACTAATTATCATAGGCTACTCAAAACAATGCATGATGATTAGGGACCAAGTATTATAATTTTCCTCATTCCAGCAATCCAGCAAGTTTATTTTTTGTAATTCTAGGTTTATACAATAAAATGTTATTTTCATTGGGCTTAGAACAGTTTGGTGTGTCTGAACAAGTGAAAATTTACAGAAAATGCAAGAACAAAATGGATGATAATGAATACGTAAGCATGATTTCATTGGCCAACAAAGATGAAGAAGACATTTCTGGTAATATAAATATTTTGTAAACCATAAACTATTTAAAAGTTATGTGGCTGAGTTGGCTAATTGAGTGTTTTATTAGTGAATACATCCATTTAAGATAAAAGAATCACAGTGTGTTAGATTTATTTCTTGTTTGCTTCGCTGTAGAATGAAATTTCTTCTGATTGTTATTCTGGAAATATGTTTAAAAAAATTACTATGTTTTTTATCCACAAATATTTCAGAAAAAGCCTCACAAGCTCTGTTAGACATTGTTGCAGCAGCTGAAGAAGTTGATTGTGCCAGTTCTCTTATGGATACAATACAATCATTGATAGATCAGAAGGCAGAGTTGAACTATTCAAGCAAAGAAACTGGTGAGACATTTTTTCATAAAGCTGCTGTTCACTGGGACTCTAATATGATGGACATGGTTCATGAAAGATTTATACTTACACGTTCTTGTGAGCATATCCTCAATATTAGTGCCCAAGACAAGAATGGTAGGACTCCATTGCATGAAGCTGCACGAGTAAACAACACAGACATGGTTGAATGGCTGCTATCACATGAGGCAAGAATGGAGGAGAAGACTTTTACAGAACAGCAGACACCTCTCCACTACGCTGCAAGGTTTGAGTCCATAGAAGTTATGGAGATCCTTGTGATCATGTGAGCTAATAATTTAATTCTTGCAGTCCAAGCTATGATACCTGATTAGAATAGCATAAAATATTCTTTGGTGGTCCGTTACAATATTGTAATAGCTAACTAGGTGTATAGTAGTGCTGAGGGTTCGCACCTTTGGGGCTTCATTTCAACTGTAGCCTTCCTACATATTTTATGTAATAAAAAGAAATGGATCTTTATGAAAAAGTTAGAATATTATACAAATTATTCAAATATGTAAATATTCCTATGGCTATAGTTTCATTTTTCATACAGGGCAATAAACTTCATTATTGAGTAGCCAAGTTAAGAAAATAATAGCAAAAAAAAACAATCAAAACTTTTAAAAAAACATTAGTTAGCTAAATTTTGGGAAAAATAGAAGTTCAATTGTGGGATTGGCACCAATTTATTAAAGAAAAAAGTCACAAATTAAAACCTATCTCTCATGTTTGGAATCATAGATGTACAGACATATTACCATCTTCTCCCTACTCTTTTATGTAATCATTTTACATTAGCTGTGGCATCAGTTAAAGCAAATAAATATACTCAATTTCAGCAGATGCGGAAACTAAGGATTACAGATCTCGAACACCTCTTCACCTTGCAATCAACATGCATAAAAATGTATCTGCAGACTACCTACTCTCCTTCTCTCCTCCTCCTGAAGTTAGGATCAAGGATAAAGACGGGAACATGGCCATATCAGCTATGATTCATTCCATGCCTGAAGTCGTATGTTTAAAATGCTGCAGTAATTATTTGAATGGGTAGCAACAGATGTTACCAAAATGTATTGGGTTATAAAGTATAATAAAAAAAATATAACAAATTTGTAATGTAGTTTACTCATTACAGACATTTATAACAAGGTAAAGATTTGAAAATTTAAAAATTTAAATTTAATGTCTTCATGATGTTGTGCTTTAATCAACAATAATGTTGATAAGTTCTTTTTATCCAGGCATTGAAAGCTCTTGATCAGCTCCATTATATTGACACAGTTCACAAGATCGAGCACTACATTTTGGCTTATCTGGAGCAAGACAAGAGAAAGGAAAAGGCTATAAAGTCTCCTGTTAGTTACATACTATCTTTACTTGTGATAAGAAAACAATCATAAATACTTTACTTATCACTTTAGTTTGACACAGCTGTTTTGGAAATGAAGAGAAAAGTTTTGGTGCATCCTGTTATGCTAAACCTTACAGAGGTGAAATGGAGATTCGTCCGACCGTACTTCTACGTACACCTTACACTATATTTAATATTTCTTATCTTGTGGTCGGTAACACTCCTTCACCCTACAGTCCAAGAGCAACACATTTACAAAATGCCAAGAGATATTTGGAGAATAATATTGCAGGTAAATATCTGAGGATTCTAGCTGTCCACCAGCCAATAATGGGAATAAAGGTTTTAATGAAAACTCAAGTATTTGATTTGCAATTAAATTCTATTCCTTCAGGTTGTTCTTGTGTCACTCTTTATTCTGCTTGCAGTGGAAGAAGTAATCACTTTGGTAGTTAATTCTTTCAGGCATATTGTAAGTATAATGTACTACAACACTGTTGGTTTCTTCATCTTGTTTGTTTGTTTTTTGTTAAAACTAATACATATACAAAAATGAGTCAACAAGATTCAAACGTGATCCCTAATTCATCATTGTAATATAATCCAAATAAAGCATTCATCAAAGAATTGCCGTAATTTCAGTTGCTCTGTAGTGGTAATTGCAAGATGATTAATTGCACAATTTGATGTTGTTGTTGTTTAACTTGTGTATATTAATATTCTTATGAGTGAGTCTTAGGTGCATGCCTGAATACATTTTTTATAAACTGTATCTATTGTTGCTGATACTGAACACATATACCATTTACAAATATTTTACTGTTTTATTCATGCCAAATAGAAATACATAAAGAAGCAGGTGAAGAGGAAGCATGAAGATATTTGCACACTAGTATTGGAAGAAGAAGAAAAAGCCTTTCTGAAAGCAAGAATAAAAATTCTAGATTACATTCCTCCATATTTTAAGGATTTAACTCATATAATGACACACATCACAAATTTGATGACACTAATAGTGATTCTGGTGCACATAGCGGACGTGGTAGCACACACACCAAAGTTGGCTGCTTGGGTAGCAAGGTGAGCTTTCATTTTAAGCCCAACATGAATTCATTATTTTTATCGATTTTAGAATAGCGTGCTGCACTACCATTCTTATTTGGGTTCATTTGATAAAATTTCTCAGAGCTATGCAATTTATTGGCCCGCTCATTGCAGCTATCACTGCCATAAGAAAAGACATACTTCGCTACTTTTTTTTGGTCTCGATCATCTTCATACCGTACATGATCTGCTTCTGGGTCATGTTTGGAGGACCTCAGTCTGCTTCTCTGCCTCCTGGTGATGCAAAAAAGGATCTTTCCACCATCTATCATGTTGCTGTAATGACTTTCAGAATGTCCCTTGTGGATAGCTATCCTTACGAAGTAAGTAAAATGTGTAAACACATTCATAATAATTATAATTTAAAAAGCTATTTACTAAATAGCAGAATTAATTGCCTTTGTCATTACTTATTTTCATACCATTATTTCTTATTCAGCAATTGAGAGATTTAGATGAAGAGATGGCATTACTACTTGTGGCTCCTTTCCTTTTGGCATTGGCTGTCATTGGATTTAAATCTCTTCATCGCTTTACTCTCCAATACATTTCAAAATGTTCAGGATCATGCCTCCGAATATTCTAGTTTAGAGATGGTAAGGGTTTAATTTTATACACAATTTATTTAAATCACAAATCTATTCTCAACTTACGTAATAGTACTATTTATATTTTCTCTCTGGATATGTTTTTTGCAGGATAGAGTAATAACATTATATGAAGAAAAGACCTTATACCATTGTACATACTCTCATTATTACAACTTCATCAGGAGAAATTGCAATCCTTTAGTGAAGACTTACAAAATCATGATTAATGATGTAACACTGCAGAAATCGAAGGTAGGGAATATAATGCTAGTTACTCCATAAAACAGAAATTTTTACAGGGTTTCAATGCAGCTACAGCACTGACACACTATAATGTTAATATTTTTACATGGGCTTTAATAAATAACACTGATCCAATTGTACTTTCTTATTTGTTTTTGTTTTTGGTTCAATAGATGACCAAAAATGGAAATGGTTCAGAAATGAATCTGGAAAATTTAGTAAATAGCCTTAATCAAGACATGCTTCTTCTACGACAGGAACTGAGTAACATCAGAGAAAATTTTGGTATAGTGTGGAATGCTGGCCATGTCTCACCAGATGGACCACCGGATATATCTGTGGCATCCTCTTCTCTTCCGTTGAATCGCACAATGTCTACAACTTCAGGCCACCGAAGAGGACTCCCAACTCCAGCAGAAAAAGAGTGGCAAAGAAAGATTAATGCAGCTAAAGTAGAAATTTGAGACCTCATACTTGAGTCCGCCTTTATGCTGTTACACTTACCTTGTGGATTGTACATTACTTGATATGCTTTCAAAATTTCTTTCTATTACATTATTTATTGATTGTATTTTATCTTCATCTTCACAAATGCATAACTTATTTTTAATTTTATTCCGGTATGTTTTAGTTAAACAAGTTAATTTATCATTATTGTCATAATGAACAGAGCATTTAAAATAATCGACCCTATTTTCAATGCTTATAGCTATTTACCTTATTGGGGAAAATCCTTTATACTGCTGAACTGGATTGGTTGACACCATCTTAATTGTCACCGACTACTCAATAGCTACATTCATTGTGGTCGAAGTTTAGAGGGCACTGTAGCTGATAGTGATTAATTGGAAAAGACGAGGGTTTACCCTTTTAACCGCGTATAAATACGTTTCTTCTGCTCGGAAATTTATTCTCTTTAGTTCACTTCTTTGTGCCAGCCATTTCGACTACTTTTTGGAATGGAACAATCGCTGGAACGAGACCAAGATACTCTTGACGAATGGACCGGTTATGTAGACAAAATGGAACACCTTTTTCGTGTGAATGGAGTAGACAAAGAATACGTAAAGCTCTATTCGTTTTTAGCGCTTATCGGCCCATTCTTATACATGAAGTTAAAATCCGTTCTTTCTCCCACCAGCAGCCCCGAGGACAAGTCCTATGAAGACTTGGTAGATCAATTAGTGCTCCATTCTCTCTCTCCACCGCCTCAAACCATGCAGAGATTCTTATTTTACACCAGAAACAGGAGTCCAGATGAAAGTTTGGAGTCATATATTCTTCAGCTAAAACTATTGTGCTCCTTTTGCGACTTTAAGGATTCTCTCGCGTCTATGCTAAAAGACAGATTTATTTGCGGCGTTGGAAACCAACGAGTTCAGCTGCGACTGCTTGAAAAGGGTGACCTCACACTTAATGAAGCTATGGAGATAGCTACTGAGATGGAAGCCATCCTCAAAAAGGAACACTATAAGGGAGATAGCGTGCATAGCAATGGCATTTCAACTGTTATGACCAATTCACAGGTCAGACCATTAAAACCAGTTAGCCTGACTATGTTACAAAATATAGTATGATAGAACTACTAGCTATCTGAGTGTATAATAAGTCAGCTTTATAGCACTAGCTTATTGTTTCTTTATAAGCTATGTATTACAACAGATGCATGTAGTAAGCTACAAGATTTCTTTACTCTTATAACCTGGGAAATAAGCTAAGTTTATGAGTGCCTTTTAATAAATCAATAAGTGCCATAATGCAATCCATATAATAATTTAGTTTTTGTCATTTTCTGCGGTTGACTGTAGCTAACGAGGAAATAAGCTCAGTTGGGCCGTTTTAATTAGTGCCCCTATATTAAAGAACTAATAGTATAAATTTTCACATAAGCTTGCTACTCATATAGTTATTTGACATGTTTTGCCACATTGTTTTCATAACTATCTATCTCATTTCGATACTGTTACGGTACACAAGTAGAAATAACTACATAACAATGTTACAGTAGTAATTGTTGTGACAGAGATGCACTCCATCTCTAAACAAACAAAACAAGGTTGTTACACAGGGGAAAAAATAACAGCTCCATGTTACATTATATTCTTATATAAACAGGAGAACAGTGACATAAATAATGTAGGCACTACTCCTCTACCACCATCTTTCCCTCCTCCAATTCCTCCCTATGTACCTACTGAAAGGACACCTTCAGCTTACCTAACCATTATCTCATCTCTAGCAGAAGATGATTCACCACCGCCTTCACTTCCTCCTCGGTGTCTACCCAAAGAAGTTGCTTCTTGCACAACAGAAAACACACCTTTGGACCAACCTAATGACACTACTTCTTCTTCATTAAATACTCGGAAAGTTTCAGCTTCAGGAATAACAACAGCAACTAATGTTGCTTACTTTGCAATGGACATTTTGAAAGAATCACCCCTTTCATCTGAAGCACCATGTGAAACTTCAGCTACCATTGATCAGTGTTCAGCACCATCACAAAATAATTCAACTGACAAAGAGGAACAAGAGGTAAGTTGTTATTTATTTATCAGTCTTTTATTTCAATTTCAATATCTAAATTGATGGGATGAACTCATAGAAAATTATTTACGATGTCCTGTCTAAAATTATGCAATATTTGATCTTTAGATATATTATTACTTAAATATGCTATAACATGAATATGCAATTATATACTTAAACAGGTCCCAAAATTTTCCGAAAATAACGAAGAATTATTTCAGAACAAAGAATTATCACCAACAGGAACAGAATCACTGTCTCAAGTTCCTTCTAAAGTTCTACTGACAGTGGCGGGATATCTTCCTCTGTCACTGAGTTCAGATAGTGAAGAAACCTTATCAGAATCTCTGCCTAAAGTGTCCAATTCAGTTTATTGTGCAGACGTTTCATATGCAGTAACAAATACTCCAACTCATGATTTTGAGCAGTCTTGTGATAGTAATACTTGGGATTCCTCAATTTCGTCACCACATAATATTTCTCCACAACATCAGGGTGAAATACGCACAGAGGATGGTTCATATGGGTCACAAATTGTGCCAGGCCAAGGTAAACAGAAGAAGAAAGTGATCCATCAATTGTATAAAAATAAGGACTCCTCAAGTCAAGATTCACTTTTAAAAGGTTTAATAATTGCTTGTTTTTTTATATTTTGTTGGCTTTTTATTATTTTGTAAATGTAAGGAATTTTTTTCTTTAATTCCTATTAGAAGTTATTTGGATTTACAATATTATTACACTTACAATACATCACAAAATAGCTGAAAAGAAAATTTGTAGCAAAAAAAAAACACCTAAAAGAGAATATAACAATCTTGTGATTATTTCACTTGGGAATAGTAGTTCTATATTAAAGTATGGTAGTAACTACATGGTTCTCTCATCTTTTTATTTTGCACTTTTAATACGTGTGCATTTACATGCGAATTTTCCTGAAAATTACATGCTGAATATAAATTTTAAAGTGAATCACAGTCTCAATAGAAGTACCAAGTCTGCAATTATACAATAGTTTAATGAAATATACTATAGCTACTATAATTTTGGCTGAATGTGAAAATTCTCTGAAGTTCAACTTCTCTTCAGTGTTGTGATATGAGAATAGTGTTGAAAGGGGGACATTTAACATCACACTGGAAACTAGAATCTGGCAAATGGTTTTAACTCATTCGTACTGAAATATATAATCAAATTTATGTATGCGTTATAATTTTCATATTGTTTATGGCTATCTACGCCTACCTCACTATTTTATGTAGATTCACACCACTAGCAATAGCTACTTTTGATCCTCTAATAATAATAGTGTATTATCTCATTGCAAGAACTCATTAATTCAAAGTTGATTCAAGAATTGTCTAATACCCCAACCATAAACTTGGTTTACTGTATTTAGCTATGTATACATAACCATTGCTTCCTTATCAGTGGTACCTTCTACATATAATTAAATAAACTATCCAATCCATTTCAAAATGTTTCCTGATAGCATAGTATAATTTCATAACAGACGATGTTATCATGCAGCACTGTTGTTCAGCAATTCCAATGAAGACAAACAGTTCACCCCAGATCACAGTAGGATCACGTCATCCATTAACATGCGAACTCCAGTGGGTTGGGTCAATATTAACAACCTCACTAAAAAAAGTGCAAGCAAGATTACCAGCCTCCTTCACAAACTGAACAAGGTGAATTCCAATAAATAGAACATGTATAGTATACTATATTAATTTGAACGGTTGTGTTTTTATTGTTCTTATTGTGTATAGGAAGAGAAAAAGAAATATACTAATTCACAAGAAGATTTGAGTGCTGGTAAGCAGCTATTAGCTAAATATTGGAAAATAACATACAAGTATATTTCAACTAACAAGATTATTGTACTCTATCATTAGTACAAGCTTGTGGCTATGTCAATTCCTTTCCATGACTTAGCAAAGAACGTTTTACAAACCCTAGAGTGTGCGTGTGTGGGGAGAAGTGGGGGGGTGGAGGGAGGAGAGGGGGGTTTATTGCCCTTATTGTCAAGACATTTACATACCTGCCGCCATTAACATTATTTTCACAATATTCTAATTTTGAAAGAAAATTTTTCTCAAGGATTTTTGAAATTTTATTGCAGCATAAAGTTTACTTTTTCTGGACTGTAAATTTCATTAAAATAGTTATTTAGCTAATACATTTTAAACTGATCCTAATTCTATAAAACTTTTTATGTACTTCCATTTTTACTCAGCTCTAGATACTTCTATAGAAACTGAAATGCATGCTGAATTGTTAACTGACAAGTACAGATTCCCTGGACATCTAGGTAAGAAAAAAATGGACACAGACATATTATATTCAGTAATATACATACTCTTTATTGTGTACTGAACTATGTTCAATAACTGTTGCTGAAGTAAACAGGAATGTGCTTAGGGAAACATTTTCACTTCTATCATTGTACATTCATCAAACTGTCCAATCAGATTTCTTAATTCGTGGTAAATATATTTCATACCCACCTCATAGGAGATGAATAAATAAACCGTCCAATCAAAATGAGTCTGTGTGCGTTTCCTATATATAGCCTAGAGCCATGGTGCAAGTCGGTTGCCCGCATTTGGTTGGTATGGAGATTTACATTAAAATGGCAATACACTTTAGCTGAATAGAAATACAAAGACAACAATTATATATTATCAATCTCTACAACTCTATTGATTAGCTAACCTTACAGATATTCTGTTTTGGATAAATGAAAGCTATATTCTTTTTTCCAATTTCTACTCTAGCTGAGGTTAGTTTCCTTGTCATTTTGTACTGTAGTAACTGCTAGATAGTTTGACAGATTCAATTACTTATACGAGAGACAATGAATCATGTAATGAATAAACATTCATAAAATTATTGATCACAAAATGTATGAAATTTTCATTGAAGGGTATGGAGTGCGTATACTGAAGAAACCAGCTGGTCAAAGGAAAGCCCCTGCTCATTGGAAGACTCCTTCTATTTCTCAAATGATTGATGCAACATTAAAAGTCCGGGCAAATAAATTATACTTTGATGTGGCATTATGAATTCTTCCTTTAGAACATAGACTATAGTATCACAATTAAACATTTAACTAGAGACTTCACATTCATAAACACAGAAATGCCATATATTATATTGAAGAAAGCGTATTGTAATTTAGTAATTTAATTTGTGATTAAGCATTCATAGTGACTTCACATTCATAAACACAGAAATGCCATATATTGAAGAAAGCGTATTGTAATTTAATAATTTAATTTGTGTTTAAGCATTCATAGTCTGGGGGGAAGGGGGGGGGGGGGGGGGGGGAAGAACTTCAGCAAATAAAAATTGAAGTATAGATGAAGTATAGAATTTAGATTTAGCTAAAAATATTATGTACAGACAGGGTCAAATTAGGAATTTTTGAAAGATCATTAGCTAGGGGCACAGGCTTACATACTTTTGTGTTGTGATAAAGTGTAGCTATTTAACTGAATGCGTTCTATATAAAATATCCTCACATTCAGTTTAAAGTTAACAGCAACATCTGGGGTGACATCTGGTTAACTCTCAGTTGCTATGTGCTATGACTGTTTGGTATAACTATACTCTCCACTGAAATTCCACCACAAAAAATTCTGTGATGAAATTTGTACAATTTACATAGAAACACACAACTTGTTCATAGCTATTATAAATATCGTCAGACACTAGGAAGAAGGGTGGAGGGTGAAGGTTTTTTGACCTTAACATCCCACCTAAGTTCCAGAATTTAACACTGATGTATATAAAAAGAAAGTTATTGTGGCATAAATATAAACAACTGATTGTGTATATATATAGAAATTTACAATTAGTGAACTTTTTCCACATTTCTGCTCCGTGGAGCCTTCTTCAGTTGATATTACAAAATGATACACAATAATGCTAAATTATGGAAACAGTATTATTTGTTTGATGCTGAAGTTAAAAATGTCTATCTACAGAAACCAATTGTGTACTAGACAGCTTTGTAATTATATTTATAGCTAGTATAGATATTGAGCTCAAAGATAATTGCACTATAGAATGACCAAAACATTTTGTTTGTTTACAAACACAGCAGACAAATTAATAAACTGGACAATAACTCCAGAGAAGCCATGCTCTTCATGTCACAAAATTTAGTCCTTTACCTTTACAAAACATTGGGAATTATAACCTTATACTGCAGGATCAACAATACTGAGTAGATGAAAAAAGCTGGTAAAGTTGGCAGACACATTAATGACTCAGTATAAATATGGTTATGCATTACTTGGTGGAATAGTTTCTTCCATTATATCTTATTATTATAAGTTTGCCTCTAAAAATTTAATATGGCTAATTGCTACTTTCTAATGTTTTGCCTACTCACAACCTAATATAGCATAGTTTGAAAAATAGAGCTTGACTCATTATTAACAGATATTAGCTTTGATGACTACTTTTAAAGTAGTATGCTATCTCTCTCAGTGATACACACACACTTGTGACAGGAGAGAGCGCTTTATGTTGGTGCCACCTGAGTAAATCCTCAGTCTACAGGGTATCAAGCAGTTAGGCTGGTTAATTACCTCCCAAAATTTAGCTGTATAGAAGGCCACAAGCTATACCCTTACAACTAGATGGAGCACTATAGTAATAATGACAATATGAATTTGGAACTAAAAAAAACTGGTAGGATAGAAAAAAGATAAGACACATAGCTGTACACAAATGAAAATTATATGTCACATTAAATTTTTCATTTATCAGTTCATTAGCATGAATAATTTAGAAAGAACTACAAGAAAATGAGTCAGCCATGTGTAGGCCCTGCCAGATTATGCTAGCAATTAATAAAGGGAAAATGAGAATATTCAGTTCATATAATCCTTAGTTATAAAAGAAATCAGTAGTGGGAAGAGAATGTGCATCCATTGCTGAGCATATTTAAAATTCTTTGATGCTGTATTCCACATTTCCCCCCACAAATGTCTGGTATTAAGGTTTCTCACACAATTGAACTTTTTTCAGCTGCATGGCAGAACATGTTTGTTTGTTTGTTTATTTTTCCATTAATTGAACAATTTTGAGGCATTCAAGGGTTATATATTGAATCCTCTATATTGAGTAATTCAGTACAACAATAAGAGAGACTCATAGTGTTACTCATTCATTTCATAACATACCAACTTTATAAAGCTAGCTACTGCAATCAACACTATTTTACTTATTTCTATAATTGGAATAATAAGAGAATAATAAGAAAATTTGTAGAATAATAATACAATTTTTTAGAATAAAAAAGAGTTATTTAAAAAAATTTGAGCATAATCTGGCAGGCCCTAGCCATGTGTATCATCTTTTCTCCATAAGAGAGTGTGCGACTGTCACATCACACTAGCTAGTAGTTCATGAAGGAATAGTTCACAAGACATGTTTTTGAAACTATATAAAACTTTCCAACATTGACCACTAGCTATTACATATTTGAGAATATTTGTGATTAATAGAATCAATCGTGAGCGGCTACAGAGCTATTATTAGCACTTATTTGTTAGCAACATGCACTTTTACCAAAATATTGGTTGAGTCCATCTGCCAAGCCCCAATCACACCATATATTTGAAAATATTCAAAAGCTGAAATAGAGCATTATGATAAAAGATGATTCCACTTCAGGGAGCTACAGACAAGACCATATTATACAAGCAATATAATAATGCCGAATTGGCAATTACTAGTTTCTAGTTTTTGTGGCTATGATAATAGCTAGCCATATAGTTTAGCCCTCTCACCAGCAAATAAAATTCTATCCTCAGAAGTAATTGTAACTGTAACTAATCAGGCTACTAGCCAAATTCCAGTCAATTTTTCTCTTACACAATTGCCCACGAGCGTTTTAGCACGCAGCCTAGAGTAGAGCATTTTGGTTGCTTATATAGATACCTTCTTATATAATATATATTCCAATGCCATATTCATCAAGTTTTCACCACATTCATTTTTCAGGTTTAAGATAAAGTATCACTTGATACACAGTTATAGTAAGAAAGCTAAATTTCATAAAAATGGAGTAATCTATTAGAATTTTAGTTTGAATTAGGAGATAGCTAGCTACCTAGCTATAAGGGCTACCTCAAACGGATAGCATTTTCTGATGATATATCAACCAAACTTGATGTAAAACTGTCACAGCCATCTTGGTGGATGATGGCAAATAAAAATGGATAAACCAAGAACCGTTTTTGTTTGCAAGTCAAGTAAATTGAACAAAGGGACTGTGTGAAACGTATATAATTTTGTTTTTTAGGGATATTTGAGTAATAAGTAGCTGGTAAGAAGAAATGCCACATGGAGGAGGATGCCACGGAGGGGGAGGAGGATTTCACTGTGGTGGTGGAGGCTTTGGGGGCCACCATTATGGTGGATACAATCATGGACATAACAGCTGGTTATTTTATGGAGGACATGGCAGAGGTGGCAGGAGAGTTTACAGGTATATAACCATATCGAATCTCTTAATTCCCTTGTACTTAACTTAATTGCTTGACTAATTTGTAGGAGACCTAGGCCAGCACTTTGGATTGTCATAGTGGTTATTATTATTGTTGTGGTTGCTGTGACATCTTCGCTCACGGTTCAATCGAATCATTCCAATGCCAGCAATCATCATGGCAACACATATCCAAGCAGAGACACTGACCTCATTAGCTATTCCAGCAAGTTCTGCGATAAACTTTCCATGGAGGGTAACGGTTATTTAGCCGAGCAGGTGATGCTAAATTTATATCTCTTGAAGTCAAAGCCTACAAATACCAAACAAGGATTAATAACATTCAGCAAAAATTTTGATTTGTTAGAAAAATATGAATATTGGTTTTTTCACCTCCTTCCTAATTCAAGAATTCAGTTCAATGCATGCCTGGAAGGTGGTACCAAGACAACTTTTTTTTTGGTAAAAGGAGTAAGAAATTTCGCCAAGTGGGAAAAAAATGGCGATCGTCATTATGTGATGACAAAATCTGTCTCCGGCGACTGTGATGCTTCATTGGGACTAGACTTCACCTATGATATCCATTCCAGTGACCAGTATTATCTCATTTTTGAGAACGAAGCTAGTTTCTCTCTTGTGTCAATTAGCGTAAATATAACTCAAGTGCAGTATGTGGTTTCGCCAGATGACGTCATAAATAATTGCTCTGTTTCTCTTGACTCTTACGACTCCTGCAACTTGCCAGTGGCTTATTCGTCTAATTACACTAAAGCTCTTCTACAGTTGGAACCAAAAGTAAATTACATAGACTGGGAGGCAAACAATGCAGTTCATGTCAGATGTCATCCTCGTGCATGGCTCTATGCTGTGATCAGTGTCTCTTCAGCTGTGGGTGGGGCTATACTTCTGACAATAGTTGTGGCAGCGTGTGTGTTTGCGTGTCGATGGAGAAAAAAGAATAAGGTGCAGAGTAATACTATTAACACTCCAAACGTAACGGCAACTGTCAATGCTACTCCGTCTCCCAAATCTGACCGCATCCCTCTTTTTAATACTGACGAAGAAGGAGAGCCTCAACCTCCACCCTATAATGATGACTACAATACACTTCCTGCATACATATAAACAAGCCATAAACTTTTATTGAATTGGTAGCACTTTCATAGTCATGTTTTCAGACTTCATTTTGATGGTTATCACATTGTGCAGTGTTTATCAGTTAATCGTATATAACTTCTTATTGTTATTATTACTTATGTAAAAAAAAATTTTTTTAATTTAATGAATCGTATAAGAATTATTTCTGGCCAAATGGCTGCGATATAAACATTGGTAGTAAGACTTCAGTATGTATTCCGTTGTGTGCTGGTCTATAATTTCAACTTTAGAGAGTTTCAGTAGGTTAGAAGCTATGACTTACAAATCTTTTCAGTAGCTAACTTCATTGAGTATATTTTGTGTTTTAGTACAACTCACCACACTCTGGTAGTTACCTGGTAGTGAATGGGAGTGGTACAGTTGGAGTGAATGGGAGCGGTACAGTTAAGATGAATGGGAGTGGCACATAGAGTGAATGGGAGTGGCACATAGTGTGAATGGGAGTGAATGGGTTTGTGGTATAGTTAAGGTGAATGGGTGTGGTATAGTTAAGGTGAATGGGTGTGGTATAGTTAAGGTGAATGGGTGTGGTATAGGGAAGGGGGAAAGGGGGTGGGTGGGATAGTGTAAAGGTGAATGGGGTGCGGGGAGAGGTTAAGGGGGAAGGGGGGGGGGAAGGTAAGGTGGGAGGATGGGGGTGGTGAGGTAAGAGTGAATGGGTGTGGTATAGTTCACGGTGAATGGGTTGGGTATAGTGTAAGTGGAATGGGATGTGGATAGGGAAGGTGACATTGGGTTGTGGTAGAGTTAAGGTGAATGGGTGTGGTGATAGTTAGGTGACATGGGTTTTGTGAGTTATAGTAAGGTGACTGGGTGTGGATAGTAATATAATGGGGGTGTGGATAAGTTAAGGTGAATGGGTGTGGTATATTTAAGGTGAATGGGTGTGGTATAGTTAGGTGAAGGTGGAGTGTGGTATTTAGTTAAGGTGAATGGGTTTTGTGGTATAGTTAAGGTGGAATGGGTGTGGTATAGTTAAGGTGAATGGAGTTGTGGGTCTAGTTAAGGTGAATGGGGGGGTATAGTTTAAGATGAATGGGTGTGGTTTAGTTTAAGGTGAATGGCGTTGTTGGTAGAGTTAAGTGAATGGGTTGTGTATAGTTAAGATGAATGGGTGTGGTATAGTTAGGTTGAATGGGTGTGGTTTATAGTGAAGGGGAATGGGTGTGTGTGGTATAGTTAGTTACGGTGAATGGGGTTGGTATAGTTTAAGATGAAAGGGGGTGGTTATAGTTAAGGTGAAGCGGGGTCTGTGTGGTTATAGTTAAGGTGAAAGGGGTTGGATAGTTAGGGGAATGGGTGTTTGTGGTATGTTAAGGTGAAGGGTGTGGTATAGTTAAGTGAATGGTGTGGTATAGTTTAAGGTGAATGGGGTGTGGTTTATAGTTAAGATCGAAGGGTGTTTGTATAGTTAAGGTGACTATGGGGTGGTAGAGTGTAAGGTGAATTGGTGTGTGGTATAGTTAGGTGAATGGTGTGGTATAGTTAAGGTGAATGGGTGTGGTGATAGTTACGATGAGTGGAATGGGTGTGGTATAGTTACAGGTTGATAGGGTGTGGTTAGTTAAGGTGAATGGGGTGGGTTGGTCTAGTTAATATGATGGGTGTGGTTATGAGAGTAATACTATTAAACACTCCAAACGTAACAGCCAACGTCAATGCTACTTCCGTCTCCCAATCTGACCGCGTCCCTCTTTCTAATACTGACGAAGAAGGGGAGCTTCACACTCCACCCTATAATGATGACTACAATAACTTAATGCTTACAAGCCAGAAACTTTTATTGAATTGGTTTTTATACTTTAATAGTCATGTTTTCAGAACTTCATTTTGATGGTTATACATGTGCAGTTGGTTATCAGTAATTCTTATAGAATAATTCTTATTGGTATTATTACTTATATGTAAAAAAAATTTTTGTTTTTATTTAATGAACGTTATAAGACTATTTCTGGCCAAAGGCTGCCGATATAAACATTGGTTAGTAGACTTCAGTATGTATTCAGTTGTGTGCTGGTTATATAATTTCAACTTTAGTGAAGTTTCAGTAGGTAGAAAGGCATGACTTACAAAATCTTCAGTAGCTAACTTCATTGAGTTATTTTGTGTTTTAGATGAATCCTCTACTGTGGGAACCCCCACCAGGAAAGAGAAGAAGGATGAAGAAAGAAGACTGGAGACTATGAACAACATTAGGCTTGCTAAATGGGCGAACTCAGTTACATGTAGTGTTTGTGGTATAGTGTTTCTGTGTAGAGTTCACCATGTTTTACGTTTTATGGTAATATAGTTGTGTTCATATTTAGGTACTATAAGGATTTGTGTACATGCCGGGGACAGGGAAAGGGTTTTATATATTACGGCCCTGATACGTGCTTGTCAGTGTTTGAGCGTGTCTGATTTTTGCCTAAGTCCAAACTATACTCTGTCATTCAATAACCTTACAATCATAGCTGCCAACGTTTTAAAAAATGAATTTAGGTACAACCCCCTACTAAACACCGCCCACTTCTGTAAACCACACCTAAAACCACGCCCCAATTTCAAATTCAATAATAATAATATTTGGATATCAATTTCTCAGTTTACCAAGTGAGTGTTTGGGTGGCTTTTTGAACTTTGTTTAGTTCGTTCAGCAAGATAGACTAGCCATGAGTTTAGCCAGATTGGGAAATCTAGAATTTCCGGTACAAATGTAGGCTTTTTTTTTTTTTCTCTATGCATTCTGTGGGTAACCACATGGCAAGCCAACTAGCAAGTTGCTGTATATCAAGGCCGCCCACACAAAAGCAAAGTGACCAGTAGACAAGAGGATGATATGATACTATGATACTAGCTAGCTATTTATATACTAAACAAATAATTTCTTAAGTGAAATTTGAATGGATGTGGATGTTAAAATCCTGTCTGGAATTGAGTTCCATAGCGGGACTGTACTCACAAAATATGAGCCACGGTGATAGTCTGTGTGCACCCTCGGTGATAGTCTGTGTGCACCCTCGGTAGAAATAGGGGCTTGGAGTTGGCATGACGAACTGAAGTAGATGGGTGTGGTTCAAAGACTGAGGCTGGGATCAAGGAGGCTAATTACAATTTAGGTGCGGTACATTACAGACCTGTACCGGATGTTCAGGTACACTTTGGCAACTATGTAAAGACCAAGTGCCTTTCCAAATATGTCAACCGCAGGAACCTAGTGACCTGAACTCATATGTAAACTGAACCGAACTCTGTACCCAGAGACACGCCCTCCAAGTAGTGACGCACGATGACCACGTCATCATTTACGGACTCCTGAAAGTAAAGTATAAGAAATTCGCGCGGATTTATAATAGTTGGAGTTAGGGGAAAGAAGAGAGTTTATTCATTCAGCTGGATTGGACCTAGGGACAGTATTATTCTGAAATGGCTGGAGTTCCGACGGGACCTATATTTGGTCCTACCGCTATGTATAGCAAAGTAGAGCTTTCAATTTGCTGTAAAAATTTAAAAGACATGGACCTGTTCTCCAAGAGTGACCCAGTTCTGTTCCTGTACGAAAAAGTTGGAGCAAATTGGGATAAGCTGGGAAGGACTGAAGTAATAGACAACAACCTCAACCCTAAGGTTTGTGAGTAGGTAGATATTTAGGTGTCCAACTTTTAACAAGAATTTGTCTTTGTAGTTTTCAAAGACATTCATCATAAACTATTGCTTTGAAGAGGTACAACCACTTAGATTTGTAGTATATGATGTGGACGATCGTAACCATGTAGAAGATTTGAGTAGACATGACAAGATTGGAAGTATGGAGTGCACTTTGGCGGACCTGGTCACAGCTGGTCAGCAGTATGCTCGTAGTCTTAGAAACCAAGGTTAGAACAGTTGAATAGTTTCACACACTTACTAAAGTATTTCAACATAAGAGTGACAAATTTGTGAGTAATTCAAGTCGTTGAGACCTGGTTATGTTGAGCATGATCGACTATTGTTATGGTTGTGTTAGCACAGTGCCTGATAGTAGTCAGTACTATTTAGTATAGCAAAAACAAAAGCCATTCAACTGCGTGGATCAAGTTACGCATCATAGCTTAGAACATATTTCTGGGACAGATACAATATTTTTTTAAGTAAATAAGTTCATAAATAATTACCTAGTCATATTCTATTTGTGTTTTTCCATTGATTGATTTATGTTTTAAAATAAATAACTACTCCCAAAAAAATATTGTTTGTTTCTGATTCAGTCTGTGAAAATAATAAAGATTTAAGTGTATTTGAATAAGCACTTCCACATTTTAGTGGTGTTTAATTAATTAATGACTGGCCCTCTTCATTACTATTTGGACGACTCAGACTGTCTGTCAAAACATATACAAAGGAGAAAAATCAACTACTATCTAACAAACAGGCTGAAACAGTGACAAATGAAATGTTCATTAGTTCACTTAAACATAATTCTAGTAATCTCTATATCACTGTGTGTTTCATATCTTATCCATGAAACAGGATGTTGAGTCTTTAGAATGTTGACCACATTTTTGTTTCATTATTTCACAGGAACAGTCACTGGGGAGATCATAATTACAGCTGAAGAAGTGAGGGATTCCAAATTCTCTTTGCACATGCAATTATCAGCTTCTAAATTAGACAAAAAAGATCTATTTGGAAAAGTGAGCTCATTGTATTCTCAATTTGACACAATTGTACGTATTTAAAAAAATGTTCTATAAACCAGTCTGATCCATTCTTTGAGATCCACAAAGCTCAAGAAAGTGGTAACTTTAGTGTAGTGTATCGATCAGAACATATTAAGAAAACCCTAAATCCAAGGTATGCAAAAAAATATTAACATTTTTATTAATGTTAAATACTTTGTCCTTACAACCCAACCAGATGGTGCAGTTTTTCTATATCTTCTCTCAAACTATGTAGTGGTGACTGGGAAAGGACTCTTAAATTTGTTGTGTGGGATTGGAACAGGTATAGTTTATTATTGCTTGCTCATAGCAGGTGTTTGGTTATAGACGGGGCTGGGACTTCCCCCTAAAATGGTGAACACACTTCTATATTGTGTATAACAAAAGATGATTGAGTCCCCCCAACCCTTTTCCCCAACCACGTCCTCTATACAATTCTCTTGATGTAATACCTTGCATAAGATTTAATTGTGTGTACACATACGTTCTTGAAATGAATAATATTTTCTACAGTCATGATTGAATGCTATGCTGTCCAAATACCCAAATCATATTATAGGTAGTGGGTGGAAGGGGCTGTTGCTCATAATTTTCACTGTAAAGTGCACTAGATTGGACTCATGAGATAATTTACATGTTAATCAAATTGTAAATTGCTGCATGTGTACACATTTCAAAGTACATAGCCACTCCCTATGCTTATGTTTCCACCCTTCCCTTAGCAAAAAATGTCTGTATCAAACCCTGCTCATAGCTATGTCTACTATATGTGTTGAAGTATTTATACTTGTATTATTGGTTCCATAGATCTGGAGATCATGATTATATTGGAAGTTGTACTACTATATTGACAGATATTTGTCCCGAGAGGTTAGTTCTGATTCATAAAACCCAATTAGTCATTGGTTTGGGCTTGTATTAGTCTGTGGGGTCGCCCTAAGCTCCAAGGAACAGTCATGACAACCTCGCACTACTGATGAACAGCCTGTTACGCTGCCACCAGGTCTGCCGCCGCAGCAAATCTCTTTCAAGCGAACTTACTTAAATTTAATATTAGGACAGACTGACTTACAAAGATAATAGTGGGGGATATGAACAAACAACGGTACATGACCAATCAACACTTAAAACGTTCCCACGCTCTAACATGACCATAAATGGAAAAGTGTACAATACAACAAAGTCTGACATGCACCATACAACTACTACAATAAATGAATACATAGAATAACATGAATGTTCAACATATATCTCTTCTTTTATCTTTCTCTATCTTCTCTCTCCATCTCCTTCTCCTTTCATGAATGTGGGCTTCCTTGCTGTGGGAGCCCACATAGTCCATTATAGAAATGAAAGTTGTAGAAGTGTGAAAATCCAATTAGGCTGCTATTTTCTCTGTTCACTGTTATAGAGTTTAGCAGTCCTCATCCATCTCATTAAACACTAAACTATCATCCGTAATATAGCTGAACTGGTATTTATTCTTTGCTACTGCTTTTGGTTATTGTATATATTTTTGATGATGTTTCGCTTGTTGCTATGACTAGAAACTGAACAGTTGTGCACACATTTAGTTTTAACACTACTCTTAAAGAGGTGTTCTAGCACTTCACTTTCTGAACAAACTGAGCATTATATTCTGAGAGTAACTTATATTGAACAGTTCAATAAAATTCCATGTTTAGTTTAATTTCTACACCACAAAGTTGGCTTCCTTCCAGCATTTGGGAATACATTACATTAGCCATGTTAGACATATATTATATGTGCTTCATTCTTGTTATAGAGCATCCTATCCTGCTGACATCAGCTAGTTTAAAGTAGTATGTTACATCAAGCATTACCTCATTACTAAAATTCTGGTTGGCTGTGTGTTGTAATGTGTTTTCTTTTCTTACTGATTTTCATCTTTATATGAGCTAAGTCACTTTTTTTTCATCAACTTATATTTAATTGAAGACATAATTATATAAACAATAAATTTAATGTAGTTGAGAGCAAAATTTGTCGCTTGCTTATCAATTAACATAGTGTGTATTTATGTGTAGAGGAGGTCAAGTGTTCTCATTAAATGTTGTGAATGAGAAATTGACTGCAAAGAAAAAATACCGAAATTCTGGAACACTGAATTTTGTTTCCGTGAAGTAAGTGAGTTAGACTACATTGTAAAACACGATGCATGTAATTGAAAACTGTGTAGCTCTTGATGGTGTTATTAATTATATGATGTTTTTATTGTTCTGTTATTTTGTCTTTTCTGGTTTCTTGTGTGTATTTATGTAATTGAATAATTAGAGCAGTTCCTGAATATAGTTTTATGGATTACATCAAAGGAGGATGTGAGATTAACTTGATGGTGGCTATTGATTTCACGGTAGGTTGTTGATAAATGCAGTACTTTGAACAATAGTTGGTGTCATATTAATGTGACAGTAATTTGTTGCACAGGCTTCCAATGGTTTTCCACAAGACCCATTATCACTTCATTACAGTAGCTCCAATAAGGTAAGATTTACTGCAAAATAAGCAATAATTTTCCTTGGCAGCATTTTTCATGTGATCAGCTGTAATTATATCTTGCAAGCTTGAATGATAAATATATTTCTCCTTGTCAATTGGATATTGTGCAATTTTCTAGTTCAAATTTTGGTGTGTGTTGTTGTTTTTTGGCTTTTTGATGTAACGTTATGACGAATGCAACTACTTAAAGTTATAATACACAAATGGTATTTTAAAGTTATTGTTTGTCTATTTTATTGGCAATTGTGATAGCTAATATGTCACTTTTGTGAACTATATCTCTATCCCCTTTCTAACAGTAAAGTTAAATGCCTGAACACCACAATTTGCAATTGCAATTGCATCCATCTGTAATTCTATAAAATGACTTCTATTCACAACTCCCCTGAAAATTTCATGACTTCTCTTCAAAACTTTTTCAAAAAGTTGTCTGTGCTTACTCCATGCGATGTTATTTTCCCTCCTCACAATGGTCATAATACGTTCACTCAAAGTTTGTAGTTCATTTCGCAGTTCAAAGGTAGTAAAGAGGACATTCAAGTAGCTAATGGACAATTTCGTTTTTATCAAATTCTAACCCTTCATAAAAACTAGATTGAAACTTTAAGGCGTGGATTGTCGTAGCTCAGTGGTTAGAGCACCGGTGGCTAAAGCCAGGACTCCTGGCTTCGACTCCCCGGTGACAACTAAGATTTTTTCACATTTTGCTTTTGCTTCTCTTTAGACCCCTTTAAAGTGATATAGTTTTAATCTATTTTCGTTTTTGTAGTTTTCTATCAGAATTGATCACATTTTAATATGTATGTTTTCATTTCATTGTTTTAACTGTACTTCATATAGGACAGTTCATACATGACTGCCATTAAGTGTGTGGGGAGTGTTTTGGCTCCATATGACTCAGACCAACTCATTCCTGTGTACGGGTTTGGTGCACGGGTACCCCCTCAAGGAGACGTTTCTCACTGTTTCCCACTCACGTTCAGGGATGATGCTCCTGCAGTTTTCGGAGTTCAGGTGACTAACCAACAATCCACTGTCACATTGAAAGACATGACAATTTTATTTTCAAATGCATGCTCTTCTCTTGCATTGGTACATGGACTGGTTATAATTAATGCAAGAATGTTAAAACACTTACTTTTGTACATATGCAGTACTACAAGTACTAGGACTTCTTTTACCCATATAGCATAATAAATAATGATATTTTTACCTAGGTAGCATTTAACACTTTGGTTTCTGGTACCTGCATATGTAGTTTCAAATTAATATTTACTTTGCTATCATTCTTATTAATTTGCATGAAGATCAGGTTCCCTCTCTAGTTTTTGCCAGTTGGTTTTTATAACTAAATTAATGCAGTAAGAAATTTGTATTAATGAATAATTAAAGCCATTCTAACAGTAAATAAGTTGAATTAGAATAAGTCTTGGTCTGTCAAATGAAAACACACACACACAGACTTGTATATTAGATAAAGAACTCCAATTAAAAGCTGTCTCGTTAGGTGTTTAATGGTTTGTTATGTCTACTAATCCCTAGGGGATCCCTAGTGTGCCCTAGGTATGTGTAGGAGGACCAGCCAAAACAGTGCCATTTTTTATAATAATCCTATTGTCTTGCAGGGTTTAATGGAAGCTTATAAATATACACTGACTCAAGTTGATCTTTATGGGCCTACAAACTTCTCATCTTTCATGAAAAAGGCAATGGAAAACGCCCAATCAGCAGTCACACAAAGCTCTCAGAGCTATCATATATTGCTTGTCATAACGGTACATAAAAATGTATGAGTTCAAATATAATTAGTTAATTTAAAAAATTTCGTTGTTGCCTACAGGATGGGGTCATTTCTGACATGAGCAGAACAGTTGAATGTATTGTAGAGGCTTCAATGTTACCTCTCTCTATAGTTATCATTGGAGTGGGAGACGCAGACTTTACCAATATGGTACGCAATATTATGATACTCACTGCTGGGCACGATTTACTTGTTACCATGTATTTATGAGGATTACTCCAGTAGAGTGGCTAAGTATACATCTGCTTGAAAGTCTAATTTTCCAAGAAATATCACGCATAGGAATTGTTGGTTATTCCAAAATAAGTATAGCGTTGTAATTCTTCATTCGCGACATTTATAAAGATTTTTTTCTGCTTACCTGACTATTTGGTAACTGTAGTCGTTGGAAAGTTCAAAAAGACCATTACACTTTGATGCATACATGCATCTATAGCGATTAATTTTTTGCATTCAATATAAGATTGTTTTTGTGGATACAACTAAGTTTCAGGTGTGACACATTCTACATTACATACTACAAGTACAGTAACTGTATTTGAATGTGATGCACATTTACTTACAGGAAGTATTGGATGCAGATGACAAGCCACTCAGAAACCTCAAAGGTCAATTGATGGCTCGAGATATAGTCCAGTTTGTTCCTTTCAAAAGTTTCCAGCACTCGCAAGGTTCACTGGTAAGGAATAAAAACACCTCAGATTTTCATACCTACAGTGTGTATGGATGTCTATGTTATATATTTGTTGTTGTTGTTGTTGTTGTTTTTGTTGCCTAAAATGTATGACTACGAATTTTTATGTTATGAATGATAGACGAAGGAAACATTGGCTGAAATTCCGGACCAATTATTGTCGTATATGAAAAAGAATGGTATCAAACCAAATCCTCCTACATTGAGGACAAGACAGTTTTCTACATCAGGGCCCCATCCTGGTTAGCAAATCTAAGTTTTTTATAGGTAGTTTGTTCAGTATTATAGCTTATATACAATGTTATGTAATGCTATATGTGTGAATAATAAAATAAATACTCTATGTGATGTCAGTGCTTTTCATGGAAACACGAATACCTGAATAATAGTGTTGTAAGTACCCAGTACTCTACTGTGTTATAAAATTGATCTAGCTAGTATAGCTCGAGCTCCATAAGTGTTGTAAGTAAATCTACCTAATACCTAGTTCCACGGTGTTGTAAATATATCTAGCCTTGCATAGTAAGGCTATAGCCAAGCATAATAAGGTTAGCCATTACCTAACTGGGTAGTATCATAGTGTGATTACAGTGTTGAGGCAACCGTGCCTTAGCAGCTGATCACTCTTGATCATGATGTAAGAATAATGTAATTGGCTACTCCAAATCAGGTATCAAAATAGTTCAAGCAATAAAAGTGGTAGATATAAATGTTGTTTTCATAAAAGAAGGAGCTAAACATGTAAGACACTCACTGGTAGTTTCAACGCTGAACTCCAATTCCAGCACTCGGTAAACTTTTCAGCATGGGGCAAAACTATCATGGGCCGGAAGAACTACTCGCTGACATGATTATGATGTGATGATAGGGGCATTACCCGCACAAAGTACTGCATTTATTCCTTAATTAGTACTGATTTGTTAGAAAAAACAAAGCAAGTTATATGTGACCGTCTACAGAAAAACCAGGCACAACGCGGCACCCTTCGAAAAATTTTTTTTGCACTTACGGAGTTGTCGGCATCCAGATATTGAGCTCTCCAAGTTTTATCGTCGTAGCTTAAGTCGTTCCCGCTATAATAGACCTAACCGTCCCCTTCTGTCGGCTTGAAACAATATATTTTTAAGAAATCGATCGATCTTTTCTCGATATTACGCACGCCGCGTTGTGCCCGGTTTTCCCATAGACGGTCACATATTTATTATATTTCAGATTCTGTCTTAAATTTCTATAATGATTGTGTGTATTAAACTATTAATATTACTACAACAACATTCACACATTAATTTGTTTTTGACAAATAAACGAAGGAAAATACAATGCTTATACTTTGAGAACCATGCAAAAATATAATTATATCTTCTTTGCTTTAATATTATCAACTCAATGATTCATTATCAGCTCCTTCTTAATCTTTACAGATGCATGTAGTATTCTAATATCATAATATTATGTATCTATAGGTTATAAGCTAATTGGTGTGAACTTAACTAAATTATTTGAGTAATACAAGCAAACAATATAATTTTATAATTCTAGGTACCACCCCAGCCAATTCCACCCCGTACCAACCGCCTGGTCCCTCAAACCCCACCCTACCATCAGACAACTCTATGCCTCCTCCGTATCCACATGCCTCAAATAATACAAGTCAGTCTAGACCACCCTATCCATTCTAAAGTGTAAAATATTTGCAGCAGACAATTTACAAGTTCAATGTGTCTATTATGAACAGATTTTTTTTTATCACTACTTCTAATTTATGTAATTAATGTTATGAAGTTTTCTTACATTTGACTTCACAGAAATATTTTTGTCATTAAAAATCTTAATGAAGGGTCACTTTTGAACTCTCAGAAAAGTTATTACAAAATTATATAGCTACTGGCAGTATTTTCAATGCAAAATTTGATGAAGTAGAGGATTTTTTATATTCGTATTGTAATAATGTGGCGCGTAAATTGCCCATTCAGAAATGTATGGGGAAAATTGCTTTCCATTGAAATCGCACGGGAAAAGTGAAATAACACGTAACTGAGTGAAATAGCACAGAAACTAAGTGAAATACCACAATAGCCAAGTGAAATAGTACGTGTGTGTGCACATGCATGCAGCTCTAGCCTTGGAAAAGTACAGTTCAAAAAGTAGTTTCTAGTTGGAGACTATGTCATTTTTTAGCTCAGAAGCTCTACCCCGTATTAGGTGGAATTTTTTTCAACAGATTAGGAGGAGCCATTAGGTTAAGTTCCAGAGAAAGCTAACCCTGAAATACATAGATAGTGAGTGAATGATATACAGTGTAGTAGCTACAATGCAAATGATTAAGAAAAATAATCTGGCCTACTATTAGCGAATGATAGCATTGGTAACCTGGGCTATTATGGATCAATAGCACTCGTAAAGCAATTGAAATAGTATTTCGCTTTGCCTCGTGCTATTTCAATCACATTACTTGTGCTATTAATCCTGAATGGCATGATTACCTGTGCTATTGCTCATGCAATTCAAATTCTCTTGCAACCTGCTAAAGATGCGCACCTGGCAGAGCCAGGATGCCTGTGCACTAAGCAGGCACTATGAGCCATGCAAGCAAAGCTCCTGGAGCCGGGCTGGGAAATTGTAGGGAGAACAGGCCTTTCCTCACAGCAAGTAGTGTGGGCACCCGAAGTCCCACCTGGACCATTGCTGTTTCATGAGAAAAGGCCTTGAATTTGCACCCCAGCAAATGCCAGGTCCCTGGGTGGACTAGTGGGGCTGGTAGGAGGCAGATGGAAAATTTCAAGAGTGGGGCTTGAAATCTGGGACCTCAGGCCCTGAGCCAAGGATACAACCACTACACCACACAGCCACCACTCTATTACTCATACAAAATACATCACAAAGGGGTGAATAAAAAATTTCAGCATAGCTACTATGTAACTATTATGATTGCATAATACTAATTTAAAAACTAAATCGATCAGGTATAGCTAGAGTAAAAAGCATAAGAAATGCTATGTATACAGGTACAATAACTTGACAGTGTAAGTTCAAAAGAAACAAAAAGTATTGTATAATGAGAAATTTTTTATTTAGTTTGAGTGGGGTATGTAGTTATAAAGAATGATAATATTGAGAGGATTCTGAGTCATTGAGGATTGGTGAATTTATATTGACGGACTTAAGTGTCCTCCCTCTTGAACACCAACCTCTTCGATAACAATGCAGAGAAATTCCAACTACACTTATAACTAATAAAACCACTCCAATTACAATTAAAATACCAGTTATTGCAAATAGCCAGTCTCGAGGAGAGCATTTCACAATAATTTTATTGTATTCTTGCAAATCCTTTGTTCCTGTCGGCTCCACTTCCAAAAGTGCTTCAGAATAACTGGAAGATAAATCTACAGGCAAACTGCAGGAATCTTTTGCATCGAGATTAATCGAACACTGCCTGTCCACAGAGTGGTCTGAAGCAGCATACAATATCTGGGTTATGTCAGCCTGTAGCTGTGTCTCATTGGCACCAGCAATAATGATGTAATACAAATCTTCACTCCTGACAGTGTAAGATGGCAATGGTGACATTTCCTCTTTATTATCACTGCAAATCTTTATCGAAGATTGTAACAGATAATCTGCTTGTCTAATATTTTCCCACTCTATGAACTTCTTTCGACCTTGCAGAAGATAGTACATGGAAGATGATGAGCCAACCGTGCAGCCTTTGAGAACAATAGTTGAATTGGGAAGAAGATAATAATCCCACGAGACATAGCCATCAATAAGATTATAGGTATTATTAACTAATATTTCTTCCTTCTTGGTATGGACAACTTCAGAATTCAAGAGATACAAAGTGGAGCGAACTTTGCCAGAGTTCCCTGATCCCTGGAGTGTTAATCGATTGCAGAACTTGTTAGGGTATTTTAAAATGCCAGTGTAGCAACTGGGATATTCATTGCTGACTACTTTGTCATTATACACTCTCATGTGATGGGCCCATAGGACCAGTGGTGTAGCTACAGCAACTGCCAAGATTACTGTGATAATAATTGCAACAATAGTCAGACTTCTAGTTCTAATAACAAAAACATAAATAAGTAGAATGACTTCCATAAAATGTGAAGGACACTTAAAAGATCATAATGGTCCAGCTTCACTTCTTATAATGCACACCCAGAGGCTTAGCTAGCTCACCTAAAGTGGGGGGGCTGATATCGCGCCAAAGCAATCACTACATTAAAGTTAATATAATGTAATGCACAATTATTTCACTATTGTAGTAAGTTAAACAAAAATTAAAAATTGCCAAAGTATCTTTTTCTTTCATCAAGTTTTTCAACAAATTCTTCAGCTATCAAAATTAAATTCAAGTTTTCTGTAAGCTCTTTGTGAGCATTTAAAAGTAAACAGTTATTTAAACATTTTTCTGTCATACTTGAACGGTAAGTAAGTATTTATTCTCTTCATAGTTGAAAATGTTCATTTAGAGGTGGCAGAGGTTATCGGAATTGTACACATAAGACGAAGTAATTTATGTACAGAGGGTAGCATGTCCTTCAAAACTCCATTGTTCTTGTTCATTGCACTGCATATACAAATGTGTCTGGTTACTTATATTCAATACATGTGTATTGTATAGTTGGTATAAAAGTGGGGGGGCTTAGCCCCACTTACTATAAAAGTGGGGGGGGGGCTCCAGCCCCCCCAGCCCCCCCTGTGGCTATGCCACTGACACCATTTCCCACATAAAGTATATTTAGCAAACCAAAGACAAAGTTTCTCAGGACAGAAATTCAGAAGCAGGAAAGATAGACAAAGTAAAAGGGGGCTCCATGACTCAAGAAAAAGAGCTGAAGTTAAGAGAGGTGGGTAGAAGAATAGCTCAGATAGTTCAGAAAAAAGAGAGTAGGAGAGGGAAACTTATGTAACCTCAACCAGTGGTAGAGAATGATAACTAAGATAACTTGTGCTACTGCATTCTTACTTTGCAATACGTCAAGCGCCACTATGTGGCGGGGTACGTACTAGTAAAGTATATTTAGCAAACCAAGTTACCTTCTACTCATGGAAGCTCCATACCATCCACCTGGTCGATGTGGCATTGTTGAAGAGCATCAACAGAAGACCCAGTCAGGACATGAATGGAGAAGTAGCAATACTTCAAATTTGGTGGACAAACAAGCATTATTGAGAAAATCAGTTTACCATATGCAGTAACACGACCACTAATACTACTACACTCGCATATAAGTACTTGTACTCTATCTCTTATCCCTCTACTCACTCACAACACTCCATCTGTAGCATTCAGCTGGTGAATGTACTGTACAGTAGTAGATATTGTTATGACTTGGAAAGAAAGTTTGAAGTGGGTCATATTTGAATAGATCATATTAAGTATATTATCAGTAACACAACCAACAATAATATAATATAATATATAATATATTTATATGTTTATTATAGATTTTTATATATATTTATGTTATGTTGTCGTTCAATGCATGTGTCAATCTCAACAACACTCCAATTTCAACTATATTTCTTTCTTATTTCCAATATTCATATAATCAAATACAGTCAATCCAAATCATTCTGCATGATGTGGTATAAATACCCAGGCTATAATTAATGTGACCACAACTCAGGAAATACATTTAATTACAATGATCATAATAATGATACAGTAACAAATTCTAACATGCTAAGTAATAGTTAGAGCATAAGCGCTTAGGTACTGGTGCATTTAGTGCACTAAATCCACCAGTACCTAAGCCATGCTCTAACTATTTTAGATCCCGTTAACCCAGAGGCCTGCCCAGTTTCCACTAGCAACTTTGTTTATCAGCATTTTAGGTGTCAAGCGAATTCTTTTTCGTGTTTCTTCCATGTTTCCGGCCCAAAATTAAAATTCAATTAAAATTCAATTGAACCACGGAAAGTTTACTTTAGCAAGTACTTTAGCATTGTAGCTGCCAGCTGTTATCTCCAGATCTAACTCTACCTTGGGCTGCTCTGCAGTAAGCAGTAAAGCAGCTAGCTGTGGTAAATTCCTGGGCATGAGAGCAGCAGCAGGAGAGTTATATGATAGGGCTGGTCCCATATAGGTGGATATGAGAGAGTAGTAGACCCTGCATATCCGGCCTCACATAACCTGCTCCCTGCTTTATCCGGCCTATTCTATTAAACTAAAACTCAAAAATAGCAATACCCCAAGGGTGGTTAGTATACACAGTTCATATACCTAAAGGCAAAAAATAGTGCACACTTACCAAGTTAGTACACCTAGTAACAATATAGCAACTAACGGGATCTAAGTTATTATACTTCCTCATCCTTATTTGAAAATAAGTGTGATTATGTCAAAAGTTGAGTCTGTCTGGGGGTACCACTTGACTTGTAGATCCTCGAACTGGAGCATTTGTTGAACTTGAATTTCCATGAGCTATTAATTCGTGCTGTGATGTACGATGTTTGGTATTGGCTACTGATGGTTGAGTCACAGCTTCGTTGCTTTGAATTGAGCTGGAATCTTGAGGTGTGATTTCCAAGTTTACCACTTCATTGCTTGTGGTTGGAGTAACTACGTACAGTAAGTGTCCTCTTGAGAATTATCTGATACAGAGTTAACTTGAACTGGTATATCCCCAATCGGTCCACGATGAGCTGGAGTCGCAAGACGAGCTCTATTATCAAGATGTCGTCTAATAGTTTGACCATTTTCCAAACGAATCTGATAAGATACAGGTCCTGTAACTTTCTTGATACTTCCAGGAATCCATTTCTCAGGTACTGATGATATCTATCCAGAGCTTGATTTGCTTGGCATTGACAGTAGTTGCTTCAAGACGGTAAACAAGTTGAACAAGATCACCCGGTAGTTTGTCAGACGATGTAGATCACCCGGTAGTTTGTCAGACGATGTAGTAACTGGTCTGGGCAATCGGCTCAAGGCATCTGCGTTACATAAAGATTTCCCTGCCTTGTATCAAACCGAGTAGCGATAAGCACTTAATGTTAATGCCCAACGCTGTATCCTGGCTGATGCTAATGGTAGAATTTCTTTTAATTCACCAAAAAGACTAGACAACGACTTATGATCAGATTCTATGAGGAATTCTCGACCCCATCAGATAAGCATGATACTTCTTGACTCCGAATATGACAGCTAAACCTTCTTTTTCCAGCTGTGAGTAGTTTTTCTCAGCTCTTGTAAGTGTTTTGAGGCAGGTTTCTGATCACCATCAGGCATTATGTGTGACAACACTGCACCAATGCCTTGAGGTGAGGCATCACATACAAGAACCAGTGGAAGGTCTTCATTGCACTGCAGTGAGTAAGCTTGAAGAGCTTGTTTTGCTAATTGGAAAGCTTGTTCCTGATCGTCTGACCACTTCCATCTAGTGTGGTTTTGCAAAAGTTTGTAAAGTGGTGCTAGCTTTGATGAGAGGTTAGATAAGAACTTGCCATAGTAATTAAGAATGCCAATGACAGATCTCAGTTCAGAAATGTTTTTCGATTTGGAGCTTCTTGAATTGCCTTGACCTTGTACATGTTTCCAGAATTGGCTTTTCAACTTTCACTACAACAAACAAGAACTGGGAAGGTGGGGCTAAAGCACATGATTCACATGCCAGAGAAAATGAGATTCATGATGAGTCAACTTCTCAAGCAATAATAACCAGATTAATTGATACAGTACTATTATGATCTGAGCCTGGATTTCAGTTCTCTCTTTCTCACACTCCACTCCAACCATACCACACCCATTCATATTAACTATACCACACCCATTCACCTTAACTATACCACACCCATTCACCTTAACTATACCACACCCATTCACCTTAACTATACCACAAACCCATTCACTCCCATTCACACTATGTGCCACTCCCATTCACTCTATGTGCCACTCCCATTCATCTTAACTGTACCGCTCCCATTCACTCCAACTGTACCACTCCCATTCACTACCAGGAAACTACCAGAATGTGGTGAGTTGTACTAAAACACAAAATATACTCAATGAAGTTAGCTACTGAAAAGATTTGTAAGTCATAGCTTCTAACCAACTGAAACTCTCTAAAGTTGAAATTATAGACCAGCACACGGTCTTACTACCAATATTTATATCGCAGCCATTTGGCCAGAAATAGTTCTTATACAATTTATTTAAAAAAAATTTTAATTTAGATAAGTAATAATAACAATAAGAAGTTATATACGATTAACTGATAAACACTGCACAATTTGATAACCATCAAAATGAAGTCTGAAAACATGACTATGAAAGTGCTACCAATTCAATAAAAGTTTATGGCTTGTATGCAGGAAGTGTATTGTAGTCATCATTATAGGGTGGAGGTTGAAGCTCCCCTTCTTCGTCAGTATTAAAAAGAGGGACGCGGTCAGATTTGGGAGACGGAGTAGCATTGACAGTTGCTGTTACGTTTGGAGTGTTAATAGTATTACTCTGCACCTTATTCTTTTTTCTCCATAGACACGCAAACACACACGCTGCCACAACTATTGTCAGAAGTATAGCCCCACCCACAGCTGAAGAGACACTGATCACTGCATAGAGCCATGCACGAGGATGACATCTGACATGAACTGCATTGTTTGCTTCCCAGTCTATGTAATTTACTTTTGGTTCCAACTGTAGAAGAGCTTTAGTGTAATTAGACGAATAAGCCACTGGCAAGTTGCAGGAGTCGTAAGAGTCAAGAGAAACAGAGCAATTATTTATGACATCATCTGGCGAAACCACATACTGCACTTGAGTTATATTTACGCTAATTGACACAAGAGAGAAACTAGCTTCGTTCTCAAAAATGAGATAATACTGGTCACTGGAATGGACATCATAGGTGAAGTCTAGTCCCAATGAAGCACCACAGTCGCCGGAGACAGATTTTGTCATCACATAATGACGATCGCCATTTTTTTCCCACTTGGCGAAATTTCTTACTCCTTTTACCAAAAAAAAAGTTGTCTTGGTACCACCTTCCAGGCATGCATTGAACTGAATTCTTGAATTAGGAAGGAGGTGAAAAAACCAGTATTCATATTTTTCTAACAAATCAAAATTTTTGCTGAATGTTATTAATCCTTGTTTAGTATTTGTAGGCTTTGACTTCAAGAGATATAAATTTAGCATCACCTGCTCGGCTAAATAACCGTTACCCTCCATGGAAAGTTGATCACAGAACTTGCTGGAGTAGCTAATGAGGTCAGTGTCTCTGCTTGGATATGTGTTGCCATGATTATTGCTGGCATTGGAATGATTCGACCGAACCGTGAGCGAAGATGTCACAGCAACCACAACAATAATAATAACCACTATGACAATCCAAAGTGCTGGCCTAGGTCTCCTACAAATTAGTCAAGCAATTAAGTTAATTACAAGGGAATTAAGAGATTCAATATGGCTATATACCTGTAAACTCTCCTGCCACCTCTGCCATGTCCTCCATAAAATAACCAGCTGTTATGTCCATGATTGTATCCACCATAATGGTGGCCCCCAAAGCCTCCACCACCACAGTGAAATCCTCCTCCCCCTCCGTGGCATCCTCCTCCATGTGGCATTTCTTCTTACCAGAGCTACTTATTACCTCAAAAAAAGATATATTGGGCGGCGGCGCGGAGATGCTTTTATCTCCTCCCAAAAACAAAATTACGTCATAGCTATTTTTAAGAGTCACAAGACTCTTATCTCACGCAACACCACAACAACTAACTCGTGATGTACCACTTCCTGTTGGGAATTTTCTGGCCGGCAAAATCCATTTCTAGCCCTATTGACCTTTCACCTTCACCACATGCCCCGCCCCGCCAACGTAACCTAACCAGTATGAGGTAAAGGGTTGGCAAGACATGCAAGACATTGAAAAAGAAACAACGACGAAGGCGAAGCCAGGTACTCAATTTTCGACTTGTAGAAAATGGTGGCTGCCATCGCAGCCTGGCACCATGCTTTAGTAACATAATATAGTCACAGCCCTCGGAAACAACATCATTAGCTAAGGACTCTTTTCAGGCAGTGTAAATACATAGTCTAAAAAAAAATTAAAAGATACGGAGTAGCAGGAGGGATGTAAGCCTAGAAGGGTGCTAGAAAGATCACCTATGCAAGGCGGAGCCAGACCCGCTAACGCGCGAAATGCGCGAAAGAGTTTGGTAAAGGGTCTAACTACGCCAGACTGTCTCGCTGTACATGTACTTGCATCTAAATATTGTTGACATTGTTTCAGATATATAGATACCTGGAGGCATAGAGAAATTTGCTGGTAATATAGGCAAGAACTTGATGCTTCATATTATCTTCATGGACAAAATGATTGAAATTCATAAAATATTAATACCAAAACATTATTTAAAATTCTTAACAAAATCTTAGGCAAGAACTCTTCAGTTTACCCTTCGAGAAGTGACATATAATTTTTATTGACTAAACCTTAACTTATATAGCTAGCTAATTTTCCATCAGTTATTAAAATCATAGTTTCAGGGAAACAACTTCCATCAACCCTTTTTTAATCCTATTAGTCAACTATGTGTTTCCAGTTGTGTACACATTTTGGCTAACTCGTTTACCAGTTAACCCTTTACCTCATTTCCCATGTTGCTCCATAGGTTCGACCAGTCTTGTGAAGTGTGTGGGATTTCTCTAATGGCAGTATGGCCGGAGCTGAGATGCCCGTGCTGATATACTCCCATTCTGCTTCTACCCTTGGGTCAAGGTGGCAGAACTTTTTTTTAGGTAGAAAAAAAAAAGACAAAATTGTTTCTATCGTTGAACTTAAATTTTTGCCTGACCCCATAGCTTTCTCCATCCCTGTGCTAGTAAAAAAAAGGTAAATGTAAATGCTGTCTTCAGCAAGATATCATTTGCTCACGTGATTACGATGTGATGATAGGGGGTGTGGCCCACAAAAGCTACTATACCTACTCGGACCTAACTGTTTCATGTTTCTTAAATCAACCCGAAATTAAAAAAGGTAGCTAGCACATTACCTAAATCAATCAGCGGTAAATTGTCAGTAATCCAAAATCAGAAAGTGACAGAGACAGACAAAGACAGAACTCTATAACCCTCTCATGCATGCACGCTGAGGGTTAAAATTTGACACATAAAAATATGCTTGTATATGAAGTCACATGCACAATCACACCATAATCAAAACTAATGAATTTAATTGAAAATAGTGACATGAATATTTTACAATAAAAAAATTTGCAACACACACCTCAATATTGTTGTTTTATTATACATTCCACTACAATAATCAACAAAAATAACAACAGCAACGACAACAACAAAAAAACAGTATAATAATAATAATATGAAGTTAGTTCTTTCTTGTTACTTTATAAATTGTGACATGCTATTGAAGGTGAAGAAGTAATCATTGCATCATTTTAATTTAATCAATCATCTTTCGTCGGTACAGGGTAACAAACACAACAGCTATAACTAAGCACCACTACAAATAAAGCAGCTCCAACTAACATGGATATGCCAATCACAGCATACAGCCATGCTCGAGGAGGACACCCAATGTATACTCTGTTGCTGCTTGCTTCCCAGTTAATAAACTCCACATTTCTTGGCTGCTCTAGCTGAAGAAGAGCCTTTGTGTAATTGGATGCATAGTCCACTGACAAGCTACACGATTCATTGGAGTCAAGAGAAATGGAACAATTTCTAGCAACTATATCTGATGTAACCACATAAAGAGTTTGATTGATCACGATTGTAATTCGTAAAGAAGCAGAACCATCTTCCTTATAAAAAATGAGGTAATAAATACCACTATCAGTGACATTGTAGCTGAATAACACTTTATTACAATCAGTGTTGACTGGTTTTTTATCCAAATAATAGTTTTTTAATTTTTTTGAAAAATCGCCGCTATTTCTCCACCCTCGGAAGTTACTCACGGCCTTGACAAAGAGTTGCTCAGCAAACTTTGAGCAATATTGGTAGTAAGTAATGAGGAGAACAAAATGAATTGGCTGGAAAAAGCAAATGGGCAATTCCATTAAATGCAGTAAATAAAAATTCTCAGTTTAATAACTGTAATCTTCTTCTGTAATATCTAGTATTCCATCAAATTTTCTTATTAGCTAATACTAAGAGAGCAAAATATGTACTAGAAAAGAAAAATTGGTAATTTTATAGAGCGAAAAAGAATAAAAGATTTTAGTAGAGAAGTGTGAATTTACTGAGCCACATTATGTTGCCTTCAGGCATGACATAGACCAGCTGTACAAGGACAAATCATGTGATACACTTCTATTCAGTGCTACAACTGCCACACATTGTGCGATAATTGCAACTTTCCAGCAACGCATGTTTGTTGTCTACTAGAAGTGATAGTCGTTTTTAAGGACACTGTAGCTGACTGTTAGCTACATCAATAGATGGACCAAACATTATGTAATTTGTCTAGCTATATAGAGAGGTAACACTCTGTTTCAGTATATACAGAATGTAAACATAGACATAAAATTAAGCTTAGTCAGACACCAAATCAAAAGATCAATTCTTTAATAAAATTGCACAGCACTAGACAAAAAGCTAATCTACACAACCAAAGGAAGTACATACGTTTATGGAACAATTTATATAAAGCAGCTGATAAATTATGATTCATAGCAATGATTGCAGTAACAATGAGTGTCAAGGTTTATATGTAGGAAGTTCATTGTAGCCATAGTTGTAAGGTGGTAGTTCTGGCTCATCTTTCTCCTCATTTTCCACGATAGGAATATTAGCAGTTTCAGATGTTAAAGGAGCAATCTTCCTACTCCTCATTTCAGTTGCTGAATTGCTAGTGCAGCTTCCATCACTCTTCAATTTACTGCGACAATACAAGATAAACAGAACCATTGCCAAGGTTATAAGTATAGCCACGCCCACTGCTGCAGAGATACAGATCACAGCATACAGCCATGCACGAGGATGACATCTGACATGAACAACATTGTTTGCCTCCCAGTCTGTAAACTGTCCTTTGGGTTCCAACTGAAGAAGAGCTTCAGTGTAGCTAGACGAATAAGCTACTGGCATGCTACAGGAGTCTTCAGAGTTAAGAGAAACAGAGCAATTATTTATGACATTGTCTGGAGAGACAACGTGCAAAACTTGAGAGATGTTGACATTGAGTTCTAGAGTGGAAGAATCATACTTGTTGTCGAAAATAAGGAAGTACTGGTCATCAGCATGGACACCATAGACGAAATTAAATGTAGATTGACAAACACTAGAAAACGGTTTTCTCATCTCATAGTTGCGTTTATTTTTCTCCCACTTGGCAAAATTTCTCGTTCCTTTAACTAAGTAAAAAAATGCAGATGAACGGCTTCGTAAGCATGCGTTAAGCTTGATTTTTGAATTAGATAAGAGATGAAATCGCCAGTAAAGATAAGTGTATGCAACATAACTTGTTTTTGAAAATGTTATCTGTTTTTGCTCTGTATCTATAGGCCTTGACTTCAAGAGTGACAATGTTAGCACTGCTTGCTCTCTGGATTCACCATGACCCCTGATTGAAAGATGGTCACAGAACTTGCTAGAGTAGCCAATGAGATTAGTGTCTCTGCTGAAATATGCGTTGTCATAGCGATGTCTGACCTTCGAACGAGATGACCGAACAGAAAGGGTTGTTGTCAGAACCACCACAACGACAATGATCACGATAATAATTCCTGTTACCAGGCTACGTCTACTAAATAACAAAAAATAATAAGCAAATATTCAAACCATGCATTAAAGATTACTATGATGTAATTAAAACCAAGTCTTAAATTGAAGTATGATTGGTGTATTTTGATGTGAGGTTTTTAAGTGTAGAACTGTATCAATCCAACACCCTAGCTATAGCCATTATTTACCAGTACACGTACCAGGGGCGGTGGCGGTCCCCTCGACGTCTGCAGAATTGAAGGCGACGGCAATGGCCGCCCAAGCCTCTACCATCTCCCTCATTGATAATAGCTACTCTTCCCTCTTGGGAATCCATCCCAGAAGTTCAAATAACCGGAGCAGCGAAGGATGAATAATTGTGCCGACGCGAACCGGCGCTTCTTTTTTTTTTAATAATTAAATTACGTAACTGCTATTTTTTGGAAGAAATCCGCATTCTTAGCACAACCGCACAATTACTGAAGAGGCCAGCACTGATTACTGTATACTTCCGGTTCGGTAATTAAGAGACTATGCTGGAACTAGGTTTTTTAGTAGAGCTGATGCAATGAATAGTTATCTGGGACATTGTTAGGAGCAGCCTGGCCAGGTGAGACTGGTGAAGCAGCTATACATTAACAGTAGCTTTACTGTTAGTCAGTTTTACTAGTTGATACTTTCCAAAGAAAACTTTACTCCAGGATCACTCCTAAAATCTAATAACACTAGTTCTATCTTGCTATTTTAGTAGTGCAGCTGTATAAGATGTATCTTATTCTTGAAAGTTTAAAAAGTTATTTTTTACTGAGATTCAATGTTTCCAAACCAAGAATAAGTGACCAGTTATTTAAAAAATATTTCAATTTGGAAATCATACTTAACCTCCATAAGATTGTGTGACCTTGCTCAACATTGAGCTGGTTTGTAGTGATCAAATCATAACATAATGAATAATTATTCTTTTTCAACCAGTTTATATTGGGATAATTAAATAACATCAAAATATTTGATGAAAAGAGAGAAGTAGTTATAAGATAATAGACTGACCACACCTGCACCACATTAGCTGCTCATTAATTGATATTATATTTAAATTTTCTAGCTAGTTACTACAGAGAGGTTATTGTTTCAAAACATCTCATTGCCATGATTAATTAACTATTGCGTAAATATTGAGTATATTACTTTATTATAATAATTGAACTGAAAGATAACTATTGTGTAATCTTCAAGTGCTAATTTATACTACAGCTTGAGAACTTTTATTCTATCAATGGGTAAGAGACTGCAAAAGTTGATACAATAGTCATTAGCTATTTGATCAACTCAACCTTTCTGGTCTAACAACATTGTATAAATGTTTTTGTGATATAAGTAAAAGATAAGTTCTAAGTGTGTACATGTGCATGTGTTTGCAAGTATGCGAGAGTATGTGTGCACCATCATGTGTATGTATGCATGTACTAGTGAGTGTATGCATGTGTATCACCACTAGCTTCCGGTAGAAAATCTAAGTGAGTTAACCATCTATTTTCTTTAGCTAAATTATTGATTTTGCTTCTTCATAACTTATAGTATTCCAAAAATGTTTCTTTCTTCATGTAATCAAATTTGGATGATCATGATATCATTTAAGTGTGAGTGGCTAAGAATGTCACTTTGTAAAGAGTACATTAAGATCTATTCTTCATCAAATGGTGTCATAAATGAGAGGACAGACTGAAGGTAGCAAACTGAGTGGTTGATGGTAACCGCTGGAGAAACATTTAAAAGATAAGTTATTCCACTCTTGGTTGCAGGTTTGGTCACTAATCCAGAATTATTGTATGATACAATGGATACTGTGAGTTTCATGTGAGCTATATGTATACCATAAGCTACCATAAGTACAAGCTATAAAAAAAACACCATAAGTAACAAGATTAAGGATGTAACAAAAAAGAAAAGCTAAATTGAGAATTTACTTGAGTATTTGGCTAAGTTTCCTCATTTCACCTGAAGAGTCAGGGGGGGAGGCAACATAGAGGAAGTATCTGCTTAGACCAACTAAGCTTTAATTAGTTTTTCGTGCCATGTTTCAATAGTTATGAATAATGCAAATATAATTAAGCAATAGCTAGCGAGAGGGTCCTATACAAATTTACTCATTCAGTATCAGCAAGAGAATAAAGTTTGAACAACCCAGTAGCTATTAAGCCATTTTAGCTACTTAAAATTGGATACAATTTCATCTTAGATTGAAAAAAAAACAATATGTATAATAGCTAAATCATTATAATGTAACATCATTGTATATTCAAGTTTGGAGTGCAATGGTTATAAGTTAATGTATATAGAAGAGAATGTAACATAATGACCAAAATAACTTTAATGCAAAAAATAAAATCTATGGCTTGTAAGGAGGAAGAGTGTTGTAGTCATTGTTGTAAGGAGGAGGGCTTGGCTCTTCAGGCTTAATTAGAGGAGCATTGTCTGGTTCAGGGGCAGAAGGGGTAATTGGCGGGTCACTCCTGACTTCCACGGTATCGTTACTTCTGCTACTCTTCTTCTTGCCCCGGCGATGCATGACAAACAAAACTGCTGACACAAGCACAACAATCAAAGCCACGCCCCCAGCTGCAGAGAGGCAAATCACAGCATAGAGCCATCCACGAGGATGACACTTGACATGCACGACATTGCTTGCATCCCAGTCTACCAACTGCCCCTTCGGTTCCAACTGCAAAAGAGCTTTAGTGTAGTTCGAAGAATATGCGACTGGCACGTTGCATGACTCGTCCGAGTCAAGTGGAACGGAACAATTGTTAACGATGATATTTGGTAAAACCACGTACAGAACTTGAGTGATATTGATACTGACATCAAAACTAGCAGACCCACGATTCTTCTCAAAAATGAGGTAATACTGGTCATTGGAATGGACGTCGTAACTTAGCAACTTAGTAGTACAATCACCACTGAAGGGTATTTTTCTCTCGTAACGATAATAATCATCATTATCATAATCTGCAAAATTGTTCACTCCTTTCAATAAGTAAAATGTTGCAGATGAAGACCCTTTCATACACGCGTTTATTTCAATCTTTGATTTAGGGAGGAGATGAAAGAACCAATACTCGTAACTGTCAAAAAGATCAAGCCTTCTATTAGTGATCGTTATAAACTCTTGCTTGGTGACAGTGGGCATTGATTTCAAGAGATATAAAGTCAGCATCACCTGCTCTGCTGTATCACCGTTTCCCTTGATGGTGAGGCGATCACAAAACTTGTTGGAATAGCCTACCAGGCCAGTGTCTCTACTGGGATATGTGCTGCCATGGTTATTGCTGGCACTCGAATGAGAGGAACGGATTGATAGAGAGGCTGTTATGACTATCACAATAATGACAACCGTCATCACTATCCAAAATACTGTCCAAGGCCTCCTTCAAAAAGCATAATAAAAATTTTTATGAACCACAATAAAACACAAAAGCACGACATCAGTAAAGTAAGAATTTATTTTTTTTTTGTGAAGTGCCAATTAAGTTTAGGTATTATAGCTAGTATTTAAATTCTCAGCTTTATCCACCTGGCACCCTCTTATATACCTGTAAACTACTGAACGGCTTCCATAACCACCATAGAAGACCCAGGGACGACTGTTATAGTGGTGGCCGTAATGGTGGCCGTAATGATGATGGTGACGCCTTCCAAAGCCTCCACCTCCGTGAAAGCCCCCTCCACCACCTCGGAAGCCGCCGCCGTGGAAGCCTCCTCCTCCTCCACCGTGGTGCCCTGCTCCGTGCGGCATCTCAGTACCTTTACAACTACACCTGCAGCAAATAAAACCACAGGGACGCACTGCTGATCCACAAGTTTGATATTACGTCATTGAGTCACATGACGTTTAATTAGCACGCTCGATATCTCTACGCGCACGAAATCTGACACTCCCAGATCCACCGTGGCAATTGGCATGGCGGTTCTTCTTCAGATGTTAAAAGAAAGCGCAGCTGTGAAAACCATTGTCTAAGGTGTAGAATTTTTAGTTACTACGTGGTGGTTTTTTGCTACCCAAGTACACTTAATTACCTGACACACCACCAACTAGACCTGGTCTCCCAGGGTTAGACCCTTTACCACACTAAAAGGTCTGACCCGCAGACTACTAGAAACCTGCACTCTCATGCTTACACAGTTGGTAATTTTTCACATTATAGAGCTTCTTTGCTAGTCAATATTTCAGGTTCTAATTTGAAATGCTATATGGTAATTATTTAAGGTCGAAAACATTTTGCTGCTAAATAACTACTTGAATAAAACATTATTATTGTTGTTGCTGCTGTTGTTATTATTACTATTATTATTATTATTATTATTACCATTATTATTATTATTATTATAATTATTATTATTATTATTATTATTATTATTATAGTTGTTGTTTTAATGTGTTGACTGTTATAGTTGGATGTGTATCAAAGAAACACTATTGAGGATGTTCATTGCAAAATTTAAAATAATTATGTTAGCCACTTCTCATGATGTTTTCAAGTTTATTTGGCTGTAGAAGATAATTAAGCTGAAATCAATCCCTAGCTATGGTGATTGTGCATGTGAACATGGTGCCTGTGCGTCAATTATTTTTTTGCTGTAATTTTGAATGAATTCTACAGATCTTGTAAGTCTTTACTACACTACAGTGTTTGCCTTTTCCCCATCAATAGCTATAACAAAAGGAAAGCCGGAAGTTGCTTAAATTTTTTTGGTCATTTGAAAGAAAATATATAGCTATTGTGGTGTAATGAGCTTGGTTGTGAGCCCCTACAGTAGCTGCCACCAAAATGTCA
>WLWD01001996.1_pt1 | contig 120259 bp, 64 predicted proteins | sample 6712731 | NCBI WGS metagenome assembly WLWD01 (sample SAMN12718690, study PRJNA576275) | sponge metagenome | isolation source: marine sponge | host: Mycale hentscheli | place: New Zealand: South Island, Marlborough, Capsize Point | collected 2014-11-01
TTCACAATACATGACTTTATACTATAAGAAATAATTCCAGGTTTCTGTTTACTTTAGACGGGGATGGAGTGCCCGCTAATTGATTCATAATTATCAGTTCATAACAATAACCATTATTTAATAGATGAAAGAATATACCTTTTCACTTTATAATAATTAGTACATACTAGCAAGTACCTTGCCACACAGTGTAGTGCTGGACATATTGCAATGTAATAATGCAGTAGCACAAGTTATTTTTATTCATTGTTAGCATTCTCTACCATTGATTAAGGTTACATCAGTTTCCCTCTCCTGCTGTCTTTTTTTAACTATCCCAGCTTTTCTGATCTCCCACCTTTCCTTTTTAAGCACTTTCAAGATGCGTAGCAGTACATTTTTTCATTGGTCAAGCAGACTGACTTTTACGTAGATTGGTTGCGGAGGGGTGGATGGTTTACAAGGGTTATTGGCGAGTGAGCGTAGCGAGCGAGACACTTACAGGGGTAACACAATTGAAAATCGGGGATGTTTGTTTATAATTATGTTTGGACGTACGTATGTCATTTTGTACTTTGACCTTCTCATATTTTTGTGTTAGCTCGTTGTTCGAACCCGTCCCAAACTTCACTAAACTGAATCCTCCGGTTTAGCGATCATTACCTGTAATCTGTCAGTATTTGCTTGAAAATTCTTTGTCCACTAGAGTAACTACGAAGCTAAGCCTTGTGTAGGTATGTTCTGTTGTGTGAAAATATTGTGCCTTAGCTAAAGAATATCACAAATAAAACGTGTAAATAATGCTACTTGTTTTTGTTGCTTTTTTTTCTTTCAATTCTAACTGTTGCAGGGAGTGGTTACTATGGCATTGAACCCCTTTACCTTATACATGTAATGTAAACTTGACTTTTTCTTAGTAGCTTGAATGTTGAAGATAAAATTAATCGTTTAACAATAGTGTAGTTTTAGGCTCGCTTACCATTTGTGCTCAAGCACATCACTAGTAACTCAAATAAACAATGGCAATAGTTAATACTTTTAAAAATCTACCTCAACAACAATCTTGCAAGCCTAGCTATCCAGTTGTATTGCAAGAAGCTTAATAGTCATGCATATGGAAGTTGAAAAGTAAACTATGAATTTTGTCAATGACCGTCAAGAAATTCTGAAGCATGTCCTATTACTCACAATCAGGTGGCACTAGTACAGAGTTAGAAATGTACAATTTATGAACTATTATTGGTAACTAACTAAAATTGCAGTGCAGTGTTTATGGTTATAAACAAGAACGAAATAAAACATCAACGAAAAATGTCGACGATATAATGATAATAAAACTGAGAATGCATGTGTATGAAGTGCATGTAGCTAGCTAAATTAGTTATGGGCTGAAGTACTCGTCTTGTAGAAGGCTGGAGCTTGAACAATTATAGCAATACTAAAAGGGTGAAATAATAAGAAAAATGTAAGCTAATGAAGCCATCTAAGGACCCGTAGACCGTTTGGAAGTAGCTAATTGGCAAGTTTAACAAAGAAAAAAGGGTGTGGTTTCACAATAGCATTGGTCCGGCATTTGCCGGAGCAGCTGGACCCAGTGTTATGCCTATGCTTTCTTTATGAGTCATTTATGCCCTTCTCCTTTATTTACCTCTCCTACTTCTGAATCTCTCTGTGCTTCAATCATGATTATTGACTTGGGTTAGGGAAACTTTTGCTTTCTTTTTCATACTTTCACCTTCCTTTTTAACCTACTTTTTGGTTACAATCAATTCACCTTCTTTTGACTACCACCACCTTACCACACTGGATCCACCTGGTTTTTAGTCACCTGTGGGGACGGGCAGGGGATTAATCACTGACACGACCACACGCTCTCAAGGACGGGCTATTACGCTCTCCGAACCTGAGTAAATAGATTTGTTAACGCTGCCACCAGAGCTGTGGCAAGTGCTTGTGCCACAGTAAGTTATATAAGTTTTAAGTTATATAAGATACAACAAGAACAACACGCAGACACCAGATGAGGATTAAGTCAAAATTAGTCCATGCCACGAACTGAGACACGTGAGTGACTTACAAAGGTTATATAGAAACACACATGTCCAAATATGGAAAAATACATAAAGTTCACACCACACAAACGTCCAATGAAGTTGAGGATGATTCAACATGCACAGGTATTTCATCATCCACTTACACAACCACAAATGAATTATAACGCACCCACAAAATGGTGTACACAACTTACACTAAAAATGAATTACATGCATGACACACAAACACACACTGTCTCTTTCTCTTCTCCTTCTCATCTTCTTCTCTTTCATTCTCCCACATCGCCTTTTTGCCTTCTCTTTCCTTCTTTCTTTGATACCTACACCGCCTTTCCTCATCTATTCCACCCACGCTTTAGGTACATTAATCACTATCTACTGAATGTGACTTTACCCATTCAGGTAATGAGGATACTTTACCAAACAAGTTAGCTCTTGAATTATTCATCAATACACACCCCTTTGGGTGTCATTGTAGTTACTGACACACAAGTGTATTATGAAATAGATCATTCTATTTTATTTCCAAATAAGGTCTAATGTTACTCTTGTGGTGCGAAGTTATGTTTTGCCCACGGCTATTTTTGAGGTTGATATCACTTAATAAAAATAACATTTTTATCCATGGCTGTAACCTCAGCAACTATGGTATAAGCATATTATCTTTTAAATATATAATATATATATATATTATATATATTTATATAATATATAATATAATACTTATTACATGAGTCAGAGTGTGATATGGCAAAATATTTCACGAGCAGGCTAATTTATTTTCATGAGCAGCAGGCGAGTGAAAATAAAGCCTGAGAGTGTAATAAGTGGTTTATTCCACACTAGATATCTTCACTGAAGTATTTTTTTGGTAACTCAAGGTGTAAAGTTAGCCAAAACTCACTAGGGGCTACACATAACCCCAGCTGATATTATAGCAGCTGCTCTAACCTGGCTGGGTAGGCTCCACTAGAGTAAAGGTAGCTGTAAAAACCCAGAAAACTTGTACGCCAGGCCAGGCCTGGTTGCTATAACTAGTCTGGTAATGAGCTTGCACAGTACAGCCATGAGATAACACCATCGGATGCCATGAGATAACACCATGAGATATCCACACTAGTCACTACCTAAAAATATCATTGTGAAGATATCTAGGGTGGAATATATAATACTTATAGCACGAGTCAGAGTACAATATGGGAAAATATTTTACGAGCACGCAAAATATTTTCACGAGCCAAAGCGAGTGAAAATGTGGCGTGAGGTAACTATCTCATTTCCCATATTGTACTCCGAGTGTATTAATTGATGTTAATTGCTTCTGCTTTGAAATTTTTTTCTCAACCGGTTTTACAATACAATTTTCATTGATTTTACTCGCTACGGATACGCTGCGCGCCTAAACAAGTATCGTAAATATAAACCGTACAATATGGGAGAATACAGAACGCTCGCGTGATGCGGAAATATTCAAGTAAAAATATCAAAGCTGCAATAAATATATATATATATTTATATATATATATAATATATATATAATATATATATTATTATTATATATATAGTACTTATTACATGAGTATTTCAAGAGCAGGCTAATTTATTTTCAAGAGCCAGTATAGCATAGTAAAGAGCAGGGTAGCTGTAAAACCAAGAAAATTGAAAAAGTTTGGCCTGTTGCTATAACTACAGGGATAATGAGTTTGCGCAGTAAAGCTTGAAATAACAGTGTGAAATATCATGAGTTATTGCACAGGTCATGTATCTAAAAATATCATTGTGGAGATATCTAGGGTGGAATAAATATATGTACATAATATTATACATTATATGTACTAGTTAATGAAAATGTTGAAAGTATAAATATTGGGAACTTAGGGCTATGCAAAAGAAGTATGGAAAGTTATAAAACTAAAACTAAAAGAGTAGACTTAATACAAAACACATGCACACACAGTATTTATCCAAGTCCGACATACATGTGCAGACTTGAATCCTGTCCTAATGACCACAACAACAACCACATATTCTGCTAGGTAAAAACATAAAACTTGGTACAAGCTCACAAACTCTATATGATACCAGGAGCAATGGCAATTGTCCAACCAGTCCGACTTGAATCGGATCTTTTTTTGTTCAACTTTTTTTAGTAAAGTACAACTTTGGCGCTCTGCCAAGCTTTGGTAAAAGTAAACAGTTAATTTAAGAAGGCATGCCTAGCAGAAAATTGTAGAAGACCACTCGCGTTGTCATCTCACGGTAGAGTTTCGGTTGATGTATTTTTGTCCATTCCAGCCACTACAATATTAGATGAGCTATGGCCTTGACTTCATTATATTCTTTAGCCTTTATTCTAAGTGTTTTGAAGTCCAAGCTCTTGAAGTGATCCAGCATTTGCTATATAGTGAGTGAGTTCGATTATTTAAACCAGGACGATGTTATTAAAATATACAATAATGACTTGAAGTAATACAGTTAGAAACGCTACTGCTGATTTTTGCTTCTGGTATTCCTGCAGAAATTAATAAATGTTTTGCGTAATTCAATAATCAAAATCTTGCAGCATAACAAAAGAAAATATTCAATCAATTTTAAGTATTAATTTTGACCAAGTATTATATGCTTTTAAATATGGAAGCACCATAATATTATTGATTACTTTTATTGTGCTAGTTCTCTAGTAGTATTATTCTATACATCCTGCTTTTCTCTTGATCATTGACACACCTATTTCCAGTTTAGGCTACACCCACTTTATGGCCTAACCAATATTTTAGAGCCCGAAGCGGCTCTGGATACACAAATATAACTTAACAATATACTATTCTACACACTATAATAATAAACTATTACACACACTTATATGACATTCACTCTATTAATCTCTTCCTCTCTCTTCTCCTCTAGCCAGGAGGTTGCTTCTCTGTCTTTGACTGTTTCTCATCTTTTTTTTTCCACTCCAGTGGACAGCAGCACCAGAATTGGTGGGAGCTTTATTCGTCTAGTGGTATTTGCCAACAGCCAAAGTTGGCATCTAACACTATAATACTTGTGCAGAGTGATGTTATTTCTTTAATAGTTGCCATTGGAAAATACTCTCATTTAATAGCTTTGTTGTGGTCAATGTATACTCAAAGTTTTGCATTTGGTTTGGTTACTTGTCACCATGGAGATGACCCAGTCAGTTGGTTGGCATACAGTTTTAATTACTACAAGACAGTCCATTCCCTTTACTTCATATTTCAGTTTTGACATCAATACAATAGGAACACTACAAGGAGGGTGTTCTACTGGTCGGTGAGTTGAGTCAAATTGAAATATGGTATTCAACATCAGTAATGGCTCCAAGGCCAGAAAAAAATAAGCATATATGCACAATGTGTCACTGTCAAGTGTCTCAACTAGATTGAACTAGTTTCATTGCTGTGCTTGCATAGAGGCCCAGGATATTGGAGATATTGTCCAAGATTTCAAATTGTATGGGCCAACATTTTCCTTTGCATTCACGTTTATTCTTGTCTCTTTTAAAGGACGTCTCACCAGTTTGTTTTCCATCCGTTGCACATTAATATAAGAACATAATTATAGAGGAAAATTTATAGTATGAACTGTACAGCGGCCAGAAACAGTTACAGCATTGATGCGCACCTTCATAACTGCCATTTGTTCACATGCAACATTAACGTTTCTGCACGTAATTGCCTTATTCACACGACTAAATTGCTTCAATTTTTTGTACTCAATGCATTCCTTGTTTACTGCGCTTGTGGTCGTGCCAATTTAACTTAGGCAAACAATTGTAGTACAAAAGCCGCACAATCAGTTTAATTATCAGTTATTTCTTTGATAAAACATTTTTACAGTAGTGTAAAGGATGTAACATTAAGTTTATGAATATTAGGTTTGGGGGTTATAATAGTATAGCCTCACAAAGTAGTTATATAATGTGTTTTGCCACAATATTTGTATCAGTAACTAACATTTTCTTTAGATTTTATGAATAACAAAACAAAAAACAAAATGGACCATGCCAAAGGAAGACTATGAGATTATAATAGTATAGCCTCAAAGTAGTTATATAATGTGTTTTGCCATCATATTTTCTTTTAGATTTTATGAATAACAAAACTAAACCAAAATGGATCATGCAACCGGAAAAACATGAGATAATTATGGTATGAATTTTATTTAACATAATATTATCTTAATTCAGTATGGTAGTACTGACATTTATGCACATATTGGAAATTATTAGTGTGCTGGTTTCAATCCATAGAACAAAAGAACCTTGTGGATGCTGTGACATTGCATATTTTGGTAATAATTAAATTTTGTTGCTAGTTCTTACTTTGATACAAGTTTCTCAAACCATAAGTTTAAACTCTACATCCTCTTCATGGTGGTCTACTGCTACATTAGTTGGGTGTCTTCATAATTTATTCCTGTTGCAATGTCTGTCCATTCATAAAATTGAGAGTGATTCAGTTCTTGGCTTTGAAGTTATCCAAATTAGATTTCAGAGGTAAAACATGCCCACACAAATTTTTAGGCAAGCCATGCCTACAACTCAATTCAATTTTTGAGGGAAGGCACCCATTAAAAAAAACTATTTTTTAGAATGTCTGCCTAGCTAGTTAACAGCTTAGTGAGTTTTAAGTTGAGCAAAATACCACTGAGCATTCTATAAACGGAAAGGCAACATGTACCACACAACAAATATTGTTAACAACAAGTGATAGTGAAAATTGGATGGAACAGTTAAAAATCAGTCAATTAATATGTTCCTTAATGTTTTTCATTTCATTCTATGAATTCTATAGCAATGTTTGTCAGTTCAATGCTGTCTGCTTTGTCTTTTTGAATGTGGATCACAATGGTATCATAAGAGTGTTTCACTTTTATCAGGCCCATCAATTCGTCTCTCATTATCCAAGCAATACGTCAAAGATCACTCATTTGCCATTATGACCTGACAGCAATAAATACCAACTGTGTTCTGTAGTCAGTACTGATGTTGTGATGCAATGACTTACATTAGAAATTTTCTATTTCTTGGTACCAAGTGAGCTAGTGATTCTCTAACCTTGAAAACAAGATGAATCACAAACAAGCACTACTAGAGTCCATGGGATTCAACAGTCTGCTCGCAGCCTAGCCTCATGCTTACCTCAATATCGTTGCAACCATCCTTGTCATTGTGCACCTCCCCTTAATAGATGAGCTCCAGCTCCATTACTGACAGAGTACCCCTGTAGCAGTTGTTATATAAAATACATCACCTCAGCCTGGAATGGAAAACTCACCATGATTAGTTTTAATCTTCCTGTGATTTACTTGCAAGTTTAACAGCCTCTTTAATTCTGCCATAGGTGCAAATGCTCTAGAATTGTGACATCACATGTATGTAATAATTGGTAGATAGGCTTCCACAAACATCATCATTGAGCCATTACAAGTAATTTTTATATAAAAGCTGTTATTAATAATGTCGTAGATTTTCATTTCTACTTTATTATTGGTAATTCAAGGTATTTCAATATTTTTTGCTTAGTAGAATTAAAATTAGATATATAAATTCAAAATACATTCCGGCTCGTAAGCCTTCTTCAGTTGTGAGGTGTATATATGACCATTTAAAATAAATTAAACAAAATTGTCAACAAGAAAAAAGCACTTAGCCATGGGCCAACATTGATGCTAAAGTTCGAACAGAGTCCAAGTGGAGTTAAGCTTGAGGCCATTGTCTTAATTTTTTGAGTTGTTAAAATGGTACCAAATTACTTCCATAGGAAATTAACAGAAGCATTAATTATACAGAGCACCAACACCACGTCAAATTTAGACAAAGGCCTGAAGTTCAACTCCACTTGGACTCCGTTCCTATCAGAACTTTAGCATCAATGCAGTAAGTTTTGCATAAGTACTAGCTTTTGTGTGTAATGCTGTCTGTCATCATGTCATAATCATGTGACTACAATTCCTTCATGGTGCCCACGGCAGTTTTATTTTCTTTATGTGTGGAAGTTAACGAGTTCTGGAAGTAAAGATTTCCATTGCCAATAATAAACCAGTGAGAATCAGTGACATAAAACTTCTCTTACAAAAAAAGCATTTACATTTATAGCTTTCATTGCTCAAGCTCTATTGATAACAGATTGGAATAAAATAGCCAATAAATTATTCATTGGGTCTGAGATAATTTTGTAATAGCTAGCCAGTATTATAGTAGCACTGAGGGTTTCCACCTTTGGTGCTTCAATTCATTTCTGAATGCTATACTTATGCCATCACATTATTCATCTATTAAAAACTATACTAATAATGCCACTATATTTACTTACATTTTAACTCTATGTGGGTAATGTAGGATAATCCTGAATTGGTAAAGGTTGATGATAAGGGAATGATTGTTAATGACAAAGGAGACAAAGTAGTTGAATGCCACTTGGCAAACTCAGGGCACAGAGGGGTTGGAGAGTCGGTACAGATGGCTGTTGCTAGAGTTGCTGAAGAACGAACTGAGGCAGTAAGTTTTCATTTTATATATTTGTTATAATATAACTATTATATTATTTTAGTACTTGGAATTTCATTATATATTTGGCATTTTGCATATCCTTGAACCTTGTGTTGGGTTTTCCTTTTTCAAAGGCTCATGGTTATAATTTAGTCATTATCATGTCAGTATTAATTATTGTAATTTAATATCATAATAATGCTTATTGTTATTACATTTAAGTGTTAACATCATCATGGGAAGATTGCATATTATTTACTATAATCATTACCTGAAGTAACATAACATGTAACATCTCTTCAGAATATTCAAACACATTAAGTATGATTAAACAGATAAAATTTGTAGTGAAGGCTTCAACACTCATTTCTAGGCATTACTTTCAGTAGGTTTAGGTTCTTTTAGCCCAGGAATAATGATGACACTAATATTAACGTTTGACCTACTATAGGCTCACTAAATTTTTCTGCCAAATGCATAGTTCCATGTTCCATGAATTGATAAAAAATACTCTAATAAATGCAGTGTAATTTGTTGCTCTGACAAAAATGTTACTTGCCCTGTGTGATGATTACATGTCCCTAAATCACTGCTTTATTAAGTGAGAGACCATTAGTCTAATATTTGCTATATAATACTACAGCATCATAGAAAGAGGCCATGATTTTCAATTGGTAAGAGGAAACCTAAAACATGGCCGTAATAGAAACAATCCTGAATGACAACTTCATACGACAGTTTGCAAGTGTTCAAGTGCAGTTAAGAAAATACAGTGGGTCATGGGCCTTCTATGGATAGCCTGCATCATTATTTTAGCCCAGTATGTTCCACTAATTTTTTTCTAACCTGGCTCATTGTGGAATATATGAAAATGACGATAAAAATTATAATTGAAATGTGATTATTGAAGTTCAGCTTTTAATATGGACCATGCTGGAGTCTCGAGATAGTGTCATTGTAGTGGATGTTTTAAAACATGAAGTGTTTTTTTTTAATCGTTTTTCTAAAGGAAGAAATAAACTATGAGAAGGATGACTGTGTTCTTGCATATACAATAAGTTTAATATGAGTAAAACCAAGGGATTGGATTTTGAGTAAAGAGTAGTGTTCTGGTATACATATTATTCTTATTTATCAATAGATTCAACAGTATTTGTGCATGTAGCTGATTTTTGTTCTCATTTCGTCATAGATTAAAGAAGCCATGAAAGCTAAACGAGTCAACCAAGAAGATAAATCAGCTAATCAAGTAAGGAGCTCGTTGTTGTTTAAAAAATATATTTATTATTAATTTTGTTGCAATAAAGTAGGCTTGATTATAGCAATTTCATTCAGTAGCATCATGTAACTAACACGATCACACTTTACAACAATGTTACTAAATTGTTATTGATTCTTTAGGATGAGCATCATTATGACTCAACTTATTTTAAACCACCTCTTGTTACTTCTGTTTCTGATACTACACTAAAGAACAATCAACCGCCACAATACGGAGCACTGGAGAAAGATAGTGACAATACTGAAGGCAATCACTACTTGTCTCTCGATCACAAGAATGGAAAATCTACAATTCCACCTTGTGCACCGAATGTTGCTGTTGGTTCAACAGAATACAATGTTATGGCAAAACCTGATGAGCTTAAAGATCCCGAGAATAGCAAAAACAAAACAGGATATTATTTTAAGCATCCCAAGTAATGATGATAATGAATAGACTTATTGTAAGTTTAAATACATGAATAGAGAGGTTTTATACATTATTTTACACAATTGTTCTATCAAAGCTAGTATATCTTGGCTATTTGTCAGTGGGCCCTGCGAACTGTCCATATATTGTGCTATATTATGAAGAATTTTGAACAAATTTAGTAGCTTATATTCAAATACTGTTTAAAAAGCATAGCTACTCATGTAGGTCAAAGAGTAATATTTCCTTTATTCATTGTGGGCTTTAATTAAATTCCTGCACTTATGGGACTCAATGCAATCAATACGTAATACATTATCTTCTAGTCATTTTGTTAGCACTTTCACATTTGCTTCATAGTTGTTTGTTACTTTTTCTCTGTACTTAGATACATTCATATGTCCTGCTATGTTTATTTGGTTTCATCTTCACTCAGTTTTTATTATGACAAACCTTCAACCTATATAATAATTCTTTGATTAGAGTATGTTACTTAAACAATAAAAGTGTTATTAACATAATATTTTTGTACCTGTGACTTCAATTGGTCTTTAATCCATTTGTGAGTGTGTGGTCTCTAATTCACAATTATAGTCATCGCAGGGGAATTTAATAAATTGTTTTTAAGTAACATGTTGTGTATTGGTATGTAGATTGTAACATTACTGTTGACCATGAAATGTTTTCAAATTAGTTATGTTTCAATTATATTTTGCAGGTGTCTAAGAGCGACAATTTTAACAGAATTTGTGTTGTCATTTTATAGTATCACATTATTATGACTGAACTAGCTAGGATGTTTTTTGTTCAAAACAACATGATGATTGTAAAAAGGAAAGTTATGAAGTTTTGGCAATGTAAATACATAAGTATTACATGTATTTTGTCTTTCATATTCGTGTAACTGGTATTGTAATGCAAAACTCACCTTCAAAATGAAAGGTCCACAGTATATGAACTAAATTGCAGTAAAAAATACTTCAAAGAAGTACAATGTATTAGTTTTTACAAAAACCAAAGTATAAGTGGGTGTTAGGCTGCTCTGATACTTGGTCATTTGTATTCTTGGTAGTTGACGATAATGTACAACTAGCTACTGTCAGCTTTTTCTCCACAATGAATTAGCAAGGAATCATTTGGTAGTCTTGTAACAGTAACTATAATTGTATCTGTAGCCATAAGACAATAGCACATAACGAGATCATTCACCACAATTATGCAAACATTGAAGTAAAATATATCTTTACAAGTATAATTTTACCGCTATATATTACAATTTAAGTATGTGCATTGTAAGGGATGGAATATAAAGTATGTAGCTACTGATTTTAAACAGCAATAATCCAGGTGTGCTTCGAAATGTAACATTAGTTTACAAACTAGTTTTATTGCACCTCCAGCTATATCCAATAGAACATTTTTCCTTACTGTAGTTAGCGGAATATCTATCTGTAATGTCACAGCCATATTTATGTGTATAATGCATATAGATATTAACAAACCTTCTGTTCAACTATTAATAATGACAATTTAAACAAGATTCCATTCTGTTCACTTGATGATGCGACATTATAGGCACGCTTTGATTTCATAGCAAGACTACCGAAAAAATGTATCCTCCTCAGTGATACAACTATTATTTTGGGAATTATTGTTTTAAAGTCATTATGAAACTGAAACAAATGAAAGGTATAAAACATAATCGTTTAACTTTATAAGCATCTTATGTCAATTATCTCGCTAAAAACATAGCAAAGAACTTGTACGTAATGGATTTCAGGAGATAAGGAAAGAGTTGCCTAGGAGTCTATACATAGGTATTAAAATGTTTATTCCTGATTATATTTAACTATTTTATTTGATCTATCCAATCTATCTTTTCCCAAAATATAGACACAAATTGACAATACAATTTTAAAGTCAAATGAGACAAACTTCTTTTAGAAGCTTAGAGAGTTCAGTAGGAAACTAGTGCTGGAGTCCCCATTCTTTTACTTTATATAGTGTATACTTTTTCAAAGTACAATGGCTTGTTAATTGTAGGCATAACCACCAGTTTTTGTTCAGTATTTTGGGCAACAAGAACTGATCCAATTAACTTAGACCAGGTAGCTCAAGATTTATTTAAAAAATAATGAATTGTATTGAAAATAGTTAATACTTGAATTTTTATGAGTTGCAAATGACTATTCATTATTTACTAGATATGTTATTAGCTATAGTGATTAAAAAATAAAATAAAAATAATAAAAAATGGTGACAAGTTAAGGCTTTAATTAAAAAATAACCTGTTATGACTCTTACACAGTCAAGTTCAATTACAAGTGTCTTATTAGAGTGAGTGGGCACCCACCCTAGTGGTTTTTATATTGCTACTATATTTACATAGCACTTAGCAGAGTTTTTATTTATCAGAAATGTAGTTTTGAGGGGAAAATAACTGATTTAGTTCAGGATTACTGATATTTGTTCCATTTCTACCTCACTTGTGCTACATCACTGATCTGTAAATAGGTCTCTGGTTAGTTTTTATCTTTAGCTTTGTCCAGGACTGATACATTATAAACATCTTATTCAATGTGAGTCCATTACTCTATTGACAACATGACGTATATTAAGTGGTGGTGTGTTATACATTATAATCTGAAATGGAAGCTAGGACTACATAACATACATCTGCATTACTTGACATATCAAGTCCATGAAGCAAAGACCAAATGTTACATTTTGGTCATTATGAGTGTGAATAAGGCTACTGATGATTTTTGGACTGAAATCTACAACTAAAGTTATCAAGTACATGATAACATAGCTTACTGAGTAGCATGTGATTATTATTGACTTCTTTGCTTTCAATTTCTATCAATGACAACCCAAATATGGCAGAGTACAGGGTATCTGAGATAGGCCACAAGTATGCATTTTTGTTCTAATTTATTCTCGATAATTGCTGACTCTGTCAAAATTAAATTGGCACCTGTTACAAAAATATTGGACCAAGATATTTGACTCTGTATGTCTCTATGCAATACCTCTACCATAGGCTGTTCTGGGGTGTAGATCATATTTTTTTCAATTCAATTCAAATTTCATGGACCTAACAGATCATTATTGAAGAACAAAAAATGTTACAGATTTGTATTCTTTAGAATAAAGCTATAGTAGGCTATAGGTTGCTATTACAGCTCCTTAAGTACCTATATTTTACTCACTAGTCAAACTGGACAAGCACCATTGGGCAAGAAAAAACTCAACAGTGGATCAATACATTTAGTTCTTCATATAGCTACTCCCTTAATGCTTTTGCAAAATATAACTTACATATTTGCGTCCAAACCATTTGATCCACTCGCTGAATTTCATGTATTTGTCTACCACTTTGTAAAAACATTTTAGCATTTTCTAAACATCTATGATGTGGCAGTTTTCATTTTGCATCCAAATTTTTTTTTCAAAAAGTAGTTAGCTTTAAGAAATACGATATAGCCAAGATTTGCCCAGCAGTCGCATACGTATATGCCACACTTAGTTTGAGTGAACAAGTGTAAGCAGAATGTTATGCTATCATAAAATTCTAAAGTTTTCTTCCGTGTTTATGCTTTACAATGCATTGCACAGCAATACACTTTCAATATGAGTGTTGCATACAATACTTGATATCAGGTTTGTTCCAAAGGGTCTAACATCATCAGTTAGACCTGGTAGGTGAATGTACTGTATGCAAGAGTTACTATGATGATTGTTGACACTCATAAAGTTCAAATATATTCGTAATAATTACAAGATCATTAATTTTAAATACTCTGTAATTTATGTAAAAATAACTCCAAAGCTACTCATAATTTTGAAATCCTGTTTTAGGCCTCTAACCTCCATAGTTACTTAGTAGAACTTGAAAGCGATAAGTGACATAAGTGAATTACCCAGCATTTATGCTTACAAATGTCACATAATTTTTCGTAACAATCATTAGGTCCTAGAAAGCTCCGCCTTCAATAAACGCTCCCCGCTTTGTTAGTTGCTTACTCTCTGGGTGTCGCAGTTGTCAATTGCTAGGGCGTTACCACCTCCTGGGCTAAATGGTTGTCGGCAATGTAAGCTATTATTGCTATGTACATAGCTAGCTACTACTTAATAATGTTGAGAATGTTATATAAGAATAGAGATATTTCAGGCATCCCTATTACATACACTTAGAGGTTCAAGGGTATTGAAGTTACAGTCCATCCTTTTTCAAGACTAGCTAGCTAATTTAAAGCGTATTCGGTATGCTGGAGTTTAAGTGCACTCGTCTTTACTAGTGTTCAAGACTGTTCTAAGGCTAGTTAAGAGATAGATTCTATTTTCGTTGTGAGTGTTGATATCATAGTTAAGCAAAAAGTTGTACAGCTCTTTTATCATTTGTCAACTCCTTCATAAAAAGTTAGATGATAGTACTAGCTAGAAGGTTACATGTGTTTGTTTGTTTGTTTTTTGGGCTATTTTGCAATACCTGCAACTTATCCATACTACATTTTTTAATCTTAGATTAATTTGCTGTGTTAGGATATTTTTAATATTAAAGCCAGGAATTTTATATAATATTATTGAACTTCAAAATAAAGCAAATAAAATAGCAATAAAACTACAAGCATCACATACATATAGTAGTGATACTCTAGTACAAAGAAATTCAAGATTTTGGATACTTTAAATGGTTTGTAATTTTGTGCTTGTTGTTATTTTTTATATATCTTAGAAGTAATTATCTTATCAACATAAGAAATAATTTTTTGCTTGCATAATAATGATTAATACTTGTAAACTTTAGATGTACCACTAGTTTATGATGGCATACTCTATATTATATACAACTATTAATGTGCTGGGTAAGTAATAACATAAGCAAGGATTTTAAGAATGAATGATGTAGTAGCAAAGATATACACATCACTTTTTTAGTGAACAGAAAAAAAACTTGGATGTTTTATTAATGGACAGAGAAGCAATATGTTGCAATCTCACAAAGGAATAATTTATGGTGTGTGAAAAATTGAAGCAGATACTGTAGCCATATATTTTACAATAGCTAGCTCTATAGGTAACACTTCAAGAAATTGTTCATAACTTCATGCGTATTTGTGTTTACTCCAGTTCACTATTGTCTTGTATGACTGAGTTGAAGAATCTCATATTATGTGCTATAGAATAAATATACCAATGTCCATTTTTAATTTTAATATTGGTTACTTTGTTAGCAATACCTAACTTGGGTGAAGAAAAACTTATAGTCACACTTATAAAACTACTGCCTAAGTGTGAGAACAAGTCACACCATAGGGATCCTATCAGTGAGAACTTTTGAATTTTATTACATATTAACTAACTTTTACGTTTTTGTTGTTCTATGTTTATTTTAACTGGCTAGCTAATATAGCTGGGATTATTAATCACATAAAGTTGAGCAGTTCAATATTTTTGTAGTTATAGCTAATTTCTCAATATGGTAAACTAAAAGTTAAAACAACATATTATATTATGGTCTAAATTCTGCTGACAAAGCAGGAAAGCCTGTCCCTGTACTAATGCAACTGATTGGATCTTACCCTCAATATTCTCACACACAACTAAGTCATATCAGTAACATGAACGCCAACATCATGTATTTATTTTGTTATCTCTCTCAGGAGATGAATAATATTGCTCATTCCCTCCTGTGTGTTTATTTTGTTTCAAAGTGCTGGGCAAAAATATTCTGCTCAAGTGTATAGTGTAAAATGTATGACTCGCTATGAGTGTGATCAATGTTTATTTATTTATTTATTTATTTATTTATTTATTTATCTACTTATTTATTTATTTATTTATTTATTTATTTATTTATTTATTTACTTATTTATTTATTTATTTATTAATAAGTGTATTCATTATATTTATATATTAATTTATTTATTTATTTATTTTATTTAAATATTCCGTGTGTTCTCATACTGTTTCAGTACCCTTATTATTCTCCGTAGCCATAGCAATTACTAACCCTAATACCAACTACTGCAGTGAATATATATAACATAGAATAAACTATTATTACACTCTTCTGAGGTGATAGACTATAATAACTACATTAGAATGTCACTAATGTGAACACATTAGGACAGAGAGAGATGTTCATATAACTGTGCACCGTAGAAATAGTATTATAAAATCACTAATACAGGGGTGTGCTCAAGCAAATCTTTAATCTGCATGTTCCATCATTAGATTGTGGGTGTTCCAATAACTGAAGTGTTCAGATAATTGAAGGTATATAACTGACATTCTATTCTTAATTTATGACCATGAAAAGTAGAATTAATCAAAGCTAGATAAATGTAGATTATAGCTTGTTGTATTATATTTATATCTATGATTTTTTACATTTTATACATTAAACCTTTATAATGCAAACACAATAACAACATTACAAATGAGTTTGTAAGATAAATCCTTACATAATTATTATATAGTTCACTAAAATATTACATGAAATAATGTATGATAATGAGATTAAATAATAGTGGTAAATAAAATAATACAGTAGACCAATTGTACAATCTAAAATTGTGTAACTAAATTTCATAAAACATTGAGTCTAGTAGGACTAAGCCTCACCTTATGTACACTTAAACTTTCATTTAAATTTAATTAATATAACTTTTCTATTTTCTGATTAACTTGTTTACAGTTATTAATTGTAAAAATGCTAAAAATATTTTTTATCAGTGTTCTATACTTTTTATTTGCTTTGTATTTCAGGTAGTGAAGGTTCAATTTATAAATTACAAGTTAGTCCACCAAATTCTAATGGATCATTTTGTCCAGGCAACATTGAGCTAACTTGTATTGGTCGAGGTGCTTCTATTGTATTGAATTGGTTCATCAATGGATCATCAGTATCACAGTATTTATACGCAGTGACAGACATTTTTCCTGTGAATGTAATCGAATATCCAGTCAATATTACTATACTTAGTGCTAATGGCTCAATAGCCGTTGATTTTGCCTCAACTTTGTCTGGCAATTTTGGATACTTAAGTGGAGCTTCTATTAAGTGTGGAAGAGGTTCTGTATTGAGCAATAATATTATGATTGAAGGCTACAGTAAGTTAATTGGTGTAAAAATTAATATGCTTAATTAATAACGTTAACACTAAATTTACTCAATTACCAAATACATTTGTCATGGGGTATTTAGTGCATATGCATTATTGAATATATAAAATGATACAAACATTTGATCACTGCAATGATTTAACCATAACTTTTGGTTTCAGTCACTGAGGCTCAGATGGCTACACTTAGCTTACAACTCTCTATAGATATTTCCATTGAATCTCTTTTGTATGCATGACTCCAGCAGCATTAATAATGTGTGAATTGGGATAGCGGTGAGGTTTTGAAAACTTCATGATAGTTCAAACTAATGTGACAATTCTACCAAACTCTATTATAGCATCATATCAGCACATTCATATAATGTGATTTGAAATAGCTTTGAAAGAGTTAACTGTAAATTATTTATTTTAACCAAAATTGAGATTAATCTTCTCATTTAATTAAGGTTTTTAATTCATCAGCCTAGTTTACCTTTCAAGTAAACAAAATCTGAAAATTATTATTATAATTAATTTTCGGCTCAGCTTGATGCTTTAGTATAGCAAATAAAACTGACTTATTTAAAACTAAAATAAGTGTATTTTCCTAACAATTAAATTACTTGTTACATTTGTCCTGCTATATTTAATAAGGAAAACTATGCACTGAGCACAATAACAAAATTATTTTTATGTAATTTCTTTTCACGTCTCAATTAGTGTCTATACGAACCAATTATTGAAATAATTTTCATAGTTTATTCTACTAGTGCAATTGAACAGGTTGTTGTAAGTCAACCCGAGCTAATGATAGTAAAATGAAGAAGGACCAGCCCTGGCAGTAAACCTGAGCAGTAGTAAGCGCAGTTGGCTAGAAATAGACTATCAAAGAGCTGCTCGGGGCACTCAAGTGTAGTCTAGAAGGAGGCTCCTTGTAGGCGTGTACTAGTGACAGAAGCACTCCATTGTAGAGACGAATAGAGAATTCACTTGTTTACATAAATTCTATCAAAATACAAGTTACAATTCACAGCTGTATGAAGAGAAAGCGGGTTAAGGTGTAAATATATTCATTGAATGATTACCCTATCAGCTAAACAATAGAATTGTTAATTAGTTCATTAGTGACCTCCCCAACCTAGGCTATGTGCGGATCGAGGAGAGGCTGTTCAGCTGATAGCACAGAATAATATGCCTTCATAATTTTATACTGTAAATACTGTTATATTATTATACATAGCACCTTCAAGGATTAGTAATGTGGTCGTGAATCCTAAATACGATCGGAAATTTGAACTGATTACCATCACTTTGACTTGGCAACAGCTGGTAGGTTTTTTAAACAATAGCTAAAAATAACATTCTGTAAATGTGAGTTCAAAATGACAAGAAATAGCAAATGTAAATGATATTGTTCTTCAATTTGTTTCACTTTTGTTATACAGATATTTGTTTGTCCAACTTTGCTCTACAATTATGAAATCGTGCTGAAGACTGACCTTATGAATGTTATTAATACCACTAATGTAATATGTGGTCCAAGAACAGATACAAAACAGTGTTTTTTAGACCTTACAATATCACCACCCGTATATGACAATTATATTGTGGAAATCACTCCAGTGAATGTACACCAAGGAGATATCAGAGGACCAAATTATTATTCTCCAAGAATTAGTGAGAACTTATAACAAGTTACAGTAGCAATATAAAGCTAACTTTTCACACAGTAATGGTTTTATGTATCTCATATCAATACCAGATTTAAACAATATACATTTTACTTTAGATATTATGTGATACCTAAAACCAATACTAAATACTACTGTAGTAATACATAATATGTTTATCCATATGCTCGATTACTACAAGTGTGCAGCAAATGAATGTAAGAGCCTAGAATTTTACAAAAGTGAATAGCATTCATTATGTATATCATATAGACAAGCAAATTAAATATGATCTGACCCTATTCAATCAAGTTTGTTGCGGATTGATTCTATGTATTATCAGAATGATTTTAAAATAATAGACATGAGTGTAAGACAAAGTTGTGCAGTAAAAATATTAGGATTCATGTAGTATAAATTGAAATTACAATAAAGCTATAATATTAATATGTTATTATAAACAGATGGAACTGTAGCATCCAATTCCAAGCCAATTATTTCTCTTGTTGCGTCTAGATGTCAGCAATCCATTACATGTGTATCAAGTATCCACGGACATTGTGAAGTGCTACTGGACAGTATTCTAGCCATCCAGTTATGTATTGGAAGCTGACCAGATATGCAACTGGACAGTATTCTAGCCATCCAGTTATGTATTGGAAGCTGACCAGATATGCAACTGGACTGTATTCTAGCCATCCAGTTATGTATTGGAAGCTGACCAGATATGCAACTGGACAGTATTCTAGCCATCCAGTTATGTATTGGAAGCTGACCAGATATGTAACTGGACAGTATTTTAGTCATCCAGTTATGTATTGGAAGCTGACCAGATATGTAACTGGACAGTATTCTAGCCATCCAGTTATGTATTGGAAGCTGACCAGATATGTAACTGGACAGTATTCTAGCCATCCAGTTATGTATTGGAAGCTGACCAGATATGTAACTGGACAGTATTCTAGCCATCCAGTTATGTATTGGAAGCTGACCAGATATGTAACTGGACAGTATTCTAGCCATCCAGTTATGTATTGGAAGCTGACCAGATATGTAACTGGACAGTATTCTAGCCATCCAGTTATGTATTGGAAGCTGACCAGATATGTAACTGGACAGTATTCTAGCTGGAGCTGGCTATTTATGCAGCTGGACAGTTGTCTATCCTGTTACATAAGTCGATAATTTTTCCGTCCAGTTACATACCAGGTCCATCCAGTTTTGATTTATCTAGTACAGTTGTTTTAGTTCACTAATAATTTTTTTTCTAGATAGCTACTTAATATACTGTTGAAACCACTGAATCAAGTAATCGTCTTTTCAATCATATCTTTTTAGAGATTACTAAGTGAAATGTACTTATAAACTAATACCTTGTTCAAATACCATGCTAAAAATTTTAAGTATATGTACCAAAAAAAATCATTTGCAATAAATTGTATTGCATCGTGTAGTTAAATTTAAATTTTTTTTCATATAACCTAATCTAAAACTAAAATTGAAGCTGTTATAACTGGTACAATCACTTACATAACTCGTTATAACAGGATATCCTGTTCTCATGGTCACACATCTGTATGGAACATATACTCTCTTTAATATGTCCCTAATATCTCTCATATAAATGTTTGTATTTTCAATGTACATGATGCAAAACAGATCATGCATGTTACAAAAACATAATGTCAAATCTTTTTAGTGTTATTATAATTCAATGGATAATTGCAGAATAGTTTGTTTTTTCCTAATGAATTGATGATGGCAAACACATTCCATTATGAGTGTCATAAACACTTATGATAGATTACTGGGATTGATTAGCTGGTAAATGTAGTAAGTATGTGAGAAACATAATGAGAGGTATATGCTATTCCTGTCATCCTTACTGCTACCTGAGAACTGCCATAGCAGTACGTAGTGATCCAGGTTGTCCAGGTTAGAAAGCAAGTATCTACTCTCCAGCTATTATAATGTCACTTTTTAACATTACTATCAGAGAACCTTATGTACAAGTGAACTTTTGCTAACATTGTTCAGTTGGTCCATGGATAATACAAATATAAATAATGGAATATTAAGTGTAACTCTGACAAATAACTTGAAAGGAATCATTTGGGATATATTTTATCTATCATAACAACCTACGAGTCTAAGTGATATTGTATGTAAATATTTAAATCACAATAAACTTTACCATAAGTTCTACTATTTCTTAATCTACAGAAAAACAGCAAGCTATGCTAAATGAGAATCTTGACGTTACTTTTACATCTTGTTTTATTTTATTGAATTCAACAACATTTCTGGCTATTACATACAAAATAATTATTGTGGGAAATCATCTGTTGAAATGTTCCGCAATTGTGTGCCCATGCTTGAAGTTGAACGTGATAATCATTGAGCAGCACGTAGTCAAATTCGCTTAAAAATGTGTTTAGTGTTGTAAAACAACACTCGACAAAATAGCTACTGACGAACTAGAAGCAAAATAGCCCCGCCTATTTAACGAAGTACAGCAGAGCTGCTCTATATTATATAACTAACATAACGTATTTGTTTAATAGGCTACACACAAATACTTCTCTGCGTTACTCGCGGCTTTTACGCAGTTAGTTGCCCATTGTCGCCAGTTAGCCTTCTCCCAGCTGAGTTGTTAACGGTGAGCGAAAAATTATATCTAGCTTCTGATTAACAAATCTGTATATTGAGCTGTGATGATTATGTATAGGTAGAGTTTTTGGTTTGTGACAAAAATCGTATTGTGACGGTTATAAGCAAGGACACTTAGTTATTGGCTACCTGGTTTTACAAAACAAATAGGGCTGATTCCATTAATACAGGTTCGTATGGAGGAAACGTGCATAAAAGTCAAAATCATGTAGAACAGCAAAATATCTACAAATCAGTGAGATGGTAAAGCTTTGTAACTTCATGATCATCAAAATACCGCAATTAATGAGACATAGCCTGATTTTGTGAGGATGTGTGGAATAGTTACCCTAACTGCATACCCGTAGCCAGGGGGGGTTCGGGGGGGGGGGGGGGGGGGTTCAGTCGAACCCCCCTTTTTAGTGACTGGAAGTAAATTATTTAGCCACACCTCACATTTAACTTATGGTATGTCGACTTCTGGTCGATCGTGTCTAAATCGCAATGGAATATCCTGCTATTTAGCTATATATATCCCCGAATATACTTCATACTCTATATATGGATGGCCTAGTCTGATTCCAAGCTTTCAAATAAACATTGAGCTCCTTGACTACAAAACATCGCTCTCGTTATGGTACTGATAAAGCAAGCTACGCTACACCTATTCTTTTTATGGTGTGCGTAATGTACTTATTTAGATAACTTATAGTACGAAAGGCCTATTAATGGTTTCACTGTTTGTGTACAGCTCACGGTAGTGATTAGAAGCCTGGTTACACGAGTACATTATAGCGTTAGCAGTTTACTGCTTATTACTAATAGTCAGTAGTGTTCAATGAATTTATTAATAGAACACATAGAGCGTCAGACAAATTATTAATTGGGGCATATTTCCCCCCTTCTTTTTCGCTTTTTAAAGAAAAAACAAAAGTAGGTGTGGCTTTCTTGCGTTTCTATGAAATCCGAACCTCCCTTTGCAAAGTCCTGGCTACAGGTCTGACTGGGATTATGGTGTGCCTATTGTGCTTCTACTATAATATATTCTAGTAGGTATATTTAGTTCTATTTAATATCTGTACTTATTTGGGTGAGGTAATGGTAATATTGTGCTGCATCATAAACAAGAATTTTGCATTCACTTAGTCTACATGATTCTTAAGAATAAATTTCAAACTAATGGCAACCTTGGTTAGTAATGAATCATGCGGTGATTACATGTAGCAGCGGTATGAAGTCAGAACACAAATGATATTATGAAAATCATTATTTCAAGGGGCATTTCAGCTGAACCCACCTGACCCCCTTCTCCTGTGCAAAGCCTGAAGTCATGTTCTGGTTACCTATCTGTAAGAGGTGAAAATATTAATTGATCTATTTGCAGTGGCATAGCCAGTGTCTACAGGGGTTGTAGCCCCCCCCCCCCCCTCCCTCACCATAATTTTGGGCCACTATCTCGTGAGACATGAACTATGAAAAAAAGCCTTATCTTCCTACACCACTGATTTGTATATGCTACTATCTACTTATAATTAGACAAGAAGCTTAGCAGGTATGGTAGATAAATAACTTTTGTAGAAATTTTTAAACGACAATTTTTAGCATAAGAAGTTTAAAAATCACTTTATAATGTTTCAGTAAATTTAGTTGCTATAGGATTGCTAACAATGATCTGTGTAAGGGAAAGACACGAGCAACAGCAGTGACTCTGAATTATCTCCTTATAGCACGATAGTTAAATCTATTGAATGCTGGAGGTGGTGAATATTTGGTTGTAAAGATCATAATGATGTAAATATTATTTGAAAAAGTCCCAAAAAGTGTGTTTAAGATTAAATTTTCTGCAAAGTAAAATGAAAAGTTTGGGAAATCATGTGTTTGGTAAATATTCATTGACTTGTAGGAGATAGCACAGGGAGAAAAGAGTCCATCTACAACCATAACAAAATTTGTAAACATTCTTGACAATTAGAGTTAACAAAAAATTTACAAGGCTGTAGAGGTTAACAAACTAGTTATCAACACATTATACACTAATTTACGATTGTGTTTTGGTTGTCAATGGACACTTGTCAGGCAGTGCAGTGTTTTCATTGACCTGTAGGAGACAGTGTTTTTAAGGTCAAGTTCAATCAGAATCTGAATCTGAAAATGATTATTACTTACTACTACATAATTTGGCTGAAACTAGTAGTCATGACTAATATTCAATCTTCTCATGTAAAGAAGAATGTACTTTCCAAAACCTTTTTAAGAAAAAATAGCATATACACCTACGTAATAGTTTCAAATAATGCTGCATAACCATTATTTTTTGTATTAACTGTTATAGTTATAAAGATTGTCACTGCGTTAAATAAATTGAGAAGAATACTTTTTTTTACTCAATAGCTAATAAAATGATACATTTTTATATTGTCCCAATTATATTACAATGAATTAATGTTTTGTCATAGCCTGTCATGTATACTCGCATGGTTAATTATCCTTTCCATTCAGTAATGGTCATAATGAGGATATCTTGATTCAGGAGGTTACTTACATTTGCTTTGAATTTATGTGAATTTTAGATGTCCTACAATTTCATGATTGTGTTGTTTCTGGTATCAACTAGGAATATATTGGGTAAGTAATAAAAGTAATGCAGTGATAAAATGCATAACGGAAGTGGCAATGCTACCTTAGATTTCAATTTAGTTCAATGATATTTCTAACTAATACATTTGCAGGCTTTGAGAATCTGTAATAGTTATTATTGGCAGCTTAGCGCAGTAAGAATGGATACAAAAGAATATATGGATTACTACAGCAAATCAAACATAGCACAGTTATCAGACTATACTGCTTCACCCTATAAATATGTAAAGGGTCTTAATTGAAAATGTATGCTCACCTACAAGTAATAAATAGTTTTATTCGTATTCTAAAAATCTAATTTACTAGTATTAATTTTAATACTGATGGTTTTTATTATTTATGAAATCAGTCTTTTTATAATTTTAATTGTTGTTGTACTTCAGGTGTGGAAAGTGCAAGTTATGATTTACAGGCTGTGTCACCAAATTCTAATGGGTCATTCTGTCCTGGTGAAATTGAGCTAACTTGTATTGGTCGAGGTGTTTCTATTATATTAAATTGGTTCATCAATGAATCAATGACACAATATATATTTAGTCAAACAGACACTTTTCCTATAAAAACAAAAGGCTCTCACTTTAATATTACAATAGTTAGTGCTAATGGGTCATTAACTATTGATTATGTATCAACCTTGTCTGGAAATTTTGGCTACTTAAACGGAGCATCTATTCAGTGTGGAAGAGATTCTATTTTAAGTAACAAAATAGTGGTCCTGGGCTATAGTAAGTTGATTTCTTCACGATTTCTTTCTCAGCCTTCTTTTACTCATTAGATGTATTCTCTCTCTTTCACAGGCTTTTTAAACAATACAGAATTATTTTGGTCGCCACCGGGAATCGAACCCAGGACCACTTGTATAGCGCACAAGCGGTGCTGGGTTTGATTCCCGGTGGCGACCAAATATTTTTAATTCTGTATTGTTTAAAAAGCCTGTGAAATAGAGAGAATACATTTAAAAAAAAAATATATATATATATACATATATACATACATACATACAATCTAGAATAAATATACTAACTCTGAACATAACATAATTTAACTTTGTACTAAAATAATATTTAAATGACTAAAATACGATGAATACAGTATTTAAGATTTATCCATTACTAAAGAACCATTTAATGGTGTACCACCGTTGAGTTTGTTTTTTTTTCGGAGTAAACCAGAATGCACGACATTATAAAATCTTTATCATTATCATCTGACAATGCACCTCTTCTTCAGGCCACTAGGGTCAGCTGATTCAGCTAACCTTCCTGTCTCTTTAGAAGTCTGAAATTGTGTGGACTTTCCTAAGCCAAACGCCTGAACAACTTCAGCTAAAAATATTCCTTGTTCAATTATTCTTCCATATTAAACTGCTAGTGATAGTACCTCTTTTACCATTTTGTTGCAGTTCTACAAAAAAAATGCAATGATAACCCTGTACACATCCCGATGTCTCTTTAAGGTTCATTAACCGGTTAATTCGGTTGTCTGATATTCGGATCTATGAGGTTCTACTGTACTAGCAACGCCTCAAGCTATGATACTCTTATACACCCCAGGAAGCATCCTAGTGTCCCTATTCATAGCATTGTTGCCCTGTTTTGCTATATACCATGATTCCATTATACATTTCTGTTTCCATGATGACCTGTGATCAACCATTTTAGCTTTCTTCCAGTCAATCACATGATTGTTGTGAACAGCATGCTCTGCAACTGCGGAGGTGTAACAAGTGCAGTTAGTAGAGGTCAGAGATCTTCAGTGTTCTTTCACTGTGCTCCAGTGTTCTCCCAGACTGTCCTACATAAACTTTGTTACATGCATGTCCCACATGGTATCTCATAAACCACTCCATTTTTTTATGTTCTGGTGTTTCTGTTTTTGGATGTACTAAGATTTGCCTCAGGGTAACATGGGGTTTAAAGCATGTTCTTATATTCAAGTGAGAGAGAATTCTTCTAATAGATTCAAACAAGTTCTTCACATATTGTATGACAACAGTTGCATTAGGTGGATCTCTTTCTGATTGCTTGGAAGGAGAGTTGTTGTTGTATTTCTTAATCACAGTCAATGGATAGCCATTGTCCTTCAGTGCATTTGTGATGTACAACTCTTCCTTGTCTGAATCTATTAGAAGAATTCTCTCTCACTTGAATATAAGAACATGTTTTAAACCCCATGTTACCTTGAGGCAAATCTTAGTACATCAAAAACAAAAACACCAGAACATCAAAAAAAAAATGGATGAGATACCATGTGGGACACGCAACAAAGTTTATGCAGTTACAGAGCATGCTGTTCACAACAATCATGTGATTGACTGGAAGAAAGCTAAAGTGATTGATCACAGGTCATCATGGAAACAGCGATCTATAATGGAATCATGGTATATAGCAAAACAGGGCAACAATGCTATGAATAGGGACACTGCGATGCTTCCTGGGGTGTATAAGAACATCATAGCATGAGGCGTTGCTAGTATCACCAACCATATTTAACCCTCAGCGCGCATGCGCCCAGAGGGTTACAGTAGTCCTAGTGTCATTCTGTCACTCTGTCTGTCAACAGGCACTTCTGGAAGGTAGGAACCAGCCAGGCTCTGAAAGCGGCATCAAACAGTAAGTTCCTTTAATGTGCCAGAATTTTGATTTTGGACTTCATTTTCCAGAAAAAAGCGAGTCTTTCCAGAGCCGTGCGATCGTAGACTTACAGCGGGAACCGCCCCTTAAAAACTTGCTTGTCACGTGAGCCAGCTTGCAGGTTGCAAATCACTTTTAAATAGCTAACAGTTACATGCCATCAGCGTGAGGTGTTACGTTGTGTAGTCGTTGAGTTGCAAGTACCTAACCTAATAGTCTCTGGTTCGAATCCTTGTCGACGGTATTTTTTTTTTTTTCATCTTTTTTTTTCATCCTGTTTTTTTTTCTTTTTCCTTTTGTCTTCTTGCCTTATTTTTCTTTATTTTCCTCTTTCTTCCTACTGTTTTTATTTCTTTCTACCTTTTCCTTTCTTTTCCTCTTTCTTTTGTCCCTTCATTGTCTTTTTCTCTTTCCTGCCTCTCTTCATGCCACTTCTCTTTCTTTTTCTTTTTTTCTACATTTTTCCTTTGTTATTATTTTCTTTATCATACTAGCTAACTAGCGCTGAGGGTTTGCACTTCAGTGCTCTAGTTATAACATTACCATAGTTATAGCATCATTTCTAGCAGTTACTATTTATGTTTCACTGATGATGGCTTGCTAGCAGCCGAAATGCTTGATTAAAAAACATTTATGACTAGTGGTTTTAAACTTTAATAATCAAGGATGTCTATATGTAGTCAAACTAATAATATTATACAGGAAATTATTATATACCTAACGTTTTTTTTTATTAATTTAGTCAAGTTTAGCATTAATGTTTTTTAAATTTGTTTTTTTTACAACTGAATTATTATAGTGCCTTTAGGGATCAGTAATGTAATCCAGAACTCTACATATGATATGAAATTCGAACTAATTACTATCAATTTGATATGGCAACAGCTGGTAAGTGTGCTATCTAGAAATAGTACCATGTTTATTGCATAGAAATCATGAATATACTTTTTTAAAGTTAGGATTTTGATAATTTTACATTTAGTCTTGCGTCTTAAATTTTTGATCTTCTATTGTGCTATTTAGGAATTATGTCCAATTTTGCACTATAATTATGGAGTAGTACTGAAGAATGGAGCCATGAGAGTTATTTCAATGATGAATATACAGTGTACTGCAAACAACACTACAAGTCAATGTTTGCTCAACATACCAGTAAATAAACCTGTAGATGACTATTATATGGTGGAAATCACTCCCGTGAATGTAGACCAAGGAGATATCAGAGGGCCAACTTATTATTCTCCAAGAATTAGTGAGAATTTAAAACAATTAAAAAAAATTTGTAATAATATTATAAGCGGAGTTCACACACAACTATTCATATTGTTATTATTGTTATCTATCCACAAAACCGTATTTGAAGTTAAGCAAAATAAGTAATAATCGATGATTATAAGTGAGCACACAGGAATTTTGAGAAGCTTTATTGTTTTATATAAATAAACTAGACTATGAAGCTATATTTGAATTCGCAGGTTAAGCCAATATAAAATGCTAGTATTTGTTGCTGAATAATTGTCATACTTGTGGGAATTATTGTAATCAAACAAGAACTTACTGCTAGAGCTAAAATAGGTCTAGTTACAAATGAGAAATTATCTCTTCTGGAAAAAGCGTTATAATGAAACTGTGAAATTGTCAAGTTGTACAAAATTAATGTTGCATAACAGATGCACAACCATTAGATGGTTACTTACTCTGTTGGTTATATAACAAGTTATCCAGTCACGCAACATCATATTCCCAAATGAAGGGAAACAGACTCACATCAAAATGTAGTGTGTCCTAACAGGAGACTCAGAGTAACATAAACACTCTTATTGTTTCTTTGGTAAAATTTTCTTGATAAAATTTCAGTTGTAACTACAGTTTTTGTACCACTTCAGCTAGCTAATGACTATAATAGTTTAAGTGTTAAGAAATGAAAACTTAAATTTAGTTATATAGCTTTCATTTAAGTGTGTATTTACATTTTACAATTGGGCATCCATACAAAACAGTAATAAAAATTCACCTTATGAGACGATTAATAATTGACACCCAATAATTAATGATATGTAGATGGATCTGTGGTATCGAATTCTAGGCCATTAATTTCCATTGAGGCCTCTAGATGTCATCAATCTATTACATGTGTATCAGATGTCTACGGACATTGTGAGCTTTTTATAACAAATAGTAACTTCACTGCTACTGTAACCAATCCTGTTGCTGGTGTCACTAATACATCATTGAAATTCATAAATTTGAAGAACAATTCGTACTACAAAGCAACTTTTATCATCAATTCTGTATCATATGAACTTAAAGGAAAAGTATTATTTACAGCAAGTAAGTATAAAATGTACTAAAGTGAGCCAGTTTTTTTTTTATATATACTTTCATTATTTACATTAGTGAAGCTATTATTGACTAAGATAGATCTAATGAAAAAAAATTCTCAGGTTCTTACATACATATGACATAGAATTGTTAATGTATAGCTCATCAATAGTGACTCATGATACAGTATAAGCGATCAAATAGTGTAAAACTTGCTGTTAAATAAAGACTTTATGTATTTGTATTTGCTCAAATTCTTCATCTTGCCATGTCCAATTTGCATCAGCTTGCTACAGCTTCAGGAGTAGTTGTTCCAAAAGTGAGCAATGAGAATGTTCTCCCATTTTGTGTTCCTGGGTGGCAATAACATAGTAGTACTTTGTGTCCTTAGGCAGTGATTTTTCTCAGACTGAACTCTGCTTTAGCCTGTATAAAAAAGGCAGGTAGCTTGAGTGTTAAAACATGATATTGGCCAGCCTTAAGAATTGCTCCATGACTCGGTGTCATTCATGACTGCTCATGCCAATCTCCCCACACTGTGCCCTCTGTAAGCATTACTGGAATGATGTACATGAGCCTCCCTTCCAGCCAATATAAAGTACCAGGTCCTGCACCCTACCTGCTAACACATCCTCGCTAGCCCCTGCCAGTACATCCCTTACCGATCCCTACTACCACATTCTCACTCTCTCCTGCTAGCAGCTACTGCTTCTCTCCATACTTGATCAATAACCTCACCTGCAGTTTGCTCCTTAGATTATTACCTTCCTGATTGCTTAGTTATTTTAGGGTGTGTATGTGTACAATATCCTCAAACCCAACTTGACAATCTCTTCAAGATACCCAAGTAGGACCTGGCCCTTGCTACACAATGCATGTAACTGGAAGAGAAGTGCAATGGCCCCTGCACTATCACACTCTGAAGAGTGGAAGTGATGTCGTGTATGCATATTTAAAGCTATCAGTATCTATTTACACATCCATACAGATTGATAATTACCAACAATACTTATGCTACACATAGGACCACAAGTTTAAGTTAGTGTTTGGATGTTGTAATCCCAGTTTCTATTGACACCTCAATACTGTTAGATAATCTCCAATTATCACACATACAACCACAAGAACATGTCGTGTAGGCATTTTAGAAAAACCCAGTATCCATTAACAAATCCATATTGTCCAGTAATCACCAATAACACAGTTGCTACACATTATGGCCAACTAATAGCCTCAGGAGTGGGTGGGAGGTGCAAACATTGCAGCACAGGCCTACTACTCTCATAGACTTACCCTTTTTGACTCACCTCAATGGAACCCAGTAGTCTTGATCAGGGCCTGGCTAGTTCCCTGGCAAGGATACTTGCCTAAGTATCATTCCAATATTAACCTCATTTAAACTACATTATACTATTAATCCAATATTCTGTTAACAAAATAGTAAGATTTATAACTGATTAGTTTTATAGTTATGATGTTTGTATGCCTTCCTCTGATCCTACCGAATCTTTTTATATTCTATTTAGTGCTCTGTACTGTTCGATTATCTCCAATAATACTTATGCTACACATATGACCACCAATAAATGTCATGTAGGCATTTTAGAAAAATCCAGTATCTAAACAACTATAATGTCCAGTAATCACCAATAACACAGTTGCTATACATATTATGGCCAATTAATAGCCTCAGGAGTGGGTGGGAGGGGCAAATATTGCAGCACAAGCCTACCACTCCCATAGACTTGCCATTTTGACTTGCCTTGTAGAAGCTAGTAGTCTTGACCAGGTAAGTCCCCTGGCAAAGCTACTTACCAAGTACTATTCCAATGTTAATGTCATTTAAACTCATTTAAATTACATAGAAACTAATAATTCGATACTCCATTGCGAAAATAGCATAGTTTTATAATTACAACTTACTGATTAGTTTTATAGTTATGATGTTTGTATGCCTAATAAAACCTCTGATCCTACCAAATTGTTTTATGCCACAGATGTTCTACAAATTATTCATTTTTGCTTATTGTGTATATACTTTAGTTGCAGGTGATAATTATGCAACACAATTATATTACATCATCACTAAAAACATATTTTTAATAATATTTGCAATTACTTCGTTTGGTTACTTCATTTTAATTCTTTTGGCAAGAAGTAGAAGAGATAAAGGTAAGCTATTAATCAATCCCCTTCATAACTTACATACATTCAAGTCAGGGTATACATCTCATTTTACATATTTGCAGAGAGAGGATTGACTCATTCTTATTGTACATTATTTGAGAAGATCTTGATTATAGTGGAAATTATTTCTTACTCAATATCATTTACCTTGTGGCTAGTGACTGGTATAGTAACTGAACTAAGTTCAGGTAAGTAATCAACAAATGCATATTTTATCAGATATAATTATTATCAGTAGCAACAAAAAAAGCAAGGGATTGAAAATAGAAGTATGTACATGATTTGATATTGTTAAATTCAATGACATCATCCTGATGGTGGGACATAACCATCAGAATAATGACAGTTCATTTGAATGAATACTATAAACAAATGGTCTGCTAATTTTTGTTGGTTTTTTATCACAAGTCTGACATATTAAATTTATTGATATAATATATAAGGTAGAATATATGCATTTAGTAAGAATTATTATTATTTTAGTCTTAATAGCTAATTGTGCAATTTTGCAGATCACTGCAGTGAGTCTCTCATAGCGAAAGCTGATTTGCTACTGAAGGCAGCATCAGTGGTAACAGATATTAATATATTGGTTGTCATGGGAGGGGCCATTATCCTCCATTTTCTCACTAATAAAGGTAGGACTAGCTAAAAAAAGATTATGATGATTTATATTTTTTATTTTTTAAAGCTTATATACATTTTAAGAAGCTAACTATCATAAAGAGTGAAACGACAAAAATGAAGAAAAATGAAGCCTATGAGATTCATCACAAGAAGGAAGATTTACTATTTCAGACTGATAGCACCAATTTCAAGGAGCCAACTATAAAGAGTGAAATGACGAAAATGAAGAAAAACGAAGCATATGAGATTCATCACAATAAGAAAGATGTACCACTTAATCAGACTGATGGCACTTATGATTACATGAACTAGTGAACTATGTCATTATAATAATCGTAAGGATTGGTTGTGTTAGCCATTACTTAACTTATTCACAAGTAGAACCTGCAATTATTATTAGTGAACTATTTTTTTACACAGCCAGGGACAAATCTTAAATTTTATAAAACCTAGAAATCTACTTGACATAATAAAAGAAAACAATAATAGATAAAGTTGCAAAAGAATTGAATGGTTTGCATTCTCCTTCTGAACGCTTTTCAATACCACCAGCAAAATAATGTGGATAAAAGACAATTCAGTCATTCTCAGTTGAAAAATAATAATAGTGGCAGTTTTCTCATTTATACAGCTATTATAACAATAATAATAATAATAATAATAATAATAATAATAATAATAATAATAATAATAATAATAATAATAATAATAATAATAATAATAATAATCAAGATTTTTCAACACATGCATATAGACACATTGATGGAATTAAGAAGTGTATTAATGAAGTGTAGTGTTAAATGCTAAACTGGATTTGCCAGCTAACCTGTAAAGTGACATATAAATATAAATTAAAGACAGAAGTAACAAATGAGAATAGAGAGCAGCTAAGAAAACAATGAATGGGATAATGGCAGCTTAGAACATGAACTACATTGACACAGATAATTATAGGTGCAAGAGTTGTCTGGATCAAAGTGTAATTGAAAATGTGACGAAAATATTTCATTTATTAATATTAAAACGATAACTTTGATTGATCCTGATGCTTCTCAACTCTTGTCAACTACAACAATTGCTCCTGGTGAGTTTACCATGAACATAATATCAGCGATTTCAAAAAATTGCATTTGAGGTAGAAGATTCAAAGATATCAATCTTTGTTTGTAATCAGGATGAGAAAAAGGAAGTTCCAAGAATAAATTTGGTGACTCTGTGTTGAATTTGTTCCAACTTATTTATTTATGTCCTTGATGAGAGTGGGGCGCCAAAGTTGGCTGCAGTAAGTCATTTGCAAACGGACCAGTAAAACATACAGCTTTCTGTTTGTCTGTACTGAAAGTGATCCTGAAAATGTGCGTCTTAGTAGGCCTAGTTAGTGTCTTGTAAGCCTTTGACAAAATGCTATCATAGTGGTGTGCCCAACTCACGTCACACTGATAAATGACTCTTAGCTCTTTGCAAGTATTTTTGGGTAAATAACTGGGACTCACCAAGTTTATAACTAGAGTCAAGTGGTTAGTTCTTGAGTTTATTAAAATGCATAAGGATACATTTAGAGTTATTGAAGTATAGCTTCCATCTAGTACTCCCATCTATCAGGCTCTCAAGACACTTTTGCAAAGATAACTATCATCTACTGAATGTATAATGTGACTACATTTTGTGTCATCAGCAAAAAGGAAAACATTACATGTTTGGTAAGTCATTGATGTAAATTAGAAATAGAAGAGACCCTAAGATGCTACCCTGGGGCACACCAGAAGGCACCTGTAATACTGATGAGCGGGCACCATTAATTGAAACCAATTGTTTTCTATTCATCAAATAGTTCCAAAACCACTTTAGAACATTTCCTGAAATACCAAAATCACTGAGTATAGATAGTAAATAAAAGTGAGGGACTTTGTCAAAGGTGTTTTTTTAATCCAAGTAAATTTCACCTGGCAGTTTTCACTAAAAGTGAACCAAAGATTTTAAGTACAAAGATCAAAGTTGCTGCAGGCTAGAGTGACTTTTCAAAAAACCAAACTGAAAGTTAGATATGGAAGAGTAAATAAATTCAAAGACTTTGTCATACACCAATCTTTCCAGAACCTTCAAGATAGAACACAATAGTGATATGGTTCTATAACTAGAGATTGAACTTTTGTCACCAGACTTGTATTATTGGAATAATACAATGAAGTTTCCAATCGGTAGGATTATAAAGACAGACAGAAAATAAGTGGTGTATCACCTGGTACAGTGCCAATGCACTAGAGCTGAGTATTTTAAGTCCAATGCCAGTCTATACGACATGCTTTGGTAGGATCAAGTCTCGACAAAGCTGTTTCCCTATGGTATTTAGAGTATTTGCATTATTTGATTGAGGAATGGAATCAAAATCTGGGGGTAAACATTCTTTGGTGTACAAATTAAATTAGATGTAGCAGTTTTCTCATTAGAGGTGCATTTCCACAGGAAAGTTGTCTGTTTAGAATGTTCTTGATATGTTTGAAAATTTTATTGCTGTTGTGACTCAAATGAAAATTTGGCTGTAGAATAAATTATTGTAGGTGTGGACTCATTACTGCTCATAGCTTAGTAGCAAGGCAAAAAAATAGAGAGAGAAAACACTGCTAGATAACATGAGCAAGTTAATTGATAGAAAGACATATACACTTAAAGTTTTAGTATCACAGAACACTACTACTGGTAAAGCTCACCAGGCTTTGAATTGAGCCTTACAAGTACAGCAACATGTTTAGAACAACATTCATGCAAACTAGGGACACAAATTGGTAACAAGTTTCTGTATAGCACTGCAACATTTATACTTTTAGTAGATATAGGAGTTGTAGCTGTTTTCGTGACAGCTTACCATTTCATAATGTACTCAACATTACAATGTACTCAACATTACAATACAATGTTTGATACAGAATAAGAGCATGTTCCACGTATGTAGAACCTCTAATCCTACCGAAATTTGTTATGCCATAGATGTTTTACAAATTATTAATTTTACTTATTGTATTATAATAAATTATACTTTAGTTGCAGGTGATAATTATGCAGCGCAATTATATTATATCATTACTAAAAACATTTTTTTTAATAATTTTGGCAATAACTTCGTTTGGTTACTTCGTTTTAATTCTTTTGGCAAGAAGTAGAAGAGATAAAGGTAAGCTATATTAATCAATCCCCTTCATAACTTACATACATTCTAGTCAAGTCATACATCTCATTTTACATATTTGCAGAGAGAGGATTGACTCATTTTTATTGTACATTATTTGAGAAAATCTTGATTATGGTGGAAATTATTTCTTTCTTAATATCATTTACCATGTGGCTAGTGACTGGTATAGTAACTGAACTAAGTTCAGGTAATATTTTATCACATTATAATATCAGTAGCAAAAAAGAAAGGAAGGAATTGGTATGTACACGTTTTAATTAATATTGTTAAATAACTAACAATTTAACCCAGTTTCAATAACAGCATTCTGATGGTAAGATTAACTATCAGAATAATGACAGTTCAAATGCATGCAGACAATATAAACAAAATGGTTAGCTAGATTTTGTTGTTTTTTTATCATAAATCTGATATAATTATTAACTTTGTTGATATAAGATTTGGTAGGATAAATGCATTTAGGAAGAATAATTATTTGTCTGAAAGTATTATATTAATTGTGCACTTTTGCAGATCACTGCAGTGAGTCTCTCATAATAAACGCTGATGTCCTACTGAAGGCAGCATCAGTAGTGACAGATATTAATGTATTAGTGGTCATGGGAGGAGCCATTATTCTCCATTTTCTCACTAATAAAGGTAGGACTAGCTAAAAGTATTTTTTTATGATGATTTACATTTTTTTTTTAAGCTCACTTACATTATAAGAAGCCAACTATAATAAAGAGTGAAACAACAAAAATGAAGAAAAATGAAGCATATGAGATTCATCACAACAAGAAAGATGTACCACTTAATCAGACTGATGGCACTTATGATTACATGAACTAGTGAACTATATCATCATCATAATCATAAGGATTGGTTGTGTTAGCCATTACTTAACTTAGTCACAAGTAGAACCTGCAATTATTATTAGTGAACTATTTATTTGACACAGCCAGGGACAAATCTTAAATTTTATAAGACCTAGGATCTACTTTACATTAAACAATAGATAAAGTTGCAAGAAATTGAAAGGTTTGCATTCTCCTTCTGAAGTCTTCAATACCTTCCTCTAATAGTGAAAAGTGTTATTGATAGAAAATATTTCAGTCATTCTATAGTGAAAAATAATATAGTAGCAGTTTTCTCATTTTTACAGCTATTATAATAATATACATGTGAAATTTAACCTGAGTGCTGATTCATCCAGGAGAGCTGGGGTCAATAAAAATAAAGTCCACTAGATTTTAAAACTCTATTAAAGCTTTAAAGCATACATCGTTAAATTAATAACTAATTATTTCAATACCAAAATGGTGTCCTAAATTCATAGACGGAATAGATCCCGCCCATAATAACAAGAGGTTGAAGTTCTTTTACTTATGTGTGGTAAACTGTCAACTAGCTACAGTTTGTTTCCTGTTGTGGTCACTCTGTTCATATTTAATACCTTGATGTAAATTATTACAATACTTTCCTGTTCTTTCTCACGTCTGAATGAGGGTGTATGCCCATAAATGGAGCATTAGCAAAAGATGACTACCTCCGCAACTAATAGAAAATTATCTATGGTGAGTTTACAAGATTTAGTTTGATTAAAAAAACATTTATGACTAGTGCCTTTAAACATTAATAATTAAGGATGCCTATATGTAGTCAAACTAATATTATACAGGAAATTATTATGTACCTAACGTTTTTTTAAAATAATTTAGTCAATTCTAGCATTAATGTTTTTTTTAAATATGTTACAATTTGCTGAATTATTATAGTGCCTTTAGGGATCACTAATGTAATCCAGAACTCTACATATGACATGAAATTCGAACTAATTACTATCCATTTGATATGGCAACAGCTGGTAAGTGTGCTATCTAGAAATAGTACCATGTTTATTGCATAGAAATCATGAATATACTTTTTTAAAGTTATGATTTTGATAATTTTACTTTTAGTCTTGCGTCTTTAATTTTTGATCTTCTTTTGTGCTATTTAGGAATTATGTCCAATTTTGCACTATAATTATGGAGTAGTACTGAAGAATGGAGCCATGAGAGTTATTTCTATGATGAATATACAATGTACTGCAAACAACACTACAAGTCAATGTTTGCTTAACATACCAGTAAATAAACCTGTAGATGACTATTACATGGTGGAAATCACTTCAGTGAATGTAGACCAAGAAGATATCAGAGGACCAACTTATTATTCTCCAAGAATTAGTGAGAATTTAAAACAATTAAAAAAAATTGTAATAATAAGCGGAGTTCACACACAACTATTCATATTGTTATTATTGTTATCTATCCACAAAACTGTATTTGAAGTTAAGCAAAATAAGTAATAATCGATGATTATAAGTGAGCACACAGGAATTTTGAGAAGCTTTATTGTTTTATATAAATAAACTAGTCTATGAAGCTATATTTGAATTCGCAGGTTAACCCAATATAACTTACTGTTTGTTGCTGAATAATTGTCATATTGTGGGGATCATTGTAATCAGACAAGAACTTACTGCTAGAGCTAAAATAGGTCTAGTTACAAATGAGAAATTATCTCTTCTGAAAAAAGTGTTATAATGAAACTGTGAAATTGTCAAGTTGTACAAAACTAATGTTGCATAACAGATGCACAACCATTAGATGGTTACTTACTCTGTTGGTTATATAACTGGTTATCCAGTCATGCAACATCATATTCCCAAATGAAGGGAAACAGACTCGATCAAAATGTGTTGTGTCCTAACAGGAGACTCAGAGTAACATAAACACTCTTATTGTTTCTTTGGTAAAATTGTCTTGATAAAATTTCAGTTGTAGCTACAGTTTTCGTACCACTTCAGCTAGCTAATGACTATAATAGTTTAAATGTTAAGAAATGAAAACTTAAATTTAGCTATATAGCTTTCATTTAAGTGTGTATTTACATTTTACAATTGGGCCTCAGGAGTGGGTGGGAGGGGCAAATATTGCAGCACAAGCCTAGCACTCTCATAGACTTGCAATTTTGACTCGCCTCGTGGAAGCTAGTATGCTGCCACGCCTTGCAAGTTTCCTAGCAAGGATACTTACCTGAAGTACTATTCCAATGTTAATCTCATTTAAACTCATTTAAATTACATTGTAATAATATTCCGATACTCAATTACCAAATAGCATAGTTTTATAATTGTAACTTACGGATTAGTTTAACTGTTATGATGTTACACGTATGCCTAAGAACCTCTAATATCTTGTTATGCCACAGATGTTTTACAAATTATTAATTTTGCTTATTGTGTATATACTTTAGTTGCAGGTGATAATTATGCAACACAATTATATTACATCATCACTAAAAACATATTTTTAATAATATTTGCAATAACTTCGTTTGGTTACTTCGTTTTAATTCTTTTGGCAAGAAGTAGAAGAGATAAAGGTAAGCTATATTAATCAATCCCCTTCATAACTTAAATACATTCTAGTTAAGGTAAACATCTCATTTTACATAATTGCAGAGAGAGGATTGACTCATTCCTATTGTACATTATTTTAGAAAATCTTGATAATAGTGGAAATGATTTCTTTCTTAATATCATTTACCTTGTGGCTAGTGACTGGTATAGTAACTGAACTAAGTTCAGGTAAGTAATCAACAAATGCATATTTTATGAGATTATAATATCAGTAGCAAAAAAGAAAGGAAGGAATTGAAATATAAGTATGTACATGTTTTAAATAATAATGTTAAATAACTAAAAATTTAACCCAATTTCAATAACAGTAAGATTAACTATCAGAATAATGACTGTTCAAATGCATACAGACAATATAAACAAATGGTTAGCTAGCTTTTGTTATTGTTTTTATCATAAATCTGATATATTAATTTTGTTTATATAAGTTTAGGTAGGATAAATGCATTTAGTAAGAAGGTGTCTGAAAGTATTATACTAATTTTGCAATTTTGCAGATCACTGCAGTGAGTCTCTCATAGTAAACGCTGATGTCCTACTGAAGGCAGCATCAGTAGTGACAGATATTAATGTATTAGTTGTCATGGGAGGGGCCATTATTCTACATTTCCTCACTAATAAAGGTAGGACTAGCTAAAAGTATTTTTTTATGATGATTTACATATTTTTTTTTTAAGCTCACTTACATTTTAAGAAGCCAACTATAATAAAGAGTGAAACAACAAAAATGAAGAAAAATGAAGCCTATGAGATTCATCACAAGAAGGAAGATTTACTATTTCAGACAGATGGCACCAATTTCAAGGAGCCAACTATAAAGAGTGAAATGACGAAAATGAAGAAAAACGAAGCCTATGAGATTCATCACAACAAGAAAGATCTACCACTTCATCAGACTGATGGCACTTATGATTACATGAACTAGTGAACTATATCATCATCATAAACATAAGGATTGGTTGTGTTAGCCATTACTTAACTTATTCACAAGTAGAACCTGCAATTATTATTAGTGAGAACTATTTATTTGACACAGCCAGGGACCAATCTTAAATTTTATAAGACCTAGGATCTACTTTACATAAAACAATAGATAAAGTTGCAAGAAATTGAAAGGTTTGCATTCTCCTTCTGAAGTCTTCAATACCTACCTCCAATAGTGAAAAGTGTTATTGATAGAAAATATTTCAGTCATTCTATAGTGAAAAATAATATAGTAGCAGTTTTCTCATTTTTACAGCTATTATATTAATATACATGTGAAATTTAACCTGAGTGCTGATTCATCCGGGAGAGCTGGGGTCAATAAAAATAAAGCCCACTAGATTTTAAAACTCTATTGAAGCTTTAAAGCATACATCGTTAAATTAATAACTAATTATTTCAATACCAAAGTGGTGTCCTAAATTCATAGACGGAATAGATCCCGCCCATAATAACAAGAGGTTGAAGTGCTTTTACTTATGTGTGGTAAACTGTTAACTAGCTACAGTTTGTTTCCTGTTGTGGTCACTCTGTTCATATTTAATACCTTGATGTAAATTATTACAATACTTTCCTGTTCTTTCTCACATCTGAATGTTGAGTGTTTAATTAATGATATTTTAATTATGCAAAGTACCAGTTAAGCATATTTTGTGTACAATTCAGTACAAAGTGGCTAAGTTAACTCCCCTATGTTTTTTTCCTAGTATCACTGGCTCTAATGGTTGACCTCTTCATATAGAGCAACAGGTTAAAAAATTACTTAGTTATGTGTATTTTAAAATAACTTCTCATATTGGTTAATAGAATGATGTCCCTAGACAAAAGAAAAAAGCTCTGTGGTGGTCCAACCGAAAAGATTTCACAACTAATAGACCTATCTTCAACCATTTGTCCCAGACATCAAGTCATTCAAATGTTGAAAAGAAAAACTATTATCTTTGTAATCTATGAACAGCTAGAATTTAGTTGTGTACTAAGGTTAGTCACCTATTATTATATTATTTCATGTTATTACAGCCTCAAATTCCACAAGTTACTCTGATGCTTTTGTTTGTCATGACCATCTCAAGACAATTAAAACTGCATAATAATGTTGTGAACTTCAGCATTAGTGCAGTGGCCTGGAACTTATGTGCTTGACAATAGCATGAAGCTTGTCCTAGAGGGCACCATTTTTATCATGGGGGATTTTCTTTTTTTTTAAACAGTCTCACCAGTGGGCTGTTTTTGTCAGCTAATTGTCCACAGGATCATTTTAGACGACAAAATGGTCCCTATGGAGCGAGTAGGATGTAGCTGGAGAGATCAATACCAGTTAAGCGGTGTTGTTGGATACTCATGAGACATGAAGAGTCTAGTTCTGGCGGTGTATTATATATACACCTTGGCTGTTCTCCAGGAATGTGGTAGCGGTTATCTAATTACATTTATGGCGCCTACAGTTCGCAGGATGTTAACACAACCGCAGAGTATTTTTGTGCGGGCGCAGCAATTGTCCCAAACGGTCTGGGGACAATCACGCACCTTGGGTGTTCTAGAGCCCAGGTTAACATATTTCTCCTTAGGCAGCCCTAGATAAATGAGTGCGTATCCTACCACGAGTGTATATAATAAAGCACACGCTCCCAATCTATCACGCCAAATATTAGTGTGGCGGTAGTGTGTGGCGTCCCAAACCCTTTACCTAACCGCTACGCCTTGATAGTGGGCGGAGACCGATTACGCCCACTAATGAATTGTGAAATTATTATATAGCAATGTACATTAGTGGGCGTAGTCCCAATCAAGTACATCGACTACGGCAACAGCCCGGCTCTAGTTGTGAACTATGCCGTCGTATTATATAAAAGTTTGGACTATAGCTGTTTTATTATCAAAAGTAAAGGGTAAGTAATAATAAAGTAGGAGTACTAGTTGTTGCTGCACCAACTCCAGATGAAGCAGGTTTTGATAACGTAACTAGCTAGCTTATAGTGATATATTTCAGCTCAAGTAGCGGCTAACTAGCCTAGCTACAAATATTAGCACGCACACTTGTTCACTGGATATACCTACACAATGCGTACATTTTATTCTCTTCGTGACACGTTTTAAGTGCAACACCGTTACTAGGGTGTATGCCCATAAATGGAGCATTAGCAAAAGATGACTACCTCCGCAACTAATAGAAAATTATCTATGGTGAGTTTACAAGATTTACATGCGTGCCGCAACATTCAGATCGTGTAGGAAACGAACGGATTAACAAGTGAATGTTTCAGGTAAGGATCGTCAAACAAACTTTTTTTGTTTTGTTTTGTTGAGCTAGCATAGGGCGTGGTCGCGAACACTAGGCAACATAGATTCAACTACAAAATGACATACCATACAAACATTATTTGATTGCCTCACATGCTGGCCAATCACTTTGATACTGCCTGATGAATTGGTTGCTGCTGTACTAATTTGTGGCTATTCAGTATAAAAACTGCACTTTTTCAGCATGGGTAAGTATTATTAAGTACATTAGTACAATGCAATAGGTTCTTTGTTGGGTTAATGTCATGACTAGTTCCATTAATTTCACATGTTAACAATATTTTGAAATCTACATTACTGTTATAACAAATGTTCTACGTTTTCATTGTATTTTGTGCATTAGGATTGTGTAGTTTTTGTTTAACTTCTATATTATAATTTTCAATAATGTTTTTATAAATAATATAGTAATTTTAATTTAAGTTTATTTGCTTTTTTTTTAACAACCAATATAAAGTTCAGTTTTAGTCATGGTTATTTAAGTCTATAAGATGACGGACACTGTTAGTTTTTTTGGTAATTATAATAATTCATATTTAAGCTATTATTCAAGACTTCTTGTTATTTTATTCAATAGCTATAAGTATGATATTTCTTTCATTTTTGTCAATTTTTATAACGTAAAGTAAGCAAGATTTTATAGTGATTTTTAATTTTTCAGAATATTATACGTTTAGTTTTTGTTAGCAGGAAAAGATTGACTTTAGTATTAGTAATATGTACCTTGTGAGGTTTACTTGTAGCTAGCTAGTTAGATAAATGTTTTCTTCTAATGAAAAATTATAGTTTTATTTTTAGTTACCAAAGCAACACATATGAATTTACTCCATAAATCGGTTTACCTCAGGTAAAAAAAAATTTCAAATGTACCAGGACATAATATCAAACAATTATTTATCATACAGTTGTTTTACAAGTTTAGATTTTAAATAATGCGAAATAAATTGCCTAACAACATGAAATTGAATTAGCATTTTCATTTCTTCTCATATTATTTTATGAGTTCTAGATAATTGAAAATGCATCACATTCACACTTATTTGTAGTTTTGAAATACTCTAGACCAATTTGGTGTACATTGAATAGATATTATTTTTGCTGCACAAAGCTAAACAAATAATGTCAAATAAAAGCTTGCAACGAGATTTTTATGCATTATTAAAGCTGAAACAGCAGTTTGGAACTGAGCATTAGACTGAGTTGCATGTAAGCCTTTTCTTTGACGGTGTTTTTGGGGTTTTCGAGCAAACAGCAACAACAACAACAACAGCCATAAGAGAGTCATTGATTATAACATTTCTGAACTAATAAAAGCAAGAACAGTCAGCCAATTCTAAAGATGTAGCAGCCTTCAGTGATGTTGTTTATATTCAAAAGGAATTACTTTTTCCTCTGGATGAATACTTTTATTATTCTGTTTAGACTTTTCCTTCGCTTGTATGTCTTTTATATTTGAGGGTAAATTTTTTTCAGTAGTCTTTTATTGCTTCTATAGTGAAAATGAGTAAGAACTTTTTTTCCTTATCAAACAAATGCCTTTCTGATTCAGGCAATGACAATGCTTTACCAACACTGCTCAGCTCTTGAATTATTCATGAATAAATACGCCCTCCATCACTGTCATTGTAGTCATCATTATTGACACACAAGTATAGATATTTCCAGTATCGGAACTAAACAGGAAGACCTTAAATTGTAATTACAGCAAATAAATTGTCATGAAAATTATAGATAATTAGAAAGTCAATTTTTTTCCTGTTAGTCAAATAATCTCATGTTTGAAAACCCTGTATTGTTTTTCCGTATGAACTGTCATATTAATATTGTTAGTCCAATGATAACCAAACATTGATGAGGTATATAAAATTAAGATATTTGACTGCTTTTACCCTATCAAATTTATTGCTGCCTATTCTTATATTACTTTATTTTAAATCATGCTCATGATGTAATAACTTCTACGCTTTTTATAATTTACATGGACAATTGTGTCATTCTGTAGGAAGATGCTTCGATATAGGGGTGTGTGGCTCAAAGAGCATGGGTTATTTTGTGTTTAAACATGTTCATGTAACAAATGACTTCATAAGAATGTGACCCAAAGATATGAGGGGGGGGGGGGGTCCAGCACCCAGAATCCTCCCACCCCCTGTCCTGCACCACTACTTTCATTGATCAATTGGAAGAACTGTGTATTATATAGAAGATCAACTCTAGGCGTAGTTAAGTTAGTGGTTTGACAAAATAGAGGAAATGGTTTGTGTGGATAACTTTTAAATATTATACGAATAAATTAACCCAGTAATTCTCAAGATGTTACTTAAGCATGTAAACTCAAAGTGTAGAATAAAAAATATTTGGTCGTCACCGGGAACCGAACCCAGGACCGCTTGCTTAATGCACAAGCGCTCTGCCACTAGGTTGATTCCCGGTGGCGACCAAATATTATTACTTCTGTATTGTTTAAAAAAAAAACCTATGAAAGATAAAGAATACATCTAATGAGTAAAAGAATGCTCTGAAAATAATTGTGAAACAATAGTTGACCAAATATAATGAAAGAAGGTATTCTTGTAATGCATAAAAAGCATTCCAGTATAATGAAATAGAGCACAGTTACATGCCGGCATTTTCTTTCACCTTGTACTAAGTAATAGGTTAAATTACAAAACTACTTGCTAAATGATCTAATTTTTTTTATTACAACATTGTGGTTAATTTTATTTATAAGTGAAAAAAAAAACAATCTTTCAATAATCTGAATTTGTCTTGTATTTCAGTTGGTGAAAATGCAGTTTATGAATTACAAGTTCAGTCACCAAACTCTAATGGATCTTTTTGTCCGGGCGAGATTGAGCTCACTTGTACTGGTCGAAGTGTTGCTTCTGTATTAAATTGGTTTATCAATGAATCACCAATAGCACAATATGAATTCACACAATCAGACCATTTTCCTCTTAGCGTAATTGACTCTTCTGTTAATATTACTATTGTTAATGCTACCGGCTTAATTACCATTGAATATATTGTTTCAACTTTATCTGGTAATTTCAGTTACTTAAGAGGAGTGTCTATTCGTTGTGGAAGAGATTCTACATTAAGTAATAATATTATAGTAGAAGGCTATGGTGAGTTCATTACTTGGAAATAAATAACAATCCAAGTAAATGGTGCATGTAGTACAAATGAAAATATAAATAATGTCTGAAGTAGTAAGAAAAACAGCTATGTTATTACTTCTATGAATTAACCAAAGAATGTTTGATATTAGTTCCTAATTATTTGCTGTTTTTAGGTATCATTATACTCAAATTAAATATTTTATTGAATTATGAATCACAATACTTAAATTTACCTTAAAATTAATAGATAGCTTACAACATCCTCCGAACAATCGTGTGATGGCTGTTCTACGAAACGGAATTCGAATTTTTTTTTTTGTCTTCTACTGTAAAAGACGATTGATCGTAACTGAAAGCGGATGGAATTGACGAGTTAAGGCTGTATAGGTATTTTGGGCAGACAGACGTTTAACGGTAAGAGTTTCAGTAGCCATACTTAAAAAAGAAATACTGGTGCACTTGCTTCAATTTTTTTTTTATTACCGAAAGTTCTATACGTCAGAGCAACACAAAAACAAACGATAAGAATGTTATTAATTAGATAATCAATTTTTTTTTTTTAATTTAGCTGGCTGGAGAATTGAGTACCAGTGCAGCGCCGAGAAATCTCGGCTCCGACAGTCAAAGGGTTTACAACCTGTCAATGCCAAGAATTTTGAGCGTGTGAGGTAAATGCATTAAAAAATCATATGAAACTAACAGTTTGACCATAAATCAGTGTATACATGACAGATAATTATTTTAATAGAGTGTTACTAAGATGTTAGTTATAAATAAATCATACCTTTGAAATAATCTAGATCTATGATTAAAATTTTCAAAATGGCCAAATGAGGACAATTTAGATACCAATAACAGAGCAGCGTTCAAGAAGTCATTTAAGGGTGCTGGGACACCGCCCACGCAAGTTTTCATAATAATTGGATTTTGGTTGCTAGTGTTTCGTCTAGTTGATTGTGCTCATTTGGTCCTCGTGCAGCGTGCCCAAATTTTTTTCTTCAAAAAAAATTGCAACGAAATTTTTGTAGCTAAGAATACCACATCTTCCCGTTGTTTGCCATAATAACTGGAGTTCAAATTTGGATATTAAAGGTTAATTTTTCATATACTGTACAAACATATTGGGCACCCTGCCAATTGCATTATTTAACTACAGCCGTAATATTGAAAGTATTACTGAGAGAAAAAAAAAGTTATTTAATTAAACCTTTTTCTATGTGATGGGAATTTATGGTTATACAAGTATCCAATAGTGCATTGTGCAAACCAAGTTGTGCAGTACTGCTCAAAAAAGCCCTAGAGAGAAGTACATTTAAGTTGAAGACTCCCAACACAGTTTAAATGTACATATAGCTATAGAAGAGCAAATTAAGCATAGTAAGACACTATTAGAGGTGTAAAAGGGATGTGGGCACAACATGTACGAATGTATATAAAAATTTATGGACGCATGATGAATTTGATGACCACTGGCAAACACTTTGCTAGTGCAAGGCTGAGCTGTCAAGCCACAATTTGCACTTTGTTTTTTTTTGCTTTTTTTTTTTTTTTACCCATTGAGCAAATGTATTGTGGATGCATATGAATAACTTAATGATGGCAATACTACTTAATTCTACTTCACTGTGCTGCTAAAGATATCACTTAGCTATGTAGATGAAGAGGGAATAATTCAGTGTAGCGAATGAAGCTGTATAATATTGAGTTCAGGATACATTTAGATATGTCTACATTTCAATTTGCGTTGGCGTACATGAACCCTTTTAGTTACTGCAGGCGTACATGTAGCCTTTTCTGCTAATGCACCAGCAAATGTAAGTTGCATGGCAATATAAAGCAGCATTTCATGGTGTGTTATTTATTGAACGCAGAAATGATTAGCAGAAATACATAGCTATATAGGCAGGTTTTAAATGCTAGAAAACGGGAACACAGAGCTTCCTGGAAATATACACTTCAGGTAATTTCTAGTCGGAGACAATGTCATTCTTTACTACAGAACCTTTACCCTTATTAGACAGAATGTTTTACAACAAATTAGGAGGAGTCCTACGTTGAAAACCAAGTTCCAGAGGAAGGTAATCCTGAAATAAGGAGATATTGTGAGTGAACAATACAGTGTAGCTACAATTGCAAATGACATTTTAAAAAGCTGGCCTACTATTAGCGAGTGATAGCACGGGTCACCTGTGCTATTAGGGATCAATAGCACTCGTAAATAGCACTCATCTTCACATCGTGCTATTTCAATCATATTATGACTCGTGCTATTAATCCCGAATGGCATGGTTACCCGTGCTATTACTCATACAAATAGCTACTACAACATCTACATGTATCGTACGTGCTCTACTAAACAGTTTTTTAGCTCTTCTTGAGCGCAATCTTCTTCATTTCTTTTGTATAGTAAAATGGCTTTCATATCTGTAGTGCTTGGGATAGAGAGTAAAGAGTAAACTCAGTCAAAAATCAACAAACCTCCCATGACATTTTTATTACTTTGTTGAGACCATCCTTGCTACCCAGTCTCTCTACTAAATGAAATCCAACCAGAAATTTAATCTTTTTTTACTCTTTTAAAACCATTCTTGTGTCTCTGTAATCCTTCACTAAAGTCAGATACTCCATGATTAAATTTATAAACAAATGTTAGTGCTGGGTCTTGTTATAAGGTTTAGCTTAGACCACAGGATTAGGGGTATTTTTGGAAGCACCCATATTTGTATACACACTAGATAACTAGCATTCTGAAAGCTTTAAGTCGCTGTTTCATTTTAACTTGCAGTGTTCAGGTGTTATCTGGATGTTTAATTTTTACACTGTTAAAAATGGGGTGTTTGGATAGCTTAGCTTTGGTGTTAAATAGGAGGTGCTGCCCCGACGCCCCACTTTAATGCTTTATATTGTCTCCATAGTTAGTCATTAATAAAAGATATTTGAAACGAAGAAACAAAAGGATATGACTTACCACCGCCACTAACTCGAATAGAAATGGAAGTCCCTTAAGTTTTAACTGGACCCGTAAAAGAATTCAGAACGGTAAACAATTCAATTTCTAAGGTGATAAGGGTACAGATCGATAAACAGAGGATTCTGTTTAGTGAAGTGTGGGACATGCAAAAACTATAATTGGCGAGCGAGCGAAGCGAGCGAGCAACTCTAAGATGTAGTCTATGGAAATCCTGAATACGTCGTACGTCGTCTTTTTGAATACGTCGTCGTTTAAACGCGCGCGCATTCCAGAACTTCGCGGGCTCGCCCAACCAATGCTACACGAGCATTTTCTAGTAGCAGTTATGACCTTTTATTTCAGCAAACAAATACAAAATCACTCTCTTACCTCATTGATGGTAACTTTTGTAGTATCAAACATCAGCCATTCTGATAATCTCAATTACCGGTAACTCTTGAACAAACTCTCAGCTACGATAAAAAAATAAACCAGTGTTATTATTTGTAATTTTAGCCAACAAATATGGAATTACTACTTACCTCAATTTCCTGAGTATTGATAACTTCTGTAGTATCAAATTTAAGTTAATAAGTTAAGGCAAATTTCGTTCACTACCTAACTGGGTACAACGATAAATGGAAAATGACGAGAGTGGCAGACAAACAGGAGAGTGAGTAAAGTGTTGTCACGGTCAGTAGAAAGTGATTATTGGCGAGCGAGCGCAGCGTGCGAGACACTTACAGGGGATACATAATTGAAAATCGGGGATGCTTGTTGGCAAGCGAGCGAAGCGAGCAATACAGTATTAGGGGTGGATACTGCCAAATCGGGTATATGTTATATGTATATATGTATGTGTGGATGGTACGTATGCCCTTCAAAAGTTGATTCGACCAGTTACTATGACATTGAAGACCCTTTACCAGATTTAAATTCAAAACTTCGCCTTTTTTCTGGCTAAGTAAGGGTTGCTAGTTGTCAAGAGCCACCTGTAGTCAGAAGAGAGCTATCACTACTTCTGAAAAGCGTATGTAAGCACATAAGTATATTAATGCTAAGGAAGCTACTATACTACTCGAGAGAAGCTGAGGTAAGTATGTTAGCTAAATATGCAAAAATAACTCTGACCTTTCATTTAGCTAACAGCCAAACCCTTCAGTTCTTTATAACTGCGTTCTTGGTTCTTGTTTTCTTCCATTTATCATTGTACCAGGTTAGGTAGCAAACAAATTAGCCTACCGGTGTCACGGAAATATAGGGACCCCACAAATCGGGGACCCCCGTCCACATAGTTGGCGGAAATATGGGGACCCCCGTCCCCATAGTTCCTGGAAATATGGGGACCCCTTTGTAAATATAGGGACCCCTATATGCAAGAGTGAAATAACTTTACTAACTAACCCCTACTATTTTTTTTGCTGGCTGGCAACGGTTAACTCAATCTGATTAGCCCTATAGTTTAATAAGGACAGCTAAAAATAAATATAACTTTAAATGAAATCCTGTGTCAATATTTCATTCATTAATAGGCTGCTTGATCTTTAATAGAAAGTGTGTATTTTGTCAGTTATTGTACTAACATAAATCTAATTCACTTTAGTAAATAAAACATAATTAGAGCTAGAAATATAATGTAGATGTTTGCTGCATTGTTGATACAAACAATGAAAAAAATTTAGTTCCTGGAAATATGGGGACCCCTTTGTAAATATAGGGACCCCTATATGCGAGAGTGAAATAACTTTACTAACTAACCCCTACTATTTTTTTTGCTGGCTGGCAACGGTTAACTCAATCTGATTAGCCCTATAGTTTAATAAGGACAGCTGCATTGTTGATACAAACAATGAAAAAAATTTAGATTTCTTGATGTTGTTTTTTCATATCTAACTAATCTGTAAAACATTTTAATGTATGGATTTAGTTGGTTGAAACAATCTCTAATAAAGTTTGCTTTGCTTTTCATTGTCACTCTTTGCTAAACCTATCAGCGCAATTTACCCTGTGCATACTGTATATAGATAGACAGTAGTAAAGTTAGAAGGGGGTCTATCATTTGTAACAAACTAATAGATGACAAAATGTTATTTGATTTAAACACTCAAAGGATTAGCTATATAAGTCCAAAATTTTGGTACTGTGCCCACACAGCCTGTTTGGTAAAGGGGACTAGGGCTCTCTGAGACTCCACATTCAGCGACCTATGTATAAATTAAGAACAAAGTTATATTGTATCTGCATAATGTGAAAAAGGTATTAATAGATAGTAATGTGTTTTACTTTATTCAGCACAAACTGACAAATCAACGTAATTATAGAAAACGGCAGTGATATGATGCATTATTCGTTGTTGCTGTCGTAGTATTTGTATGTTTATGAACAGAAAGAACAGATCCAGTTAATTTCTTCAACACAATCGGGAATTTTGATACAACTGTCGTGATACCATTCCAGGCAATTGTCGCACTGAGCCATCTTCCCACTTTCTGGTTTTCTGCACGTACAGTATATAGAAATAATTTCTGGTGAAGTCTGCTTTGCTTTTCGTTGTGAACGAGAGCTGGGAAAAAGTGATAGGTTATTGTTCTGGATGCAGTCGTAAAGGTGCTTGCGTAGCTTTGACTGGTCATAGTTCACTTTTGATGGAGATAAACCTGTGCACAAAGTAGTTGCAAAAGCAATCGAAAATAAGCCACAGTCATTGCCACCTTTCTGCTTCTGAATATTGGGAAAGTTGAGAATAATCTGTCTTGCAGGTGAACACAGAATTGCACATATTTCATTTACAGTTTTGGTGTCCGTTGCAGAGTAAGGCATACTGTCAAAAACATTGACATGGTTCTCTTGGCATCCAATATTTGAGATAGTATTCCAATGGCTTTGCCTAGTGTGCAAGATTTGCACAGATTTGCACAAATTTCCCCCTTTCCGACTTAAAAGAATCTGTGAGTCCAAGAGTTGTCATTTGTAATCCACAAACTGTTGGGTAGGATTGCTGGAGCAACACTTGAGCACAATTGATTAAAGCATCCGACAACCAATCACCTCTCAGTAGAGCTTAGAGATCAGATGTGAATAAGCCATATTCTTTTCTCCAATATAGTTGTTGTTCGCCATACTTTTCTGGAGAAGTAGATGTTAAGTTAATGGTTAGGGCTGCAGCAAATAAGGGAATGTTATTTTACATTTTTATTATGAAATTACCGTACCAGTTTGATGCTTTTTCTTGAGATTTTCATACATAATCCAATTCAAAGAATCTATTTATCATATAGTTATGAATCATAGATATTGCAAGAGAAATATTCATGTATACGTCTATACACACATCATCCATATATATATAGTACACTTTAAAATATTATAAATTATCAAAATTCAGTCAGAAATATTGGCATCAGTGCTGCGGGCATGAGTTTTAATGTTTAGATCAGATGATGTGACTTTTTATTTTATTCCCAATAATAGGTATATATATATATATACATGCATGTATGCATGCATATGTATTTACATATACACATATATATACATACATACATACATACATACATAAACATTTGGATGTATGCAAGCATATGTATTTACATAATACACATATATATACATACATACGTAAATATCTGCATAGTATATTCATATAGATATATGTATATGTAATGTGTATAGAAATAATATATGCATTACCTTTTCTAGTAGAAGTATCATTTTGTTCAGTTTCTTTTATTGGTGGCATAAACATGACAGTCTGGGCCTGTCAATACAAAGAATAGCATACAAACAATAAACATGAAATACCAATATAAATGATGATTAGGTGGAATAATATAACTAAAGCCTAACATTGTTAAAAATATTTGTTACAACAAACAAGTGGATTATAAAGCTTGAATTGTTCAAGCTATTTTGTCAACTAGGTTTATTTGCTGAATAAGTTTACTATGTATTGACTAAGGTCACATGCTTTAAAACAATACTCATCTATTTTTACCAATTTTTATGACCATCCAACATCTCACCCCAATCTGATATGAATGGCTGCATTATTACTCATAATCAATATCCAAGGACATAAAAAAAAAACTATTTATAATTTACAAAGCTAAGTTGGACACTTGGCCATGCACCTCATTTCAAATGGTCTGGCTACAGGTCTCACTCTATTTTCTTTAGTTCATGTCGTATGTTATCTTGTAGTTACCTGTTCTTGAGTGAGATCAAATGAGCTACAGATAACAAGAAGCAAAACGTTAGGTAGCATAACATCCAGAACATAGGAGACAAGCTGAAATTAAATTATTCAATATGTAAACGATTGTAAAATTTTCATCATAATAATATTATGCATACCTCAAGTGTATGATCCTTATGAATGTATTTAGAGTACAAAAACTCTAAGATGTCACTAAATTGTGCACTAGATATACAACTGATATTATTCGTCAGATTCTGCGTCTTCTCTATATTATTATATCAGAAAGTTCAATTAATTACTTTTAAATTAAACGGTTCTCACTCACTTCTTTTACCACATCCAAGTTTAGAAAACTCCATCAAGCTTATGCAGCCATTCACCTATTACATTTTAAATACTATGAGGAAAACTGAATTTGCCATGACATTTTTCTTTGCTAACCTTTCCATTCACAAATTCATCCAATGAAAGATTCAAGGAGGATATTTTGGAGATAAAGTGATCTGAGTCATAATTCTTTATTTCAGTAACAGCTTTTTCTAACTGACTCTGCTTAGTTAGCTCTGTGTCCTGTATAGAATTTATTGAACTTCCATCCTGACAAGCATCATTTTCTACATCATCCTGTTCATGCTGAGAGAGTTGTTGGATATTATCGAACTATAGTATGTAAATTAAAAAATGTATTAGCACTACATATCAGCGCAAATGCAGTAAACAAGGTTGTAAAATTTACAATTTTCGAGGTATAGTTGTACAATTACCTTAGCTTTCTTTGTGTCTGTTTCATTTGTAGAACAATCGATTTCCCCACGCTTTTGGCAGACTTTCAGTCTCTTAATATTGATCGTATTTTTAAGAATTTTTCCATCATCATTTTTTAATCTGTATAATCCTTTTCCTAAATTTTCTGATATAGTATAGTTGCCACGAAATAATTCTTGTAATTTTCTACCTTTTCTTCCCTTTTGGGCCGAATTTTCAAGTAAAACACTAGTACCTACTGAAAGCTCTTCAGTAACATGCTTCCTGTCATATGTCTCCTTCTGTTGAATTTGGGAATCTTTGATTTTTTCTGTTGCTGTTTTGAAAACAGATTCACGATATACTAGTAACTCATTGACCAATTCATCACAATTTTTTCCTGATGTATGAATGGGAGGGGAAATCTCAGAATCAATTGGAAGCCTCATTTCTTTTTGAAATAATAAATAATACGGTGAATATCCAGTAGAACTTTGAAAAGATGCTCGATATCCCATAAGAACTGTGTTTATTTTCAGATCCCAATCATTTTGGTCTTCATTAATGAGTTTAGCCAAAGATCTTGTAAGTGTTTGGTTGAATCTTTCAGTGAGTCCATTGGTCTACAACATTCAAGCACACTAATGTAATTTTCATAAACTATTATAACTTACTTGTGGGTGGTATGCACTTGTAACACGACGATTAGTATTTGTCATATTATAGAGAGCAGATGAGAGCTCATTAACAAATTCCCTTCCCTGATCAGTGATTACGACTTCAGGACAGCCAAATCTACAAATGCACTATTATGTACCAAAATAATTAGTTAAGATCATAAATAATAGAATTTACAATTTGCCTTGACTACACAATGCTTAATAAACGTTTCACATTTACTCTTGATGCAATTAGATTATAGCATGTTATCTCGGGCGGTGTCTCTCATGCAAGCTGCATTAATGTAGCACTTCTGACTTTCCTTGATTCATTTCCTTTCAAATAAATAGTCCAATATAAAACACAAAAACAACTTATCAAAGTCTGTTTCAGTAATGGCCATATAATATTTGAAATTTTCTTGTTTAAAGATTGCCAAGCTATGCAAGGCAGAAGACCTGCATGTGTATAGACTTTATCAGAGATATATCAATTTCAATAGCATAAATTCTTGGCCTTGTGGGCCTTCCAGTGCAAGTGATGTGAATGACAGTAGAGGAGGTAGTGAATATATACACACATTACAGTACAGGAAATATAGATGAAAGAGTCCAAAGTGTGAAAATTAAAATTGATAGGTGTTGATAGACTGTGTATAGTTGAAGGAATTGCCCCGTTATGATTCTATTAAAAAGGTAAGGAACAAAGAGGTAAATAAAAAACAAGTACAATAATTAATATCAGGGAGGAAGAACCTGAAATAGGGATAGGAACCAGGTATATTGAAGAGGGATAACTTATAATCACATAACAATTTAACTTAAAGAGTAACTTAAAGAGCAAGTCTTAGGCAAGGTGCCCAGCGAGTGGGTCATTTTCGGCCTCCGATTCCCCACTCGCTTCATTATACTTCATAAATTATATAGTGAAAAAATTAATATTGTGACTCACACTGTATACAAAGTAAGCAACCTGTTCTGCAGATTTATTAGGTAGAGTAGCTGCTTCTGGCCACTTTGAAAAATAATTAGTTAATGTTGCTATATATTTGTTGCCTCGAGAAGTTATGGGCAATGGCCCTATTAAATCCATTCTACTGCTTGCAGGCATATGATTTACTGAAGTGTACTGCTGGAAAATCTGTAGTGTGCTTGAGAGGAAACTATGTAGTAAACTCTTATTCTGGAACAAAAACTACACTGGATTGGTAAAACATGTAGGAAGTTGTACATGTGGTTTGTAGTTTGTTGCAGAATTAGAGTTTACCACACGGTAAACTATGAAGTAAATTTACAGTAAACTTCGGTAAAACAAGGACTGGCAAGCAGTGTTCCTACTTGACACCACAATTTTGACTTCACTGGAATTGGGTGCAGGCAACCTGTTTGTTTCACCAACTTCTTGTTGTGTTGTTGGCATTTTATACATGATTGAACCTGTTAATGAAAGTTAGGTGTGAACAAGAAAATAACTTGCTCTTAAACTTACATATTCAGCAACATCTTGAAACAAACCTGGCCAATAATATTTAGCTGACACCATATGATTAGTTCTATGAACCCCCAGATGACTGCTGTCACGAACTGAAGTTAGAATTCTCTTGCGCTTATCCACATCATCAACAACTAGTCTAAGAGAGCCACCTTAAAAATCAAATTTTAATGATTTATAGCTTAGCATAAAGTAAATCATTCTAACCTTTACCACCAACATAATGCAAAGACCCTTCAACAATTTGGAAATACTTTGCTCTCTTTCGTAGAGTAAGCTTGTCTTGTTTTTGATAATTCTCTGGATATATACCTTCCTCAATGTAGTTGTATATATGTCTTTATACAAAAATCTTCCTTCTTGAGCCATTTCAAAATTTAGCCACAGAGAAAAGAAGGAAGGACCCGCGCGGCACGAGGGGTCCCTATATTTACAAAGGGATCCCCATATTTCCCGTAAATATGGGGACGGGGTCCCCGTGTTTGGGGGGGTCCCCATATTTCCGTGACACCGGTAGTCTAGCGTAGCCAACCCCTTCACTTTTTTGTAACTGCGGTCTTAGTATACTCATTCGATTGTCATTATTAGGAGGAGGGTGGTCCCACAGTGTTATTTAAGCACCCTGTTTTAAGTATACTCATAGCTATTTGTTTAATGGACTTATGTAACTTTTAATTTTTCCAATTTAGTACGGTAGTTTTGCTGCCTACACCATCTTGTTCACTCTCTTCTAATCAGTATCCAAATGTTAAATTTCACCAAATTGCCCAGTGTTATTTCATGACATTATGATTTCTTGATAGCTGTAAACATAGTTCTTATTACATTTTAGTCTGTGTGTTATTGTTTTCGCACAGATCTGACGGAACCTTCATTCACTATAATGCCACATTATGAATCTAGGTATTTGACAGGCTTGGAAATATCATGGAGCATTGACTTAGTAAGTTGCTTTATTCTATTTAGGGGTCAACTGTGGTAACTTGGGTAATGTATTGTTTTACAATGGTTTTATGTATTTTTGTAGTTACCACTAGTGTGTGAGAGGCTGTATAGTACAATTCAGGGTTGGGGTCAAATACACAATACTTGTATTTAAGCTGTTTTTAAATACTTTTTTTTGGAGCATTTGTATTGTATTTTCAGATTTAAAAAGTGAAGTAATTATATTTCAAATACTTTTTAAAAACAATAATTGATCCCTCCATTTAGTAGGAAGAAAAATCATCATCTGAAACAAAATATTTTTGGGCATATTCATTCTATAATATTATCTATTTCTGGAAATAACAGAATTAAATGTTAGACTGAAATTGTTCAAAACATGTTGGTGGTGACAGACGTGACTAATAATTTAAGGAGTGCTAGCTCTCTCACACATAATGCAATGAGACTTGATTATTTAAAAATCCAACAAGCCTGGGTGAGAGTGCCAGAATTTTTTTTTTGACTCAATTTTCGAGAGAAAGCTTGTCATTTTTTGGTTGTATGCTCTTAGGCTTTTGTGGGTCTCCCTCGTTCACCTCATGTCTCGCTCTAAGAAATACATATAGGCTAACTATACAAACCAAAGACAGCTGTTTCACTATCTACATCATCACTAAGCTCTGCCAGGTAGTAGTTGTGCTTTTGGTTTTGTCTCCAAGGTGAAGGGTTCTCGGATAGCACTTTTTTTTCTGGGTTATATTTGCACATAAAACTACCAGAAAATAACAAAAAAGGAGGGAAATTTTTTTTATTGTGCTTGCACTTTAATAAGTGGACTGAATGATGCCTTTGCGAATAGGAGGTACAACATTAACTTCAGCTACATGTACCTCTTGTGAATTACTTGTGCACGATGGTTTACTCGCCATTTGTGCTGACCACATTACTATAGTAAAGTATAAAAATAAGGCTGTGCATATTTATTTTACCACTGTGTTTTTTTGTGTGTATGTGTGTGCGCACATGTGTGTGTGTGTGTGTTCAAGGATTCCTATTGCCGAGATGTGGCTTATATTTTTAGTGCTTCAGTAATGGAGTACAACACAAAAAAGGGAGTTGTCAATGATACTGCTGTGGAGTGTAAAGAATTATATTGTACTGTAAACTTCATATTAACTGATACTTCAAATGCAACATATGTTGTCAAAATTCAAGTAGAAAATTCTGCTGGAATTAAATATACTTTCTTTTCTGAAACAGGTTAGCACATTCTCGTGGTTATCCAAATAGATACATTGGCAAGAATTTGTATTGTGCATGTACTATGTATGCTTGATCAGTAACTGCTCTTATAAAGTGGCCGCTTTTGATTAGTAGCTTGTAATAGTCAATGGCCTCAAATAATAGCTGCCCTGATATATAGCTGAGATAAAATTGTAAATCAGTGTAACTTATACATATTAGTGTATAAACTGAGTGGATAGACTTTTACTTCTAAAATAGTGAAATGCAATCGTTTCTCTTAAAAAATCCATCTCTAATGTCTTCCATTTTTCTTCAATCAAGTTTGCATTTACTCCAATTTTGAATGACCATTTCCAATTCAGTATTCCACACAGTTGATCAATTTCTAACAAATTCCACTTTTAAGTGAACATTGCTGCATCCGTCAACAGTAAACTTTGAAGAACAGTAGCTGTGGTGTCTGATTGAGCATAATTATACAGTATATATTTATACAAATGTACATATGTATGTAGTGGTTAAGGTAAGATAAATTTTCAATATGTGCATATTTAGGTTGTATACAAGATTTAATAAGTATATTAATGTTATGCAATTTTTTGAAGTCTTTTGCTGCGAGTCTTTATATTTCTACGAACAAAAACTGTTCTATTTACACTCGCAAGTGTAAATGCTAATGTTGCTGAAAAAATGTGAACAGGATAATTAAAGAGTGGTATACACAAGTTGAGAGTACAACAACAATGAGCAAGGCAGCCATATCTGGATAGTGGAACTTAAATTGTCAAGCAAGGCGCACTCAGGGGTAACTCAATAAAAAAAATCTGGGATATTTTTTGTTTGTTTTTATGCATGTTTGGACTTACATGTATGTGTGTCATTTTTGTAATTTTCTTTTATGGTTATGTTTTTGTGTTGGGTGTCAACCTTGTCCATACTCTACTAAACTGAAATTTTTTTGGTTTAGCAATCTAGTACAATCTGCTGTTTCTAATGCGATTGGAAGGTTGCGGGATGCAGTTAGGTCTTACAAACTTACTGGAATTATCTATATTTTTTTTCCGATTATGGTGGTGATAAGTTAACTTTGTTGCTTCACTGTTTATATATGTAAAAGGTTCTTACTTTAAAGTAAAATCATTGTTGACTTTGGTACAAAAAAAAAGAAACTAGAAAGTGACTACAAGATGGATAGCTAGTGAATACTTAACATCCAAAACTTCTCTTGTCTTATAAAGTAGAAGCAATAGAAATGCATACTACAAGCCTACACTAAGTGTGTAAGGATTATATGCGACTGTATTCGAGAGTGGCTATTGTTTCATCAAGGTACTCTGTTAATCTTGTACTTTTAGGAATAAAAAGTCTGAATTGTGCCTTTCTAGAATTATTGAATAAGAGCTCCAAGATCAAATGTTTCATTAATTTTTTTTGCATACATATTTTTTGATGCTTAATAGACAGCAGCTGGATAGCTAGCACCTTTTCCACAATTATATATTTATGGCTTGGCATTTGCTACAATGTGTTGTATACAGTAGGTACATATTTTTTAAGGAGGCATTTGTAATGATTACTTTGCTTAGCATAACAGAGAGTATGCTACCTCTCTCAATTTAGGATTGATCACCCCTTTCCCATTGGGATAATACAAAATTTACTTTACATTACATCTGGTTTCAGTCAACAATAATAAAAAAAATAGTGATTAGTTGTATTTTGGAGTTTTTAATTGGTGAGCGAGCGAAGCGAGCGAGACACTATTTGGGGTAACTCAATTGAAAATCGGGGATATTTGTTTATATATATATGGGGACGTACGTATGTCATTTGTACTTTGACCCTCACATATTTTTGTGTTAGCTCGGCATTCGACCCCGTCCCAAACTTCACTAAACCGAATCCTCTGGTTTAGCGATCATTACCCGTATCATACTAGAAATTGAATTGTTTACCGTTTGAGTTCTTTTGCGGTGTAGTTTGAACTAAAAAACTTGCCTGAGTCCATTTCTAAGTGAGTTAGTGGCGGTGGTAAGTTAATATGCTATTTGTCATAGCTATAAGCCCTATGAAACAGTATTTACTGGAATATTCATTGTCCCCTAGACTAACCACGGAGGTAAGTCTTGTGTAGTATGTCGGTTGTGTGCAAGTATTGTGGATTACAGCTATTATTATGAATACCACAAAGAAAACGTTACTTGCTTTTTTGTTTTTATTTTTCAATTCAAACAGTTGTGGGGAGCGGTTAATATGGCATTGAATCCCCTTTTTCGTATATGCATAATTTAAAAACTAACCGTTTTTTTGAGCTTCTAAGTGCCGCTCATTGGTTGTCAAGGGCCACTAGTAGTCAGAATGGCTTCAAAAGAAGCTACCAATACTCGGGTGAAGCTAAAATATGTAGTAATTCCATATTTGTTAACTAAAGTAACTCTGGCCTTTTATTCTTCGTAACTGAGAGCTTGTTCAAGAGTTACTGGTAATACAAATAGTCAAAATGGTTTAAATTTGATATTACAGACTTATCACTACTCAAGAAAGCATTTCTATGTATATTTGCTGTAATTAATGTTTAACTACTAAGAATCCATTATAGTCAAGCAGATACATGAAAAAATCGTGCCTTTGATGATACAAGTGTGAAATTTGGCACACATGGAGAGGACACCCTAGGAAAGATTTTTGGCTATAGGGCCATCGCAAATTTTGCTCGCAACAAAAATGGCAGCCGTTTTCAAAATGGCCGCCATCCATTATTATTTCTAGAGACATGTTGGTTTGAAAACAAGATTCTGATGGCTAATCCTACATTTTAAAGGATGGGAAATGCAGTGGTACTCTTCATAACATGCTAGCAACTACTAAAAAAAAAAAATTCATAATGTTGGTTAGTTCTGAGAACATGATCCACCACAGTGGCAAAGGGCAGTGCACTGAAGTGATGCTTTGGCACACTTGCACCTTCCTTTGCTGCACCCCTTCTTGCACCCACACTTGAGGAGTTCACGACATGCCTGGGTTGCTTCTGGTAGAGTTGTCCAGTGAACTTCCCATCCCACTCCGCTTCCACCCCCAGTCACCCGGAGATGGGAGTTCAGGGGCTGCAACCATTAATTGTCCCCAGCAGTGACCAGCTTGGTAGGCAGCCCTCTTTGTGTGCTGTACTAGTGATACCTTTGTTGGGGGAAGTCCATGATTGCTCGACCTTTCTGGGTGAACAGCTGCTTGCGTGCCTGATTGACTGATTCCTGGCTGCTAGTGCGGTCATAGAGCAATATCACAAATCGTTCCAGAGGCTCAATCCAATCATTGATGACACTGATATCTGGAGTGGCAGCTAAGTCACAGAAGGCAGTGGTTATTTCATCAAAATTCATCCATGTGTCCCAGCAGTCTTCTTGCCCCTGCCACAAAAAGATGACACAGTGTCACACCCAGTAAAGGCATGAAACATAGGTAAGGCCATGCATCGCTCAGGACCTAGTGCCTTTGCCATCTCATGAGCTGCTAAATGCCGGAAACGTTTTCCTGTTCCAAATGCAACCCACAGCTCAGTGGTGTTGAGGCGTTGGGCTGCTGTCACTGCAAGGACTAGTACATCTGTGTCCACTGTCCGTACTGATACTTTGGTGTACCCTTCCTTCACAGCATCTTCTAAGTGCAGAAAGATGCGGGTGTCAGCCTCCTCATGGGAGCATGGTGCAAGACCTGATGTATCTCGGGATCGAGTACAGATGACTTCAGCACAATGGGTGGTGATTATCTGCTTGCCAGTGTCAAGGGCTGAAATGTAAGTTGCTAAGAAGGAAAACAGCTCAACCTTGTTGTCATCGATACGGAGAAACTCCTGCCAGTTTCCAGGAATGGCATTATGTGGCTCAACACGTCTACGAACTCCCTTCCCTCTCTTGCTACGAGTTTCAGCCTTCAGACTTTCAGGAGAATACTCATCCCATACCACATCCAATCTGCTAACATGCTGCTGCTGTAACATGATATGTGGTATGAACACTTGCTCAGCATGGTCAGAAAACGTCTTGGCAGCACCAGGCCGTAGCATGTTCACAATAGCAGCCCCATCGATGATGCTGACCTGTACCCTTTGGGCTGGGTGAATTTCCTTGTGAAGGAACCAGGTCTTCCAAACAGCCTAGCAGGTCTGACTTGGTGCCAGTTCTCAGCTTACCCATTTGTGAATGATGGTGGACAAGCCTGATTTTCATGTTCAAAGAACTCATCCAGGTTTCCATCACGTATCTGTGATGCAATATATAACCTAGAGAAGAGAGAACAGTCACTTTTCAGGGATGAGAGTTGTTGCTGAGATCTGGATTTCTCTCGGACAGGAGGCCGGCTGAATAGAGGAAGGTTGTTCCTCTGGATGGGATCTGTGATTGGCTTTGTCTGACTGACCAGGTGCTCACTGACATATGTGTCATACTGGTCCTGTCCCAGCTTCTTGATACGGTTGAGACTGTCTATGACTGCTGTATCTGCTAGGTCTCTTGTGTCCAGTACAAGAAGATCACTCCCTTTTTCGCTGAATGGATTGCCCATGTCATCTATAGCACCAGCAAGAGCTTTGACATCTCGTGCAAATGCCATCTGTGCATGCTTGGTTTGCTCATGGTGCCGGGTGTCAGTCTTCTTCCTCTCTTCAATGAAGCTTTCGAATTCTCCAATCACACATGCCATCTCGGGACCAGACACCATCCAGCGGTGCAGAGCTGCAGGGTTTTCTGTCAGACCCACAGCGCCACCATCACCTTTCACAGAGGCATTGTTCTGCTCGTGTGCCTGGTCAATGGCCATAGCTGAGAAACGGTGTGTTGTCTTCTTCACAGTGAACTTTCCTTTCAGGAACTCACTGTAAACATCAGGATGGGTGTGTTTCAGTGCAATCATATCACGCAAGTGGATTGGTAGCCATCTAGCGTAGTGGACATGTCCCAAGGCAAAGAACCAAGGCACAATCTTGGTCAGGGCATCAATATAGAGCGGGAAATTAGCTTCTCTGATTGATCGCACATAGATCATCACCACGAGTTCTAGCTGCAAGATGATCCACCAGAAGTGAAACTGGGGACACGATGCTGCTCTTTTTGTGCACCAGTCTTCCAGTGATGCCGGATCATCTCCCTCACCATACCCGTAGCCAGGGGGGGTTCGAGGGGTTCGGTCGAACCCCCCTTTAGAGTGACCGGAAGTAAATATTTTAGCCACACCCCACATATAACTTCTGGTGTATAGTCATCTGTTCAATCGTGCTGAACCTGAGCTTGAATTATCTGCTGTTTCTGGCCTAGTCTGAGTCCAAGTGACCTAATAAACATTCAGCTCCTTGGATACAAATTTCGCTCTCATATCGGCATGAGTAAAGCTTGCTACGTTACATCTATTCTTTATAAAGTGCGTGCGATTCGATATTAATAGCACAAGCAACGGATTTTTTTCAACAGATTAGAAAGGGAGCCGTCGGAAATGTCTGAGAAAGTTAAACCTCAAATATACAGATAGTAAGTGCACTATCTAGTGTAGCTACACTGCAAATGATTATAAAAACACACACACTGGCCTACTACTAGCGAGTGATAGCACGGGTAACCTGTTCTATTAACAATCAGTAGCGCTCGCGTTGTTCATGCTATTAATCTCGAATAGCACGGTTACCCATGCCATCACACGCTAATAGTGGGCCAGCTTTATAAAACTGCACGAGCTACTCAGTAAGCTAAAGATCATTTACAGTGTGGCTACTATGAACTTTGCTTTAATCGATGGCTCCTCCTAATCTGTTGAAAAAACTCTGTCTAATAGGGGTATAGTTTCTGCGCTAAAGAATGACGTTGTATCCAACTAGAAACTACAACTGTACATTTCCAAGGCTAGAGCTGCATGTTTGCGCACTTACTCTTACTTAAGCTACCGTGACATTTCACTTGGTCCAGTGCTATTTCACTCGATTTTTCCAATACATTTTGAACGGGCAGTTCACATGCCGTAATATTAAATAACTTGTAGTACGAATAAGGCGAATTAATGTTGCACTGTTTAGATACCGAGAATAATACCGCTTTTCTCTCGAAGTGTTTAATGAATTATAGTTTTGAAGTTGAATACCTAGCTAGAACAAATTAGTGCACTTATCTTTCGTTTTTTAGTATTGTAGAAGAATTAACGAGGAAACAAAAGTAGGTGTGGCTTATTGCGTCTTAAAATCCGAACCCCCCAATGCGAACGTCTGACTACGGGCCTGCTCACCCAGATCTTTGTTGTACTCAGTGTAAGCTTTTTGCAGGAGAAGATATAGGCTGCTGGCTGTGACTTGGTGAGCACGTCGCGTGCGTGTTACATGAGAGGCCTTCAGAAAAGAATCTGCTGTCCCAGAAGAAGCAACTCCAGCTTGCACAAGTGCTCCTGTCCACCCACTCCCCTCCAGGATGTCACCGAGTGTCTTGAGAGCTGCCATCTCAACATGAAGCCCACCAAGCATCACGACAAAGTGGTCTTCGCCATGAGTCTCCCGCCAACTCCATTGAATTTGTTTGGCAACTGCATACAGTGGTTGATCCATAGTGATGATGGGAGTCTGACCAGGATTGAGAATCTCTACTGCCCTTTTCACTACATCCATGGAATGGCGAATCATGGCTACAGACTTGGCCTCATCATAGAAGAGAGGAAGTAGAGAAGTGAGTGCAACACTGTTCTCCGATGTTGATGGCTGGAGGCTAGCATGGTATGCTGCCCACGAGATGGTTTCATCCCCTTGGAGGGTGCCAATATCAAGCACAGACTTCATCTGCTCTAGCCACCTGTGAAACAGATAAGTAATATGCTGTGTGATGTATCTGATGTAAACATACCTATACTCCATCTGCAAAGCTTGTGGTATCAGCTGACAATCTGCTTGGTTGGGTCCATTGAGCAATGGTATGGGAGGAACCTGTCTGAGTGGAGCAACAGGGGGCACATTGGTGTAGGTGTTTGGCAGTTGAGCTGCCATTCTCTTGGGACCTCTCTGGGAGTCACCTGGAACGGTTGCAAAATTCTGCTGAACCCCAGTGAAATCATCATCTGGATGCAGTTGGAAGAGGGATATTCCAGTTCCATGGAACGAGTCATGTGCACTCGTAGAACTGGGATTGTGGTCTATATTATCAACTGCTGCACTTGTAACCACACCACCCTTGAGTTGAGGAGGACAGACGGCTTTTACCACTTCATAGTGATCACAGAGCTTGTTCCCCAATTCTGTAGATATGTCCAGTACCCGATCATACGAAATGCACAGTCCCAGGCTAAAGAGAGTGTCCACAAGGGCTCGTTTACGGGGTTTCGTATCTCTCTCTGTTGGCTGTGCCTAGCTGTGGTGGCAGCTTTGCTCTGGTGTGCTGAACAGTTGTACATGAGTAGCTACGTGAGAGGGTGATAGCTGGTTGAGGCATAGATGCAGAACTGAGCTGGGTTGTGATGTTTGTGCCATTCAACACCACGGACACTAGTGCCAAGAGTGAAACTGGCACCGACTTCTCCTGGGACTGGGCATCAAATGAGCCACTAAACTCATTCTTCATCTTCAACATGTCTTTCCTCACTATCTTAGCAGCTCCGGCTAGATGAACAGCATCATTGTCAGTATCATGCTCGCATGCTTTCTTCAATGCAGCACCGACATCCTTGTTGCATATGAGGACCACATCACGGCCTTGGATGTGAGCATTCATGTCTGGGAAGTAACTCAGTATTCTGTTCTTCAGTTTGGTGGAATGTATACGCCCTGTCACGTGCGTTCCCAGTTGTTCCAGCCTGGTACGATAGAGATTCACCAGGTCCATTAGTTTGAACACTGGTGCAATGAAACTGTCCATACGCACCTCCTCAATATACGAGACAAGTCCAGCAAACGCAATACCATGGTTAATATCATCCACACTAGATTCTGGTTCTTTTGTGTCCCGTGCTTTATTGTACAGAGAGGCAAGACACTGAGGGTGGTACTTTGCCTCTTGGGCAATGAGATCTCCAGCACTGAGTTTGGCTAGAAGGGGTTTGTCCTGCAACTTGAGGGCACACTGCCTCACATGAATGTCAATCTCAAAAGTTGATGCATTACGCAGTGTATCCCCATCTGCAGATTTTCCACAGAAGAAGCATGTCTCCGTTGAATGATGTTCGTGTTCTCTGCTCAGACGGGTGAATTTGCGGGGATTTGGTTCTGGATTAGGTTCGTCAGGCATTTTCCTCTTCTCAGCCCTCTGAAGTTTTGTTTTGTTAAACTGTAGTCTGCAAGAGTCATGCCATTTGGCCTTGTGAAGCCGGAATGTTGCCTCGATACCCATACCCTCATCCAGTCTTGACAGTTTTAGGGTTCCTGGCAGACAACTGATCCTGTCAAATGCTTCAAGATTCTCTGCTAAGGTCTTGTACCCTGCCCCCTCTGTGCCACGAGCTGAAATAGCTGGACATTTCAGGATCTCAACAGTCTCTTCCTGACACAGAACACAAAGATCCCAGTTTGTTGTTAAACACTGACCTGAAGTTTGAGGCTCATCAGGGTCCACAACCTTGTACAGTTTGGCCATTGTCCTTCAAGGCATGCACATAAGAACTGATGCAACAGCTAGCTAGAAGCTTGCAGCTGCAAGCACAGGGTGGTCAATGCAAATGTTAATAGGTGTCATGTCAAGGTCAGCAGCTGCCATGGCTAATTAAGCTAGGTGGTTTTTGAATCTGAGATTTTGGCAAAAAAATAAGTTATAACAGCCATTTTGAAAATGGCAGCCATTTTGAAAATGGCGGCCAGTTCCTGGCATTTTGTAAATAGTACCACTGCATTTTCCATCTTTTAAAATGTAGGATTAGTCAAGAGAATCAACCTGAGCTACCGTTAAAATGATACTGGGTGGCAGCCATTTTTAAAAAGCCGCCATTTTTGTTGCGAGCGAAATGTGCGATGGCCCTATAGCCAAAAATCTTCCTTAGGGTGTCCTCTCCATGTGTGCCAAATTTCACGCTTGTATCGTCAAAGGCACGATTCGCCCATAAATCTTCACTTATCTGCTGGACTATTATTATCATCATTATGTTATAAAAAAAGCAGGCAAATTCATAATAATAACCATATTGTAATTTTAAGCAAGATAACAAGAGGCTCGCTCGCCATTCGTGCTCAAGCACATGACTAGTGATGCTATATATTCAAATTCTAATCACAGAGTGCACAAAACCAAAGTTATAAATATTATTAGAAAATAGAGTTTCTCCGTGTCATCAGTACTTATTCTTCTCCTTGAACCAGCCTAGAGTAAAAACTAAGTATTTCTGGAGCTACTAATAACATAATATGCTATTAGTAGCACTACTGATATATTATATCAGTAGTGCTTTTCCAACGTAGGTCCATGACCACCCTTCTGTTTTCTTCCTTACGTGACTCTAACATACAGTTGTTTCACGAAGAAGCATCCTAGCCTTCCAAGTTTTGATGTCATTTTCAGCATTTTTTTTAACATGTCAACACTGACATGTTGACATGTTTATACTAGGTGGTGCAGGGAGAGAAAAACAGAGTGGTGTGAATCGCTATGTCTTTTTTGTGGCGGCTGTTGCAGGAAACTGTAAATGCTTGGTGTAGATCGTTTCAGAACGTTTAGTAATTGTTTTAGAAGCACCTTTTGATCATTTTGGACAAGCTAGGCCATGGAGGCTTATGCACTCATTAGTAGTTAGCGGATGAAGTGAACAGAATTGATGTGTCTATGCTCTGTTAGCTATTGGTTCTTTTATGGCAAATGTTGTAAAAAAAATGTGGGAAACTAGTTGTAATAAAATGACGTTTCATAAATGTTGAAACTTTTTTTGGGGTTTCTCTAAGAAGTATGGAAACAAGGAATTTTAAAGCCAAAGTGTTAATCAAAAGATCAAAGTTTCAAAACTTGCCCAAATTTTGAATAGTGATTTTACACCCTTAAATCTCTGCCTTAAAAAAATTATTTAAAAAAAACAACATTTAAAAATGTAAACAAATTTTAGGATTTCTCGTTAAAGTTGGGGATCAAGAAAGACTAAAGGTCAAACTAAGTCCCATGTGTTTGACAACTTTCAGAACTTTTGAAGTTGACAAATGGCAAGGCAGTGATCTAGATTGGGTAGAATCAACATTCTCAATTTGGGCAAGTTTGTAATGGTCATCTTTCGAATTAACACTTCGGCTTTAAAATTCCTTGTTTCCATACTAATTGTAGCAACCCTAATTTTTTTCGAACATTTATGAATTTTTTTTTTTTTTACAATCTTACCTAGTTTTGATCAAACTAATTCATTTCTAGATAGTAAAGCATTGTACATGTTAACACAATTGTAGTAGGAAATAAATTAACCCTCATGCAATTAGATTGAGAAGTTGATCATTTGGTATTGTAGATATTATTAATCTTTCTAATTGTCTTTTTGTTTTAATCTTTAATGCTCTATGTTGTTGTTTTTCCTTCAGTTAATGGCTTTATGGAGAACAATACAGTTGGTTATAATACTACATTCAGGGAATGCAGGACACATTTTATTTGCTCATCAGATTTCACTGGAACATGTAATATTATGTATAACTATAATAATATGGTACTGCATTCAAGTAATAAATTGAATGAGGAATTTGCTTTGGATTTTCTACCACCAAGGACAAATTATATGTTCAACTTAACTTTCAAAGTGGATGGATTGACTCAGATGTTAAGAAGCACATTTTCAACAGAAGATGGTAAATTCTCTTTATTTCCAAATCTTGTTTTTGCTTTTTACCTGGCTAAATTAATTATTTCAACAGTGAATAATGGTTGTTCAGTGTATTCATAATATAATCTAGTTGAAAAATTGCTGTAGAATTTAAGAAGGGAACCAAGCATTTTATTTATCCATATTTTCCTCAAAATCCAGACTTTGTGTGAATAAATTTTATTTAAGTTGGTGTGGGAACCCGCTTATCGTTTTCTTTTAACACGTAATTAAGTGCAAATATAATATTATGTCAGTTTATTTATGATTCATTGGGCTATTGGAACAGCTGTTTGTTCTATTTTTTCTTATCGGTATTATTTTTTGGTAACTAATAAATGCTCCTAATATAGAACGCATGGCTGCTCATTTTCAAGACAAGGAGTGGTAATTGAAGTAAACAAAGAGTTCAAATGAATTTACGTTACACTCCCTGGAACCACCAATGTAGTTTGATATCTCATTGAGTTTGGTGCAAGCCATTCTTCAATTTCTTTGTGTTGATTAAAAAAAAATTTTTTTTCCAGCTCTGATATCATTAAGGGTGGCCGCACACCGCCTACGCAATTTTTTGGTTGATGGTTGCTATGCACGATTACTACTATTGTATACTTACAGGGGCTTCTCCACTACAACACAAGGACAAAGTACTTGCCGAAGGCGCCACTCACTAATTTTAGAGCGAATCTGGAAGAAATATCGGGGCCTGGTTATAAAACTTTGTAGCAGTTTTTTGGAGCTGTAAATTGGAGCTCCGCAATTTGTGTACTACTAGCCAAGCCGATACTCTACTGCAAAACAACAAGTTCTTTTTCATTTCAATATTACTTCAAGATTTATTCGCAATTTTTTCTATTTAAAAGATATTGAAAAATTCTCGTTGTGGTGCAGTTAATTTTTTTAGGTTTACCAGTATGTAAAAAAAATTGTTGTTCTCATTATTAGATTCCAAGAAAAACTGATATAAAATTTGGAACTTTAATTCCACTCGCAAAGCTCAAGAAATAGCCCACCCCCATGTCTCGTACTCCTCATACGCGAGCAATTTTTTTTTCAATTGGGTTTGTATCGGTTCTAAAAAGAGCCCGCCTATATCAAGAGTAAACAAACATCAATAGAACAATAATAAGAGAGTCGGAAGAGAGAGCAGTTTCTTGGAGATAGTCCGTTGTGAAGGTATTAGGTCTGCGCAGCTTGGGAAGTCTTCGCTCCGCAGAAATCGAGCCTGCTGAATCCATCCGCTTGAGTTCAGGTACGCAGAGCTTGGAGAACAGCTACAGGAGTGCACCTTGCCACGTGAGTTCAGACGAAGTATGGAGAGTTGCTGTAAACAGCTACTAGACAACAAGAAGCTAAACTAAAACACCACAACTTCGCAAAGTATACTTCTGCTACTTCTGCACGATTGTTTCTGCTCGCGTATTATCGAATGGTGGGATATTGGCGGGGAATAAATTAATGTCCGGATCTACAGGCAGTGCGCGTTGCTATGTGCGACCACCCTTAAAAATGTAAAATTGGGGATTTATAGGGTCACCAAAATAAAGTATGGGAACTAGTAGGATTGCAGTGGCTCTAAAAAGTAGGAAACAAGAACAGTCTTACCCCAAGTGATGTCTCCAAATCATGCTTTATTAAATAAAGAAAAAAAACCCTGACATTTTAAGGTATCCACACTTTTTTAACAACTGCGACTGTGCAAAAAACCCATACTTTTGACAACACTAAATTCCTATGTTTTACCTTTTTTATTTTCTTTATGGTTTCCATTCTTTTATTATTTTTTTTTTTTGTAATTTTAAACTCACCAGAACCAAAGCACAGGAATTATCATATAGAAAATGATTATGTATAGCCATTGCCAACAAATATACTTTGGTATAGTTTTACCTGGAGTGATTTAACAACTTCTAGTAAACCCCAATAGTATAATACTTTCTTCGAAGAAGTTCTATTTATTACACAACACAACTGAATCTTTTTTGACAGGTAATGGTTATTTTGATCTAAAACATGGCAGCAATGGAAACATTAGAGGGATGTCTTTGGCTAGACGGTTTGTTAGTGTGTAATTGCAGGAAAGGAAAAACATGAAGGGTTGTGGACTTAATATGGATAAATGGTGACAAGATTATCATATTTTTAGCTCAGTACATATAAGTATTACCAATTTTACTCTGCCTGGCTCAAGGAGAACATGAAGATGAGGAACATTAACAAAGTAGATAATGCAACTTTTTGAAAAAGCGATCTTTTTTTATTTTTTTTATTTTTGTTACATGTAACTTACTTTCCCCCCCGCCTCCCCCCCCCCCCCCCCCCCCCCCCCAAAAAAAAAATTCTGGCTTAGGAATTAAATATGAAGCTTCTTTGGGTTCTCAAGTACAAAACTAGAATTTTTTGAAGATAGCTGTTCTCTGAAAGCTGAAATCTTTAGGGTTTTTTTTTTTTTACTGAATGCTTACCAGATGCACAAATGGTGGGGGGTCAACTCTCAATACTGAGTGCTACTGCACTCTGTGATATTTTCAAGGATAAAACTTTCTTTTATCTACATATCTGTTCATTAGTAGCTGACGGTAATTCATTTCTACTCAATTTATTTTTTAATCTATATTGGATATATTATTTCTCTGTCATCAAGCAGTACCTAATTTCAGAAATTTGGATGTCACTTGGGATCAAGGATCACCAGATTAACAGCAAGCACTCCTAACTATAGAGCTAGGACAACCAGGGCAACCTGAGTCCTACAATTTCAGGTGGCCCTCACACATTACTAAGAAGCTAGGAAGGTCACAACGTTATCTATTTTGTAATTTGTTGACTTGTCGCACAGACATTGCTGACCAATAAATTTTACGTGATGTTTATACAAGAGTAGCTGAAGCAACTTCCAGTAAACACCTACAGTATAAACTTGTTGAGACTTTACTTTAAGATTTCAAGAAGTTCGATTTATTGCACAAAACAACAGATACATAAATCCTAGAATTTTTTGGACGGGTAAGTGTTAATTCACTACAATTATTTTAATTTTCTGAACTATCTGAGCTATTCTTCTACCCACCCCTCTTAACTTCAGTTCTTTTTCTTGAGTCATGGAGCCCCCTTTTACTTTGTCTATCTCTCCTGCTTCTGAATTTCTAACTTTTGTCTTCTATTTTGTACTTTAGCCTTTCTTTTGAAAACTAACCCCCACCTTTACTCGCCGATTCCATCCGCTTTTCAGTTACGATTAATCGCCTTTAACCTTCTCTTCCGTACTTTCTCCTTCCTTTTTGAAACCTATGCCACCTTCCCTCGTCAATTGCACCTGCTCTTTAGAAGTAACCAGCACACACTGTAAACAAAAAGGTGTGTAGTTCACACCAAATTAAGCGTGAATCACTTGTAACAATAGTCACACCAAAATATGGTGTGATGCGCACACCTCATCGTTTGGGTGTGAAGTACACACCAAATTTAGTGTGAATTCTCACCACAATCACTATGAACTCAAGCTTACATTAATGCTGAATTATTTTAAGTTACATTGATTCTAGTAATACATATCAACTTTTTTTTCCAAAAAGAGATTGGTGTGATCCCAGATCTCATTGATCAGACGACTAAAAACTTAATCAACTCTCTTATCAAACACACAAGTGTACAAAACATTTATAAGGTAGATTACAATGATAATAGCATTGGTTTTTACCTGGACATGAATATAATTAATGTTTGGTAAAGGGTTCATGATATTCCATTGAGTGTGAATTTCACACTAAGTGTGCAATCACACTAGGAAGAAAGTGTGAAGGACACACTATGCATAGGTGGTGGGCATTCACACCACCAGTTTGGTGTGATTTTGGTGGGTTTTCACGCTATAATGTTTACAGTGCATTCTACTGATTGTGGCGATACTTTATCTACCATAAATGAACAATGCTTTACTGAACCATACAAAGCTCATGAATTATTCATGAATACACACACCATCGTCATTACTGACACACAAGCGTATTATTATATAGATTGGTGCGAAAAAACATAAAACATGCTGGCGATGAATATTAGAGGGAACAGTTTGGTTTGACAGTTTGTTAGTGTTCCAGTGCAGTAAAGGAAAATTTGAATGACTGATTACAGATAACGTGTGGCAGATGTTTAGCCCAATAAGTAGTACTATCAATTTCACTCTAGACCTGTCTCATGGAGAATATGAAGAAGATGAAAATTATAAAATCTAAAATGAGGCTTTTTGAAAATCTTTTTTTTTTTTTATTGAAGTATTTGTTACTTCTGTTTTTTTTTGTTTTTTTTTTTTAAGTTCTACCTTAGGAATTTGATATGAAGCTTTGTTGGGGTCACAAAATAGAACCAAGTATTTTGTAATATAGCTGTTCTCTGCAAGCTGAAATTTAATAACACAACACAGTGAAACAGAAGATAGTTTTTCAACCAGAAGTGAATTACAAACGGGTGTGATTTGATTGTCTTTTATGAGTGATATATGCTCAAAAATATAATAAAATCGTGTGCCCACTTCAATCATACAGCGATGTTTTAACAACAATGTAAAGTTGATTGTCCTACAGTATGGCTCCAGAACTTTCCTCTTCAATATCAGGCTGATTAATTATAAATAGCATTAATAGTACAATCCTGCACCCATTATTGTTATTTTAACTCAATAATTTGACTTGTTCCTCTTAACATTTTAACTTTGAATGTCTCATTACTAGCTGGTTTCAGAGTTTCACAATCTAATAGTACAATAAAAAACAAAACACAAGCAAGTGCATGTAACTCAAGTAAGATGCATGTTTGAATGACTCTAATTATCGTTTCCTCTCCACCACAAAAACATGAAAAACAAAAAATTCATATATACAGTACTGATATCATACTATCAAAACCAGTGCCATATAATGTGTAATAATGTTATATTATTCTGACTGTCCAATGGTTGTCACACAAAAAAAAACATACATTCTCTAGGACACAATCATATAGGCAGCAAAGTGTTAAAAATGTAGTATGAATATACATTTTAGGTATGATAATCATTCTTTTCAATATCACACCATAGGTATGATGATTGTAAAGTGTGACTTATATACTCTTGGAGTGTGTTTAGTATACTTTTGTGAAGTATGAATTTCCAAAGTACATGTACATTATATTCATAGTTTTTAATGGATTATTATACATGTAGTTACAGCAGTTGGTACGATACTGTACTGCCCTTTGCTATTGCGGTGGATTATGTTAGGTTTTTGTTATTCTACATGTATATTGTTAAGTATAAACTCTGCTCCCCACTTTGTTTATTATAACCACCAGGATAATTCTGATAATTGAGGTGCTACTATAATAATAATGGATTGTAGCCATTTATAAATTGGCTGTCATCTTGGTTGCAAGTGAAGTGTGAAATGGCCATATAGCCAAAAGCAACCTTAGAGCTACTCAGTGTATAATAGCACAGTTTTCTCTAAATATTGCACTGCTGAGTTAATGCACGCTAGTGGCACTTATCAAAATAGTTTGAAAATTAACTATTTTCACCTAAAATCACTAAGTATTTCTATAGTATTTAAGTTAATTGGAGTATGCAGATTTGGAATCTCCTTAATATAGTTTTTGTTTACAACATTGCCTAGTCACTTCTACAACTATTTGAATAAGCTATACCAAATTATTTAATTAAAATGTAAACAACATTATTACTGTATTATTAAAATACTAGTTTTTCAATTTATATTATATTTTACAGTTCCAAGCAGTTTATCCACTGCTAATATTGTTCTACTCATACTGGATGTAATCGTCATGGTTTTTGATTGTGTATTGTTGATCAGCGGAATTGTACTGCTTATAAACCTAAACAATCCAAGTACTCATGCACGTATGGCTATATTACTAACGTGTTGTGTTACTGCAATAATCTTTTGGATTCTTGCAATTATTATGATTATAGCATTTGGTATCATTGTGGGCATGCAGTCAAGTAAGTGGACATTAGCTTATATTACCCAAGTATTACTTTTAAACATGAAGGATGATAGATAACCTGACCAAATGTTTAAATTAGGGGAGAGTGTGTGGAAAAGAATATCTCCCTAGGCATTATTATAAGTAATTTTAAAAAAAATCTAGTTTCTTGTTTAAACTTTCCACATAATTAGTTTACTCTAGTACAGGAACTAACATTGGTGATTCAACAATATTTTAAAGATATGCTTGTACAGTAGGAGACAAAAATAAAGTTCCATATTCCGTCAGGTTGTATGGCTGTAAAACGGTACTTTATTTTACCAGTTTTTACCGTTGCGTTCTGCACCATTTTGACTAAATGGCTGACACTGTTACTAAAACGGTAAAAGAAAGAAAAAAAAACGGTTAAGCTTTTTCCGTCAATTTACTGATATTTTCTAGCTAGGAATGCTTCCATAGCTATATCAGCAAGCTAAGGCCTTGCATCACCTGTTAAACGCTACGGGGATAGTGCAAAGTAAGCTCTTACAAAATTTTAACTTGCTTTAATAAAACTTCAGACCGAAATTATGACGGGCACACAGCTATTACCAGGTCCGTATTTCATAGGTCTTCTGTTAGCTACTGATGGACTTCCAGTAGTAAAAAATCTAAGCCCGAGAAGGCCCAAACATTGAGAAAACATCGATACTGTGTGATAGTTGAGCCAACAATTCTCCACGAGACAACTTCGAACTGGACAGCTTCAATTTTTTTTACCAAAAACTCCACCTGGAAGCCTGCAGAGCAAAGATCTGAACGTTATATTAAATAAACGATTTTTTATATTTCTTAGAATGAGGCATATAGTGAACAAGAAAGATTAAACGGTAACACGGTCGAATGCAATGGCTATTTTTTTTTACCAAACGGTATACTGATTTTTCTCCTGTTTTTTAATCGTGTGACAACCGTTCTATGGAACAGAATTCGGAATTTTATTTTGTCTCCTACTGTGAATATCAAGGCTCACAAACACATTCTGTTATGAAATGTGATTGATAGCTAACATCAACGTCAGAGAAGTAGTTTGCTAGAAGTATTGGTGAATCTGCTGAATGTTTCCAGTCTGATTGAATAATCTCAAACTGTAATAATAGAATTAAAGCTTAACCTGACATTTTGATATAAATAATTTTTACTACTTGATTATATACTTGATAGTAGACGCTTTATCATGCAATTTATTTGTTTATAAATATTATTTTTACATTATTGAGTAATTTGTTATTGTAGATACTTGTGAAAAGACTTGGCAGAGAAACAGAGATGCTCTAATCATTTTGTCATTTATATTTGCTGCAGTCTCCTCTTTTTTGTTTATTATTTTTATAATGAGGAAACTACTTTCAAAAGGTAATTTATTTCTTTTAGAATGGATATAAATGCATTTTTGATTTTCTGAATTGTGTACACATACTATTTTATTGTTGGTGAGTGAGAGCAAAGGGAGTGAGACACCATCAGTGTAGCACAATTGAAAATCAGGCTGGACATTTGTGTATAATGGAAAATTGGGTGTATATATATATTCCATGTTAGATATCTTCACAATATTATTATTAGGTACATGACTGCAAGCTCATTACCCTCTGATAGCTGCCAGTGGTTATAGCAACTGGCTTATCCTACCAGTTTTTTTTATTTTACAGCTATCTTCCTCTAGTGAAGCCTACTCAACCAGGAGAACAGCTACTAAAATATCAGCTGAGAGTGTGGGGAGTACCTAGTGGGTTTTACAGCAAACTTTATACCAGGAGTTATCAACCCTAGTACAACTACTGCAGTGAAGATAATTAGCAATGAATTAGTACTTATTACACATCAGAGTGATATGACAAGATATTTCACTCTCAGGCTTTATTTTCACTCCCTCTGGCTCTGAAAGTAAATTAACCTGCTCGTGAAATATTTTGCCATATTATTATACTGTGACTTATGTAATAAGTCTAATTTTTGGTTTATGCTCACAACTTTGCAAGGATTTTTGTTGCTATGTTATTTAAACCTTTACCAAATGTAACTAAAAATATCTGCTGTTTCTTATTAGCGAAGTGCTTTTAGTCGGGAAATCAACTTGTAATTTGGACAGACAGAATGGCTTAAATCTTACAAAAGCTGCAGTTTATTGAGGCAGTACTTATTAGCTAAAATTAATAGTCAATGGCTGTATATTGGGCTATTGAACGTAGTAGCTAGTGCAGCTGGAGCTGTAAGTAGCCTTTTTGTTATAGTAGCTAGTGCTTTAGTCTCATGAAATAGTAATCTTGATCAGATTTAAGTTAAAATGTTATTGTTTTAAATTAGAACTACTGGCTTGCTCGCAATTTGTGCATAGGTATAGTACTAGTTGGCAAGCTAGCTAAGCGAGACTCTTTCAGGGGTAACATAATTGAGAATCAAGGATAATTTTTTTGTTAAACGTGTGGATGCATGTATGTCATTTTATACTTTGATCCTCACATTTTGTGTTCGCTTGGAGGACGACCCTGTCCCCACTCTACTAAACAGGATCCTTTTGTTTTGTCTATCGATCTTTACCTGTATTATCCAAGTAAACTCTATATGGACCATTGAAATTTAGTTGTCTCTGATGTATCTGATTTTTGTAGATACAGTTTAGTCTTACAAACGTATAGAGTTCATTTTCTATTTAAATTAGTGGCAATGGGATGCTATCCTGATTAATGCACTGTTTTTCATGGCTATGTTTGAAAATTATTTGTCCGTTAGTAGCTATAACCAAACTTAATTCTTGTGTTGGTATATCCAATGAACAAGTGTATTTGAAGTGTTGTGCGTGAGGACAGTGACTGCTTAGCTAAAATATATATTAGCTACCTTTACACAACTTTTTCTACAGCAGTAGGCAAGTCTTAATTTAGGGTTAGGATCAAATGTATTTTTTCAATTCCAACAGTTAGTTGCGGTGAGTGGTTACTATGGCAGTCATTTTCTATCAGAACTAATAGCAGTGGTACAGTAGGAGACAAAATATAGTTCCGGATTCTGTTCCATAGTACGGCCGTAAAACAGTAGTCTTTTTACCGTAGTTTTTACCGCTGTGTTCTGTACAGTTTGGACTAAACTGCCGACAACGTATACTAAAGCGGTAAAAAAAATGATGAGCTTTTTCGCAGATTCACTAATATTTTCTAGCTAGAAACACTTCCATAGCTATACCAGCAAGCTAAGGCCTTCTATCGCCTGTTAAACGCTACAGGGATAGTGCAAAAAAGCTCGTACAAAAATTTAACTTGCTTTAATAAAGCTACAGACCAAAATTTCGATAGGCACACAGTTATAACGAGATCCGCAATTCGTAAGTCTTCCGTTACCTATTGATGGACTTTCAGTAGTAAAAAATCTAAGCCTGAGAAGGCCCTAACATTGAGAAAACATCGATACTGTGTGGTAGTTGAATGAACAATTCTCCACGAGACTACTTCGAATAGGACGGCTTCAATTTCATTTGCCAGAGAAGTTCCGCCTCAGGAGCCTGTAAACACAAAATGGAACGTTTTATTGGATAAACAATTTTTTAGTATGTCTTTGAGCAAGGCGTGCGGTGAGTGAGAAAGATTTAAACAATAATGCAGGTTGAACGGAACAGCTGTTGTTTTTTTTGAATCGCGTTATGGAACGAGAAGCCCCATGACCTTTGACCTCCAAGCTTGCGGGCGAACTTTCCACTACTAGTGAACACACATTGCTATTTCATTAGAAATCAGTCAACACCAAGAATTACCATAATCTGAGTTGCACCAAAGTTAAAAAAAAAAAAAAAAAAAAAAAAAAAAAGAGGGTCTTTAGCACCCATGAAGGGATGCATAGCCATGTAATAGTATTTGTTTTCTTGTTTGGTTAAATATAGCCATTCAACTTGCTAATTTCTTTTTTTTTGTTAGTTTGAACTGTATAATTACCCAGTAAATTAAAGTTTGATTAAAAATACTGACAATTTCGAGTGTCTTGACAGCTCAAGAAAAAAAGATGATTTCTAGAGAAGAGATAGATCCCTGTGATATTTTAACCCACTATATAATTCAAGCGCAACTAAAGGTGAAGTACGAAGAAAAGCATTAAGTTATTTTAGACAAAAAGATGACATAATTAAACAAATGTTTACTATTCAATATTAATTTGTTCAGTCATAGAGGCTTCTATAATAGGTGGAGATGACAGTTTAGTGGTCACTGTTACTGGCTCAATAGCATCAAAATGAGTTTGTGACACATGAATAATTTCGATCCACTCATTCTTCATCTTTAGGTGGGAAATGAAAGTAGACCTGCTAAGATCACTTGATGGTGCTGTTCGAGGTGAATATTTTATCCATGTTGCTTGGCCTAGACAGTAACTGTCTGTAGCCAAGAATACATCAGCCTGAAACAAGGATGAACAGGCCAATATTTCAACTGTTGTACCCCATGTGCAGGTTTTCTTCATATTTTTAATGTGTTCAGAGAAACTGGTATTACAATTGATAGCATTGTGCAAACCACTAAACACTTCCTCATTGTTTTTTTCAAAATTGGTAATCAACTTTCTAAGTTCCAGGTGATGATCTTGAGTGCCTGTTAGCTGAAAAGATAGTGCCCTAAATAAACAGTTTCCATCTCCTAAAACTCTGTAAATACGTCGGTTTTGTTGCTGAAGAAATGGGATTAATAAGTTGTATCCACTTTGTGGTCCTGCACATGGTTTTGAACAAAAACCTTCAGGTATTGGAATATCGTCCAGATTGCTACCAGGTAATGCAACAAATGTTGTACCCATACCCTGTATTATAGCAATAATATATATAATACATAAGTACAATGCATATATATTATGTGTTGTAATATATATGTATATTATTCTTATATGTATATTATCTATTGCATGTCCATGGAGAGAGGTTTATTATACATAAGTACAATATACATATACGACCACAAAGAGAAGTTAGATGGCTATTTGAGCAAGCAGCAGAATTTCACTCCTAATTATTTTGTGGATTGTTATAAGTATGACAATCATTTATAATATCCTGAGCTAAACTATCACACTATTGTTATTTGGCTTAATTATTACATGATCACAGTCATACAGGTTCTCATGATATTTTTAACTACCTTGTAGATAAAAGTTACAATCTTTTTTAACTGTGATTAATAAGTAAATAACACTTTCCTTGATAACAGCTTCATTGGAGTAACGTTGCAGTGTATTCATCTTCACACTCTCCCGCTGACTAACAGTGTCTTTTGGTATATTTTGACCTGTGCTTCTGGTGTCAGAAATCTCTGAAGTAAAATGTAAAACACATACCCTCTGAATACACCGTTTCTTTTTTCTTCCTGGACCACCAAATTTAGGCATGTCCAGGCAGAACTTGCAGCACCCACAGTCTGCTGTAAGACACCCTGAACAGCTGCATGCTTTCTTCCGTTTGCAACCTATTGTATTATTCAACAATACTTCACTTGCAGTTTATTATATATGTTTACATACCAGCTTTAGAAGGCACTGTCACTTTACTTTCTGACATAACTTGACCCTCAGAATAAGATGTAGTCACCTTACTTTCAGAATTTACTTGACTATCACGGCACTCTGCAAATAGCAGTAAGAATAAAATAGTGTACAAATATTTGTGTATCTTACCAGTAGCAGTAGCAGTAGCAGTGCTTGTGTCAATTGTACCATCTTCAAGCTTCTTGAAAATCTTTCTTTTTTCTTCCAAATTTGCATGTCTAAACAGTATACACAATGTTGTTAATTACAGAGCAATTACTAATAGTATTACAATACTTTAGTACTAGTCCACTTTTCTTTCTTCCAGGAACTTTAGAAGTTCTTTGAAATCGCCACTGAAGTTCCTTGGTTTCTCCTGGGGCAATATTTTCTTTCTTTTCCAAAGGTAATACTGAAGTACTGTTGACATTCATTGCTCCTCTGCATACAGCCACAGCACGCTCTAATAAAGCATTTATATGTGGAAGGTACTGTAACAGTGGGGTATTATCATGTGTAACAGAAGTCTGCAGTTCCCTCATCAGATTCTCAAAACTCTTCAGTTGTAGTGAGTTGTCTACAATCAAAAATTTTTAACACATTTTAAACATCTAAAATGCCAATAAAACACTAACCTAGTTTTGGATGAAATACTGACTCTGCACAAGATAGTTCAATTTCCAAATTCTCAAAAGACTGATTGCCTGAAGACAAGTCAACATCTGTACTGTTTTCTAGAGAATGGACTCTATGAATGTGTTTGCATATGTGCCCATTGTTATATTCATAACATGAAGAGTCACACTTATACATATGTGGACAAAGATATTGACACTCTGCAGCCAAGCAGACATTCCTTTCTTGTAGATGTGATGATGCGGAACATTTTGAACAAGTGGAACTGATTACTTCAACACGATACCCATTGAGATTGCAACCTGATTGGCTGTTTATGATCCATGATCCATCTTCCATTTTCTAAGCAAATATCCTTATGACATTGCAGACATGATGCAAAAATAAACTATATACCTTAACATCTTGGATTGGGATTAAAAGTCCACGCTCATGTCTGCTTAAGCTTTCTTTGAACTTGCGATCAGCTGCTGGTGGAAGCTGGTGATTTCGCTTGTAATTAAAAAAAGCATCTTTTTCATACTGCAGTAACTGAAAAATAAGGAAGTCTACCCTACGATTGACCTTTCCATTCAATTGAACAGTTTTCAGCTGGTTGTGAAAGCTGAAGTGCATGCATAAATAATGGTAAAATAATGGTAAAACAAACAAACACACACAAATAAATAAATGAATAAAAGAAATGTGATTACCTTTCCAGATACATATTTGTATCTGTATCGCCATGCTGAAAATGTCTATGACATTTTGCCCATTTTTCTACATGTAGATATAAATTAATAAAGAGTCAATATAAAATTTAGATACTTACCTACTCTGTTTGCATAGTTATTGGTAAAGTATTGTATGAAATCCGGTTCTTCAGGCAACCATAGCTGAATAAATTTGTCCATCTTATCTTGAAAAGTGTCGCAATCATGTTCTAATCTCAAAATGGACAAAGTTTGATAGATTTCTAACTGGTGTTTGCAGTCAACAGATCTTAGTTTGTTCTTCCATGATCTGCTTACACATAGCCAGAAATTTAATTTAAGCTAGCACTATTAACTTTCAGCAAACCTGTCAACATGCCAATGACATAGAAGATGTCTAAGCTGACCAAATACATCTCTTGCTGCTGACCAACCTGTATTGTCTGTGATGATACCATAACATAAACTATGCACACACTACCAAAATAATAAAATTACCATCATCTGTCATCAAAGTCCTGATAATAGTGTTAGGTGATCGAGCCTTCATACGTTCCAAAAATATTCTGATAATGACACTGGTTTCTGAATCAGAAATGCACCACCCCACAGGTTGCCCTGTAAATAAAGCAATAACGTTTAATATAATTAATACTTATACAAATAAACTTTTTGTACCTTTTCCTTGGTCATCTGGAACAACTGCACTGATAAGTTTAAATCGATACTGATTCGTGCCATGAGTTGAATCAATACACATGATTGTGACAGCAAACTTTTGATATAATTCTCTTTGGAACTGCGTCTGAATTGCCAAAACAAAAGCTTCTTCTGGTAAACCATGCTCATCATCTCTTTTCCCCTGAGGTTTGAAAATCAATATTGGATCATATGCCTCTTGCTGTAATTCTGCCACCATCATAGAAACTGAGGAAGCGTCATCTTCATGACGCTTAACAATTCTGTCATCAACTTTTGCTTTGATGTTCCTTATGTCCTGCTTAGTGAGAAAGTGCTTTCTGCTTACACTCTGGTCAAAATCTTCCCTCTTATTACGATCACCAACAGTTTCTCTTATATCTGCATAAAAGTGACAATAACCATATAGATTATTTATATTGTCAAAATAATCTTTAAAGTTCAAAATGCATTTTCTTAATGAAGGCATTATGATAAACTATTAATTTACAGCACATGTCAAGTTAACATCAAATTTAATTAAGTATTTTAGACTAACTTTTTATATTCCATTAACATCAACATGAACTATTGTCACAGACAAAATTCACATACTTACACGTGAACAAATTGAAAACATTCACTATGTGATATAAGCGGACTAGTGTGTCATGGTATTCTTCTAAAGGCACACTGTGGTAATTATATATAATAAGATACTTAGATGTAAATCAATTTAAACTTTAGGATTGCACAATTTGAAACAGGTTTTGAAAATAATAATAGTAAGATTAGTGATTGTGTCTAAAACTAAGTTAAGCATATATTACATATTTATTTTTAAAATGCCGAAACACACTACATTCACCATAATAATGTTAAAGAATTTCATTTCAACATATAGATCTACTGCCAATATTATGTTAATATTTGAATATTTTCAGAAGTTACAATTGACTAGGTTTAACTGAACAGCATCCGCCACTGCTTAATTAGGGTATGCTCACTTTATGATATAAATAGAGCACTTAAATGCAAACCCTCAGCACTAGTTAGGCACACTTAAACGCAACAATAACTTTCCCAGCTATAGTGAAAATAGCTATTTTCACTGGGGCTGGTTTCACTCAGGTAAATGCTAGCATTCATTCACATGATCAGAACCACTAAAGAGAGGTAACCTATACTAAACTGGTAATGAGTCTAGAATTCTACCTGCTGTTTTTGTGGTCCATTGAAGGCACTTACTCGTCTATAGTTCTCTACCTGTGTCATTTGAGAGCCTGGTAAGCAGCCGTTTTTGAGATTTAGTGTTGACAGAGGCAATGAATGAATGAATGAATGAATGAATGAATGAATGAATGAATGAATGAATGAATGAATGAATGAATGAATGAATAAATGAATGAATGAATAAATAAATGATGAACGAAGTCTTTATTTTAACAAGTTACAGTTTTAAAATTAAAGTGACTGAATATGTTCTTATAGTACAAGGTTATATATGTAAAAATGGTATTAATTTATGCATGTAGTGTGTGTTGGAGTAACACTTTTTAATAACTAATTATCATTGTATTATTAGAAAATACACTAGCCGTGATATCTGTAGAAATAGGCGTTTCGATTACTATTCAGTGATCTTCCTCAGAATATGTATGAAACACATTTGATGACTTACGAGTGAAAAAGTAAACAAACGTGCGTATGTTAATTAATTTCTGGGTGTGTCCTATTACAGGGAACCATACATATTTCCTTGCCAGATCGACTTAAAATAGCTTTCATGGCTGTGATAGGGTAATTTGTTTTTTGTATTCACGTTTACCTTGTAATATCCTGGCAGATGGAATACCTATGCTGACTTTCAGAGCCACTTGTTCCTTAGTACTTGCTGGAAGTGGTAAGCACTTTAATTCCTGGGACCCCAACTCGTGACCTGTATGAGCTGAAATATATCGAACAACAATGCTACCATCTTCATATTCATCAGTAAACATTCTGGAAATGCAGGTCGAGTCTAACTTCCTGGATTCTTTCTGGTGATGACGCAATTTACTTGTTTTTCTTTGGTCTGTATTTACATGATGTGTCCCATTTCGGCAGCAAATGAAGTAGTAACGAGCTACAATATCTATGTATGATGTGTTATGTCAGTCAGGGATAATATAACAACATGCACAGTAAATTACCTGATGCTGAAGGCTTGTATGTTTGTTGAGTTTTTACATAAGCAGTATAAGTTGCCTCCTCTTCCATCTCTTTCCAGCTGTTAAATTCAGTCATAGATTTAAAATGCAATGTTTTACTTCCTAGAAAAAAAAAAGAAACCATATATTTAAGTAGTTAGCTAAGCATGTAAGTGTCATGCTTGCCTAATTTATCATCATGATACTCCTCACAATGATGAAGAAGCTCAGTACTGGTTCGAAACAACTTAACATCTCCACAGCTGAATGGGCACTGAAAGTTTCGGGTACATTGTAGATCGCTTTCAATACCATGAATATTTTTTTGATGAGTTTTTAGTCGATAATGTCTGGAATATTTTTTGTTGCAGCCAGGAAAGGTACACAAGTGGCCCTACAGACAGATATGTAACAACAAAGACTACAGCTAATAAATTATTGTAGCTAAATAAAATCTTATAATGGTACTGATATCACTGATACACAAGATGAATAGTATGTAAAGCATGTTAGTAGAATAACACAACCTCAGTATCAGAAGAAATTGAAGGCCCCACTGACTCCATTATGGTGCGGTCAGAACTAGGGTTGAAGTTCAGTGGCTGCGGCTGCTGGCCACCGAGGTCGAAGGTCACGGAGCTTCTCGTTCCATAGTGCCATTCGTTTTGAATACGTGGTCGTTTAAACGCGCGCGCGCATTCCAGAACTTCGCTGGCTCGCCCAACCAATGCTACATGAGCATTTTCTAGTACTACATGTGAAATAAGGTAACTTATATCTGGAAAAAGGACGGTAGCAGTTAGTAAATTTCATAATAAAGCTATTCATGTAATTTGGAAGCTCTGTGCAGCCTGGCGCTGGTGCTACAGCAAAAAATAGACTAAGCGGTCAGCAAAACTAATACATTTTGAATGGGACACGGTGTGCAGTGATACCATCGGTGGGTGTGGTAGGATGTTACGTGATGTCATCATGCAAATCCCCTATTATCGACCACATTTCAACTTACCATTATTTGTCCTACCCGAACCTAGTCAAGAACATCGTAATGCAACTGGACGATAATACAACTCTTCAGGACGATGTATGGCAAATTTCGGGTCACTGGCCTCCTCCGTGACTGGGTTATATAACGGCAACCGTAGCTGGTTGAGAACCGGATACCGACTACCGGTACTTAATACCGTTCACCCAATTAGTCCACATTGACTTATTATCGACCAAGTGTCAAACTTTGTGCTGTATCATAAGCCCTATGTTTTATAGAAAAATTATACTTGGTACTCATTTTAGTAAATGTCATGACAAATTGAAAAATCATTACTGGGAACAACTGAAAAAAAAAAAAGATACAAAAAACATGATTGAAGTACTGATTGAATTGATGAATTTTTTTTTTTTTTTGTAGCTATATATTTTTTTCATACATACTGAAGACACACCAATTGTTTTGAAGAGTGACATAGCTACTTGATTGAAATTATTGATTTATTTTTTTATTTATTTTTGATTTTTAAACACAGTGATGACATAGCAATTCTTTTCCGAAAGTATCGACACGAGTCTCAATGATGCATTCTTCATGTAGCCAGCGGGAACATGGACACTGCACCCACTCCATTTCTTCTTCTTCTTCATACTCTTCATAGCATACACAGCACTTGTTAGATTCAATCACATCATCCAGCCTAGTTGAATGATCTTCTTGAACACACCTTGAGCGGAGGGTTCGTTTGTGATTGCCACTCTCTGCATTCTTGGGTTTCCCCCTCTGTTCTGCCTTCTCCTTCTGTTTCTGTTCTTTCTCAACTCTTTTCCTTTCCTTTTCTCTTAGCTTTTCTTCTGCCTTACGCGCCATTTCTTTCACTCTCTTAGCCTTCTGTTCAGTCTTTTTTTGTTGCTCTTCTAGTCTCTGCTGTTTTTTCTCTTCTCGTTCTTTTTTTCTCCTAATCTTTTCTTCCTCTTTCTGCTTCTTTTTCTGTTCCTGCTCTTTGATAATGGCAAAACATTCAGTACTGGTTAATACACGAGCTCCAGTCATAGCTCTCATCTTGGTTGTCTCTGGTCCTCGAGATTTTGGTGTGGCATCTGGCAGTGTTAGATATTTCGCGAGTGGACTGACTTTGGTTGTTGTAAAGGAGTTACCCTGAGAAGGTGTGGCACTACCAGAAGAAGATGCATGAGAGGCAGACGCTTCTGAGGCAGATGCATCTGAGGCGACTTCTGTGACGATATTATCTGGAGCTGGAGTTTGATGTGAAAGTGGCACTTCCAATGTTTGTGACTGTGCATCATTGTCGTCGGCACTTAATGGTACATGTGAAGGTGAAACAGGAGTCGAAAACATCTCAGGAGAACTCACAGGTGTCTCATATGCTAATATTTCATCATCACTTTCACTGACCGGGTTTAGAGTAGGCACATCTTGAAAAGTGTCAGCAATGCTAGTCATTCCAGCCTGTGGATGGGCCATTGTCAACCAAGCCTCATATTCAGCGTCTGGAATATCGTACCCTTCTTTGTAACGTCTCTCAAAAAGCTCAAGTTTCTCTGGAGGGAATACAATATCTGAATCAGTGTTAGTGGTCACAGGAAATTTTGCGACAACAGCAGGTGATGTTGATCTGGAGACTATAGCATTGACAGGAGGGGATTTGGCAACAGTGGCCCCAATGCCATCAGCAGAGTTGGTGGTGGAATTGTTACTGGTCGGTGAAGTGCCATCAGATGAATCGGTGTCAACAGGGTCAAGATTCATAATTGCATTACGATTGAAGGGGTGCACACCACACTTTCTAAATCCAGCCACAATATTGGACGGCGTTAGTGCTCGCATCCATGCAACAGAGAACACCTACAATAATGACAAAGTTATATTGTTACAGTAATATATTGGGGTCAGCTACAAAGATAAAATGTCAGAATTAGCTACATCTGCAATTTATTATTTTTTAGGCCATTTCATCACATTGGTTTATTGAAATTAATTTAAAATGTTTAGATACCTTGTTAAAGTTGTATTTATTAATAACAACACCGGGATTTGTCTGTTGATGGTAATGACAAGAATCTGACCAGTGACGCTTCAAAGATCCAAAAACTGAGCAGTCAAGGGGCTGTGATTCATGGGAAGTATGTGGTGGGAGACAAAATAGAATAATGTTCTCTTTCTGTGCAATCTCAATGCTTACAGGCTCATAGTGAGAGCTGTGACCGTCCAGAAGTAAAATTATTGGCCGTCCTGGAACTACATACCGTAGGAAATGATTTTTTAGCCAGCTGCGAAAAAGTTCTTGATCTGTCCACCCTTTGCCAGACATTCCGTAATAAGTTCCTGGCACTTCATTCTGAGTCCAAAGATGATTTAAATACTTCCCTTCAAAAATAACCATAGGTGGAATGGAATTCCCTATGGCATTAACGCAACCAATAACAGTTATTTGCTCTTTTTTGCCTGATACCCTGTATCGAACCTTTTTCTGCCCAGATTTTGTAATTATATTAGGGGGACGAGGGTCAAGGGAAATCCCACTTTCGTCCATGTTGTATATTAGCGCTGGGCTTCCTACTTTTGCAACACACTTCTCGAGGAGGTCGAAATATTTTTTCAGTGCAGCAGAGTTAGTACAATTCATTCGAACATGAGCCGTTGCGTCTCCACGCCGAAGTGACAGTGTTGGATTACACTCCATGAACCTTCTAAACCACACACTGGACAATCTCTTGTGGTCTTGCGGCATAATGCCTTTCTCTCTGGCTACAATTTCAACCATGTTAAGCACTTGCCTTCTGGTCTTGCCATATCCTAGCTGAGCTATATGAACCAAATGGTCAGTGAGACACTTCTCTTCTTCTTGTGTTAAAAATGGCCTTCGTCCAGGGTTTGTTCCATGTACCACCCTCCCTCCCAATCGATCCTTAAGGGTACTGCTAGGAAGGCCATACATCCGAGCAGCTTCATTAACACCAAATCTGCCTGCTTTGACCGCTTCCATGGCCAAGACCATGCTTTTGTTACTCCATTGTTTCCTCTTCTTGGGTAGAGGTGGCGATTCAGCAGCAGCTGTTTTCCTTCTTTTTCTTCCGCGCGGCATTCACTTCACTGAAAAAAAGGTCAAAGGATAACAATTAAGCATCGTGGCATTTTCCACAGCTTACCTGTGAAGTTAAAAACTCAAGCAAGCAACCGAGAAGCAACCGTAAATAAAACAAAAAGAAACTAAAGACACCAGCCTTTCACAATTTCCAAGTCTCCGTGAACTACTGCCTGTACTCCGCCTACTACGAGTAATTCCCGGATATTATAGTGACACGTCCGTAATCTAGGTAAGTCGATAATTAGGTCGATAATGGGTCGATAACAGGTACTGGTCGATATATGGCCACTTACGCTATAAGCATAAACTACTACTGTGTATAACGTAATAACATCCTTATAGCTGTGTTATAAAGTGTACTGTTATAAGGTACCTAATTATGATAAGATCAGTCATAATTAATTAATCCTAGTATTATTGATATAAAATTGTGTGTTGAGATGCCTTATAATACATAATAAAGATAGTACAAGTTATACATATTAACTACCTCTCCAAGAAGCGACTGACCTCTCTGGAGAGACCAAATCATGCGCCCCGATTGCAACTAGTCTGCGTGCAAAAAATAGTGCCAAAATAGGCTTTGGCGATCAGCACAATGGCTACTTCCTGCTTATGTAAGAGTGATGTATCCTCTACAGGGGCCAAGAAGCGTAGAAAGAAATTATATGGTTGAATAAGTGAGAGTGCTAGAAGTATCTTGATTGATGAAGTGAGGAAGAAGTTTGGTGTTGGGCTCGAGGAAATTGAGGAGACTTGTTCAAGTAAGTTATCTTTGCAGAAACTGTGATAGTAAGTCACTCAGGCTTTGAGCTGGAGCAGCAACTCAAGCAGTCCAGCGATCAGAATTGGAATTGTATATAAAATCATTTCACCAATAAAGCCCTCTGCCTTATCATGTAGAAGTGAGTTTTCAAGTGTATGGTCTAGTCTTAAGAGGTCAGGATCTGTTCTCTGTAATACTTTTACTAAGCGTCCTCATTTACAATCAGAAATACAGCAAGCACACGACCAGCCTACTGTGTCTGCTGCTGCACACCAATCACCTGGTGTCAATGTATGTAATAAAAAAAGTAAATTGCTTGATTATTGAAGGAATTTGTAACTACATTAAGAGTTGAGCCTCATTATAATAAGTAATAAGAATCCTAAACTCAAGAGCCTGATATGCACATAAATTTCAATCTAGAAGCTCTGCAATATTTAGTTATTGAACATTTCCCACGTTTGACCCCACATTTTTATTTTCAGTGTGTACAAGCTAGTATGATGTCAGCAGTATCAGTTCAATAGTCAGTATTTTGCATCTTCTCTCGTATTTTCAAAATAATATATGATTAGCTATTAATTCATTCTCTAGATAACAATTTACTACCCATCAGGCTCAAAGACATTTTCAGTCAAGACACCATCTCGTAAAGCTGGAGTGAAGCAGTATGCAAGATGTTGTTACCAGGCTGTGGCTGATACTGCTATGAAGTCTGAAGCTACTTCAGAGAAAGTTCTCAGAGAAGTTGGACTGATCATAAAGTAAGAAATAAAGGATCTTGCCTCAGTTTAAAGTGACTCAATTTTACAAGATACAGTAGAGCAGTAAAACATTTTAGCTGGGAAACTATTATTTCAGAGCTACAATCTAAAGTACCCACCCTAATAAAATTATTGCAATGCTTGGTGAAGAAACCAAACAACAATTCAAAACCGTTTGTCACCAGAGCAAGCCAACTGCTGAAAGATAATCATCCTCAATTGTGATTTTTGCAGCATACTCTGTCAGTACATTTGTATGCAAATGGCACTAGTAAGAATGTAAGTTTAGTTAAATGTAATTATTGTATAAATTATAACTAAGAATGATACACAGGTTTTTCGATGCTTGAATCGCTTAAACATTTCCATGTCATTTCAAGGCATGTTAAACACTTTAAATGGAGTATCGGAGTTTCATGACATCAAAGCCCAATATTGGAGTGAAACTGTACTAGAAGAGTATTTGAAGAAGCAACATATTAGTTCTCTATAATTAAGATGTTTGTATGCCTAATAAAACCTCTGATCCTACCAAATTGTTTTATGCCACAGATGTTTTACAAATAATTATTCATTTTTGCTTATTGTGTATATACTTTAGTTGCAGGTGATAATTATGCAACACAATTATATTATATCATCACTAAAAACATATTTTTAATAATATTTGCAATAACTTCGTTTGGTTACTTCATTTTAATTCTTTTGGCAAGAAGTAGAAGAGATAATGGTAAGCTATATTAATCAATCCCTTCATAACTTAAATACATTCTAGTCAAGGCATACATCTCATTTTACATATTTGCAGAGAGAGGATTGACTCATTCTTATTGTACATTATTTGAGAAAATCTTGATAATAGTGGAAATGATTTCTTTCTTAAGATCATTTACCTTGTGGCTAGTGACTGGTATAGTAACTGAACTAAGTTCAGGTAAGTAATCAACAAATGCATATTTTATCAGATTATAATTATTATCAGTAGCAAAAAAGAAAGGAAGGAATTGAAAATAGAAGTATGTACATGTTTTAATTAATATAGTTAAATAACTAAAAATTTAACCCAACTTCAATAACAGCATTCTGGTGGTATCAGAATAATGACAGTTCAAATGCATACAGACAATATAAACAAATGGTTAGTTAGCTTTGTTGTTTTTTTAATCATAAATCTGATATATTAATTTTGTTGATATAAAATTTGGTTGAATAAAATGCATTCAGTAAGAATAATTATTTGTCTGAAAGTATTATATACTAATTGTGCAATTTTGCAGATCACTGCAGTGAGTCTCTCATGGTAAATGCTGATGTCCTACTGAAGGCAGCATCAGTAGTGACAGATATTAATGTATTAGTTGTCATGGGAGGGGCCATTATTCTCCATTTTCTCACTAATAAAGGTAGGACTTGCTAAAATAATTTTTTTATGATGATTTACATTTTTTTTTTAAGCTCACGTACATTTTAAGAAGCCAACTATAATAAAGAGTGAAACAACAAAAATGAAGAAAAATGAAGCCTATGAGATTCATCACAAGAAGGAAAATTTACCATTTCAGACTGATAGCAGCACCAATTTCAAGGAGCCAACTATAAAGAGTGAAATGACGAAAATGAAGAAAAACGAAGCATATGAGATTCATCACAACAAGAAAGATGTACCACTTAATCAGACTGATGGCACTTATGATTACATGAACTAGTGAACTATTATCATTATCATAAACATAAGGATTGGTTGTGTTAGCCATTACTTAACTTATTCACAAGTAGAACTTACAATTATTATTAGTGAGAACGATTTTTTTGACACAGCCCGGGACCAATCTTAAATTTTATAAGACCTAGGATCTACTTTACATAAAACAATAGATAAAGTTGCAAGAAATTGAAAGGTTTGCATTCTCTTTCTGTAGTCTTCAATACCTTCCTCCAATAGTGAAAAGTGTTATTGATAGAAAATATTTCAGTCATTCTATAGTGAAAAATAATAATAGTAGCAGTTTTCTCATTTTTACATCTATTGTAATATATACATAGTGAAATTTAACCTGAGTGCTGATTCTTTTGGGAGAGCTGGTGTCAATAAAAATATAGCCCCATTAGACTTTAAAACTCTATTGAAGCTTTGAAGCCTACATCGTTATGTGTGGTAAACTGTTAACTAGCTACAGTTCGTTTCCTGTTGTGGTCACTCTGTTCATATTTAATACCTTGATGTAAATTATTACAATACTTTCCTGTTCTGAATGTTGAGTTTAATTAATGATATTGTAATTATGCAAAGTACCAGTTAAGTTATTTTCTGTACAATTCAGTACAAACTGGCTAAGTTAACTCTCCTATGTTTTTTCCTAGTAGTATCACTGAAAAGGTTAAGTAAAATAACTTTTCCGATTGGTTAATATAATAATATCCCTTGACTAAAAAAAAAAAGCTACAAATATTGAAAAGAAAAGCTATTATTTTTGTAATCTATGAACAGCTAGAATTTAGTTGTGTACTAAGGTTAGTCACCTATTATTATATTATTTCATGTTATTACAGCCTCAAATTCCACAAGTTATTCTGATGCTTTTGTTTGTCATGGTCATCTCAAGACAATTAAAACTGCATAATAACATTGTGAACTTCAGCATTAGTGCAGTGGGGCCTGGAAGTTATGAGCTTGACAATAGCTAGAGGGCACCATTTTTATCATGGGGGATCTTTTTTTTTTTCCAAAAACAGTCTCACCCGTGGGCTGTTTTTGTCAGCTAATTGTCCACAGGATCATTTTAGACGACAAAATGGTCCCTATACCAACTTTGACACGGACCATTCACTAGGACGTAGCTGGAGAGATCAATACAAGCTAAGCAGTCTCGTAGTCTGGCGTAGCCGGATCCTTTTCCTACTACGCGGAGAATCCAGCTTTGCTTCTACTGTGGTTTATTTGGACAGGGGTCTGGGGACAATTATACACCTTGGCTGTTCTCCAGGATTGTGATAGTGGTTATCTAATTACATTTACGGCGCCCACAGTTCGCAGGATGTTACACTAACACAACCGCAGAGTATTTTTGTGCGGGCGCAGCAATTGATATATTGGGAGCGTGGGCTTTATTATATACACTCGTGGTATGATACCCACTCATTTATCTAGAGCTGCCTAAGGAGAAATATGTTAACTAATCACATCCCAAAACCTGGGCTCTAGAACAGCCAAGGTGCGTGATTGTCCCCAGACCCTTTCTCCGCGTAGCGGTTAGGTAAAGGGTTGGGACGCCACACACTACCTAAATTAGCACCCGGTTCAGGAACTTTTTGAGGAAATCGTTTCCTATTCAAAACGGCTCATTGGTGGTAATTATTTCCATCAAAAAGTTCCGCATAGAAGGAGTGGCTAATAATCTGGAATAGTCCTCCCAACCTGGAATAATTAATAATTCAATTCTTTCTGAGAGGGGTTGGGACTACTACTTGCGTTCCCTTTTTAGCTGCTGGGGTTTTTCTTCACGATGTCCTTCCGTAGGCAGTGTAGCCTTGATAGCCATAAATTAACTCGGCATACGTCTGGAAGAGTTTCGAAGACTGTCATTCATCATCGCGGTTGTAGTAGCGGAGCCAAATCGGCTTCCAATTCCGATAGTGGCTCTCTCTTGACAGACTCTCTCTTGACAGACTCTCTCTTGACAGACTCTCTCTTGACAGAAAATCTGGCTGGTATTGAGCCAAGTCACCATGAGCTTGAAACTAAGTCAAGTATATTGGGGTGGAACAAAATCAGGAGTGGTTTACTGACAGCATTTACAAAGTCAGAATGTATGGCTGTTAGTCAGATTTGTTCTGTCTGCTTAGTTCCTGCACTGATTCGTTGTCAGGAGTGTGGTCCTGGAACTTATTATTGCATCCAATGTTTTGGTGATGAACATACCACAAAAAATATTTTTCATGCTGCAGAAAAATGGGAGGTGAGGTTTGACTATAGTATACATATAATTATGCAACTAAGGCTATGTGGAGCTAAACTATCATCTAAAAAATATGAATTTTAGTATGCATGACCAGCGTAAGATTGCAAACTAGCAAGTATAATGTAATAATTGAATGTTGTGGCCATTATTGGCTGTTCACGTCTTTAGTCCTGGCTCTCATTGAATCAATATTTATCATTAAGACTTCTGTCAGTTTAATCAATCAGCATTATCTATTATTGCTTTTTATTCTATTTAATTACCTAGGGAATGAAAATTAACGCCTAATGATGTGTGTATACCTTCACATGTGACCATATTAAACTTAGTATTATGTTTTTTTCCCTGTCTCCTATAGCATTACATAATAGCACAACACATAAATCGACCATTCAAAATGTATGGGGAAACTCCCTGTTCAATTGAAAGTGCACGGGGAAACTTAAGTGAAACAGTAACAGGTACATGCATGCAGGTTTAGCCTTGGAAACATACAGTTGGAGTAGTTTCTAGTAGGAGATAATGTCATTCTTTAGTGCTGAAGTTCTACCTGTATTAGATGGAAAAAATTTTCCACATATTAAAAGGAGCCATAGATTGAAAACGAAATTCCAGAGGAAGCTAATCCTTAAATACAGAGATAGTGAGTGAAGGATACACTGTAGCTACAAGTGCAAATGATTTTTAAAAAGCTGACTTATTATTAGCGAGTGTTAACATTGGTAACCTATGCTATTAGGGATCAATAGCACCCTTAAAGCAATTGAAATAGCACTTGGCTTCATTTCATGCTATTTCAATCGCGTTACTTGTGCTAATAATCCAGAATAGTACTGTTTCCAGCACAAATATCAAGCGAGCTAGTATAGCTTTAATTAGAAAAATTCTGAAGAAAAGTTTAAAACTTAAAACAAAACTGTGACATGATTAGAGGAGTGGGCAATAAAAGGGGTTGCATGTTCCATAACAATGTGTGAAGTGATACTTTATTTACATAAAGTGATACTTTATGTACATACATTTTGAATTTATTTTCTGTTCTTATGTTCTTTTTTACAACTGTATTAACGTAATTATTGCTCCATTTTATTTATAGGAAGATCATTATAGATCAGTGGATTGTGGTCAAAAAAAGTACATTTATGGAACGTTCCATGACTGTTGCAATAAAAAAGAAGTGTCTTTACAGTGTATTGATGAACGTGGTAAGTTTGAAAATCATGCTTTGGTAGAGTGTTCTAATGGAAACTTATTATGTGGAATAAGCTGGTCAATTGCATGTTCAGTAGATTACAATTTCGTTGCTGTGTTGAAAAGCAAGGCTGTACTAAAGGAAGAACCCACTGCTAGTAGCCTTGTGTTTATTCTAGTAATGTAAAAAGTAAGCACAAATGAAAACTGAAAGAATTACAAAGGGCTAAAAGGCTGAAAGATCTAAATATATCAATGCATTAGCTACCACAACAACAAATTTCAATTGACTGACTCAAATCCATCTAATCTTGCAGTTATCTTTTTTTTTTTTTTTTAACCCTTTCTATGCCATAATCGCATATATACGGGTGAGAACAGGTTAAATCTGTTTTTTAATTAAACCGTCATATCTTTTTGGTACATAAAGTAGACATTGTACTTCCTTTTTAAAAAATATTGAACCTGTATGGGCAGATTAAGTATTAATTTTTTTTAATTGTCTGAAAACAAAGATCAAGAAAAAATTTTGACCAAGATTTTTCAGGTCGCGCCCAAATTATTTATTGCCTATGGACTTCAGAATTGAAAGTATGAAGCCTATAGAGAGTCCCTCAGCATTTTGAAAGAATACGTACAGGACATCAAGAGCAATCGACTGGGCTAGTTTCTCGGAGTCTCCTCAAAACTTGCTGTAAAATGGACTGGTTCCGGTTATTTTCAGTCTTTTAGAAGCTTATTTCGCTTGTTATAAGGCTATAGCTACCTACTTTGTATGCCTGGCCATTTGTTTGTGGATTTTTTGCGGTTGCTTTGCAGTCAAAATTCAAAAATCAAATTCTAATTCTAAAAAGACGCCCGAAGTGTTGAAGAAAAGGGATATAGTAGTCATCTTGTCGGTCTGCACGCTCTGATTTTGGAGATTACTGACTATTAACCATTATTTATGTAAGAACTTACACAGAACTAAGATTTAGGACCATTTATTGTGCTACTTTTTTTTTATTTCAGGCTAATTGTTGAGAAAATCAAAGCTTTCAGCTCCGCATAGCTACCAGCTTTTGTGGGTGACACTCCTTATCGTCACACCATAATCACGTGAGCTAACAATTTAATTCTTGCGGTCCGCGGTTGCTTGGGGAAGTTAATGGAGTTGCTGGAAGTGGAGTTTTGACGTGAAAGTATACTAGTGGTGCGCTCGAATAGCGCAAATGTATGGCGAGCGAGCAGACTCTTTTTACAGAAAAATAGGACAGAAATTACATCTAACTGTAGTGCACAGTGTAACCCTTTCCATTCTCAGTTAGCATCAGAGAATCTAAAGTCTCTGATCCCAGACTAAACTAACAGAATTACCTGAATAAACTTCGAAAGAAGTGGCAAAGAAGCGCAGCTTGACAAAGACTTCACAATTGTTTCAAGAAGAGAGTAGCTGTAAACTTTTTGGTTGAAACAAAGTTGCGTAAGGCAGTGCAGCAGGATTCTCCGCGCTCGTTAATTGAAAAATACTGGAACTGTGAACGCTTTACCTAACCTACGTAATTAGAAGCGCGGGCAAAAAATTTTGACGTACGCATACATACCTATATAAATATATATCTGAAATCTCAATTGAACACGACTGAGAGTCAGCTTCGCTCGCTTCGCTCGCTCGCTGAATTATATACCGGTGAGTGTCTCTGGCTTCTCTTAATGAGACATTGTTTACATGTACTGTTTTCGTTCTGTATTAATCCAAGATACCTGATTAGAATTGCCAATAAAATATTCTTTTGGTCTGAGATTATATTGTAATAGCTAGCTATAGTAGCGCTGAGGGTTCACACATTTTTGTGCTTCACTTATTTCTTAGGATGTTCACCATTGTTTTGTTGTTATTTTTTGGGGTTTGTTCGAGTTATTTTGTTGTTGTTTTTGCACAGGCAGGGAGCATACTGTTGCATTTGTTCACTGTGGTTGTGAGCCGTATACAGTGTCATTAGTACGTGCCCAACTTTGGCCTGCAACTCCCCATTATCCTAAATTGGTCTTCACATTCTCTCTTCTGGATTGGGCACGATCTTTGTTACTGGAGTCCCATGTTTCCCTGAAGAGTTTCTGTGCAGCAATAAATATTTTAAGTAGTCATTCCATGAAGCAGGTAGTTACATATATGGCTAAGTAGTAACTTTTGTTACTTTTTTTTTTTTTTTTTTTTTTACAGAAAAAAAATTTTTACAGAAGTTTGATTGACTCATTTGAAGAGTACCGGTAAATCTTGTGTTTCTTGCATCATACTCGTAATGTACTATATTGTGTGCTGATCACCATGATTATTGGTTATGTAGGTATTTTAAACATGAAATTCAGCATTTATCATATATTTCTCCTCATTTGGATTCTGGCAATTTATGTCCCGCATGTCATAAGGTGAATATTTGCTTTAATTATTCACAACGTATCCACTCAATCATATGCCACAAATTACAGCCATTCAATCATTCACCTGCAACAAAAACTATGGACAAAAATACTATAGTAGTAATGTCAGTTAAATAAAAGGAACTGAATTGTCATCAGGTACTGCAAGTTGGTAAGGGATTCCAATAACCTTTGTAAAATGGGTAAGGTCCATCTGTGACTACTATTTGAGAACGGCTATTTTTTTAATTAAGCTCCATTTGGGAGGCTACTAAATGAGAGCAGAGTCTAATCGAGTGGATACGATGTGCCATTCTTGTGCTTGTATGTCTTTTTTATGCAGTGATGTTTGTATTTATTATTCAGAATGAAGGAATAAAAATATATTCTCTTGATGCTCTGTTTGGTCTACCACGTAAAAAGTCAGCTGGAAATAGTTATCGTCCACCTCTCCATGGTCATCTTAGTTTCATTGATCAGGCTGAAGTAGATGAGTATGTAGCAAGTAGTCATAGTAATCATAAGGAGAGACAGCAAGTGAGTTTGTTATTGTTGTTGTTTACTTTCCTTTTTCGCACAGCCGAATTTTATGCATTTTTTATCAGGAATGTCATAATTTTTTGGCTGGAAATATGCTTCGAAGTGCAAGCAGGTATCATGCTCTGGATGAAACTGCTTTGTTTGGGTCTTCATGTCGCCATGAGATTCCTGCTACTTTTTTTAATTTGAAGCATGGGGAAAGGTTCGTTAATTTCTAAGTCGTGGCTATAGTGGAATGCAGACTCATATATTCATTTACCAGGCTGTCCTATGCAGTATGCGTGATAGAAGCTCTCTTGAAGAACCAGGACAAAGTGGATATGTATATAATGTACGATGTAGCTTGTATGCTACATAGGCATCTTGAGGTATGGTATGGACAGATGCATATGATTGTTGCACTGGGGTAAAGTTATGCTTAAACATATAGGTTTCTAGTCATAGTGGTATACTTGAAAGAATTCATCTTTGTCTTCCAACTTTCCATTCTTTTGGCCATAAGGTTTCATGCCAGGTAAGGTGATTTTAGTGGGAGGGGCTGGTTTATAGGCATTACTTCGCTAAGTGTCTTGTGATTATTACATTTCATCCTTATTTGTCTCCATGGATGGAATGCTTAACAGATGATGCATGGTTGTGAAACATCCACATTTTTTTAAATGCTTATATTTTTATATTATATTTAAATTCTAGATTTTATTTGGCCCTCAAAGGTGTACTGGTGTGGGGCTAAGTGATGGTGAGGGTATGGAGCGATTATGGTCGTATCTCCGACGCTTTGGTCGAATGACTAAGGAGATGCGACCCTCACATCGCATTGATGTGCTTGTACATGCCTTGTTACATTATGCAAGCAAGAAGAAAGATGGACTCAGTAAGTTGACAAGGTGGTAGAGTAGTTGTAGTAGAAAGTCATCTGTTTTACCTGTGGCTCTGATCACATGAGTAAATTGTTTTATATGATTAGAGCTGTGGTTAGCAATGAACCCACAAGCTATAGCATTTGTGCCCCAAAAATGTCACCTTTCATTACAATGGCAGTATATTTGTATTTCCTTCAGTAACCACCACTGCTACACTCCTTTTCTTCAATGAGTGCAATTAATAAACATGACAGGCATGGCTATTTAAAAAGTGATTACTTCTAAAAAATGGGATAATGCATAGCTTAGTGAGAACCCAAATTAGAAAGTAACTGCAGTGTTTATTCTCAAGAAGACATTGTTGGGTTAAGGTTGGAAGTAAGTTAGATTGGTAAAAACGCATCTTTTTTCCATAATTATTGTCCATACACTGAATCATCTATAGTGCAGAATTAAGTGTAGCAACTGGTTACTCAGTATAAGCAATACAACTCACCCTTGAATGAACCGAACACTGCATTGGGAATGTCTATTCCTTGCACAAATGTTCCGCTGTATCCCTAGCCTAGAGTAAAGTTAGACAACACCCCAGACAATTAAAGTGGGTAGGTTTTGAAATATATTGAATCGAAATAGGATGATAATACAATGATGAGTAAATGATTAGAAAGTCGAATAGTATTCAAGTAAAATATGCAATGAAGAAGAGATGTGTTGTGATGGAGTACAGTTCCAGTGCTAATGGCTAGAAGCGTTGAAGAACTGAATAGCTGAGTGGCTTAAACCACAACAGTAACAATAACAACTGAACAATAACCACAACTGAACTGGACTGAGCTGGGTCAGTCCACTATATACTGTAGCTCAGTCTAAGGGGGTGTTTACATGAAGATAATGTGCAAATGAAGTTTGAATGCATGTTTGTCCTCATGTGTGAAGTAATAATTGTTTTCTGTGTGTGTCATCTGCCAATGTATGTCCCTTGCTTGCTTGTTCCTTCATCATGCCGATCATGCTCGCTCACTCCAACGTACACTTTATTAGAAACTTGAAATCTATTTTGCATTTAATTCATGCTGCATATAGGTGCGAGTTTAGTGAATCGTTTGAAGAAGGCTTATGGTGTCAAGCAGGTAGCAACAGAAACATTTGACCAACTCACTGCCAATTTTTCAGGTAAGACACAATTTTCTTCTCAATTTTTATTTAGTGAATACTTTATTCAGGTGGCAAAGTATCTGTGGTGATTGTAGAAGAATGGTTGAAGTTAGAATCACAGATGATGAGCGAAGAGATACAGATTGATTATGGCACATAGTATGATGCACTTACATGTAGTGACATGCACACGCATTGTGTGACATTCTCGGTTGCACTGCTCGTTAACATAACTGATGAGAAAGGCGATACCACTGTGCTAAAGATTTTCAATCTATTTTTGATTATGCTAGTAATGCAAGAAGAGTTGGTTGGTACTTATTCAACTGAGTTAGCAATTGCCCCATTGTAATATCTCATCATATAGTTATAAACGCACTATATTAAATGCTAATATCTCATCATATAGTTATAAACACGCCATATTAAATGCTAACATGATTACATTTGAAATGAAATGTATATTCAGTGGAAGATTAGGTTTGGCTCTCTAGCCATTCATTTATCACAGCAAGTATGACTACTTGAGAAGAGTGTTAATCATTATTTTCATCGCAACTGTTGACAATCATTGACATAACCAACTAGCAGCAATGGGAGGAAGTGATTAGTTCGGATGAATTTACAAGAGGGATAAAGAGACATCTGCATATACATATGCTGATCATACAATGTGTGTTACACTATGTGTGTTTGTGTGTCATACTATGTGTGTGTGTTTGTGTGTCACACTATGTGTGTGTGTATGTTTGTGTCGTATTATGTGTGTTAGTGTGTTGTACTATGTGTGTGTGTCATACTATGTGTGTGTGTTTGTGTGTCATACTATTTGTGTGTCATACTGTGTGTGTGTCTTTGTGTCGTATTATGTGTTTGTGTGTTGTACTATGTGTGTGTTTTGTGTTTGTGTGTCATACTATGTGTGTGTGTTTGTGTCATAGTATGTGTGTGTGTGCTTGTGTGTTGTAGTATGTGTGTGTGTGTTTGTGTCATAGTATATGTGTGTTTGTGTCATAGTATATGTGTGTTTGTGTGATGTACTATGTGTGTGTATGTGTTTGTGTCGTACTATGTGTGTGTGTGTGTGTGTGTCATGATATGTGTGTATGTCATACTAGGTGTGTGTGTGTATGTGTTGTACTAAGTGTGGATATGTCCAGGGCTATATAAACTGCAGCCACTGCTGCCTTGTGCCAATTGATACCTCCGCACTCTCATCAATACCAAACTTTCAAGTTATTTCACGCCATCCCATCTTTGTCCCATGTGCAGAGTGACACTGAGGCAGCCATAGAGTATCCTCCAGTAAAGTCTGAAGACTCCTCCATTCCAAACTGTTTTGTGCGAGTATTGCGTGTGCATTTGCTGGGATTCAAATTCAAGGCTGTTTCTCATTAAACAGCAATGGTCCAGGTGGGACTTCGGATGCCCACACCACTTGATGTGAGGAAAGGCCTGTTCTCCTGTGAGTTCCTAGCTTGGCTCCAGGAGCTTAGCTTGCACGGCTCACAGTGCCTGCTTAGTGCACAGGCATCCTGGCTCTGCCAGGTGCACATAACCGCTAGTGATTGATAGAGAATTTGCTTTTTTGTGAGTGTGTAAGTATGTGTGTGTACCATACTGTGTACATTTGTATCATGTACAGTAATCTCAATTCTGAAATCAGTAGTGCATTAGTTTGATAGAAATAGATATATCTCAGTTTTGCTAATGAGTTACACTTGACACAGCTTCGCTGTATAAAACAATGATATCAATCAATATTGTCTTCTTAATTGTCATCATCGTCCTCATCAGTTTTGTCATTATCTTCATCACTGCTACTGCCATCACTATAATCATGATTGTCACAGTTCCAATCACACTCAGTACTTGACAAAAAATTTGAGAAAAGTTTCGAGCATTTCGTGAGTTGAAGCTTTACTTCATTGTTCAATGCTTGCAATCGTGAGACAGCTCCTCGTCCAAATGCAGAATCATGCGAACGATAATCCTTGAGGAGGTTTTCCAACTTCTGCAATTTAATGGAGTGATATTCTAACATGTTCTTCATTTCTGTCTTCAATAAAGCTATCTCTTCAGTGCTTCTCTTCTTTTTCAAATGAGCACTGATGATGTCTTGCTTTTCCTTCGAAAACATTGAATTTGACTGTGTCCTAGAATACAATAGATTTGCATCTAAAGCTTCCTCCATAAGTATTCCTTTTGTTCCTGGCCCATTCTGTGCTTCTAAACAGGAATTATACTGCGGCACTAGACTTTTGATGGTGGCAGTTTCCTTGCTAATCTGAATAGCAAGTTTTTTGGCAATTTTCTGTCCTTCTGCAACATAACAACAAAAATTTTATGATAATAATCATGCATGTAATATTTATGAGCCAAACTGAGGGACTGGCCTAGTTCTTGGTCGCACCTTCCATTTAGCCATTCTTGTGGTTAGGACTTTGAATAATTTGATTAACCAGATGCATCTGAGGTGTACACATAATACAAAGTTTTTACAAACCTGCATATTTTGCTTTCAGCTGTAATAAAAATTGCCTTCTACATGAAGCAGAGAATAAAGCTTGCAGAACCTGCTGCACTCTCTCTGTGGTGAAACACCCTTGAAGTTCCAAGAAATTTTGATCAGATGGTCCCCATCTAGACACGATCTTGTACTTCGCCTCAATGATTTTTAGCTCTTTGTCAAGCCTTTTAAAAACATTCTTCCATTATTAATTCCTAATACAACGAAGAAAATCATACCTTAAAATTTCACTGTAAAAGTCCAGTTTGCTAGAACTTTCAACTTTCTTCCCCTTTGAGCAAGGCTTCCCTGTGCAAATATCAATACATACGTAACAGTTAACAATTACTTCACACAACTTGGGAGTGAAAGATAATGAATACTTTATCAATCATTAACTAAACTAAATTACAGAGATACCACAAGGGTGTGCTATAACTAGAATTTTGGTTAATTTACTCTGGTAGGCGAAATTTCACACCAAGGAAACCATATAACGCAATGCAAATGTCTGTTTTGTGCAATACAATTATACGTAGAAGAAATGGAGCTTGATGTAAAAATTAGTTTTAAAAAACGTGTTACTATAGTGATACCTTAATTCAAAGAATGATCGCAGCAGCCCATAGTACTCTAACTTCCATTGAGGCACAACATCTAACAATTGAACACTTAAATGAACATCAAAGTAATTGCTGTACGAACTAACTAGGCTCACACATGCATTCTGCATGTGTACATATTGTGTGTACATGCTACTCTGTGTGTGTGGATGCGTTTGAATCATTGGCATATGCACCTTACATTATATTTTACAAGATTCGTATCAAATCACCTGCTTGAAACAGCATAAATTCTAAATTGTGTTTTATAATCATATTGATAAAAGTGATAAAATTAGTTCATTTCATTAGAAATGCACACGTGGTACAAAACCATTTCGAATCTTTAATAACCAATTGAACATCATCTGATACGCACTGTTTATGGAACCAAATGGCACACAAGTTACAAAGTATCATGTCGCCACCATCTTCACCCTGGTCAAAAGGCATTCGACATGTGCAGTGCACATCAACACTGCTAAAGTTCTTGACACTTCGACCACTGGAAGAAAAGTGGAATTTCCTGCTATAGGAAAGGTTAAGTATAGCTATCTCACAGATCACATGTCCTTCACATTTCCAACTTCACGACAGATGAGCTGGTGGTAACCATTTCAGGTACTGTATAGGGCGTACTTTCCTTCACTATTTCCTGAACATATCCTTGACATAAACTGCACTATTTCCTTTACATGCCATATGGTTTGTACTGCATATATCATATCACATTTCCTTCACATTTCCTGAATAAAAACTGAACTATTCCTGTACATTCTAGGTAGCTGTCTGTGCGAAAATGTGCAGCTTTCCTTTAGATTTCCTGTACTCAAAAACTGCATTTTTTATGCACCTTTCCTACACAAAGCCACTATTCTTCACACACCTTTCCTGCAGCAATCCTGAAGTTAAACTGCACTTTTTGTGCAACTCAAAATTTATCCATTGTTACCAGAATATTAATAAATAATTATGACCATGTACAAATAAATGAAAAAAATGATGCATCAGACAACAGTTCCTGAACTTTGGCTCCATCTCTGCAATATCTCAAGTTCATCTCTGCAACCTCTTTAGTTCATTCCTGCATTAACAAAGAAACAAGGTAATGAACTCAACGGTAATACTTCAAACACTAGTATTGGTGATCAATGACTTGTACAAATTACAATCCTACATCCACAGATCCAATAACACTTAAAGAATCACCTAGATATCACTAATTAACGTTTTCATACTTACTCAATAAAATTGAACAACACCGCGCTCTCTACTTGCTGTCGCAGCCTGTAAATTAAGATCACACAAGGCAGAAATTAGCTTAATCTTCACTGTGCCCACCACCGCGTGTACGGCACGCATATTGTGTTGATACCCTTTACCACCACCTCTTCTATAACACTCCTGATTACTGAGGTAAAAGGTCGATAGTGCTAGGTTTCAAACTCGAAATTGGTAAAGGGTTTAATTTTAAAACACCAGATAAGAAATGGTAAAGGGTTGCTAATACCACAGAAGTTCTCTACAGCAAGAGTGATAATACGCCTGTGTATCTCCTCTTCTGGTTCTGCTCTTACTGGCGTTCATGGATTTTTATCACGGTGAGTGAAAACACAACTGGTAAGCTTATAGTGTACTCTGTTGCTGTCCGCACTAGACTAAAGCGGTGTAAAACTGAACAACCGTATTGGTCAATTCAAAGACTGGTATTTCTTCAGTAGTGCCTCAAGTAGCATAGGGCAAGTATGTTAGTCCCCTTCTCTCATTTTTGTTTTGCTAGCAAGCCCATTAGCCACTGAATCAAATTTCTGTGGTCTTCATTGTTGCACCATAACTGTATTGTACTTGCTAGTGAGGAATTTTTAATGAAAACTATAAGCCATTTTTCTTTTGAAATTAATATATACAATAATATATTCAACAGTTGATGTCTCTTTAACTAAGCTTTACTGTATGAGAAATAGTGTTGACAGTACTTGGTGCCCTGTTGTCATTCTGGTTGGTCTATCAATTTACCTAAATTGTGCCCCTCTGTCTCGACATGTCGAGGGGGAGGGGGGGCGGGGAGGGGGGGGGAGAGAGAGAGAAGAGATTTGACTTCAGAGTGGAGTTCATCACTGGAACGGAGTTTGGGACAGGTGAACACTAGTGAAGGGAATTTAACATATGTGGAGTGTCCATATAACAGAGCCTCCCACCTTACTGATTCATCCATATTTTTACGGAAATTGACTGATTGCCCCCTGAAATTTTGAAAATGTTAGACCTTGAAATTTTACCCTTGATAATATACCCTGATGAAGATATAAATTTTGAACAACTACTTATGCACTACTAAAGTAGCCTGGCTACAAAATATCTAATGTATGAATGTGTTATGGAATGTGATAATGCAGAGCACAAACTCCAATCTAAGGATCTTGAGTTTAATTGAACTGTAATTTTACTTGTGACTCTCTGTATGTAGGGTTGTGAAGTAGGAGGTGAAACCCAACTCCACAGGGTCAACACATGTCCAAAAGTATCATTAAAAAAAGACTCGGTGTTCCTCCGTGAAGAGTGTGCTAATAGCTACTCTTGGACTTCAATATAAGAGGTGAGGAACTCCTGAATAACTTTTAACCTACACTAATAAGAAAAGAGGCTTTTTACCTTTTATTCAAGGTAAATTATATATATACATACTCTAGTGACTAACTCATACATATTTTCATTTAATGCACAGTTAGACAACCTGAAATATATAGGGTGCGATGGAAAAATTTGGGCTCTAGTCACTTTACGAGCACGATACACAAATAACACACACACATACTCAAAAATTAATGCACCCATTTGTTTTTAATAGTACATGTCTATACAGGCTTCTGATAAGAAGTGAGACATGATGTCCTCTCAATATTAAATTTGAGAAGAGAAATGCTATTTTGGTCAGCCGGCCGTGTAATTTGTGGTATATAGAAAGTAGTACCCTATTCATTTACTCGGCCCTCTCTCTTTATGTTGTACAATCTGCCGAAGATACTGTTGAAAGAAAGTGAGCAGGGGATGATGATAGTGAGACACATACTAGCATTAATTCAAAAATGTAGTGCTAATACATTACATACGTATTTAATAGCAACAAGATTTGTACTTACGAATCTTGGCCAGTGAGCTAAAATTCACTCCTGATGAGATATTTCTGATCTGTAGAATTCTGATTCAACCGCCAGTTTATTTCTACTTGGCCCTTCAATATATTAAGTTTCTCCATATCTCTCTCGCTAAATTGTGTGCATGTGTATGTGTATATAGTAATTTATATATAATATATTTGTAATAGCAAGTGTGCACTCACTGTGGACTTATTCAGAGTGCTTATGAAAACACATAGTACACTAGTTTGTATCTATATACACACATACACAGGTCTGCACTGTTAATACATTACATACATACGTACGCTCAATCCTATTTTATCCAAATACCTCTATTACAGGCACGCCTCTTTACAGGGCAGGGCACAAGTTAGCCACTCAATTAATCAATTCTTGCCTCACAATTTCGCTAATTTGACCACCATTTCCCAATTGTGTCAGCACAAGCCGGTTATTTCTGGTTCCATAAAATTGTAGAGAAGCCTACTAAGGGTTGCAAGTGAAAGAGGACTGTACTTAATGCTTGGAAAAAGCCTGAAACTTATTGAATAATGTTGGAGAAAACTACGAATTTCCCTTGTAGCTGGCATTTCTGAGATACAGACACCCTCGGGTCCCACGGTGCCTGGTTAAGAGGGGATTGAGTGTACATGCATACATACATACTTACATACATACATGCACACATACATGCATACATACTTACATACACAGAGCTGGGCAATATTGGATAATCACAGGCGATATGATACTTACCTGCATTATCGCGATAGAGCGATATATGATATTTCATAAATAATATTTAACAAAGTAAATTTTATCCAGACAAAGTTAGTCCGTGGGGCAAGACTATGTTGGCTTTCTTTAGACAGAATTTTAACCGCAACCACTGCTAGCTACTTTAAAAACTTTGCTAGTACCGCATTACGGACATGTTTGCAAACCGCGAAATGGCTGTTCCTTTAATCTGTCGTGCGCATGAAGTTCATGCATTAGTTTAACGACCCCAACAGTTTTCTGGAAAAAAGGCAATATCAGTTTTTTATCGCGGTGCAACGATAATACCGGTATATCGCCCAGCTCTATACATACATACATACATACATACATACATTCATATCATACACACGTATATACATACACACACATACATCATACATACATGTATACACAGTCGTACACTATCATGGTTCCTATGTTATCATGTAGGTGAGCGTTTATAAGGGTATACATGTAATAAAATCAAAGCTCAAGTTTTATTTTGATGATTTCATAATACTGTAGCTTGAGTGGTTAAACTTATATGAATTTTATGACTGTAAGTTGTCTGACATTCAAATAGTGATTGTAGGTGACACATATTCAGGGTTTGTAGCTGTTCTTGTGCACGAAATATATCTGATAATGTTCATGTGTACGTATGTGCCAAAGTGCTTCTTGATTGAAAATGACCACTCAGGATAGTATCTAGCTGTACTCTGACTTTACGCTGTATATCCTGTGCAGTAGAATTTAGCTGTATCAATGGCTAACAGTACTCTCTTTCTTACTCTTTATATAGCCCACCTTTTCCATGAGGCTTTTCCCCTTCTTCCATACTGTTAATGTGCTCTTGACTTATTTTCCTACTTATGTGACGTTTCACATTTTTTATAATGAAGTACATGCACTGATCCTCTGCTTTTTTGTTGCCTATGCACACACGTAACATTACACTTTGTGTTATGTTTCGTGATTGATGTGGCAACGATGGGAAATTTGGCTAGCTTAACACTATCAAGTTATATTTTCTAAATTTTGATGACCATTACCAAATCTGGGATAACAACAGGGACCCCTCGAGAAGTTGTGTGGCTGTGCTGGTCTTATGAGTCGCAATTAGTCTTAGTGAAGTGAGGAGATTGACTTAAATGGGAAGAGGTAGGAGTTGGACAGAGCCAGTAAGAATCGTGAGTTAAAGATAAAGGAAGCTCTACAGATACAGATGACACCTGAGTTCAGTAGCCTCGACCCAACCTACGGGTAGGAGTAGAACAGAGTAGAGCAGCGCAGGTGTCTCAGCTCTGGCCACTTTCCTCCCTCCAAAGTTACTGCCACTAGGGAAATCCCATACACTCTCAAGTCTTGTTGTAACTTATTGAACACGTGGGAAATCTGAACTGAGAGGGGAGTGGCTGACAATGATATAGTCTGTTCACAATCCATTCACGCATGCGTGAGGTAAAGGGTTTATATGCAATGAATTAGGCAAGATGCACACAACTGGGAATATATAGATCGATGTATGGATAGGATTAGAAAGAAAGAAATAAGAGTGTGAATTACATAGCAGTGAGGTAAAGTGTATGCATCACAATATTCATATGGTATAGAGTGAAGAGTCCATACCAACCTGACAACAACAAGTTTAACAGAGACATGGGTTTAGAGCTTCCAGGATGCAGGTTGTGCTGCCTGCAAATCACCGTTCAGTATATATTAAACAGTAAACATACCCTCCAGTAATCTTGCTGCTTACATTGTGTTTAATATATCACCACGGAGAGTTCAACTTCAGTTGACCCCTGAAGAGGATTTCGGCAAGAAGTCGAAACGTTGGGTTAAGTTTTAATTAACATGTGCTGTTAGAATGAGAAAAGTTCCTATTATTAGTATATATACATACATATATATATGTTATATATATATATTTATTGCAGCTTTGATATTTTTACTTGAATATTTCCGCATCACGCGAGCGTTCTGTATTCTCCCATATTGTACGGTTTATATTGTACGCTACTTGTAGCGCGCGTAGCGAGTAAAATCAATGAAAATTGTATTGTAACCGGTTGAGAAAAATTTCAAAGAAGCAATAAATCACTTATCACACTTGTCGTACAATATGGGAATGATATTTTACTCTCACGCCACATTTTCACTCGCCTTTGGCTCGTGAAAATATTTTGCGTGCTCATAAAATATTTTCCCATATTGTACTCTGACTCGTGCTAAGTATTATATATTATATATATATATATTATATATATATACGTATTTTGTTTTATTTTTCTTTAAACAGCTTGTATATAAATTATAGCAAGTACACAAAATGAATTTAAGATTTTTGCATTATTACTGCATATTATAATAAAGCACCAAAGGTGCGAACCCTCAGTGCTACTGTGAGGCTGCGCTCCGGGCTACTTGATTGTGTAGGAACAGGAACCAGGCTGCCTTGGTACTTTGGTACTTGCTGCCACTAGTTCCAGTTATCACAACTCCCAGATAGAATGATTAGATAGCTACCCTCCTGAAGCGTCAAGTGATTTAAGTTTTAATTCAAATACGCAAGTATGATGACATAGAATACAGAAATGGATAGAAAAGACTTGACCTATGACCTTGCATGGACTGGCCTTAAATAGTACAGGCCAGGACACGCCTACAAAAGGAAGTTTCTAGAACAAAACTCTAATAAACGCTACACACACACACTTGGACAAGAATGTTCTTGGAGCTACCACTAATTAGTTCCCCCCCACACACACACACACACCCACCCACAAACTCTCTAACTACTTGCTAATGAGTTCTATTATATTAACAAGTTCTTTCAGGCTCTTCAGCCTGCTCCTGCTTGCTTCTCTGTTAGGTATCTGCTTCTGTGGCTCCGCCCTCTGGGTGGAGTCACTCGCTGAATTTTCTGGCCCCACAGCTACCAAGCTATTTCAATATAATCTCAGACCAAAAGAACGAGCAATATTTATTAGTTATTTTAATCAGGCAACAATATAGCTCGAGCAATGATAATGGTACATAGAAACACTGTCTTCATAAGAGAAGATGCTAAACTAGCCAGAAACACTCACCGGTGTACATATTCAACGTGAAATTTAACTTCTTTGAACTTGGTATTTTATTTGCTCATGTGATTGTGACGTGATGCTATAGGGGGCGTAACCCACAAAAGCTGGTACCTACGCGGTGGTGAAAGCTTCGCATTTTCTCAACAATTAGCCCGAAATAAAAAACAACAACAGCACAATGAATGGTCCTAAATCTTCGTTCTGAGTAAGTTCATACCTAAATCAACAGTTAATTGTTAGTAATCTCCAATATCAGAGCATGACAGACGGGACGACTACTATAACTCTCTTGCACATACAAGCTGAGGCTTAATAAGCATTTTTGAGCTCATGATACAAGTGTCCCACATCTCCTTCAATGCTATCACAAATCATGGCGTTCATCTTGTATGAGTTTATCTCTATCACAAGAATTTAACCTCGTGACTTACTTGATTATTAAATAACTTCTGTCGTCCCCCCCCCACCCCCAACCACACCCCTAATAGCTCGCTTGAACAGCTAGTACAATATTTTAAGGAGTATGAATGAACAACATTCAGTATGGAGTTACTACTATATCTCATGGAACTTTCATTATTAGCCCTCACCATGTGTGTGCAAAAGGATTACAATACTTGTGTTCTGTCCGTTTGTCAATTACTACACTTAATTGTTAATTTAGGTATGAGCTAATTCAAAACAATTAAGACCTTTTATGGTGCCATTTTGAAATTTCAGGCTGAGAAACACGAAGCTGTCAGCTCTGCATCAGTACTATAGTATGTCCAAGTTCAGTTGGCCGCAAGAAAAACTTGAATAACTTTAGAACGGAAGCAGCTACGCATCCGGGGTTTGCACCATTGGAAAGCTCGTGCGAAGCGGTTAAAAATATTCCCTCAGTAAACTCCAAAACCGGAGAGAAAGTGCTATTCCAAAACTCAATACAAAAGTCTATGGGAATAGAAAAAACCACAGGTTTCCCGCTCGAAACGCGCCCGCTTTTAGTCACACGGTATGGCTCAATTTATCACGCGGACTGTCTTCATTAAGAATTTTGTAAACAATGAGCGGCTTCTTCTCAGATTGCTGTGTTTCTAGCTTTATATCGCTATTAGCTTAGGTTGCGAGTGTGGAAACAGGATAGACGGAGTGTTCTGTTGTTGCAGAGGGTATAGGACCACCTGATAGGATGTTGGTATGATTATTTGTCTACCTGTTCAATAACAAATGCCATATAGCCAATATATTTCAGTGATATAGCTATCATTTAGCTAGCAACTTGTAATACAGCCGCTCTTACGCTGTTTGCCGTTAAATTGTGTGCTTGTCAAAGCCGTGTTTATGCCAATTCCTTTTCTTCACTATTATAGATGCCGTTTATTGTAAGAATTAGGACCAACTCAAGCAGAACTCCACCTTCAACTCGGATCACAACTATTTTTTGTATGTGTACTACTTAAATTCTATCATTTCATCAATTTTCATATACCTATTATAAATGAAAGAATTGATAATTTTATTTAACATGAAAGTCTAGTAACTTTAGCTACAAGTTTACAGTGCTGTACTGCTGAATCCTGTGAACACCAGAATATTTCTTGGGACACAGTAGGTAGAATCAACTGATTTTAATCCTGTCTCTTTAGAAGAACTCCCACCAGTTTGCGTTTTCCATCTGCTGTACATTATCTGCGCATAAGAAACATAAATATCATTGAAAACAGACGAGATGAGCTGTACAGCGCCTGAAAAACTCCATAAACTTCACTAAATTTCTTTCTTTCAAAACTTACAGTATTAATGCGCACCTGTGCTACCGCCCCTTTTTCACATGCAACGTTGACGTTTGTGCGCTTAATTGACTTGGATTCACATGACTAAATTGCTTCCAGTAAAGTACTAAATGCATTCCTCAATTACCGCGCTTGCGGTCGTGCCAACTCAACTTGGACATACTATAGCTTTTGTGGGTTTTGCCCCCTATCATTACGTCATAATTACTTGAGCAAATAATTTCTTGCTGTCCATCATGGTTTGGCTTTGTACTGTAAAGTTAACGAGTGCTGGAATTGGAGTTGCGAGGTCAAAATACAAAATGACATACGTACGTCCACACATATTTTCAAACAAACAAATATCCCCGATTTTCAATTGTGTTACCCCTGATAGTGTCTCACTCTCTTCGCTCGCTCGCCAATTATATATATATATATATATGTTGTTAACCTTCAGTGTTACATTTTGTAACTCTAGGTTAACATTGAAAATGGATACTGGTAAATGTCTCTGGCCTTTTAGCTTCTTCGCTTATGAAGACAGCTTTTACATATACTGTTTTCATTGCTCAAGCTATATTGATACCTAATTAGAATAGCCATTCATTTGGTCCTGAGATGATTTTGTAAATAGCTTGCTAGTGTATAGTGGCGCTTGTGGGCCTCCCTCAGTGAAGCTCATGAGTTCCTCCTTCAGGCTCACACAATGGTGACAGCAATTAAGCTGCTGCCACCAGAATCAGTATGCCTTCCCCTCGACAGCCCCCCCTCGAAAGGTGGACTCAGGATTATACTAGTTTAATCTAACGAGATCAGATGGCACAAATGGCAGCTGAGAACTGACTGACTGCACACACAAAACACGAAGTCTTATATGCACAGCCCGGACAACACAACAAGGAACAACAAGATGTAGACACACACAGGTGACATGACTTTAAAAATTAACTAAGTCCCATAACCGAAAATACATGTAACTGAATCCAAAACAAGCACAAACATATAATGTTCAATTCATAGTTCCTGGAATGTGGGCGGCCCCACCAATTTAGTTGGGATGTCGTCCCACAGCGCTGAAGGTTCGCACTTATGGTGCTTCGTTATGCCAGTGAACTAAAGCACACACTTTATTGCACAATCTAATTATAAGCCATTTATCATCTCTTATATATACTTCGTTTGATCTGGTTTTATAAATGCATTTACAGGGAGTTTTAACTTCACACACATACTTGCTTAATTGTAGAGTTGGTAATTATTGTGGAAGCTTATTAGTAATAAGGTTTAATGAGCTAACTCTAATGGAGTTCAGTATGGAGTAGATATCTCACAGAATATCATTAAGATATGTGTGACTGTGAACTATAACAATTATGTGATAGGTGTTTTCTCTAATTAAAGCACTTTATTACACAATCTACACCATAATTGAGTGAACTCATATATATTGTAATTGTTTAATCTCATATATAAACACATTAGAATACAGAGAGGTTGGTTGTTTCCAACCATAGTGGGCTGAGTATCCTTATAGCTGCCTAGTAGATGACTTTTGCTGTTCATGATGGTTCTACTGGTTACCATGACCATAAAGAGATGGATGTGTTTGTTGGTTTAACTTCTGTCCTCCCCCTCCAATCCCCAATACTCAGGGGTTCATTTTAATCTAGGGAGGGGGGGGCAAGACTGAGCTTTCACTATCTTAGGGGTCATAACTTTTGTACATAATTAAGATAGTAGAGGACTTGTGATTTAATCATTTACAATCTTCATCATTCACATTTTAACTTTGCTTTTTTGCTTACGAAAGTTTAAAATATTTCAAGGGGGGACGAAACGCCTTCAAGGGAGGGGAGAGGGCGAGCACCACCCTGGCTCCCCCTAAATGAACCCCTGAATACCCACATGCTAAATATATGTCCACATTTTGTTATGAAAGTGGGTATAGTAATTACTGAGTATAAGAATTTCTGAATCACACGAGCATTCAATATTCTCCCATACTGAACGCTGCATGATGAATGCTCCAATGTGCCCACGTGTAGTTCTTGAGCACAACCAATTTAAACCATTTTTACTTTGATGCACAAGTCTTCCCCCCACTTTTCCCTCAACTCCCCATCCCCCCCCCCCCCCCCACTCCAGAAAGAGAAAATAAGATATATGATTTATGAGTCGATTTGATATGATTTTTTTTTTGTTTATCCGTTTGTAATTTACAGCATGTGTACACATCTAAATCTGTGTAGCCCCACCCTCAAACACCGACACATCTAAATCTGTGTAGCCCCACCCTCAAACACCGACACCCCTCCTTCCCCTTGCCCAATTCCTGTTCCTACGTCCAACACTGAATACATGGAGAAGAACGGCTATAGTTGGGGAGGGAAGGGGGGGAAGAACTCTGTTTGAGAGGGAAATTTTTCAGTTTCCCCCTCCATTTTTCTGTATCAAACTCTGCTACATGAGAGTATTCATACTGATCAACATTTAATCAATCACAGCATGATGTTACAACTCACTGTAATCTAATTACTATAATTATTAACTTTCAAAATTTCTGAGGAAGGGAGGTTCCATCTTGGGGAGGCGGAGGTTAGGTTTCTATCTACTCTACAGTGTGTATGAAACCCAGACAACTATAAACACATGATTATCAGTCTTTTTTTGTTTATGTGTTTGTTTGTTTGTTGTTTTTATTTTGTTATTTTAGATTTAGAGGAGGTCAAGTGAAGTTTCTCTAGGAGAAGATGGCATGATAAGGTTGTTCATTATGAAGTCTACGGAAAATTCCTAGACACTGCACTTCTAACTTTGATGACGGATAGCAGAATGTCTGATCATAATGCTGGAGAAAAATATTTGTTGTTTTGTGTGAATTATTAATTTACACATTCATCATGTTTTTTATTATTTTGTATCCTGAAAAAAGAATATTGCACCTTCGTTACATTGTACACTCACCTACTCCTTTAATTCCTGAATTATTTCATGGCGTATTCATCATTCCATATATTATAGTTTATGTATTCATCTTTCTTAAAATTTGAGACATTGTTAAATGCTAGATATTGAAATGAGAATTTCTGCTAAAGGTCAATAAGAAAGCAGCATCAAAAGTATTGTACTTTTGTCATAAGCTTTATGTACAGTATCCTTATGGTGTGTCGAGGTCTGGTGCCAAAAGCCAAAAGTAATGACCTTTGTTTCATGGAACAGTGGTAGACTTCAGAATAGGATAAAATTTCCCCTGATATCTTCAAAGAAAAAAACATGCTAAGAAAGCGCCAGTCAAGTGAAGAAGTGTGCAGAGTATAGATCTAAACTATAACTAGTTATAGAAATGTTGGGCACAGTGTTAGTCCCTCTACCCTGAAATATTCATTACAGAATTTGAAAGGAAAATACCTTTAGCCACCAGAGAAAAGCAACTTAAATTGTTGTGTTGCTGTTACAGTTACAGCAAGGAAGTAGAAGCAGTCATAGAGTGGGATTTTTTTTTTAATTAGCCTGACTTGGGAAGCTCAGGCTGTCGTTATTTGTACTACTAATACATATATCTAATTGTACACTTAAGACTTATGATAAATCCAAATAGAGATCACGTACACATGTGTCATACTTCAAAGACACTATCTATAGCTATAGCCACATCAAATAAAGCCTACAATTGAATAATAACCCAAAAAATATCTTCTCTGTTGAGTAACTGGAAAACTATCAATTGACCTTAGTGCAACGTTAGAGTCTGTTATACAGTTTTCACATACAATGTTACAATGGTAGGAATAAAAGTCTGGATGTCGTATCAGTAACTTATAGATACCATTATTAAATCACTGCATTGTTTGTATTATCTAGTCTAGTTACACGTCTCAGAATATCTATGTAGCTGTAAAGTTCTAGATTCACTGGTAAGCTAAACCATTCTGAAGGAAAACTGACTGGAAAACTTAGTTCACTTTAGTGCAACATTTAGTGTCTGTTATACAGTTTTCACATACAATGTTACCATGGTAGGGATAAAGTCTGGATGTCATATCAGTAACTTATACATACCATTATTATAAATCACTGCGTTGTTTGTATTATCTACTATCTAGTCCAGTTACAAGATTATGAATTTGTCAAGTCTCAGAGTAGCTATGTAGCTATATGGTTCTAGATCCACTGGTATAGCTAAACCATTCTGATGAAAATAGTTTTGTTCATCATGCCATTGAAGTATACAGATTGTGTATATTATCAGCAGTAACAGCAATATATTTTATTGCATATTATAGTTTAATAGAAGCAATTCATTTTGCAAAATAATGAAGTAGCTATTCCTACTGGAGGTCAGATAGCTATTTGGGGGTGATGTATGCCGCTTTACTCGTCAGAAGATACCTGCAGGCCCGACACCCCTCAATTTAGTGATGGATCAATCCTTTTTTATCGAAAAAACCGTCTTAGCTGTCCTTATACGCTTAAAAACCTGTCCATTCGCACGGTGATGGATTTGTTATCGTTTTTACTTCTCTTGTAACTATAGCAACGGAAAGGTACCGCCCAGCATTAGGCAAAACAACGGTCGTCATTTGTTCAGATACATTAATTGCACACGCAGCGCATGTGGAAAGAAATGTGGTGGGAGAAGAGGCTTGACGAGCTGCTACAGTGGTCTGTCATATTGATTAGGTAGGCTCAGGCGTTAGATACTGCGTGAATTAATGCGGCGGTGGTGTAGGGGTGGGATTAATGTGAAATAACTATAATATACTCTACTTTGAATGAGTTGCATTGTGCAAGTGTTAGTCGTGTAGGTTTAAACTATTTTAGTTTAAGTTGTTGTACATTAAGGCAGTCAATACTCCAGAGTAACCTTACAAATAATCTGTGGAATATACAATTGAAGCCTATTGTCGAATACTTGTGCTAGCCATTAGTATTTGTAGTAGTCACACGACTGATCAGCGGTGTTGGAAGATGTTTAGTAAAGGGGCACGTTTTCTTGGGGTCGGGGGTTAAAAAGTGTTCATGTGAGAAGTTGCCTTGTTAGATTATGCCCCACAATTTTGGTGGCCTGAAGCCCCACTCCCCACCCTCTTCCTACGCCACTGCTGATATCAATCACGGTGGCTTTGCCCCTATAGCCTCCTCTACACACTGCCCAGATTGTGTCACATAATATTTTTAGCTACTACGGGTTATTATGACCATGTGAATAAAACACTCAGGTTTACTGGACTGACTGGCAAGTTGAAGGTCTTGCCCTAGTTGACTTCAGACAAGCTGGCTCATAACCAACCTGCGAGGCAAGACTTACTGGCAAGTGTTTGTTCTTGACGAAGTCCTCAATATAGATGGAATCAAGCAAGTCTCAAGTTGTGGTGTACATGTCTCATTTGAGTTGAGTGTTCATCATTTTGGTTGAGGTGATTGTTCAAACTATTTTATGATGATGCCCAGGGCATACCTGATTTAGGTGATGTTTGTGACCTTCCTGTTGTTGCTGTGTGGCTTGCAGGGTGGGGGAGGGGAGAGAATGGACAGGATATGACCTTTGAATGGGACGTGATAGGGGGTTAGTTTCATTAAAAGTCCAGGTGGAGGAGATGGGGTATGAGTGATATGCATCAGTTTTTATTGAACAGGTGAAGGATGTGGACTCCTGTCACATGGTAATAGACACATGTATGAGCTGGTGATGTTTGTGTGTTCTATTGGAACTGTAGTTCTTGGACTTTCTAAGCCTTAGGACAGAGAAATTGTAGGCTGTGGTTTATGCTTTTATCACTTGAGTGATGTCCACCAGTTGTATTACTAATTTCTTTCATGATTAGTTCTCATGTAGCCACAAGATATTTGATGATAGACATTAGGAGCACTCTAGTTCTGCAACATTTACAATCAAGTTGAGCAGCTTCTTATCAAGAAGAGCAACAGTTTTATTATTAATAATAAATAATAATAATATACTGTTATAACAGAAATTTATTATAGTCAGGGTTTTATCTAGAAATTTTGTTTGGAAAGGGGTGGGAGGAGTTAGGGCATATCCGCCACCCTTAGGCTGCAAGACAAAAAATATTTACAACTAGCAAGTACCCCATCTCATAGTGGCGCTTGACTTATTGCACAGTAAGAATGCAGTAGCATAAGTTATTTTTATTCATTGTTATCATTCTCTACATCAGTTTCCCTCTTCTGCTCTCTTTTTCCTGAACTATCCCAGCTTTTCTTATCCCCAACCTTTCCTTTCTTTCACCTTTCTTCTCGAGTCATGGAGTCCCTTCTATTTCTTTGTCTCTCCTGCTTCTGAATATTTCTGTCCTTCTATCATGATTGTGGACTTGGGCTTTGTTGAAATGTTGCCTTCTTTTTCGCACTTTCCCCTTCCTTCTTGAAACTTATGCCGCCTTTACTCAGTGATTTCATTACGCCGCCTTCTCCTTGTCTATTCAACCCTCTTTTTAGTGTACTATTAATCACTTTCAACTGAATGGGACAACCTATTCAAGGTATCACGATGCTTTACCACCATACTTTTTAAGTTCGTGAATTATTCATGAATACACACTATTGATCGATGTTGCTGACACAAGAGCATATTATTATATAGATTCTTTGAGTAATTAGCATGGCATTATTATTAGTTTGAGTGCTGTAATTTTGAGTACTGCCTAACTGCATACTGCACTCAGATACTATTGAACTGTGATAGGTGCTGGATTCGAATGTTGTGCAACTTTACTAGAGTATCATATTTAGATAGTTTCTTCACTATGAGGAGGCGCTTGGCCTTAATTACAATGTTGGTATGATTATTTAGTACACATTGATTTTTAAGAAATTCTTGAGAAATTTTTAATTTATTGAGTGTTCAGGACTTTATACAACAAGATAAGAAGATCACATGTGTGGTAGACTATGCAGTCGAGTAAAAGTGGCTTGCAAGGTTAGGTGGATTCTAAATTAGGAAATATTTTTGAAGGGGAATCATATAATGTATATTATAATATACTAGCATCAAGTACCCCACCACACAGTGGCGCTTGACGTATTGAAGTTATTTTGCTCAGTTATCATTCTCTACTATTAAGTATGGTTAATTAGTTTTCCTCTCCTGCACTCTTCATTTTAACTATCTAAGCTTTTCTTATCCCCCATATTTCCTTTCTTTAGTTCTGTCTTCTTGAGTCATAGAGTCCTTTGTCTAATTATCCTGCTTCTGAATCTCTGTCCTACCATCATGATTGTGGACTTACGCTCCACGAAACTTTTGAAACCTACACTGCCTTCCCTCATCTATTCCACCCACTTTTTAGTAACAATTAATCACTCTTTACTGAATGTGATGACTCTTTACCCATTGAAGTAAGGATGATGCTTGGCCAGACTGATGGATTATTCATGAATACACACATGGTCATTGTCGTTATTTGACACACAAGCGTAATATTCAGGGATTCATTTAGAAATCACTTTAAGAGTGGGCGAGGTTGAGTTTGTGCTATCCAAAGGGTGACACAACTTTCGTGCTGAACTATGACGAGAAAGGAGATGGGCATGATTTAAGCATTTCCCTTCACCTTAAATATTCACTTTTTAACTACACATTTTGCTTACGATATTTTAAGAATATTTCAAGGGGGCGAGTGTCTCCCCTGCCCCCCCACCCTAAATGAACCCCTGTTACTATATAGATATTAGTAAATTTTTCAAAATTTTAATGAACAAGTCCAATCCGAGTTTTTTTTTTGTTTTTGTTTTTTTATTATACTATTGTGAAGTATTATACTATTTTAACCCACATGGCTGAGGGTGTCTGTTGTTACATATAAAATCTTGTAATAGACTGAAAAACTGTGTGACGAATAGTTGATTGTAACTTTGAGCTGACATTTGAAGGTGATTGTATCACATGTGAGAATTGTTTTGCTTGGAGTAACAGACACGTGCTGTGTGTGTTTACTTAGACACACCCTTTTTCTAAACATTCTACTGTAATGCACATGCTTGTATGAGAATGTATATACGCATTGATCAATGTTTCATGCATGATTTTATAATCGTAATATTCATACAATTAAACATTAGCTGTGCTATATTTTCCCCAAAGTTCGAAGGGGGATTGGGGATCCTAGGTTTAACCCCCTTGGTATGTTATAACTAAGTTGTGCTGAAATAGCAGCCAGCATAAGGAAATTGTATGGGTGCACAATCTATGCTATTATCCTATTATTTGCATAGGCTGCAACAACTAGTGGAGTGAGATGACGTAAAATCTAAACTGCTGGAGCTGTTACTTTTGCATATGACATCAGAGGCAGAAGGAGTGGTGAAGAATTCTCATCAATGAAATATCCTTATTGGAAGTGGCAGTAGCTAAGGCATGTAAATGATTGGTAAAACAAGAGTATGGATTGGGTAAAGTGAGAGTATGGACTGTAAAGCAAGGGTATGGATTGGGTAAAGTGAGAGTATAAACTGGGTAAAGCGAGAGTATGGATTGAGTAAAGTGAGAGTATAGACTGGGTATAGCGAGAGTATGGATTGAGTAAAGTGAGAGTATAGACTGGGTATAGCGAGAGTATGGATTGGGTAAAGTGAGAGTATGGACTGTAAAGCGAGAGTATGGACTGGGTAAAGCGAGAGTATGGACAGGGTATAGCGAGAGTATGGATTGGGTAAAGCGAGAGTATGGACTGTAAAGTGAGAGTATGGACTGGGTAAAGCGAGAGTATGGACAGGGTATAGCGAGAGTATGGATTGGGTAAAGCGAGAGTATGGACTGGGTAAAGCGAGAGTATGGACTGGATAAAGCGAGGGTATGGATTGGGTAAAGCGAGAGT
>WLWD01006198.1_pt1 | contig 119884 bp, 84 predicted proteins | sample 6712731 | NCBI WGS metagenome assembly WLWD01 (sample SAMN12718690, study PRJNA576275) | sponge metagenome | isolation source: marine sponge | host: Mycale hentscheli | place: New Zealand: South Island, Marlborough, Capsize Point | collected 2014-11-01
CACAGAGTAACAAAAAAAATTAACAAAGAAATTGGAACAATGCGTGACAATAATTTTCCTGTGACAGTGCCCTTAGAGAGGCACGAATGTGAGACATTTATGAAATGAAATAAAGATATCAAATTGTACTAACAATTACTGTGGTGGTGTTAATAGCTAGCATGAAGTGTTTGTCCTATTTTTTTGTCTATGAATATTTCATATAATTCTGATCATTTATAAGATTATAAATTTTAAATTAATAGCAAGTGTAAGTTGTGGTGATCTTGATGAGTTGGCATAATTCTTCTGAAATAAACTGGTAATGCTTCTGGATAATATTAATGTAAACAATTTGAAATGAACTGGTAGATCCATTTGCCGATCTTGTAACCCAAAATAAATGTGCTAGAAAAAGTTGAGCATAAACAGTTAAGACTCCATGCAGACCTAGTGTGGCATCATAATAATTGCTCTGCTCCAGGACATTATAGAAAGATGTCCGAGTATATTTGCAAATTCAAATTAGCAGTAACTAGCTTATGCTCCAGGACAATGCTCTTATATATTGCATTCATCACTTAGTAATCTCTAGGGGCCATGTAGCTGTTTCTTACTATTATTATGATAATATTTATTGTTATTATTATTATTATTATTATTATTATTATTATGATGGTGATGATTATTATTATCATCATCATCATAATTATCATCATGATCATCATCATCATCATCATTATTAGTATTGTAATTATTATTTTTGTTGTTATTATTGTTATTGTTACTCTTTTTGTTATTGTTGCTGTTTTTGTTTCTGTTGATGATTGTCGTGGTTTTGTTATGGTGTTTTTGTTGATGTGGTTTTTTGTTGTTGTTATTGTTGTCTAACCAATTGTTGGCAAATACAACGTATAGTGTTATAATAACACCAACTACCAACCTACACTACCTTCTAACTAACAACTGCACACAATCATTCGTCAGCATCTCCTGATGTAAATAGGATATATATAGCTCAGTAACAATGGCCATCATTAAGAGTTGAGTGGGTTAAATACACAATTAGGGTGTATAGCTGATCCTGGCTTCAGACTGGGATCTTGTACAATTAGGGTGTATAGCTGATCCTGGCTTCAGACTGGGATCTTGTACAATTAGGGTGTATAGCTGATCCTGGTTTCAGACTGGGATCTTGTACAATTAGGGTGTATAGCTGATCCTGGCTTCAGACTGGGATCTTGTACAATTAGGGTGTATAGCTGATCCTGGCTTCAGACTGGGATCTTGTACAATTAGGGTGCATAGCTGATCATCAGAAAAAGCTAAGGAATGCAGAAGAAGGAGTAAGTATTCTCAAAATGATGATTCAATTGCAGCTCACAAAGCGTACAATAGACGTGATGGTGTGATTGAGCCTGATGAGGTTGTGGATGATTTCACCCGAGTGTCTACAGGAACTGATGAGAACTGTTTACTCCACTCAAGTAGCAGTGTCGACTCGAGACAGAACAAGTATTGAACACACAACACGTGAGCAAAATAGTTGTGCAGTGTGGGTACAAGAAGGAGCCAAGAGATTGACAGCATCACAAGTTGGTGGCATTGCCAAAATGAGAAGAAATACAAAGAGAAGTAACAAGGTGAAAGAGTTACTGTACAGCACTTTCAAAGGGAGCAAAGCCACAATGTATGGTACTCTCAGAAAAGATAAGGTTCGAGAAGAGTATGTGGCACATCAACAATGGAATGGTCATTGGGCATTAACTGTTGTATTGTCTGGGCTTGTAATTAGTGTGGATACTCCATGGTTGGCTGCTAGTCCTGATGGGATAGTGCATGACCCAACTGCGGTCTCACCAAAGGGCCTTGTAGAATAAAAAAAAAAATTTCTCTGTGAGAGAGAAAACAATTACCGAAGCTAGTGAAAGCAAAACATTTTGCTTGGAGGACTCTGGTTCGTCTGTGTATTCGCTCAAGAAATGGCACGATTACTATTATCAGGTACAATGCCAAATGTACTGCTGTGATGTGGAATGGTGCGATTTTATAGTGTGTACGGAGAAAGATATATGCATTGAGCGAATATACCGAGATGTGATGTGGTGGAAAGAACAGATTCCTAAACTAAAGGACTTCTATTTTGGTGCTTTACTCCCAGAGCTTGCAAGTCCAAGACAGGGGATAGGCTGTATCAGGGAGCCTGAAGTAGCAACCATAACTTATATTGATTAAATACTCTTACCATAATTTATTCATTGACTTGTATTTGCTTCTTTATTACTATTTATTTTATTATTATTTATTGTTGTTGTTATATTTTTGATTTTTTCAGTCTCGTCCCCTTGGAATTGAAATGTTATCAATCTGCTAAGTATCTCAATTGCCACTAAGCCACTAGTACAACCAAAGTACAACCACAAGTACAACCACCAGGGTAGCACCTTGATAGTGAGGATTGGGGTAATGGTAACCTTAAACAATATTTCACTGTTGAACTCATGTTTGTATGTGTGTATTCCTTCCCTCCTTAACAATTTGTGTAACTTTAAACTATTCATGCTGCCATTCACTTATATGCACATTCACCAAATTCAATTATCTTGTACTTTATCCTCTCATTGGTAATTAGATCTTTATGTTATGTGTTTGTATGTTACATTGGTGGCAGGTCTCTGAGTTCTACATGCAGTAGCTTAACACTATCCTTTGAAATAAAAAAATACTAAGACTTAATACTTTTTGTTGGGTTTGGTACCACTTTGGTGGCAGTGTACCTTCCTGGGACTAGCCTTGATAAGCTTGACTGGGGTATCATCAAGCTGTTCTTTCCCACAGAAGAACAGAGAAAATGGAGAAAGCCTAGATTAAACTCCTTGCTATTCCTGACTCTACGACAAGCTGCACAAGTATACATAATCACTATGATTAAAAACTCACAGGAAAAACAATATTATTAAAAACATTAAAACCTATTGACTCTACTTTAGATAGTATACTGCCTTCAAGTGATTAAAATTGCAATTAATTAATTATGCATTCTTTCACTTTATAGCTGCTAATTTGTAGTACAGACTGAATGAACAAAAACCTTCTTATTGTGATAATTTGTAGTATTCATTAAACCTCAGCGTGCATGCCTGAGAGGGTTATAGTAGTCGTCCTGTCTGTTTATCTGTCTCTTTGTCTGTCTGTATATCACGCTCTGATTATGGAGAATACTGACAATAAACAGTTCATTTAGGTATGAACTTACTCAGGACGAAACTTTAGGACCTTTTATGGTGCTACTCTTTAATTGACAATAAACAGTTCATTTAGGTATGAACTTACTCAGGACGAAACTTTAGGACCTTTTATGGTGCTACTTTTTTAATTGACAATAAACAGTTCATTTAGGTATGAACTTACTCAGGACGAAACTTTAGGACCTTTTATGGTGCTACTTTTTTAATTCGAGCTAATCGTTGAGAAAACGCAAAACTTTCAGCTCCGCGGTAAGTACCAGCTTTGATGGGCAATACCTCCTAGCATCGCATCATAATCACATGAGGGTATGAGTGTTTCAATTAGTAGACTACAGTGAACTTATGTGACCGAATTATGTATTGAAATAACAACTTCGCTAGAAGCATAATAAACTTCAATGCAATTTACATAAATGAAGTGTATGTACTTATTGTAGTCATTGTTATAATGACTATTTTGTTTAAAACACAATCTGCTCTAATAGTACAATCATTTTGTCAAAAGTATTGAGTCAACCTTGAACAAATTGCAACAAAAGCAAACTCAATTGATTATGTTTGTTTATAATGTCCTCTATAACAGCAAAAACCTATTTAAGAGCTATCTGATGGTACATTAGCTGTTGATGTAAGAGGTACCAAAACAAAGATAGGACCAAAAATATAAAAAACCACAAACTGCTAATTAAGAATTAAGTGATTTACACATTTTAGTGATTTTCACCATGTTCCCCCAGGAGGATTCCTTAAGACTTTTTTGCTGTTATAGAGGACATTATAAAGAAACATAATCAGTTGAGTTTGCTTTTGTTGCAATTTGTTCAAGGTGGACTTATCATAATGACTGTACTATAAAGGAATTTAATAGTTACATGCTTGTGTGTAGTGCATAAGATATGTTCTATATGACAAAATTGAAAATTAATTTAATACATTACAATAATAGAATAGATAGCAATATTAACTCCAAATAAGCTCTCACTTACAACCTATACTGTATATTCTTGTTAGGATATCTAGTAACTCTGACGATAGTGACCCATTCTGTCTGGCAAACTGTAAACCATCAATATGGTTCCCAGCATTGAATCCTATGAGGTATTGGAAATCTTCAGGTAGATGGTGTGTGTTATTGTACAGAAACCTAGACAATGTCTTCTGTCCATCTGTTAAAAGAATGGCCTGAATTTTGAAAGATGTTATCTGTATTTTGAAGAAAAGAAAAACGAACAAGTGCTATCATAATGATGCAAATGTATATACATAATAATGATGATACAAATCTACAATTTGTAGTAATTGTTAAAAGGAACCCCCACTTTACCAAGTTTGCTTTTGCCTGAAAATTTTCTAAATTACATTTTACAGTAATAGTAACTATGGTGAAGTTAGTAGTGTATGCCTTGCTAGCTAAAATTATTGATATCAATTATTTTGTAAGAACCTTTCATACTGAAATTATCATTATAATTCCCTGATTTAAAGTATTTTTCTCCTCAATTAAATTACTGGTCTAAAATATTGAATAGCAAATAGATGCTACATCCACTAATGTTACAAAAACTAGACTACAGGGTCTGATTGCAAAGATATCATAAAATATGTTTATTTTGATGTGTCCTCAGGCCTTTAGGCGGTCTCAGTGTTGTCAGTGATCCATTCTCCCTGTTGTGTCTCTGCTTGTTCTTATGCACCACAATTCAAGCAAGCACCTCTGGATCAAGTTCACCTTAGTTTTACTCCAATCAATTTGATGGTTTCTTCTCATAGCATTTTATGACAAAGCTGAATTGTTATAATCATATTGTATCGAATAATGTTAGAGCTCTTTGATGCTCCTTAACTCTGTGAGGTGGTATACAACCTGTTTGGCCAATATATACATTTTTTTGCAGGTGCCTCAAGTGATCTGGTAAGCATCACCATTTCTTTCATTCATTGGGATGGGAGTTTAAGCATGTAATAATATTTGACTGAGAGGTTTGTATGGTCTAAAGCTGGTCTTTATAATATAAAAATTATTCAAACACTCTAAGAACTGATGATGTCCACTGTAGAGTGGTAGAAATATCTATTCAATTAGCTATCTTAGACTAGTGATTTTAATTGAAAAGGAAATATGGGTGAACCTAGTGGTGACATAGGAATATTCCTGTTTTTAAAATATTTTTATAAAATTTTGGATAAGTGTGTATTATTAATCATACACTATTTGCAATTTCAAACTTAAAAGAATTAATTATTTAATATAAAATTTACTACTTTAATGCTGTTCAGGCCAACTGACTGAACAACCGCCACAGTAATGAACATCATTATCATCACTCATAAACATTTCAACGCACACACAAATATATCACAAGTTGTCTCTTCATAATGTTATTCATGGGTCAAACCCACTGCTGGTTGTGACATTGTGCTTCACATAAAATGTCTTGTAAGGTGTATATCTTTAGCTTTTGCCTTTGAACCTTTATTTTTAAGTTGACTGCACAAGCGAAGTTCGCTTTTAGTCTGACCCTATCTGACCAATTCAGTATCCGTCTTCCTGGCAGCTACTAATGCCCGAGTGTGGGTGGCTCTGGTTAAAGTTTTGGTTAGAGTTCTGGTCCTTCGCCTTTAGAGTCACGCGAGCTTGAGGATTTACAACCCTCAAACAAATGCATCTTTACTTACTCTCATTGTTGTATCTTTGTGAAATCTAACTTATATATCATTAAGAGTTACACTCATTATTACATTGTCTTTTATATTCCGAAAATGATTGATTATTGATGAACTTTTACATAGTATATCAATTCAAAACAAACCAAGATGTTTAAGTCCCATACCATCTTCATCAGTTGGTCAATGAAACAAATAAAAACTAAGAAACTGAAAAAATGATGCACTTAGCTGGAAGATATGTAAGAGCATGTTGTGATAAAAATTCAAATGGCTAAAAAAGTAAACAGTTGGGTAGTATTAATGAAAAATCGTATCGTATTATTATGAAACATAAACTTATTATATTATTGACATCATTGTATTATTATTTAATCTAACTTACCAAATTAGTGACATTATTGTGTCATTATAATAGTCTAACTTTATGTATCATTATGAAATCTAAATCTTTAACAACTACTTGGTATATTTTATTGTGTATAATGCAACCTAACTTACTGAATTGTTGACATCCACTGTATATTCCCAGGTTGTAGCAAATAATAATGTTGCATTGAAGTCTACTCCTTCCTCTGTTTGGAAGACATGAAGATATTCTTGTATTGTCTCATAGTCAGTTGCATTCCAATAGCAAACTTGCTCAATAGTTGAGGGAAAGGTCCAGAAAGGAGCGATCATGGGAATGCTTTTATTCAAGAATGGATTTGTCAATGTAATATTTACTGGACTTTCAAGAATAAATCCACCAGAAAATGCTTCCGTAAAATGTTAAAGATCCTCTTGAGTTTATCTATGTACGACAATATTAAATTCAATTTCATTGTGAACAAGCTTCGGAAAATGGTGCCTTATGGCACAACACCAAATACATCACAGCGATTATCTATATAAATATATATTAGATGAATTCTCTCTCTTTCACTGGCTTTTTTAAATAATACAGAATTAAAAATATTTGGTCGCCACCGGGAATTGAACCCAGGACCGCTTGTATAGTGCACAAGCACTCTGCCACTGAGCTACGACAACCACCCAGCGAACAAACAATTTTTATACTGTTAAGGGGTACTGCTATGCTACAGTCTCACTCTCAACAGATCAAATATATTTCTCTATTTTCAAAGTTTCTTATTATTCCTTGAATTTTTTTCTCATCTAATTTATCTGTTCTCAATAACTTTCTCAGCCTTATTTTACTCATTAGATGTATTCTCTCTCTTTCAAGGTCTTTTTAAAAACAATACAGTATTAAAAATATTTGGTCAAAATTTCAACAAAATAATGAGAATCTTTGAAATTTTTTTTTTGTTGGTATGTTGAGAGTGAGACTGTAGCATAACGGTACTTCTTAACAGTATTAATAAAGAATTGGAGTGTATCTTTGCAGGGTGGTTGGGTGTAGCACAGAGGCAGAGCACTTGTGTGCTATACAAGCGGTCCTGGGTTCGACTCATAGTTGCAACCAAATATTTTTAATTTTGTATAGTTTAAAAAAGCCTTCACAATTAAAAAATTGTGAAGTGATAAAGATATATATATTATATATAATATATATATATTATATATATATAATATGTAATATTTCTATAATGTATTACTTACATAAACTGAATCATATGCCTGTTGGTATAGGAAAATTGGAGTTGTTTGTAGTACCTTCATTATAGTGTGGAAATTGTTCATCCATGCACAATTTTAATTCATTAGGAAATGACATAATACCTAAATATATAAACAATTTGAAATTATCTAGTTAAGCATATTAGAACACTTACAAATACAAACTATTTAATAGGCTTATGACAAGAATTAATTAATGTTACTTTCACAAAGCCTTCCTGTATACAGATGACTGTAAGTTGTAAATAATAAAAACATAGACAATTTTAATATTGTGGTAATGACCAGTAATTCTATTAATTATATCGTTAAATTTCCAGTAAAATTGACTAACATACACTATAATGGACAGTAGCATAAGCAAGAGACTTATAAAGAGCTGAAGAAAGAAAAGCTGGGGGATAAAAAAAGCTGAGATTGTTCACAAAAAACAGGGCAAGAGAGGAAAACTTGTGTAACCTTAGCTAATTGTAGAGAATGATAACTGAGCAAGATAACTTATGCTACTGTATTTTTACTTGGCAATGCGTCAAGCGCCACTGTGTGGCGGGGTACTTGCTTTTATCTAATACAAACCACACATCTTTAATAAGTGGACTCAAAAATAGTCAGGTTTTGGTTGCAGTGGTTGACGACTGCCATTTTCTGCATGAACAAAATCTCAATCAGGAATGATGGAAGTTGTTTCGTAGTGGGAGCACATCGTGTATTACACAACTTTTTATTTATAAAGTAATAGTGAAAATTAGATTGAACATTATGATGTTAAAGTTTTAAATAATATGATTTAGTCAAATTTGTTCCTTAATATGTTTCTTTCATATCTTCCTATCAATTCCTTAGTAATGTCAGTCAGTTCAGTATTGTTTTCTTTGTCTTCATGAATATGCATAAAAATGGTATCATCAAAAAAGTGCTCTACTTTCATCACAATCATCAATTCTTCTCTCTTTACCAAGAAACCAAAGACAACTGATTTTCCATTATGACAGTAGTAAATACCAACCGTGTTCTGTAGTAAGTAATGATGTTGTGATAAACAGCTTACTTCGTTGCTTTAGCAAATAGAATGAGGTACTATGTTTAGTATGTGTATATTATATATATACCCTTTTTGGGGTGCTGCTGAACAAGTCGTTGTATTGTATGTTCCCAGACCCTTTCCTTCCCCGCGTAGCGGTTACGGTTGGTAAAGGGTCTGGCTACGCGAGACTACCTTCAAGTAGGGGAGAACTGGGAGGAAGAAAGTCTCAAAATCTATATACCCTCTGTGTATGAACAAACGAAGCTAAAATAGCTTGCCTTTTTCAACCTTTATTTCTTCCAGGTCATCAAATTCTTCATTGCTGCCCTCCATGAAGACTTCTTGGCCACGGACCTCTACACCTGAGAAATCTTCTGCCTTATTCTATCTCTATTTCTTTGAGGTCATAAAATTCTTCATCACTGCCCTCTATGAAGACTTCTTGGCAGTCTTTAAATTTTATTGACAACTTTCTATCATATTAATTGATAAATATATTTGTCTATTAGTTATAGCTATGCATATTTTTTTTTGTAACTTTGATTTTATTTGTACACAAACAGTGCTACAATTTCAATCTACAAATAATAAAAATATTTCTATGGTAAGGGTGATTAAGACTTGTCTCCCTTACACTTACCTCACAGGAGAATCACTATGGCATTGTGGGAGCTCTTGAAACACTTGCGATTGCTGCTGTAGCTAATTGAAGCGGGTACTATGGCGGTTACGCAAAAATGGGTAACCCGCGCTGTGAAGCAACCTCGCGAATTACGCGTTTCCGTTAAAAGTAGGTAACTTGCTCAGTAAATTTACATTTTTTCCAGTCTACCATGAGTCTTTTATGCTATTATTGCATTAAGATTCTTATTCTTGAATTAATGTTTTAAGCAAAACTTATGTTATGCATATAATCACTTCAATGATAAAGTTCAGTAAACAAAAAAAAAGAGTATATATTACCACTTGGTATATTTTGTGTTCTACTTCTACATCATTTTTTATATTTTTAAGCACTACGCTTCCTTTTTTAAATTTCATTTTATTAAAACAAACTCACTTACTCGTGGTGTTAAAATTAAAAGAATCAAAAAATTTATCTTTGAGCCATAACTTACGATAATATTCACATGCGCTGGATATTCCCAGGCTGTAGCAAATAATAATGTTGCATTGAAGTCTACTACTCCTTCCTTTGATTTGAAGATATGCAGATACTCTTGTATTGTCTCATAGTCAGTTGCATTCCAATAGCAAACTGGCTCAATAGTTGAGGGAAATGTCCAGAATGGAGCGATCATGGGAATGCTTTTATTCAAGAATAGATTAGTCCATTTTATAGTTATTAGACTATTCAAGATAAATCCACCAGGAAATGCTTCAGTAAACGTTAGAGACACTATAGCATTTATCTGCACACGAAAACATTAAAAACTTAATTAAGTCAACAGTGAGAGGTCTTGAGATATGGAATATCTTCTTTGGTGGCATAAATCAACATTGGGAGCACTGGTTGTACTTAAGCCATAGTAAAATTCTGGATGCTGACATCCTTAAATAAGAGATATTGAATGAGGCTAGGAGATGAAACTAGTGAAAGTTTATTACATTGCCCCTTCTGGTATAGTAAGGAGTTCTATATAATTTGTACTGTGAAACTATGTGCTAATTCATCCAGTTAAATAAAACAAAGATAGGGAGCTTACATTAGACAGGTGTAGCTTTTGTAACACTTTAGTAAGGAGTTCTATATAATTTGTACTGTGAAACTATGTGCTAATTCATCCAGTTAAATAAAACAAAGATAGGGAGCTTACATTAGACAGGTGTAGCTTTTGTAACACTTAAACTCTATGTATAAAAATAAAATAAAAATTAAGCTATTAGCCATAAAGTAGATTTAATGGGAATACTATAAGGTTTTCTGGCACTCACTGTTTTAGCAATTATACAAATACCTGAACATGTGTTTCATGGCTTGCATATGACAATGACAATTACTTCTTAGGTATTTAATTGTTACATACCCTTACATTAATAATGGTAATTTATTATAATACTACTGTAAATTTATATGAAGTATATGCATACATAATACTTGCATGTACTTCATATAAATTTTACAGTAGTATTATATTAACTTCTTTGACTCTTTCATTAATTTCAACATTTTTAGAAAAAAACAGGAAACATAAGAAGAAGAAAAATCAACAGTAGCAAAACTTACTCATTCCTATTACGATACATTAATTTTACCTTAAATTTATTGAAGGAAAAGTGTAACGGTAAAATTCACAAAATTACCATTATTAATGTAAGGGTATGTAACAATTAAATACCTAATAAGTAATTGTCATTGTCATTTGCAAGCCATGAAAATATGGTTTGCTTCACAATGTAGTGGAAATATAAGAATGGTAAGAGAAAGCTAAACAATGTCATAGAAAAATATTGTCACTGCTACAACTACTCTATAGGACAGCTGTTAAAGTGGCTAGTTATTAACCTAATTAGCATCACTACTGTCACTTCCTCATGAGTGATCTGTAACCACATTTCTCTGACAACATCAAAAGTCCAGCATCCATTTTGCTGAGTGACAGGAGGGTTAATTACTACCCCACATGAAGGTAATTCTAGACCATACTTACAATCCTCTGTCCAGTCAATCTTGACCATTCACTAAGAAATGTTGCTCATTAGCTCTAACTAGACAAAGAATGGTAAACTTATGTAAGTCTACAGCAGTCCCGGTTGTTATTACTGGAAAAATAGGTTACAAAACTTAGTAACTTAGTCCAGTGGTACTTGTTTAATTATTCGTGACGTAATTGCTAGGTCAGAAACTTTAGCCAATTACGCAGTAAAATAACTATTAAATCAAAATGTTTTATTGAGATTAAATTAAGTAGTATCATTTAAATGTGAATATATAATTTCATTAAATTGAAATCTTGAAAACTTCATTGCTTAGCACAGTTTTGTACTATAATCAAAGGTATTTTATGAGCTTAACATGTTAAAAATGTATCGATAAATCAGATATTAATGTACTCAGCTGTATTCAACGGAAGAACACTGAAATATAGTCAAAATGTCTGCCAAATTGAAAGTACTGTATATCCTAATACCTGTGCAAACTCCTTCCACTGTACTTTTGTAGAATCCCTTGTTGCATTCACAAGAAGTGGTAGTAACATCTGGAAGAGACTAACAGGTTCTTGAGTGGGAATTTCCCGTGCACGATGAATTAGCAACAGCTATACAGTTGCCTAAAATGATATAAAATAATAGCTCACTGTACTGACATTCTGTGCTATATAATCTTTAGAAGGCTCTGTACTCTATGAAGTTAACTATTACAGACTAATTGGTGACGCTTGTAATCTAATAGATGAGATAAACGTTTTGTATTGCTAAGTGAAGATAAACTAATTTATTACTTAATTTTTAGCTATCCCTCTCAATAAATCATTTTTAATTCTAATGGAAAATTGTTATCATCCAATAGTATACTATGGGGAACAATATTTGATAACCCTAGACACTTTGTTAAATCACTTAACATCTATTCTGTATGCTCTTGTTAAAATTTCTAATAATTCAGACGATAGTAATCCAGTCTGTCTGGCAAACTGCAAACCATCTATATGGTTCGCAGCATTGAATCCTATGAGGTATTGAGTGTCTTCTTGCAGATGGAGTGTATTATTGTACCGAAACCTTGACAATGTCCTTTGCCCATCAGTTAACAGAATGGACTGAATCGTGTATCGTATGGTCTATAATATGTTAACGTTGAATAATAGAATAATGAAGTGAAAAGGTAATTATGTTATATACTGTTATGCAACAATATATATAATTAATATTAATACATGTGGAAAACTCTGTCTGTCCTTTGTCTGTATGTTAAAATACTCAAATTTGCAAACAGTTGCATGTCATTGTGGTCTGTCTAAATTGAATTGGCATTTTTATTACAATTTTAATTATTATTGTGTGTGCATTTATTAAAATTTAATCGTGATTGGCACAATATTGAAGTTCAAGAGAGATATTCAGCAAGTTGTAATACAATATTCTAGAGATATCATGGAGTATAAGCCAGTGATTGGTTAGCGAGAAGAAATGAAAGTAGCTTAATTAATAAAAGTAAACAATAATGATAGATGGCAAACAAGACACTCTATGACAAATGTTATACAAGCAGGGTAACACTGATCATGTATTTATCACAATCAATTTGATAAAGTCATCATATTTTATAGGATATATAGTGCCCAATCAATTACATGTGTGACAAGAAATTATAATTTTAAGAACTTATCACAGACAGCCAAATTTGAAATCAGACTGTTACTGACGCAATTGTTGTAATTTTAATTTCTTCTACCACATGTTATTGAAAAAGCAATTGTTGTAAATTTAAGGATCGCCCCACATAGCAATATGCATCGCCTGTATGACTTCCTAGACCTAATACATTCACATCGGACTATTTCCAAGAATCTGCTCTCTCTTCTGACTCTCTTGTTATTGTTATATTGATGTCTGTTTACTCTAGATATAGGCGGGCTCTTTTTAGAACCAAAACAAAACAATTGAAAAAAATTGGCTCGCGTACAAGGAGTACGAGACACAGAGGCGGGACTATTTCTTAAGCATTGCAAGTGGAATTAAAGTTCCAAATTTTATATCAGTTATTTTTGGAATCTAATCGTGAGAACGATAAAAAAATTTACACATGGGTAAACCTTAAACAAATGAACTGCACTACAACGAGAATTTATCAATATCTTATAAATAGAAAAAAATGCGAATAAATCATAAAGTAATATTGAAATGGAAAATACCTTTCCAGAATCTATTTCAGGGACAAAAACCACACCCTGGCCTCACCAAAATAACACACCCACAATGACAAAATTTTTAATGACACCATCTATGCAAAAGTTTAAAATTACAATAGCAATCTACAAGCTACAGCAATTTTTGCTGTAGCAGCTAGCTTTAGCCATTTACTTGTGGTATGTTTATAATTAGTGTGGTTACTAGTAGCTTTGATTAGGTCTAGACAGCCAGCTGGCTAGCACAGCTATGACAGAGTGATAAATACGGGACTGTCCCTGATGATCTGGGACAGTTGGCACCTATGCACTCACTAATTTCATTGAAAATCTGGAAGAAATATCTGGGCAGTTATAAAACTTTGTAGCACTTTTTTGGAGCTGTATGCTAAGTGGTAGCTCAGTAATTTTGTGCACTACTAGCCAAGCCAATACTCGACTGCAAGACAACAAGTTCTTTTCCATTTCAATATTACTTCATGATTTATTTGCATTTTTTTCTATTTATAAGATATTGATAAATTCTCGTTGTGGGAGTTTTGACCATAAAACATGAATACATCCTTTACGGTGATTGTAACATACAGTATATTACACAGTAATCACTATAATCATAAAAATACATATAAGGGTGAGATATATTTCTTTGTTTATTTTAATTGTATGCCCTCTAATATAGTATAATTAATTATGACAAAGCAATGAAAGTATGATTAGAAGTATTAGTTTCACTAAATGTTATATACAATAACTCAATAAATAATTCGGGAGTAGATTTGCACTATTTAGCTATACTAATGATGTCTGTACCTTGACTATATTCTGACTGTAAAACACCAGCTCTTATGTACATCCTATAGTTAATTAAAGAGTGTTCAATTTGAAAGATAATGACTCAAATGTTTTTTTAAAAATATCAGCGTATTCCTCGCTTGCTTCCAAAGTCATTCGCTTATTTTTAATGGCTAGACTTTCTTATTTAGCAGTCAATAATATTTTTTATTAGGTACTGAACAGAGCCTGATAACTGTTGCCACATAGAAAATGCATTAAACTAAACAGGATGTGGCTTAGGGCAATATTTTTCCATATCACCTGTGTTCATAGTTATTACGTTGGGTTATTACGTCCCCCTAGGTAAATTTCTTGTTACCAAGGTATTCGCCCATGAGCAGTACCTAATAAATTTATTATCCATTGGATACCCGAGAATATCACTCGTCTGATTGGCGGTATTTAGGCTCGTGCCTGCGGCACTCGCGTAAATACTAAGCCAACAGACTCGTGATATTCTCCTGTATCAAATGAATAATATATAAAATCTATCAATTTGTTCACAGTATAGTCATTTTACACACTCATACATTATATTAAAATTACAAATCACTATCACTTTTGACAGTTGAAGTTCGAATTAATGACCTCCACTATATGGTGAAATTCAGCTAAGTGAAAAAAATTATCTACCAGTTTAATTTAATATTTGTAAATATCTCATCTTTATTTAGTGAGAAAAAATGGACATTATTATTTAAACTAGATCTAGAAGATTAATGGAGTATTTAAGTTTATTGGAAGACTTCATGTTTTTGTTTATTTAAAACATAAGCAAATCACTAACTAAAATTGTGAATTTTAAAAGATAAAAATACAGATTTTGTGATAATAACAACAGATTGATAGAGAAGTGGTCTTAAACTTTATCTGAAAAGTCACATGATTATTATATTAAATATTTTTTTATGATTGTTTACTACATTATTTTGTATCAGATGATTCAGGCATCAGTGGAAGATAGTCTTTTAAATTGGTTAGCAGAGATGACACCTTCTGTTCAAGACATTGAAAGTTTGGTCTATCTGCTGGATCCAAAGCCCAACAAGAAACTATTATATCATATCTACAGAAAAATTAATCGTTGAATTAGCTTAATAGAATTTACAGTCAAATGTTGTATTTACAGTATGTATATCCAGTTAGAGTTAAAATGTCAAATATGCACGTATATTGCATGAAAAATGTATGTAGCTAACTAATATTTTTTAATAACAGTGAGGACTTTAGCAAGAAGTTGTAATGTTAAGTTTAATTAACATAATATTGGGTGTTAAAACAAGAAAATTTGGTAGTATCATAATCGGTGAGCGAGTGAAACACTATCAGGGGTAATACAATTGATAATCGGGGATATTGGTTTATATTAAATGTTTGGATGTACGTTTATCATTTTTGTACTTTGACCCTGGCATTTTTGTGTTAGTTCGAAGGTCTACCCCGTCCCAAATTTCATTGAATAGAATCCTCTCTTTTATGATCATTACCCGCATCTTCTAAAAATTTAATTCTTTACCATTTTGAATTTTATTGCGGGTGCAGTTAACACTTGCTGAGTTCTATTTCTATTCGAGTTATTGGAAGTGATAAGTGCACTATTTGTCATAGTTACTAGTCTTATGCAAGAGTATTTACTTGAAAATTCATAGGTCATTAGACTAACTACTACGAAGGTAAGTCTTATATGAAGGTATGTTCAAGTGTGTGACAGTGTTGCACGTTAGAGCTACTACTTAACTAAAAAATAATAACAAAAAAAACTTTCAAATAACGTGACTATTTTCTTTCAATTCAAAAAGTTGTGGGCTACTATGACATTGAATCCTCTTTACCGTCAATATACATAAGTTAAAAACTCGACCTTTTTCTTAAGTGTTTACACGCAATCATTTAAAAATACTGTAGCCTTAGGCTCACTCCCATTTGTGCTCTAGCACCTCACCAATTACTTCAGCCAAGAATGACTGAATGTTCGTTTATATTCATTTAAGTGAAGATTATTGACATTTTTAGGATGTGAACTAAGTCTTGATCATGTTTTGCATTCCTCACATCATGATTTAGTCAATAATTTGTCTTACATAGAATCATTGCAGGAGGCATTTGAAGGTTTCTTCATTTGGTATCCATTTTTTATGTTTTGAACGACATCTTTGTTGAATAATTCGGGATAAGGTCTGTCGCCGCAGCTAAATACTTCCCAACATGTGACACCATATGACCACTGAAACAACACAAAGACAACAACAAAAGATTTGAAATATTTGAAACATTCACGCAACTGTAAATTAAGTTAAAGCTATCCTTTTATAATACACACTATTCTATCTTTCCAGGATTTTCATAAATGGGTCATTTATTGCTTCATTCGTGATCTGTGTTAATTGTGACTGAAAACTAACTTTCATTTTTCTTGATGTTTGTTGTGTAGCTTTGTAATCATAATTTTCTACATTATTAACTGAGTAATAGCTTTCAGATTAAGCTGCTAGAATTCAGAGTTGAGCCTGAACTAATACAAGAAATACATGACTTTGTCAATGTAATTAAATGTAATTTAAGAATTACAAGCATGGAATTTCTGCAGATTAAGACAAACATAAAAAACTAATTTTTGATAATTTCAATCCAAATATTTTGAATTCATTACACAGTTCTCTGCATTAATTAATTATCACCCAATATAATTAAATGGCTACACCTACCACAATAGGTGTAGCAATATGGCTCCTAAACTTTAAATCACCTCCTTTGCACTCATTCACACATTCACATGTACATGAAATAGTGGTGTGCTAGAGCCCATGAACTGGTATCTTCTACAAATACTACGAAAAATGATGACAAACCTTTTCACTTAAAAAGTGGCCCTGATAATTTAACAACTCATGTAACTAATGTTTTTATTTATTTATGTGATGTTATTCTGGTACAATTTCATGGTAGCATTGAATAAAAATATTAATTGTGTATGTGTGTTTATGAAAAAATAGATCACAAGTTTTCATTTAACTTACTACATCTGAAGCCTCTGAAAACTTTAAACTGACTATACTTTCCACTGCCATCCATCGCACTGGAAGCTTTTCTGGTGTTTCATCGATTAATTTGAAGTAGTCTTTATCTTCAGAAATAGTCACCGAGAGCCCAAAGTCAGCCACTTTAATGTTGCCATTTAAATCTACCCTACAATGTAAAAAAATACCATACCATACTTACTGAAGACTGGCCCTCATAGCTTTAGCTTTAGTTCATACATTATATTCTCCAGGCGCATCCTGGACAGGAAGAGTGAACGTTTGGAACTGCACTTTTTTCCCCTTTTGCTTAATTAACCTGTCTTATTCATAACTCACCTTTCTGGTGTCACCCCTTGCCTTACTCCTACTTGTACCTTATTAACACTAATTCATACTAATTATTACTGCCTCACACACACTCATACTCTCTCCACTCACTCATACTCTCTCCACTCACAAAGACTCTTTGTCATTTTAGGGCCCCTGCCCTGGCCTCTCTATAAAAGAGTCAGGGTAGAGCCTCCAGTTGCTTTGCTAACTCGTTTGTACTTTTTCTTGCTGCTGAAATTATAGTGCTTATTAAGTAATACTTGGCTTATTAGTGGGTGACTGTTTGTCTGGGATTCAAGGGAGGTTACAGTGCAATTTTCCTGGCCTTCCTGCCTAGTTAACTGTCATTCCGAGCACGCTCCATCATATATATATATTATATTCATATATAAATTTAATTATTATTAGTTAGTTATTTAGTCATTCCACCAGTAGGTTTGATATTTTTAATTATCAAGATATATATAAAAAAGAACAGCACATGCAAATGGCTTACTGTAAGCTTTAGTGTTAAATGCTTCGTCTTATTAAGTCCATGTGAAACTTACAATAGGTACTTTACTGCTACAATGAGTTGCAGCTTCCATAATAATAACTGCATGCCAATTTGTAATTATACGTTACTGTTGTAGCTGACTTGGCCTTCCAGCCGCATTATTAACTTACATACAGTTTCTTGCTGCCAAATCACGATGGATAATTCTCTCACTGCTCAAGTACGACATCCCTTGTACTATTTGCAGGCACATCTCCAGCAACTTCCCAGTAGCTACTTCCTATTTATTAGCAGAAACAGAACGGAACAATGCATTATAAAATGAATACAATGGTTTACAGTACGATCAAATATTCTGACGCTTTAATTAAACCAACAAATCGTACTTGCCCTATCTGCTCAATTGTTTGACTAGTATGCAGTAAAATCTCATTATAACAGAATGAAATTTGCTTTGCCGAAACTTATTCTACTATAAATGTCTATCAGGGCAGACTTGTGAAGGTTGGAAATTGCAATAGTCAATTATTATTCCTAAGTAGAGCAAGATTTGTGATTCAAATTCAAATATCAAAGTATTCTATAACATAGCCTACCACATCTGCTTTCTTTCCTTCAATATTAACCGGTAAGAAGTATTTCTCTTTATTTTCGCTTCTTTTCAAGTAGTGATCAAGACTTCCATTCCACATGAATGGCATGACGATGCACGGGGAGAAATGATTGTCCACACTAACACCAATCAGGCTCAGAATGCTCGGGTGTGAAATATGAGTCATTTGTATGATTTCTTCAACAGCCATTCTAACTTCAAAGGTACCTGAAATAGCTGGTGAAATGGTTTATAATACAGTAACTAATAATAATAGCAATATTCAGTCATTCTCGACTTAAATAATTATAATAATAGCAATTTTATTCTCGTTCTAACAGCCAATATTATCTTACTAAAAACTTAACTTAGGATTAAGTTTTAAGTAACATAATAAATGGCTGTTAGAATGAGAATATATTTGCCATTGCTTGATAGCAATATTGTTTGGTCTTTTACTTACTAAGCTACTATGGAATGATCTATAGTTAAATTGCATCAATAAACAAGAAGGATATAGATAGTTCTCACTTGCACTGTCAGTCTAAATGTGTGGTAATTCATATTTTGATTTCCTTGTGAAGCCTTCCATAATGTAGTGGTATGGTCAATCCTTACGATATTGCCATTTACTTAATTAGGGAATATAAGTAAACAATCTCTAGAATCATACACAAAGTGAATAATTATCCCAGGGTCATCCAGGCACTTGGAGCCTGTAATATCTGCTTCCTCTGATGTACTATAGTGTGGAGATTGACTTAGTTGTAGTAGCTGTTGTTGTGTATCATATTTTAACATTTTACTGGAAGTTTAAAAAGGTTAGTTGACGTAAGCAATGTTTAGGTTTTCAATGTGGAATGCTTCAGTACAAATGGCTAGACAGCCATTTTGGTTAGGGCACATCACTGCAAATAGCGTGTACATGCCAACCAGGCAATAACAAAATGTGGCACTCTGAGCTTTCAAAAAATGCAACTGCAATTAATATCACTATAATTAAAATGTAATCAAATATTATAGAGCCATATCCATTATTATACTGATAAAGGATAAATCCGTTTTTGTGACTACTGTTTCAGCCTTGCTAAGTAATGTTCTTAAAGGAAGCAATATAATTAGGTAATGGAACAAGAAAGAAAAGATTTCTAACAACAGAAAGTAAAAACATTTGAAACTTTTACTTACATGTAGATTAAACTAGTGATGTGCTTGAGCACAAATGGCGAGCGAGCCTAAAGACTACTATTTTTATATGAATAATTTTGACTTCTAACACTGAAGCTACTGAAAATAAGGTCCAGTTTTTTAATTTCGCATACACGGTAAAGGGATTTCAGTGTCATAGTAACAACTCTCTGCAACAGCTTGAATTGAAGGAAAAAAACAACAACAAAACAATACACGTTATTTAAAAGTTTTTCTTTGTGATATTCTTTAGCTAAGTAGTGGTTGTAACACACAATGCTTTGACACAACTGGACATGCACCTACACAGACTTGTACCTTCGCGGTAGTCTAGTGGACAATGTATTTTCAAGTAAATACTGTTGCGCACGACTTATAACCATGACAAAGAGCGCATTGACTTACCACAGCCACTAACTTGAATAGAAATGGAAGTCCCTTAACTGCACCCGCAAAAGAATTCAAAACGGTAAACAATTCAATTTCTAGGGTGATACGAGTACTGATCGATAAACCAGAGGATTCTTTTTAGTGTAATTTGGGACGGGGTCGACCACATAACTAACACAAAAACGCAAGGGTCAAAGTACAAAATGACATACGTATGGCCATACATATATATAAATAAATAAATAAACAAACATCCCCAATTTTCAATTGTGCTACCCCTGTAAGTGTCTCGCTCGCTACGCCAGCTCGCCAATCAACTTAATCCTTACCTTTTAATACTTTCACAGCTACAAATTGGTTTCTGTATCTGGCCTTGTACACTGTACCAAATTCTCCTAAGATATAATATTTATTCGTTTTTATAATGACTACTGGAGTTTACTCTATTTTTCCAAATATAAAAATAATGTTTTGTTAAGACTAAATACTCTTGTAAAGGTAATATGTTTCCGAGATTATATATATCACATTAACATAATATGGCTGTCAGAATGAGAAAATATTTGCTGCTGATAGCAAAATTGTTTGGTTTTTTTTTTTACTTACTAAGGTACTATGGAATGATCTATAGTCATAGTGCATCCATAAACTCAATGGATATAGAAAGTTCACTCAGTCTAAATGTGTTGTATTTATTAATCATAATTCAGCTGTAGTTTACTAAAAAATAAAATCAATAAACCCACTCACCCTCTCCAATTATTTTGCGGTCAAACTTCAAGTGATGGAAAGGAATTTTGAGCTCCTTGGGAAGCTGAACTAGTTTAATCATGGAACCAGCATACGTTAAGCTTGGTCTCTTCATTTCATTGACGGCTGTGTAAGCAGATGAAATTAACAATGACTATGTGATTACTTGGTCGTTGAGTGAACTTACAGTCTGGAAGAACAGGCTTGTTCCTATTTCTGACTTTGATCCCCCTTAGAACTGCTCCCAGAATGGCTACAATGCAAACAATGAGCAAAGCTCCTACCACACCAATTGTGACGCTGATTGTCAATAGCCTGGAGTCATTCTCTGCAACTGTAGTTATTCCATTAGAGATTGGTGTTATCGTAGCTGGTGATGTTGAGTCATCCACTGATTACAAATTAGTTATATAAAATGGTCAATATGTAATGATGTGCTTGAGAACAACTGGCGAGCGAGCCTAAAACTACACTATTGTTAAAAGTTTGATTTTAACTCTAACACTCAAGAAAGGGAATTCATTGCCGTAGTAACCACTTCTCGCAACTCTTTGAATTGCAAATAAGCAATAAAAAACAAGTCACAATATTTTTTTTTATTCTGGAATAATACTTTCACACAACTGAACAAACCTACACAAAACTCACCTTCGTGAGTAGTCTAGTGATCAATGAATTTTCAAGTAAATACTGTTGCATAGGGCTTATAACTATGACAAATAGCGTATTAACTTACCACCGCCACTAACTCGAATAGAAACGGAACTCCGGTAAGTTTTTTAGTTTTATCTTCACCCGCAAAAAAGAATTAAAAACGGAAACAATTCAATTTCTAGAATTTGTTTAGAGAAATTTGGGATGGGGTCATAAACAGAGCTAACACAAAAATACGGGAGGGTTAAAGTATAAAATGACATACATATGTCCGCACATATATAAACAAATATCCCCAATTTTCAATTGTGTTACTCTGAGAGTGTCTTGCTCGCTCCGCTCGCTCGCCATGGCACAATCTCTCACCTTCCCCCCAAAACCCCTATTCCTAAAAAATGGCAGAAATGTCATTAAAAAAAGAGAATATATATATATATATTATGGTATCACTCAACATATGAGGAACCATCATTACATACTGTTGATTACGCAATCTCTAAATAATTTGTTGCCAGATGACGGGAAGCAAATTACAACTACTTTTATAGGATGTTACTTACCACACTTTTACAAACCTCTTCTTGTCAATTATGCTTCTACTTAAAGAGAAACAGTCTATAAGTCAGCAGTCCAAGACTGTACAATTTATGTAGATACAGGAAGTGCTACATGGAGTACATTCCATGGTATAATATTTAACCACAAATTTTCTTTGTTGCAAGGTGTAGCTCAAGTTCCTGCTCCTCACCTATCATATTCTGATATATCAGCCAAAGTAGTCATCCTTAATTAATAAAAGCTCTTGAACTCAAAGAGAATGCAAGATTGATCTAGTACACACTGAGGCCTAAGGAAGACCTGGATCTAAAAAAACCCTCTACCATAAGGTTCACGAAAATTTCCCAGACCCCAGGCATGCATTATGAGAAAGAAGAAGAGCCACTCTATACAGAAAGTGTAAATATAAAGCCTCAAAGTGCTCAGAATTAAGTTACACCTTGCAACAGATAAAGAAAATTTGTGTTCAAACAATTGTACAGTGAAATGTACTATTTGTAGCATTTACTTAGCATCTGCAATCATTGGGCTGCTGGCAATTGTTGTATTATTGACAGAAGACAAGTTAATGGCAACTACATTTATGGGATATTATTTTTTCTGACTTTTACAAACCACTTTCTGTCAATCATGCTGTGTTACTAAGAAATACTACTAAAAGAGGAAGCGCCACTAGAATGAGTTAAACAGCGATGGTTATTTCTTTAATCCTATAAATGGCTATTATTGCTGGCAATTATGTATGATGTAATCTTCAATTTATTCGACCCAGCACAGAAGACATAAATATTTCATTAATCGTATCGTGAGAAATTTCACTCAGCTTGGCCTGCACAATGTTTTCTCGTGATATTCATGCTATTAATCCTAAATAACACAGTTTTCTGTGCTATTATATCTCACAGTACCTGTGCAGTTATCTTCAGTCTCTTGGACTCCCTCGTTGCAATTACAGGATGTCGCTGTAAGATCAGGAAATGGAGAACAAGTTCCAGGGTGGGAATTTTCTGTGCATGAGGATCCTGCAACAGCTATACATTTTCCTAAACAAACCGATATAGACAGTATTCTTAGGTGACAGACACTGCTATAAAGACAGTCTAAAATAGAGAGGTGGTTAATATTATTTTAGCTAATAAGTACAAAAATTAATTAATGAATTACATTAAACTGATAATAATAAAATTATTCATAATTATTAAAATTTGCTGACTTCTCATTATTTTTATAATTTCTTTACCAAAATACGTAGGGAAATACACGTTTCTGCTAAATTTATACTAATACTACTTGATTTGCTGCAATAGTATAAAGTTACGTATGCAATTAGTTGTAGTTCACTGCTTTAGGCTTTTGTTACTTGATAATACAGATAGCTATATTGAACTTTAATAGTCACATATTTGCCCTGTCAGCACAAAAAACTTGTGGTCTATATGAAAATAAACATGATTTATGACATCATGTCAAAGTACAAGATATACCATTACATGGAGTTTAAGTTTATGTGATTCACATACCATCTATTCTGTATGTTCTTGTTAAGTTTTCTAGTAACTCTGACGACATTGAACCATTCTGTTTGGCAAACTCAATACCATCAATATGGTTTCCAGCATTGAATCCTATGAGGTACTCATTGTAATCATGTAGATAGTTTGTATTATTGTACAGAAACATAGACAGTGTCTTCTGTCCATCTGTTAATAGAATGGCCTGAATTTTGTAAGGTATCATCTGTATTTAAGTAATAAATATATATAAGTGAGAGTTTGATCTAACATTATATCATTACATATTACAAATTGTATGTTAATATGCATGTGGATGAAAACTAAAATGCTCACTACTCTGTATATAATTGGTTTTTAAGGTTTACAAATAGACCCTGTTTATTATAGTGTATAATAGTAACACACGTAAAATGCCTATTCAAAAATGTATGAGGACAATATCTAGTCAATTGAAATTGCACGGGGAAAGTGAAATAGCACTTGACTAAGTGAAATACCACGGTAGCTAAGTGAAGTAGTACGGGTAATTGCACATGCGTGTAATACTAGCCTTGGAAATGTATATTTCAAGTTGTTTGTAGTTGGAGACAATGCCATTCTATAGTGCAGAAATTCTACCCAAATCAAACGGAAGCTTTTCAATAGATTAGGTGGACCATTGGTTAAAATCGAAGTTCGAGAGGAAGCTAATCCTGAAGTATGGAAATAGTGAATGAAAAATACTGTGTAGTTGCAGTGCAAATGATCTTTTAAATATAGCTGGCCTACTATAGCGAGTGGTAGCATGGGTTACCCATGCTATTAGGAATCAATAGCACTTTTAAACCAATTCAAATAGCACTCGGCTTCATCTCGTACCATTTTAATCATGTCACTCGTGTTATTACTCATAAACATACAAACCACTACTTTTTGAGTTTAACTTATTTTGCTGCCATAGTATTTCATAATGAAATACTCTGAGTATCAGTAGTTATTACTATAAACTATGCTGAAGTATGCAACGAGTTTTTTGTTAGTTTTAAAGTATTATTCTAATTGCAGTCTACCTAGTAATTTATACCTATTGTATTAAAATGGACATAGATACATGTATACAGACTTGTATCAATAATTACATATCTGATCGGTTCACTTTAATGAAATCTAACTTACTATATTACTGACATACTGTGAATATTCCCAAGTTGCAGAAAATAATAATGATGCATTGAAGTCTACTACTGTTTCGAAGATATGCAGATACTCTTGTATTGTCTTATAGTCAGTTACATTCCAATAGCAAACTTGCTCAATAGTTGAGGGAAAGGTCCAGAAAGGAGCGATCATGGGAATGCTTTCATTCGTGGATGGATTTGTCAATTTTATAGTAATTAAACGATTCAAGATAAATCCACCAGGAAGTGCTGTAGTAAATGTTAAAGATCCCCTGTGATTTATCTGTGTAGGATAATATTAAGCACATAATGAAATATCTGTAGGATAAAAAAGGAAACCCATTAGCACATAACAATTAGTTGTATTTCAGCTTTTGTGTTAATGATTGTATATAGAATAGGGGACAAATTATCTCAATTCTAACTCATTGAAGAACACTAGAAGCAAAAATTAGTTCAATTGCTACATTAGGTGCACTTTAGAGTCTTGTGTATTTTAAGGAAAAATTGAAAAACCATTAACAAATAATGAAAACAAGGTGAGTGACTATTTTTCTAACTTTCCAATCTATAACTTTATTACTTACGTAAACTGTTGTATACTTCTTAGTGTATAAAACAATTGGAGTTGTAAGAGGCGACACCTTCGTATAATATGTTGTTTCATCATCACTGCAAGATTCTAACTCATTGGGAGATGACACGATACCTAAGAAGATTTAAAAAGGTTTGTTTGATAAATTCTTATGGGATCCACTTTTCATAATGTTTTTACAAAAGTTCAATTATTATATACTCCTCATGTATACAGTAATCTATATAATAAAGACAATTTTAATAGTAGTAAAAAATGTGTTTCCAGAAATTATCTTCAGGTTTTGTTGTTTTATATATAAAAGCACTATATACTATTGAGCAATGTTTTAATGACAAAGTGTGTTACTATCCAACTTTCTATAGGAATTGATCAAATTCTACTGGTTGAGGCTATGAGAAGTTGAAATTAATGAAAAGTTCAAAGATATTAAAGTAATATGGAATATATATTTATATACAATAAACTTAATCACCAACTCTTCAATCTTACAATTTATCATATTCTGAGCAATTGTTGTTGTAGCATAAGAGAGAATGTCAAATAAAGCAGACGATAGACATGCATGTACAAATTTGTATGGTTACAAATTTGTCTCGTATTGTCATTAATTGGTGAGTGAGCGAAGCAAGTGAGACACTTACAGGAGTTATACAATTGAGATTCTGTGGTATATATTATATATATATATGTGTGTGTGCATGTGTGTTTGTGTGTGCTTATTTATATGATATGTGTGACCTTTTTAGTGCCTGCTCCTCTCATTACATAAGTTGGTAAAGCATCTTGATGAAACAACAAAGTAATGAACCGGTCTATGATTCAGTAATTAGTTGTGGGCCTTTAAAACAAGCAATAATTACAGCTCATAGTTATTTATCACTTTAAAGCAGGCTAGCTCACTCGCCATTTGTGCTTAAGCACACCACTAGTTCTATTTGTTGTTAGTAATTGTATTGTGTCTTTATATCAACTTACCCAGATAAATAAGGTAAACATATAGGTTCGAATCCTACCATTGCTTCTCTTTTTCATGGTGCATGCTAAATATTAGCAAGTAGCACCAAGAGACATTCCAGCTAAAATTACTGCATATAGTATTATTGTACTTATTAGAACAAAGTTTTTTACTTTTCAGTCATTCTCGGCTGAAAAAATTATAATAATAGCAAATTTTCTCTGTTCTAACATCTAATATTATATATTATTTTTAATAAGATTAATCTGTGGTTTTGTATGCTTAATTAAAACTCAACTTGTGATGTTGTATATTTAATAACTTGTGAAGTAGTTGTGTTGCTATTCCTTGTTTGTTTTCTACCGCATTATAATTGGTACATGATTCTAGAGCCTAACATGTATAGCTTAATACACATTAATACAATATCACGCTTGTTTTAACGGAAATGGGCTTCCTAGCTATGCACCTTAGCTCAGCTATAGCTGACACTAATAAGATTCCTAATTATCACTCATTATGTCTAGCAATGTGGCTAGTGTGAAATTGCCCACTTTTTTTACTGCATTCGCTCATTACAATAATAGCAATGATAGGAAAGAGAGTGAATATATCTAATAATGTTTACATAATAACCAATAATGGGTCTTCATATCCTCTGGGACACAATTGCATTTTTGTATCTAACATAGTGTGTTGGAATAACCACACCTTCAGAACCAACTCGCACATAACGAACTCACACACAAACTTAAACATTCACTTAGTTGCATACATTTCCATTCACTTCAATAATTGTAATTTGACACTAATGCATTTATGTTATGCATTACGTTATTTCCCTTCACTACCTTGTCCCTCTATACACCACCTAATGTTCTGGACCATTCATGCCACATTTAGACAGTTTAGTATATACCTTGCTAAACTTTCAAGCTATTATAGATGTTCAGGCTTCTAGACAGGTTGAGGTTGTTGCTGCCCTCCAAACTAGATACGACAAAAATCGTGTGGTGTACATGCACTATGTTTCTGCTCTAGACTCTAGAGGAACAATTCGGTCCAATAGTGATGATCTTATTCGAGGAAAGCAGCAACTAGAGCATGGACTAAAGGCTAACAAATTGATCAATTTCTAGTGGCATCCACAATACTGTTAATGGGATTCTAATTGTGCAGCGAAGTGGGCGGATTACACCAGCATTTAGAAGGATCTTCCTGATTGGGAGACCTTGATGAATTTCTTTGAACACCGAATTTCTACTCTTCAGTCATCCCTCATCTTCAGGCGGGGAGGATGTTCAGGCTTCTAGAACGCCTTCACAGGAATCTAATTAACACTTGTGGTCATGCTTAATATAGTAACAGCACTTATCACTTCTCTTTCCAGCTATTATAGATGTTCAGGCTTCTAGACAGCCTTCACAGGAATCTAATTAACAATTGTGGTCATGCCTATAGTAACAGCACTTATCACTTCTCTCCCTTGCCCTCTTGTTGTTTGTTTTGTTTAATTTGCTTCAATTGAGACCTATTTATCACCTCTCTTCCTCCTGAGATTTAATTTCCTATGCTGTGTTTTCTCTCTATATAATTTCACACTCCTAAGTTTTGGCTCAGTCATGTTCTGATAAAAGAGAAAGTGTCAAAAGCTTTAGTTGTTGGCTATCTAGCTACTCTCATTACATTTACCAAGCCCCTGTTTGATCGCAAGGCCTACAACCTTGCTACTCTGATCACTCGGGCACGTACAATAGAATGTATAATTGTTAGCTATGTTCTGCTGATGTGGGTTTTGGAATCACCACATCCTAAAATACCGTCTCCAATCAAATGAACACTGCCTGGTTGAATCCCAACTACTACATACATGCGACCGATAAATTGGTAACTGGTATCCGTGCGTCTCATAACGTTGTCATTGAAAAATAAATTATAGCTATGAGTCCTAAACTGGCAACAACAAACAGATACTCACCTTTACAGACTTGAACTGTATAAATAGACAACGCCAGGGTTGAAGTTATTAGAAAATAATAGCCTAGTGTTGCCATTGTAGTCTCTAACCTCACCCAGGGTAGAGATTAAAATTCATAATCTTCGTTGCGTTTCTACGGATGAATCTAACTTATCCATCCCGACCCTTACCGGATGAAGAAAACATCAAGTTCAACAATAATGACGATTCCCGGTATGACAGGAAATTTGGTCCGGATGCTTTTGAGCAATACGGACCATATCACCGAATATTTGTGGGTCCAGCCTCCCAGAAGGAGGAAAAGAAGAAGAAGAAAAAGAGTGAAGAGACTAGAGAATAAAAACAGAGAACAGATTAGCTAGAGATTATATTGTACTATTTAGTTGTGTTTTGTATGTATATTTGATTGTATTTAACTTGGGTATGGGTCGATGAATACTATATAAACTGCCTGACGCATTAGTCTGGCGAGCCGACCCTTTACCGCCAGACTACTGACGCATGCCTTCTTACTCGTTCAATTCTTGGCTTAAAACCTAAGTGTTCCTTGTTGACTGGGAGGGATTGGTGAGGAGCCTAGCTAACTCTTCACGTCCTGTTAAGGTCTACAAGGCCCACGGAGCTAACCAGACGACCTCACCCCTCCCCACAATATTATTATAATAATAATATGGTTCCATCAGAGTCAGCAGAGCAAGCTAAAGGGCTAGGGTAACAATAAAGTAATAATCTAGAGTATTTTTGTCTTTATCTTTTTGTTTCTTGGAGCCTCATCTTTTTTTCTCTTTTTTTTGACTCCTCATCAGTTTGTCTTCTGCTTTTTGGACAGTTCATTGACCTCATTCTCTGGAATTTCAACCTCCTTAGCGCTTTGTTTCCGACTGATCATTCTTATTGCAAAAATTTGGTATGGGCCGAAAGAGCAGACCACATGGAATAGCACTGTGACCGTAACTTTTGGTACACAGTTAAGGATAAGACAGTAAATAAGTTTTTAACTGAGTAAACAAAAACGTAATTGAAAAATGTATGGCGGCTACCACCGAGTCAATCCACTTCTTACCGAGATGGCGGACTGTAGTGGGCGTCCATGTAGCTACGATAGTGAAAAATCGCAGGAGAGCCGTAACCAGTGGATATTCTGTTCTCTAGTGGGTACAACATAGAAGAAACACATAAAAACTGCAAGTTTGAAGGTATAAAGGTATATATAGCTAGATTGAGTCTATAGCTAATTGCTTGTTTTCATTAGTAGTATTCATTGAATGCATTATTTATAGTATATTTGCAAATATTGTACAGCTATTTTGTTTATGAGATCAGTCATCCCAATAAAAGTGGCACACCACTGTTTGATTTAGCTTCTGATTCAGAAGCAGAAGTTGTACTTTCCCAGCTGTCTCTCACTGCAAATCAGCTTGCAGTTGAAAGAGTGATGATCCAGTCTGTCTGGCAAACTGCAAACCATCTATATGGTTCGCAGCATTGAATCCTATGAGGAATTGAGTGTCTTCTTGCAGATGGTGTGTATTTTTGTACAGAAACCTTGACAATGTCCTTTGCCCATCAGTTAACAGAATGGCCTGAATCGTGTATCGTATGGTCTATAATATGTTAACATTGAATAATAGAATAATGAAGTGAAAGGTAATTATGTTATATATTGTTATGCAACAATATATATAATTAATGTTTATAGATGTGGAAAACTCTGTCTGTCATTTGTCTGTCAGTTAAACTACTCAAATTCGGAAACAGTTGCATGTCATTGTGGTCTGTCTAAGTTGAATTGGCATGAACAAAAGCATAATAAATGAGGAGTGACTGAAGTTAGTCATGTGAGTCCAATGGCAAGCTAAAGAAAGAAGTATACTTAGCAAATTTGTGTTGTTTTAGTTTAACTTCTCGTTGTCTCGTAGCCGTTTACAGCAACTCTACATATGTCGTCTGAACTCACGTGGCAAGTTGCACCAGGCTTCCTCTCCAGTTCTCCAGGCTCTGCACTCCTGAACTCAAATGGATGGATTCAGCAGGCTCGATTTCTGAGGAACGAAGACATCCTAAGCTGCGCAGACCTAATGCATTCACATCGGACTATTTCCACGAATCTGCTCTCTCTTCTGACTCTCTTGTTATTGTTTTATTGATGTCTGTTTACTCTAGATATAGGCGGGCTCTTTTTACAACCAATACAAACCAATTGAAAAAATTGCTCGCGTACAAGGAGTATGAGACACAGAGGCGGGGCTATTTCTTAAGCATTGCAAGTGGAATTAAAGTTCCACATTTTATATCAGTTTTTCTTGGAATCTAATAGTGAGAACGACAAAAAAATTGTACACATGGGTAAACCTTAAAAAAATGAACTGCACCACAACGAGAATTTATCAATATCTTATAAATAGAAAAAATTGCGAATAAATCATTAAGTAATATTGAAATGGAAAAGAACTCATTGTCTTGCATTCGAGTATTGGCTTGGCTAGTAGTGCACAAAATTGCGGAGCTACCACTTACCACACCGCTCCAAAAAAGTGCTACAAAGTTTTATAACTGGCTTCGATACTTCTTCCAGATTTGCTATAAAATTAGTGAGCGGTGCCTTAGGCACGTACTTTGTCCTTGTGTTGTAGTGGAAAAGCCCATGTAAGTATATAATAGTAGTAATCGTACATAGCAACCATCAACATTAATTGCGCAGGCGGTGTGCGGCCACCCTTAATAATTACAATTTCTTGAGCCCCTCTCAAATAATAATAGTAATTTTAATGACCACCTTTGATAGCTGTGTAATTGATAATGGTGATGATTATCTTGTTGATGTAATTGTAATAACAACAATACTAATACATATACCTATAATTTCAAAGTTCAGAGTATTAACAACTGTAGAGGGATCAGCTAACTATAACCACAACTTCACTGGTAGCAGCTGCATCAGTTATCTGTATCAACTTATCAACAAGCACATCAGTAGCTGCAGCCATCATAATTGGGTAACTTTAGAATCACAAGGGTAACTATAAACAGAGTCATTGTAGTATAAAATGACTTTCAATTAGTTTGTGGAGTTTTTGTGTTTGATAATTATTTGAATCAACCTTAGAGAAATCTTTGAGTTTGACATACACTAAATACTTCACAAGGACTCTCGTACTATAGTAAGGGCAAATTGGGAGTAACATTTACTGAAGTAGTGTTCAGGCCCCTCCTCTTCACTTCACAACAACTACTTGGTATAATTTAAGTGTTCAATGACACCTAACTTACTGAACTGTTGACACGCGCTGTATATTCCCAGTTTGTAGTGAATAGCAATGTAGCATTGAAGTCTACTCTTCCTTCCTCTGTTTGGAAGATATGCAGATACTCTTGTATTGTCTCATAGTCAGTTGCATTCCAATAGCAAACTTGCTCAATAGTTGAGGAAAAGGTCCAGAATGGAGCGATCATGGGAATGCTTTTATTGTATAATGGATTTGTCAACTTTATAGTTATTGGAGTATTCCAAATAAATCCATCAGAAAATGCTTCAGTAAATGTTAGAGATCCCCGAGTATTTATCTATACGTGGACAAACATGAACAATTATGTACAAGCTACTGAGAAGGAACTCAATACTACTTTACTATTGCTTTTTAATGCATTCTTGAATGAGAGCTATGACAAAACAGAAATCACACAATTCTTTTATGCTAGTGCAGCACTTAAAAAGCTTATAATATAGCCTTATAGCTATAAGAAAACTTTTTTGATACATACTAAGTATTATAGTGTATTAAATGTTTGTTTTTTTCTAAAAGACTTCTTATAAGGAGATAATCTGCTTCTTTATTCAGATTTAGATCAGACTTAGAAAATGGTAAGCAATATCATGAGAATAATAAGATAACTGATAATATTACTACCTTTTATTTGTCTATATTGAAATTTAGAAAACTTGGGCAGATCGTCACACAAACTATATAGATTTTCGATTTAATACCTCCAATCTAATGAATACATGTTGTTTTTTCTCACTACTAATCTATTATTTATTACTTACATAAATTGAATCATACTCCTGTCTGTACAGAATAATTGGAGTTGTAAGTGATACCTTCTTAAAGTGTGAATATTGTACATTGATGCACGATTTTGATTCATTTGGAAGAGACACTATACCTAGCAAAATACATTAAATAATGTGTTCTTTATACATTATTATTCAGATATTCAAATGATAGTTTGATTGAAATCATATTGAACATAATTTATTAATCTAGGCAATTGTTATTAGGGCAATAATCAGGGGTCCAACAAGTTATCTCAAAACATTATTGTGCTACTATAGAAACATGTCACCAATACAGGAACTTTTAGGCTCTGCATATCCTGAAGAATGGAGTTACGTGTAATTGACCATCCAAGAAACCATACAAAGGCTACATGTACTAGTTTGTATAGTTACAAATTAATCTTGTATAAAATTGACTTAGCACAACAAAGCCTATGCCTTAATATATATTATGCCTCTAATTATTTCTCTAATAGTACAGATCCCTTTTTATAATGTGTAAGCTGTATCGTGTCATTGCATGTTTCTTTGGTGTTCAATTTTTCGAGTTCACTCACATTACGTTGTACATAATATAGTGTTCTAGTATCACATGCCCATAATGTAACAATTTAATAAGCTAACAAGGAAAAATAACATAGGAGTCTCAAAGAGCAACTGAACTACAGTCACACATTATTTTGTAGACTGCACACAGTAACATAATTAGGCAGTTTTGCTAGCTCATAGTGGGCTACTTCGCGATATTCAATTACGACTAGGGATCATTGTGGTACATGCTACATACCAAAAAAAATATCATTTCATTAGTCTACATACAATCTTCAGTGATAAATACAAATTCATGTAATATACCTCCTAACTGGTCTCTACAGTATATCTTCAGACATGTGTACTTGCTTCAATTCTGTGAAAGTCTTGAAATCTATTTCATTCTTAGCAAGCTAGCTGCTTAGCTAAAGTGTGCACAATTAAATACATCAAATGCTTGCAGTAACTTATATATTACTATTAATTGGTTGTAAAGTACTATATACATGTTGTAACATTTTCTCCTTCAGTATTTGTATGTCCTGTAGAGTGTTTCACTTTAAAAAAACAACAAAAAATTTTTTAAACCCTTGACGCTGACTACATGCCAATACTTACCTCTGCAGACTTGAAATGAATGAATAGATAAAACTAGAATGGCAGTAGGTAAGAAAGAATAGCCTAATGCAGCCACGGTAGTCTCTGAAAACTTTGCGTTGACACTTAATCTTAGTTAAGTTTTCTTCACGGGATGAAGAGAAAATAAGGTGGAGGACGACTCGGGTATTTAGTCGCTGTAATTGGTGACTATTATCAAGGTACTCTAACAATTCTTAGCGGTCTATAATCCGGGATTAGACCTGGATGCTCGGTAATTCCTAGTTACCTTCCCATTTTATGGACTTCCGCATTTTAATCCAATCCCATTGCAGTCACGCAAGTACTGAGCTAAGATAGCTAAGGGCAATCGATTATTTTATACGTTATATACTGGTATTGCTAAGTGAGTCTTTGGACAGATGGTTAAATTTCCGCGACAGGAAGACTGAAAACCATCTGAAGTAACCTAATACACTTTCCAAGAAATATCGTATATTTTTGGAATCATTACTGTACACTTCCTGCCAGTGTCCTGAAGTTCTGCAAGTGTCCTGAAGTTCTGCAAGTGTCCTGAAGTTCTGCGAATGTATAAAAAGTGCAGAAAAGCAAACAGGATAGTAGCCCCTTACTGGAAGTATAACAGGAAATCTGGAAAAAAAATTTCCGCTGGGTATTGCTCTGAGTTTCAAATTGTGAAATATAGTTATTATAGCCAGTCTAACAAACAAAGGTTATTAGTGGTGTAAATGTTGTATTATGTTTAATATCCTGCACCAGTGAACTATAAATTCGGAATATAGTTATGTGGTGTTAATGTTTTGTTAGCATGTTATACTATAATATGTATAGCCCAGTAAAACATCTGCTACTGCATGTTGATTCTAGTACTCTGTAGTAAACAAAGATTTACACACTCGTGCTTGCAGTATAACCATATGTGTGCACGCAGCTTAAGTTTGTATTTGAATATCAGTATTATTGTGTGGGTAGCAGACATGTATTATAATTAGCGAATTTTGAGTACATCTAATTAACAAATCCGTTGATAATATGCCATATTTTTTGGCACAAATGAAATATTTTTCATTAGGAGTCTAGTGTATATCAGATAAGCATGCATTTGTAGCAATTGTGCATCAGTTATATAAAATTATGTATTAAATTTCTGTTCAGGCGCCATCAAGACCTTCACACGGAGACTCTTCCTGAGGATGCAGGCTGGCTGCGCCACCCTTCTTCACGGCAGGTTCTCTCCTCCACAGCGAACTCAGTCATGCGCACACACTACCTGTAACGATCATTTTCATACACATAATTATATTCATAGCTCGGTCAACCCACCGTCTTTATATCACCGTGTCTCACTACTTAAATAACGTAATTAGACCGCAAGGCCTGTTCTGTGATACTTATACTATAGCCCTAACCAAGTTATAAAGTGCGCTCTTTGCGGGTGCGGCTTCAAGACTGCAAGCTAAAGCCAGCAATTGAGAGGTTGATTCACTCTGCGCCAATAGGCCACAGAACTCCTGGTCCTTCGGGCGATAATAACATCTACGCCACACCCACCAATCGGTTTGGAGGAAGTTATGCCCCCTCCGACAATTTCAATAGAACAAGCACTTGATGCATGTGATCAAAACAATTGAGCTAATGCCAAGAGACAACAGTATTTTTTAATACTGAAGTTAGCATAAATATACATTTAATGAATACTGTCATATGTCCAGCACATATTAATTCAAGATGTGTAGGACCAGGACATCCATGTACAATTAACTATTGACTGCATGATTGCTTAACGCTGCATTAATGCTAATGAATTCTGTGCACTTATTTTATTCTAGCTAATATTATTAGCTATGCATTACTTGCAATATCTTATATTGGTCAGATTTTTATACATTAATATGCAAATGTTTCATATGAAGTTAAAATTAAACTGTTCTATATAAACATCACTCATAATAAAAAAAATTGTAAGGGATGGTTGTAAACAATTATAATGATGTGTACAAATGATGCATACAAAGCCTTTAGCTAAATCAGGAACACTGGACCATTATTATATTTCTCACAGCAATTTTTTTTTATTTAAGTGGTACTAATTGATTAAAAATTCAATTATATTCATGTCTAATTGTGAAGACAATACTACCACTTGATGATCTGGGGTGTTGAGACAGCTTCTACTATTGGTAAAAGTGTAAGACTGTGTAGCTGCATGATACCTCTTCAAATTAACAACAACAGAAAATGATGCAACACAGAAAAAACTATAGAAAGATATAATAAAAGTATAAGGTCATCCAACTACTCCAAAATATCTTACTGTTTAGAGCAATTAAACTAGCAGCTACTGCTTAACAAAAAGACTAAATATGTCATCAACAAGAATGACATTATGTAAATTCAGTGTTACCAGTAATTTGCCTTTTCATTATAATACAAATATTGACTATAACAGAAGAAAAAACAATGGCATATTTTAGTAAGAGAGTTCCAAGGTAAGGAGATTTGTAGAAATGGAAGTGTAGGATGGAAGTTAGTTGTATAGAAATGTCGTGCATGTCTGAAGAGCAATCATGCACGAACACAATACAAGAGTTTGTGGGAAAACATCATTCATAAAGTACAACTTACACAGTGTTCATCGTGCAGTACAGTTATCTGTCTCGTATAGATAAAATTAAACCATGTGAATTTTAAGATCCAATAAATGTCAGAAATTAAGCATAATGTGTGTATTGATGCTCTAAACTTAATTTTAATGATAATATCTGCATACACATAATAATTGGATATATATAATATATGTATAAAATTCAGGTAAAATTATGAATAAATTGTTTTCTTGTAATGTATTTCAGCTATAATTTATAAATGCACTTATCCAGTTACTAAGGACAAACTTGAAATTTAAGTGTAAATGGCTGTGATTGCAGTTACTATGTATATGATTCTGGTGAAAGAAAGCTATATTTACAAAATGCATCATAATAATAGTATTGAAATTAGGGCAATATTTCACTCCCATTACCTGTCTAAAAAATTCTTAAATATGCTGTCCTTAGTTCTTTTACAATTAAGGTTTTGTGATGGGAGTTTTGACCATGAAACATGAATACATCCTTTACGGTGATAGCTAGTAACATACAGTATATTAAACAGTAATCAATATAATCATAAAAATAAATATAAGGGTGATAGATACATACTATAACTATACAACGCTAGATTTATTTCTGTGTTGATTTTAATTGTATGCCCTCTATTGTGGTGTAGTTAATTATGACAAAGCAATGAAAGTATCGCTGTTGAAAACATAACAGCAGAACACCACAGTCATTGAAGGAAACTTGATACAATCAGCTGAAATTAATGATTAAAAGTATAAGTATCACTAACTGTTATATACAATTACTCAATATATAATTCGGGAGTGGATTTGCACCACTTAGTTATATTAATAATGTCTGTACCTTGTCTATAGCATTTCTGGCTGTGACACTAGCACTTATGTACGTCCTATAGTTAATCAAAGAGTGTTCAATTTGAAAGATATTGACTCAAATGTTTTTTTTTAAATATCAGTGTATTCCTCACTTGCTTCCAAAGTAATTCACTTATGTTTAAATTGTTTATTGCTGTATTTGTTATTTTAAGCAACTATTTTCTACGAGACATTGCTTAACAGTCATTGGCTAGACTTTCTTGTTTAGCCAGTCAATAAAATTGTAAATCTATCAATTTTGTTCACTGTATAGTCACTTTACACACTCATATATTTTATTAAAATTACAAATCACTATCACTTTTGACAGTTGAAGTTCTAATTAATGACATCCACTATCTGGTCAAAATCAGTGCTGCTGAATTACTACTAAGTGAAAATATCATCTACCAATTTAATTTAATTTTTGTAAATATCTCATCTTTATTTAGTGAGAAAAAAATGGACCTTATAATTTAGACTAGATCTAGAGGATTAATGGAGTATTTAAGTTTATTGAAAGACTTTCATGTTTCTGTTTATTTAACATAAGCAAATCACTAACTAAAATGTGAATTTTAAAGGATAAAAATACAGATTTTGTGATAATAACAACGGATTGATAGAGAAGTGGTCTTAAACTTTATCTGAAAAGTCACATGATTATTTACATAATAAATATTTTTTTTGATTGTTTACTACATTTTTTAGTATCAGATGATTCAGGCATCAGTGGAAGATAGTCTTTTAAATTGGTTAGCAGAGATGACACCTTTTGTTCAAGACGTTGAAAGTTTGGTCTATCTGCTGGATCCAAAGCCCAACAAGAAACTATTACATCATATCTACAGAAATATTAATCATTGAATTAGCTTAATATAAATTTACAGTCAAATGTTATATTCACAGTACGTATACCCAGTTAGAGTTAAAATGTCAAATATGCACATATATTGCATGAAAAATGTATGTAGCTAACTAATATTTTTTTAATAATAGTGAGGACTTTAGCAAGAAGTCGTAACGTTAAGTTAACATAATATTGGGTGTTAAAACAAGAAAATTTGCTATTATCATAATTGGCGAGCAAGCAAAGCGAGCGAAACACTATCAGGGGTAACACAATTGAAAATCGGGGATATTTGTTTATATTATGTTTGGATGTACGTATATCATTTTTGTACTTTGACCCTGGCATTGTTGTGTTAGTTCGACGGTCCACCCCGTCCCAAATTTCATTAAACAGAATCCTCTCTTTTATGATCATTACCCGCATCTTCTAAAAATTAAAGTGTTTACCATTTTGAATTTGCGGGTGCAGTTAAAATTTGCCGAGTTTCATTTCTATTAGAGTTAGTGACAGTGATAAGTTAATGCGCTATTTGTCATAGTTATAAGTCTTATGCGAGTATTTACTTGTAAAGTCATAGGTCATTAGACTAACTACGAAGGTAAGTCTTATATGAAGGTATATTCAAGTGTGTGACAGTGTTATGCGTTAGAGCTACTACTTAACTAAAGAATACAACAAAGAAAACTTTCAAATAACGTGACTGTTTTTTTTCAATTCAAACAGTTGTGGGCTAGCTACTTTATTCCCAGTCGCTCATTAGCGGCTTCCTAATAACTACACCAAGTTATGTTCTATTACCTGAGCCAACTTGGAATCCTTCATTGTTGTTACAAGTAGTAGTAGTAACATCAGGAAGAGTAGAGCAGGTTTCTGGGTAAGAGTTTCCTGTGCAAGAGGAACTTGGAAGAGCTATGCAGTTGCCTGAAGATGACAAAATATTTTCAACAACGTATAGGAGTTAAGGGTGCTGGGACAACTCCCACGCAAATATTCACAATAATTGGATTTTGGTTGCTAGGGATTACTAACTTTTTTCTTGGTGTTTGTAGAGCTCCAACTTAGGGTGGATCCTAAAGAGTACTGCTAATGGACTAACTAAATAAAAAGAACGGGCCTTGGGAGCTTGTTTCGTTCAAGTTACGAGCTCCTCAGCCTCAAGTATATAATCCACAACTCCTCCGCGGGGTGCCGTCGCTGACGAGCCCATTCTTCGTATACTGCTACATTTGTTAATTGTCTTCAAAACCTTCGTTGTACTTTTTCTCAATTCTGCTTTGTTTTGTCTAGTTGACTGTGCTGATTTGATCCTCACGACAAAGGAGACGCACAACACAATACTCAGACATAACAACTGTTCCTAACACCTTAACAATGCATGTTGCCATGCCTATGTTGCCACACCTCATTAATTTTGATGATTCCTAACCAACTAGAGGATTTCTATATACAGGTGCACTGCACTGAAGGTAATATATTACCTAGAGCATACCTCCTTGAAAAACCCAAGGGATTTCATTTAATCATAATTAAAAATAACTATGTTTAGTATGTGTATATTATATATACAGTAAGTTCTCCCTTATCCGGTAACCTTGGGAATATGGAGTGCCCGTAACTGGGAATTGCCCGTATCTTAGAATATTCATGAAATCATACAAATTACATAATAAAATACATAGATACCAAACCATAAATATGATTGTACACAGTTAAATGGTTCATTTAGTTTTCTTTTCTCTTGAAAAATAATTTACTTGTTGTTTGTTTTAATGAATCACTTTTTTCAGAGGGGGAGGGGGGGTTTCAACTACAGGTGGGCCAAATTAAAGTTCCCATTCAGTTATTATAAAGTCTTTAGCCTGCTTGTTTTGGGCCATGTACAATTTGGTGACAATAACACCGGAAATTAAATTCGCGATTACGTGCGCGTACTCCGAAATTGTTTACAAGAAATCGTGACCGTCACCTCGAGGTTTGAACTGCCTGAGCTTTTTCTTGTCTAGAGGTAATACGCTTCGAAGTAACCGACGGCGATGTATTAACAGATTGAAGCTAAAGCCCTCCACCACCCAGGGCTAAGTTTTGTTTAGTTTCTAGGCGTATGAAGCGTATGAAGTACACACTCATTGGAAACTACAAGCTTCAAGGTAAGTATACCATTGTTAGCATCAGTATTGTAGAAGTTTAGGCTAAGAGACCTCATGTTTCATAGCTATATATTGTTGTTTTAAATGTTCACCAACCGCTTGCTTTGAAATAATTCAGTAACTATGGATTCGGGGTGTTAATTTTTTTTGTGTGTGCCATATACTAGGATAATATTACAATACATAACATAACAAGAAATTATAGACTACTGTGTTTGCAATTCTAGGATTTTTTTTGATAATACTATGAAGAAGTCCGATTGAACTTCCATGGTGACAAAGCCACACCCCATAATTACCACTGTACCGTACCCTGATGTGTCTGTTGTTACTGTTCTTGACATAGATTGCACATCCTTCTCTTCATACCTGAGAAACTTTCTCCTAAGAAATCCATTTTATGGGCACCTTCAAGTTAGTCTCGCGTAGCCAGACCCTTTACCAACCGTAACCGCTACGCGGGGAAGGAAAGGGTCTGGGAACATACAATACAACGACTTGTTCAGCAGCACCCCAAAAAGGGTGCTCCAATTATCACATTCCAACGCTTGTGGTAGCCAATGACGTCACAACTACGTCCGGGTAGCATGTCTCCTATTCATGCTCGTACGTTTATTGCTTGCCTGGAGTGCTTATAAATCGCCTACAAAAAAACAACTTAACCAGTTTAATGAAGTTGAGCAACGTTTTCACCCTCCCAGATGTGATGTTGACGTCACACAGTATACCGCAAGCTTGCTGGAATGTGATAATTGAGCACCCTTTTTGGGGTGCTGCTGAACAAGTCGTTGTATTGTATGTTCCCAGACCCTTTCCTTCCCCGCGTAGCGGTTACGGTTGGTAAAGGGTCTGGCTACGCGAGACTACCTTCAAGTAGGGGAGAACTGGGAGGAAGAAAGTCTCAAAATCTATATACCCTCTGTGTATGAACAAACGAAGCTAAAATAGCTTGCCTTTTTCAACCTTTATTTTTTCCAGGTCATCAAATTCTTCATTGCTGCCCTCCATGAAGACTTCTTGGCCACGGACCTCTACACCTGAGAAATCTTCTGCCTTATTCTATCTCTATTTCTTTGAGATCATAAAATTCTTCATCACTGCCCTCTATGAAGACTTCTTGGCAGTCTTTTTATTGACAACTTTCTATCATATTAATTGATAAATATATTTGTCTATTAGTTATAGCTATGCATATTTTTTTTTGTAACTTTGATTTTCTTTATACACAAACAGTGCTACAATTTCAATCTACAAATAATAAAAATATTTCTATGGTAAGGGTGATTAAGACTTGTCTCCCTTACACTTACCTCACGGGAGAATCACTATGGCGTTGTGGGAGCTCTTGAAACACTTGCGATTGCTGCTGTAGCTAATTGAAGCGGGTACTATGGCGGTTACGCAAAAATGGGTAACCCGCGCTGTGAAGCAACCTCGCGAATTACGCGTTTCCGTTAAAAGTAGGCAACTTGCTCAGTAAATTTACATTTTTTCCAGTCTACCATGAGTCTTTTATGCTATTATTGCATTAAGATTCTTATTCTTAAATTAATGTTTTAAGCAAAACTTAAGTTATGCATATAATCACTTCAATGATAAAGTTCAGTAAACAAAAAAAAAGAGTATATATTACCACTTGGTATATTTTGTGTTCTACTTCTACATCATTTTTTATATTTTTAAGCACTACGCTTCCTTTTTTAAATTTCATTTTATTAAAACAAACTCACTTACTCGTGGTGTTAAAATTAAAAGAATCAAAAAATTTATCTTTGAGCCATAACTTACGATAATATTCACATGCGCTGGATATTCCCAGGCTGTAGCCAATAATAATGTTGCATTGAAGTCTACTACTCCTTCCTTTGATTTGAAGATATGCAGATACTCTTGTATTGTCTCATAGTCAGTTGCATTCCAATAGCAAACTGGCTCAATAGTTGAGGGAAATGTCCAGAATGGAGCGATCATGGGAATGCTTTTATTCAAGAATAGATTAGTCCATTTTATAGTTATTAGACTATTCAAGATAAATCCACCAGGAAATGCTTCAGTAAACGTTAGAGACACTATAGCATTTATCTGCACACGAAAACATTAAAAACTTAATTAAGTTAACAGTGAGAGGTCTTGAGATATGGAATATCTTCTTTGGTGGCACAAATCAACATTGGGAACACTAGTTGTACTTAAGCCATAGTAAAATTCTGGATGCTGACATCCTTAAATAAGAGATATTGAATGAGGCTAGGAGATGAAACTAGTGAAAGTTTATTACATTGCCCCTTCTGGTATAGTAAGGAGTTCTATATAATTTGTACTGTGAAACTATGTGCTAATTCATCCAGTTAAATAAAACAAAGATAGGGAGCTTACATTAGACAGTATATAAAGTAACACTTTATATACTGTGTGGTATAAACTCTATGTATAAAAATAAAATAAAAATTAAGCTATTAGCCATAAAGTAGATTTAATGGGAATACTATAAGGTTTTCTGGCACTCACTGTTTTAGCAATTATACAAATACCTGAACATGTGTTTCATGGCTTGCATAAAAATGACAATGACAATTACTTCATAAGTATTTAATTTTTACATACCCTTACATTAATAATGGTAATTTATTATAATACTACTGTAAAATTTATATGAAGTATGTACATAATACTTGCATGTACTTCATATAAATTTTACAGTAGTATTATATTAACTTCTTTGACTCTTTCATTAATTTCAACATTTTCAGCAAAAAACAGGAAACATAAGAAGAAGAAAAATCAACAGTAGCAAAACTTACTCATTCCTATTACGATACATTAATTTTACCTTAAATTTATTGAAGGAAAAGTGTAACGGTAAAATTCACAAAATTACCATTATTAATGTAAGGGTATGTAACAATTAAATACCTAAGAAGTATTTGTCATTGTCATTTGCAAGCCATGAAAATATGGTTTGCTTCACAATGTAGTGGAAATATAAAAATGGTAAGAGAAAGCTAAACAATGTCATAGAAAAATATTGTCACTGCTACAACTACTCTATAGGACAGCTGTTAAAGTGGCTAGTTATTAACCTAATTAGCATCACTACTGTCACTTCCTCATGAGTGATCTGTAACCACATTTCTCTGACAACATCAAAAGTCCAGCATCCATTTTGCTGAGTGACAGGAGGGTTAATTACTACCCCACATGAAGGTAATTCTAGACCATACTTACAATACTCTGTCCAGTCAATCTTGACCATTCACTAAGAAATGTTGCTCATTAGCTCTAACTAGACAAAGAATGGTAAACTTATGTAAGTCTACAGCACTATTACTGGAAAAATGGGTTACAAAACTTAGTAACTTAGTCCAGTGGTGCTTGTTTAATTATTCATGACGTAATTGCTAGGTCAGTAACTTTAGCCAATTACACAGTAAAATAACTATTAAATCAAAATGTTTTATTGAGATTAAATTAAGTAGTATCATTTAAATGTGAATATATAATTTCATTAAATTGAAATCTTGAGAACTTCATTGCTTAGCACAGTTTTGTACTATAATCAAAGGTATTTTATCAGCTTAACATGTTAAAAATGTATCGATAAATCAGATATAAATGTACTCAGCTGTATTCAACGGAAAAACACTGAAATATGGTCAAAATGTCTGCCAAATTGAAAGCACTGTATATCCTAATACCTGTGCAAACTCCTTCCACTGTACTTTTGTAGAACCCCTTGTTGCATTCACAAGAAGTGGTAGTAACATCTGGAAGAGACGAACAGGTTCTGGGCTGGGAATTTCCCATGCACGATGAATTAGCAACAGCTATACAGTTGCCTAAAATGACATAAAACTATAGCTCACCGTACTGACATTCTGTACTATATAATCTTTAGAAGGCTCTGTACTCTATGAAGTTAACTATTGCAGACTAATTGGTGACGCGTGTAATCTAATAGATGAGTTATATATAAAAGTTTTGTATTGCTAATTGAAGATAAACTAATTTATTACTTAATTTTAAGCTATCCCTCTCAATAAATCATTTTTAATTCTAATGGAAATTGTTATCATCCAATAGTATACTATGGGGAACAATACTTGATAACCATAGACACTTTGTTAAATCACTTACCATCTATTCTGTACGCTCTTGTTAAGATTTCTAATAATTCTGACGATAGTGATCCAGTCTGTCTGGCAAACTGCAAACCATCCATATGGTTCGCAGCATTGAATCCTATGAAGTATTGAGTGTCTTCTTGCAGATGGTGTGTATTATTGTACAGAAACCTTGACAATATCCTTTGCCCATCAGTTAACAGAATGGACTGAATCGTGTATCGTATGGTCTATAATATGTTAACGTTGAATAATAGAATAATGAAGTGAAAAGGTAATTATGTTATATATTGTTATGCAACAATATTATATATAATTAATATTAATACATGTGGAAAACTCTGTCTGTCCTTTGTCTATATGTTAAACTACTCAAATTCGCAAACAGTTGCATGTCATTGTGGTCTGTCTAAAGTGAATTGGCATTTTTTTACAATTTTAATTATTATTGTGTGTACATTTATTAAAATTTAACCGTGATAGGCACAATAATATTCAGCAAGTAGTAATACAATATTCTAAAGATATCATGGAGTGTAAGCCAGTGATTGGTTAGCGAGAAGAAATGAAAGTAGCTTAATTAGTAAAAGTAAACAATAATGATAGATGGCAAACAAGACACTCTATGACAAGTGTTATAATACAAACAGGGGAACACTGATCATGTATTTATCACAATCAATTTGATAGAGTCATCATATTTTATATGATATATAGTGCCCAAGTCAGTAACAGTCTGATTTCACATTTGGCTGTCTGTGATAAGTTCTTAAAATTATAATTTCTTGTACCACATGTAATTGAAAAAGCAATTGTTGTAATTTTAATATCTTGTACCACATGTAATTGAAAAAGCAATTGTTGTACTTTTAAGGGTCGCCCCACATAGCAATGTGCATCACCTGTAAGACTTCCTAGACCTAATACATTCACATCGGACTATTTCCAAGAATCTGCTCTCTCTTCTCACTCTCTTGTTATTGTTATATTGATGTCTGTTTACTCTAGATATAGGCGGGCTCTTTTTAGAACCAATACAAACCAATTGAAAAATAAATTGTTCGCGTACAAGGAGTACGAGACACAGAGGCGGGGCTATTTCTTAAGCATTGCAAGTGGAATTAAAGTTCCAAATATTATATCAGTTTTTCTTGGAATCTAATCGTGAGAACGACAAAAAAAATTTACACATGGGTAAACCTTAAAAAAATGAACTGCACCACAATGAGAATTTATCAATATCTTATAAATAGAAATAAATGCGAATAAATCATAAAGTAATATTGAAATGGAAAAGAACTCGTTGTCTTGCATTCGAGTATTGGCTTGGCTAGTAGTTCACAAAATTGCTGTAATTGATAATAGTGATGATCACTGTGCTGATGTAATTGTAATAACAACAACAATGATACATATACCTATAATTTCAAAGTTCAGAGTATTAACAACTGTAGAGTGACCAGCTAACTATAACCACAACTTCATAGGTATCTGTATCAACTTATCAACAAGCACATCAGTAGCTGCAGCCATCATAATTGGGTAACTTTAGAATCACGGGTAACTACAAACAGAGTCATTGTAGTATATAATGACTTTCAATTAGTTTGTGGAGTTTTTGTGTTTGATAATATTTCAATCAACCTTAGAGCAATCTTTGAGTTTGACATACACTAAAGACTTCACAAGGACTCTAGTACTATAGTAAGGGCAAATTGGGAGTAACATTTACTGTAGTAGTGTTCAGGCCCCTCCACTTCCCTTCACAACAACTACTTGGAATAATTTAGGTCTTCAATGACACCTAACTTACTGAACTGTTGACATGCGCTGTATATTCCCAGTTTGTAGTGAATAGCAATGTTGCATTGAAGTCTACTCTTCTTTCTTCTGTTTGGAAGATATGCAGATACTCTTGTATTGTCTCATAGTCAGTTGCATTCCAATAGCAAACTTGCTCAATAGTTGAGGGAAAGGTCCAGAATGGAGCAATCATAGGAATGCTTCTATTCAAGAGTGGATTTGTCAATTTTATAGTTATTGGAGTATTCAAAATAAATCCACCAAAAAAATGCTTCAGTAAGTGTTAGAGATCCCCGAGTTTAATCTATACGTGGAAAAACATGAACAATGGACAAGCTACTGAGAATGAACTCTATAGTACTTTACTATTGCTTTTTAATGCATTCTTGAATGAGAGCTATGACAAAACCGAAATCACACAATTCTTTTATGCTAGTGCAACACTTCAAAAGCTTATAATATAACTTTATAGCTAAAAGAAAACTTTTTGATACATCCTTAGTATTATAGTTATTATAGTATATTAAATGTTGTTGTTTTTTGTAAAGGACGTGTTAAGGAGATAATCTGCTTCTTTATTCAGATTTATTTAGAAAATAGTAAGCAATATCATGAGAATAATAAGATAACTGATAAGATTACTAGCTACCTTTTATTTGTTTTTATTCAAATTTAGAAAACTTGGGCAGATCGTCACACAAACAATATAGATTTTCCATTTAATACCTCCAATTTAATGAATACATGTGGTTTTTTCTCACTACTAATCTATTATTTATTATTTTCATGTTTAAATTGTTTATTGCTGTATTTGTTATTTTAAGCAATATTTTCTACGGGACATTGCTAAACAGTCATTGGCTAGACTTTCTTATTTAGCAGTCAATAAAATTTTAAATCTATCAATTTGTTCACTGTATAGTCATTATACACACTCATAGATTATATTAAAATTACAAATTACTATCACTTTTGACAGTTCAAGTTCTAATTAATGACCTCCACTATCTGGTGAAATTCAATGCTGCTGAATTATTACTAAGTGAAAAATATCATCTACCAATTTAATTTATTTTTTGTAAATATCCCATCTTTGAAAAAAAAATGGACATTATTATTTAGACTAGATCTAGAAGATTAATGGAGTATTTAAGTGTATTGAAAGACTTCATGTTGCAAATCACTAACTAAAATGTGAATTTTAAAGGATAAAAATACAGATTTTGTGATAATAACAACGGATTGATAGAGAAGTGGTCTTAAACTTTATCTGAAAAGTCACATGATTATTTACATATTAAATATTTTTTTATGATTGTTTACTACATTATTTTGTATCAGATGATTCAGGCATCAGTTGAAGATAGTCCTTTAAATTGGTTAGCAGAGATGACACCTTCTGTTCAAGACATTGAAAGTTTGATCTATCTGCTGGATCCAAAGCCCAACAAGAAACTATTACATCATATCTACAGAAATATTAATGATTGAATTAGCTTAATAGAAATTTACAGTCAAATGTTATATTCACAGTACATATACCCAGTTAGAGTTAAAATGTCAAATATGCACGTATATTGCATGAAAAATGTATGTAGCTAACTAATATTTTTTTAATAATAGTGAGGACTTTAGCAAGAAGTCGTAACGTTAAGTTAAACACAATATTGGGTGTGTTAAAACAAGAAAAATTATATTATCAGAATTGGCGAGCGAGCAAAGCGAGCGAAACACTATCAGGGATAACACAATTGAAAATCAGGGATATTTGTTTATATTATGTTTGGATGTACGTATATCATTTTTGTACTTTGACACTGGTATTTTTGTGTTAGTTCGACGGTCCACCCTGTCCCAAATTTCATTAAATAGAATCCTCTCTTTTATGATCATTACCCGCATCTTCTAAAAATTAAAGTGTTTACCATTTTGAATTCTTTTGCAAGTGCAGTTAAAACTTGCCGAGTTCCATTTCTATTCGAGTTAGTGGCAGTGATAAGTTAATGCGCTATTTGTCATAGTTATAAGTCTTATGCAAGAGTATTTACTTGTAAATTCATAGGTCATTAGACTAACTACGAAGGTAAGTCTTATGTGAAGGTATGTTCAAGTGTGTGACAGTGCTGTGCATTAGAGCTACTACTTAACTAAAGAATATAACAAAGAAAACTTTCAAATAACGTGACTTTTTTCTTTCAATTCAAAAAGTTGTGGGCTACTATTGCATTGAATCCTCTTTACCGTCAATATACATGAGTTAAAAACTCGACCTTTTTCTTAAGTGTTACTCAATCATTTAAAAATAGTGTAGCTTTTGGCTCACTCGCCATTTGTGCTCTAGTACATCACTAGTTACTTCAGCCAAGAATGACTGAATGTTCATTTATATTCATTTAAGTGAAGATTATTGACATTTTTAGGACATGAATTAAGTCTTGATCATACTTTGCATTCCTCACATCATGATGTCGTCAATAATTTGTCTTACATAGAATCATTGCAGGCGGCATTTGAAGGTTTCTTCATTTGGTATCCATTTTTTATGTTTTGAACGACATCCTTGTTCAATAATTCGGGATAAGGTTTGTCGCCGCAGCTAAATACTTCCCAACATGTGACCCCATATGACCACTGGAACAACACAAAGACAACAACAAAACATTTGAAATATTTGAAATATTCACGCAACTGTAAAGTAAGTTAAGCTATCCTTTTATAATACACACTATTCTATCTTTCCAGGTTTTTCATAAATGGGTCATTTATTGCTACATTCGTGATCTGTGTTAATTGTGAATGAAAACTAACTTTCATTTTTCTTGATGTTTGTTGTGTAGCTTTGTAATCATAATTTTCTACATTATTAACTGAGTAATAGCTTTCTGATTAAGCTGCTAGAATTCAGAGTTGAGCCAGAACTAATACAAGAAATACATGACTTTGCCAATGTAATTAAATGTGAATTAAGAATTACAAGCATGGAAATTCTGCAGATTAAGACAAACATAAAAAATAATTTTTGATAATTTCAATCCAAATATTTTGAATTCATTACACAGTTCTCTTCATTAATTATATCACACAATATAATTAAATGACTACACCTAACACAATAGGTGTAGCAATATGGCTCCTTAACTTTAAATCACCTCCTTTGCACGCATTCACACATTCACATGTACATGCAATAGTGGTGTGCTTGAGCTCATATTTTAATAAACTGGCATCTTCTACAAATACTACGAAAAATGATGACAAAACTTTTCACTTCTAAAAAGTGGCACTGATAATTTAACAACTCATGTAACTAATGTTTTATTTTATTTATGTGATGTTATTCTGGTACAACTTCATGGTAGCATTGAATAAAAATATTAATTAGTGTTTATGAAAAAATAGATCACAAGTTTTCATTTAACTTACTACATCTGAAGCCTCTGAAAACTTTAAACTGACTATACTTTCCACTGCCATCCATCGCACTGGAAGCATTTCTGGTGTTTCATCGATTAATTTGAAGTAGTCTTTATCTTCAGAAATAGTCACCGAGAGCCCAAAGTCAGCCACTTTAATGTTGCCATTTAAATCTACCCTACAATGTTGAAAAATACCATACCATACTTACTGAAGACTGGCCCTAATAGCTTTAACTTCAATTTATACATTATACATATTATATATTCATGTATAAATTTAATTATTTAGTTAGTTATTTATTCATTCCACCAGTAGGTTTGATATTTTTAATTATCAAGATATATATAAAAAAGCTTCCATAATAATAACTGCATGCCAATTTATAATTATACGTTACTGTTGTAGCTGACTTAGCCTTCCAACCTTATTGTTAACTTACATACAGTTTCTTGCTGCCAAATCACGATGGATAATTCTCTCACTGCTCAAGTACAACATCCCTTGTACTATTTGCAGGCACATCTGCAGCAACTTCCATGTAGCTACTTCCTATTTGTTAGCAGAAACAGAACGGAACAATGCATTATAAAATGAATACAATGGTTTGCAGTACATTCAAATATTCTGACATTATAATTAAACCTACAAACCGTACTTGCCCTATCTGCTCAATTGTTTGACTAGTATGCAGTAACATCTCATTAAAACAAAATGAAGTTTTCTTTGCCGTAACTTATTCTATTATGGATGTCTATTAGGGCTGACTTGTGAAGATTGGAAAATGCTATAGTCAATTATTATTCCTAATTAGAGCAAGATTTGTGCTTCAAATTCCAATATCAAAGTATTCTATAACATATGCGTACCACATCTGCTTTCTTTCCTTCAATATTAACCGGTAAGAAGTATTTCTTTTTGTTTTCGCTTCTTTTCAAGTAGTGATCAAGACTTCTATTCCACATGAATGGCATGACGATGCACGGGGAGAAATGATTGTCCACGCTAACACCAATCAGGCCCAAAATGCTCGGGTGTGAAATATGAGCCATGTGTATGATTTCTTCAACAGCCATTCTAACTTCAAAGGTACCTGAAATAGCTGGTGAAATGGTTTATAATACAGCAACTAATAATAATAGCAATATTCAGTTATTCTCGGCTTAAATAATTATAATAATAGCATTTTTTTTCTCGTTCTAACAGCCAATATTATCTTACTTAAAACTTAACTTAGGATTAAGTTTTAAGTAACATAATAAATGGCTGTTAGAATGAGAATATATTTGCCATTGATAGCAATATTTTTTGGTATTTTACTTACAAAGCTACTATGAAATGATCTATAGTTATATTGCATCAATAAACAATATGGATATAGAGAGTGCTCACTTGCACTGTCAGTCTAAATGCGTGGTAATTCGTATTTTGATTTCCTTGTGACGCCTTCCATAACGTAGGGGTATGGTCAATCCTTACCATATTGTCATTTGCTTAATCAGAAAAAATAAGTAAACAATCTCTAGAATCATACACAAAGTGAATAATTATCCCAGGGTCGTCCAGGCACTTGGAGCCTGTAATATCTGCTTGCTCTGATGTACTAGTGAGGAGATTGACTTAGTTGTAGTAGCTGTTGTTGTGTATCATATTTCAACATTTTAAGTTGACGTAAGCAATGTTTAGGTTTTCAATGTGGAATGCTTCAGTACAAATGGCTAGATAGCCATTTTTGTTAGGGCACATCACTGCAAATAGCTTGTACATGCTAACAAGGCAATAACAAAATGTGGCACTCTGAGCATTCAAATAATGCAACTGCAATTAATATCACTATAATTAAAATGTAATCAAATATTATAGAGCCATATCCATTATAAATTGATACAGGATAAATCCGTTTTTGTGACTACTGTTTCAGCCTTGCTAAGTAATGTTCTTAAAGGAAGCAGTATAACTAGGTAATGGAACAAGAAAGAAAAGATTTCTAACAACAAAATGTATAAAAACATTTGAAACCTTTACTTACATGTAGATTAAATAAACTCAATCCTTACCTTTTAATACTTTCACAGCTACAAATTGGTTTCTGTATCTGGCCTTGTACACTGTACAAAATTCTCCTAAGATATAATATTTATTAGTTTTTATAATGACACTGGAGTTTACTCAATTTTTCCAAATATAAAAATAATGTTTTGTTAAGACTAAATACTCTTGAAAAGGTAATATTTTTCCGAGATTATATATATCACATTAACATAATATGGCTGTCAAAATGAGAAAATATTGGCTGCTGATAGCAAAATTATTTGTTTTGTTTTTTTTACTTACTTAGGTACTATGGAATGATCTATAGTCATAGTGCATCCATATACTCAATGGATATAGAAAGTTCACTCAGTCTAAATGTGTGGTATTTATTAATCATAATTCAGCTGTAGTTTACTAAAATAGTAAAATCAATAAACCCACTCACCCTCTCCAACTATTTTGCGGTCAAACTTCAAGTGATGGAAAGGAATTTTGAGCTCCTTGGGAAGCTGAACTAGTTTAATCATAGAACCAGCATACATTAAGCTTGGTCTCTTCATTTCATTGACGGCTGTAGCTTGATTAAACTTACAGTCTGGAAAAACCAGCTTGTTCCTATTTCTGACTTTGATCCTTCTTAGAACTGCTCCGAGAATGGCTGCAATGCAAACAATGAGCAAAGCTCCTACCACACCACTTGCGATGCTGATTGTCAATAGCCTGGAGCCATTCACTGTAACTGTAGTTATTCCATTCAAGATTGGTGTTACTGTAGCTGGTGATGTTGAGTCATCCACTGTAACTGTAGTTATTCCATTCAAGATTGGTGTTACTGTAGCTGGTGATGTTGAGTCATCCACTGTAACTGTAGTTATTGCATTCATGATTGGTGTTACTGTAGCTGGTGATGTTGAGTCATCCACTGTAACGGTAGTTATTGCATTCAAGATTGGTGTTACTGTAGCTGGTGATGTTGAGTCATCCAATGTAGCAGTAGAAGATAGTCCAGGGTTTTTTATTGTTGATGAAGTTAAAGCTACTGTAAATACACAGTAATAATAAAACTTCAACTACATATTTGCTTAAATTTTTTGAATTTTTATTATGGGTTAATTTATATCTTTTAATATTTCCTTAGGTGTACATTAAAAAAAATAAAAAACAGCATAAAGTAAAAAAAAATCACTAACCCCATTTTTAATTACGTATTGTCATAATATCAATGAAATAGGGAGCTTAGCTTGATTACAAATTAGTTATATAAAATGGTCAATATGTAATGATGTGCTTGAGCACAAATGGCGAGCGAGCCTAACACTACACTATTGTTAAAATTTTGATTTTAACTCTAACACTCAAGAAAGGGGATTCATTGCCGTAGTAACCACTTCCCGCAACTCTTTGAATTAAGCAATAAAAAACAAGTCACATTATTTTTTTTGATATTAATTAGCTATGTAGCAGTTGTAGGGCATAATACTTTCACACAACTGAACAAACCTACACAAGACTCACCTTCATGAGTAGTCTAGTGATCAATGAATTTTCAAGTAAATACTGTCGCATAGGGCTTATAACTAAGACAAGTATCTTACCACCGCCACTAACTCGAATAGAAATGGAACTCCGGTAAGTTTTTGAGCTTTAACTGCACCCGCAAAAAAGAATTAAAAACAGAAACAATTCAATTTCTAGGGTGATACAGGTAATGATCGATAAATCAGAAGAATTTGTTTAGAGAAATTTGGGACGGGGTCAAGAACAGAGCTAACACATAAATACAGGAGGGTCAAAGTATAACATGACATACATATGTCAGCACATATATAAACAAATATCCCCAATTTCCAATTGTGTTACCCTGAGAGTGTCTTGCTCGCTCTGCTTACTCGCCATGGCACAATCTCTCACCTTCCCCCAAAAACCCCTCTTCCTAAAAAATGGCAGAAATGTCATTAAAAAAAGAATATATATATATATATATATATATATATATATATATATATATATACATATATACATATAGATAATGTTCACTGTGGTTTTTCTGTATTGCAAGTGTTGAATATACTTGTTACTACATGTAGTTTACTATGTTTATGGTAGATACCACATGTGTGACACTTTTTGTAGTAATTTGAAGAACATTAATCCTTCCACATAGTGTGTTTAATCTCACACATAATAAGATACTTTGAAGGGGAATTTGAGAATAAGGTTAAGATAATATTGAGGTTTTGTCTGAGTCCTATTTACAGCCTCCCTCACCTAAGTCATTGTTATGGTGGGACAGGGAAAGTGGTGGAGTTTTATATGCCAATACTGCCTTACTGATATATTGACTAATCATGTAGGCTATGTGGAAACAATATTACAATACTTCATCAGGAAGAGATGGTGGTACTTTGTATCAATTGAAGAACTTAATCAACAGGCGTAATGTTATTAAGAAACCAATCGATAACCTTGATGCATGTGAGGATTTTATTGTTCTTGTAACAGAAGCTCATATTTTGTCAGCTGCAATGACCAAATAACTTTTAGAGCAATTGTTCAACATAACTAAAGTTTTTACAATAAACCCTCACCGCTCGCATAAGCAATTCACCACAGAGAGCTCCAACATAATTCTTAAAATTAAATATACTGAAATTAAACTTTGGATAGAAGAACGTGCAAGAAGTTTACTGACCTATCATTAAATTACACTTTAATTATTTCATATTTTATTATATTACACATACAACCACAAACACATTGATCATTTAAGATTCATTATGTTAATTTAATCTATATTACAGTCTGTACAAGTGCATTTCAGTTCACATAAGACACAACAAAAATTTAATTACATTTCATTCATTGTTAACTTATTCTATACTATATTCTTTATAACTGAATTTCAGTTCACACAAAATGTAATTACTGTAATCCATGATTGAGAATTATTTATTATGTTAATTTATTCTATATTACATTCTTTACAAGTGCATTTCAATTCACGCAAGCAACCACAAAAATTTAATGACAATATTACACGATCAAGATTCATTAATTATGTTAATTTATTCTATATTATATTCTTGGTAAGTGTATTTCAGTTCACATAAAAATTGAATTACTGTAATAATTATATGATTGAGATATTAGTTATGTTAATGTACTTCATATTACATTCTTTACAAATGCATTTCAGTTCACACTAATCACAGTAAGTACACATTAGAGCTTGATGAGAAGATTATAAACTCGTATCATCAAAGTCTTCAAATAGTATCTCTCGTCTGCATTTAGTTGTGTTCCGACAATAATCCTTCATTTGTTCTGACACATGCAACCCTATACTTGTTTTATTACATAGAATAGCTTTAGTGTGTAATCCATTCCTTCCACCTCTTTCAGTTTCCTGAATGTATGCCTCAATGTCACTGGGTGGACCCCAATGAATTATTATTTGGACTTTATAACAGTTCAGACCCATACCAAAAGAAATTGTGGCTATAACAAGTCGAAGAGTACTTTTTTCCATAGTAAATTCATTTATTATCAAAATTTTAACATCAGGGTGGGTACAAGAGGAAAACATATCAAATAAACGGTGCTTTGGATGATCTGGAGCACCAGGTGGTTCAGTTGATAGTTCAGCCATTCTGTCCTTCATAAATAAATAACATAGGTGCCAACTGTCCCGATCATCGGGGACAGTCCCAGATTTATCACTGTGTCATGGGGAAAGTGCACAGTAGCTCTGCAGGCTAGTGAAGTAGTAGGCCTTTGGGTATTTACTTATAGCTGTGCTAGCCAGCTGGCTGTCTAGACCTAATCAAAACTACTAGTAACCACACTAACTATAAACATGCCACAAGTAAAAGGCTAAAGCTAGCTGCTACAGCAAAATTGCTGTAGCTTACTTTATTTGCATGTGCCTGATATATTGTAATTTTAAACTTTTGCATAGATGATGTCATTAAAAATTATGTCATTGTTGGAGTGCTTTGGGTGTGGCCAGGGTGCGGTTTTTGTCCCTGAAATAGATTCTGGAAAGTTAGCACCTATGAAAAACAGGTGGGAATCATCATCAAAAATCTGACAAAAAACCAGTACTCTATCAATTGCAGTTCGCTGCTGTAACAGTTGTTCAGCGATAACTGAGAAGGTTTCTTCTAATGTTCCAGGTCGTTTATGGACGATGTACTTTATATTTGGTTTATTTGGAGATTCAGATACGATTAAAGGCTTATGCATCAAAACATTGCAAATAGCTTTCCTGGTTGTCTTAGTGGCAGTAGCGTGGACATTATCAGGAATTAAACGTCTCCCTTCTCCCAAGTTTGAGAACTCTTTACGAAACTCGGTACCCCTAAAGAATAAGTATAAAGAAAATTACAATCATTACTGTGAATTTCAATGATGTAGTTTGAATGAACAAATACAAAGTCATTTCAATTGCTTACCAATGTTTTACACAGTGGTCTTCATCCACAATATATCCAGCAAGTTGTTCTTGGAACACTTTAGAGTGTAGCACATCTCGCCAGTCTAATTCTGTCAGTAAGCATTCTGGACTGAAAAATAAAACTTGAAATTTTCTATCCTTTATCTCTTCAATAACAGGGGCAAGAGCACTTCCAACATACACAGCTTTTACACCTTTTGTATGCAAAATATCTACTTGATCTTGCATGACAGCAATTATTGGACTAACTACTAGTACCATTGAGTCACACCTTCCTCGAATAAAATTGAAGATATAAGGCAAAATCATATAACAAAGTGATTTTCCTGACCCCGTAGGAAGACTGACAAAAAAATCTTTGCCCTTCAGGAATTCCCTTATTGCCAGCTCCTGTCCCTCTCTCAACCTAGTATAACCAAGCAGCCTTGAAGCCTCACTAATCGCTCTGGAAACTAACTCATAACAACTTACTTTCTGCACCATACCGCCGTACCACAAATGGAATTCCAACCGGCTGACTTTAATGCGCGCGCAATAAAATACGTCAGCCACCTACCAATTTACCCTCAGAAATGCGTGGGAAACATTCTTCAGTGTCACGGTAAAGTGTCCAGAGTCACCAGACTCTCTTTTCTTTTCCGCGCCGCTTGCGCGCGCGCCTCCAGAGAGTCTGGCCCGCGAGACTACTGAGTAGCTATATCTGAATTTGTAATCTGCAAGTTCAACTCCCTCTGAGTAGCTATATCATATCTCACTTTTATTCGTTATAGTAAATAAACAGATTGGAAATCCTTTTTTAATAGATTGCTAAGGCCAGTCAACGTTAATTTGAAATATCGCAGGAAAAGTATATTGCCTCAGAATTTAGAATGGTATCATATCTTATTGAGATAATACCGCAACTGTCAATTAATTAGAAAGCATATATGGTACCAAATCTAAAGTAGTTGACATTGTTTAAACTTTTTGAAGATATTGAGTCTACAAATGTTCTAGTTAACTTACTAATACAGTTCACTCCAGCATCTTCAGTATGAACACAGTTATGCTGTCCAATTGGCCAAGCGTTGCAATTAACAAGTCTGGCCTCATCTCCACTACACTGAACATGATCCAGCCATATGGAACCAGTTCCATCGATAAACCCAGAAGTTATAGCAGTTGCACCTAAAGTTAGAAAAAGCTTGAATAGTATTTGAAATTTCACTTCTAATTCTTTAGTGTTCGTAGAAAAAAATATTGCGCTATCAATAGAAACTAATGCTACATAATTTGGTCACATTGTAAAATAAACTTATAATCATCATGTACATAAACTAGGACTTCAGTATAACGGAACTCACTTATCAGGATGACTCGATATTGTTTAGGCACCACCTATAATCGAGAACTATAAACTTACATGCCTTGAACTTACGCACACAGAGCTGAGACGGCTGGCCTATCTCTGGTGGCCGTCAAAAACCACTTTATCACCTTATTATTGTAATTCCCTAATATTCATTTATTTTCTAATTATTTCCTTTCCCAAACTCCTCCTCCCTTTTACCCAACGTTATGTTTTCACCCCGTCACCCTTATAAGTTGTACCTGCGCAGTTTAATAATGATCTAAAAAGTGATTTGAATTGAAGTGCTGGCGGGAGCCTACGCCAGGCTGGGTTAGCTAGATATAGATCCTGGTCCTTCGGTTAGCTTATGTTAGTTTATTGATTAGTTAGTTTATTTTTATTTCCTGGATCGGCCATCAGTTACGCGGTGAGCAGACAGATATAACGAACTGTGCAAGTTGCAAAATGTTTGCGCTTGCGCACAAACCACACTGCAAAAGCAGCTGATTTGCATTGCTGGCACAAACCCACTGCAAAAGCAGCTGTTTTGCTGCTGTACAAGCAGCTGTTTTGCTCCCACCTTCCCCATTGCTGGCATGTACAATTTGAAGAAAAATTTTTAATTGAACTCAATGAACCTCAGTATAACTAACATTTCACTATAACGAACACCCTGTGGTCCCAAAGTGTTCAGTATACTGAGGTCCTACTGCATTTGTAATTTACACAAATTTAAGAACAATTAATCATTTTTGCCAGTAATAATACAAACTTTGATATAATCAATTTCTTATTTTTAATCAAACCTTGTAATCATAATGCTTATATATTTATCTCAGTAACTACAATTACTTGAGGTTTTTACAGTGTTTTCATTAGTAACAATTTAATATTTTTTATGCTAGAATTCAGTAATAAATTTGTTTACATATCGCAACATTTTTTTGAAAACTATTAACTTTGCTTAAATGTTAATAAATGGGTTAGAAGTATCTAATATTTTACTTTTATTAACTTATGTATACATTTTTTACCTTCAAAACTAATATTTAGCTGTCGACAAACTACTTGAGCATTAAAATTATCCCATGAGTCGTCACAGACAGTGCCCCATTCATTGTTGTTGCAAATCTCAACACGACCACTGGTTGCTGTTCCTCCTTGTAGTCTAATGTCTCCTTGGTTACATAATTCTAAAAAAAATCACATAAAGAAGAAAACAGAATAGGGGGCTAAATGAATAATTCATTATTATTATTAAAATCAATATGATTAAAATCTATAACTATTTGTAAAATTTATTATTATTAGCAGGGGCTAATGTTCTCTAACCCAAAATTGCTTGTAGATGAATAATTTAAATGCTATGTAAAGCTATGTAATAGCTCCATTTCAGATAGCTACATCAAGTTACAGTATTTTTTGACTATGTCAAACTTGATACTACTTATCATTAGACATTGCGCTAACTCATTTAAAGATGTAGCAATGCACTTAAAATCATTATTTTCTTTACATTTTTAGTCAGAAAATTTTATACACTTTCTGCCTATGACTTCAGCAGAATTAAAAGAAAACTTACCCATTCTCATGCAGCTGGCTCCAGCATCTTCAACATGAGTGCAGTTGTGAACTCCAATTGTGATAGCAGTGCAGCTGATGAGGCTGCTCTCATTCCCAATACACTGGACATCATCCAGCAAAATAGGGCCAGTGCCATCAGTGAATCCTGAGAATATGGCAACAGCTCCTACAAGAACGTATTATTTTTTATGATTACCATATGATAACAATGTGCCAACTAGATTTCAATTAATGGTTTATATTATTAAATAAGACTAGTCATTGCATGAAGATACAAGCCTAATAGTTTCCAAGTAAATATCATAGACAGAGTAGTTCAAATACATTCGGAGTCAGATAATACTTGCATTATTTCTTTTAGCACTTGATCACACATGCGCCTCAAAATATTAATGAGAATCGCAAATTGTGATCTAAAAAATTATTGATTATGTTACATGTACTAGTAGTAATTTTGATAAGTTTTGTTGCTTGAGATATCCTTAAATGCACAGCATTTAGTTCCACAGAATTATCTGTTACCTTTTAATGTGCTAGATAATGCCATTTATGGTAAATGCCTTTAGCTCACTCAGGTAAATCCTCCTTTCTTCTCAATAAAAAATAATTCATTATTATTAGGAATTCAATCTGAAAAAAAATTACCATCATGTCTAGACTATATTCAATACTTTCATGGCTTATTCATAGTGTAATATAAACCCAATAAAATTTTAATTATACTGTTAGCAGTTGTTGGGGTAACATATCCACTAACAAACGGATATGTACTTATGGGTACAGAGAGCACATATTTAAACAAGAATACCAACCAAATAGTCCTACAAAATCTGAACATGTACATATAGCATTTATTTCTAACTTACTAGTGTCCGTTATATTGATTTTTTACCTTGAGAGCTAAAACCCAATTGTCTGCAGGCCACTTGAGCATCCACATTATCCCACAAGTCATCACAAACTGTACCCCAGACGTTGTTGTGGCAAATCTCAACACGCCCACTACTTGAGTTTCCTCCAGCAAGTCTAATGTCTCCTTGGGTGCAAGTTGCTATGGCTATTACACAAGATACATAAGTAATAAATGGATAAAATAAACAGAATTATTATTAGTAAACCAATCACATGAAAAATCAACAACAATAGTAATTGTTCAAGCCGAATGAGGAAAGAAGTCCTACACAAACTATTTCATTTAGTCCTACACAAACTATTTCATTTTAGTCTTTACCATGGCACTTGCGCCTTGTACTCGGCGTTAAACATCGATGTTTGGCGATCGTCGATGTTCAAGTCCGTTTTCCGTTACTACCTCGAAAACTAATATTTAGCTGTCGACAAACTACTTGAGCATCAACATTATCCCGTGAGTTGTCACAGACAGTGCCCCATTCATTGTTGTTGCAAATCTCAACACGACCATTCCTCAGTGTCACGGTAAAGTGTCCAGAGTCACCAGACTCTCTTTTCTTTTCTGCGCCGCTTGCGCGCGCGCCTCCAGAGAGTCTGGCCCGCGAGACTACTGAGTAGCTATATCTGAATTTGTAATCTGCAAGTTCAACTCCCTCTGAGTAGCTATATTATATCTCACTTTTATTCGTTATAGTAAATAAACAGATTGGAAATCCCTTCTTAATAGATTGCTAAGGCCAGTCAACGTTAATTTGAAATATCACAGGAAAAGTATATTGCCTCAGAATTTAGAATGGTATCATATCTTATTGAGATAATACCGCAACTGTCAATTAATTAGAAAGCATATATGGTACCAAATCTAAAGTAGTTGACATTGTTTAAACTTTTTGAAGATATTGAGTCTACAAATGTTCTAGTTAACTCACTAATACAGTTCACTCCAGCATCTTCAGTATGAACACAGTAATGCAGTCCAATTGGCCAAGCGTTGCAATTAACAAGTCTGGCCTCATCTCCACTACACTGAACATGATCCAGCCATATGGAACCAGTTCCATCGATAAACCCAGAAGTTATAGCAGTTGCACCTAAAGTTAGAAAAAGCTTGAATAGTATTTGAAATTTCACTTCTAATTCTTTAGTGTTCGTAGAAAAAAATACTGTGCTATCAATAGAAACTAATGCTACATTATTTGGTCACATTGTAAAATAAACTTATAATCATGTACATAAACTAGGACCTCAGTATAACGGAACTCACTTATCAGGATGACTCGATATAACGAACTGTGCAAGTTGCAAAATGTTTGCGCTTGCGCACAAACCACACTGCAAAAGCAGCTGATTTGCATTGCTGGCACAAACCCACTGCAAAAGCAGCTGTTTCTCAATAAAAAATAATTCATTATTATTAGGAATTCAATCTGAAAAAAAATTACCATCATGTCTAGACTATATTCAATACTTTCATGGCTTATTCAGAGTGTAATAAAAACCCAATACAATTTTAATTATACTGTTAGCAGTTGTTGGGGTAACATATCCACTAACAAATGGATATGTACTTATGGGTACAGAGAGCACATATTTAAACAAGATTACCAACCCAATAGTCCTGCAAAATCTAAACATGTACATATAGCATTTATTTCTAAGTTACTAGTGTCCGTTTACATTAAGTTTTTACCTTGAGAGCTAAAACCCAATTGTCTGCAGGCCACTTGAGCATCCGCATTATCCCACAAGTCATCACAAACTGTACCCCAGACGTTGTTGTTGCAAATCTCAACACGACCACTGGTTGCTGTTCCTCCTTGTAGTCTAATGTAGCCTTGGTTACATAATTCTAAAAAAATCCACATAAAGAAGAAAACAGAATAGGGGGCTATATGAATAATTCATTATTATTATTAAAATCAATATGATTAAAATCTATAACTATTTGTAAAATTTATTATTATTAGCAGGGGCTAATGTTCTCTAACCCAAAATTGCTTGTAGATGAATAATTTAAATGCTATGTAAAGCTATGTAATAGCTCCATTTCAGATAGCTACATCAAGTTACAGTATTTTTTGACTATGTCAAACTTGATACTACTTATCATTAGACATTGCGCTAACTCATTTAAAGATGTAGCAATGCACTTAAAATCATTATTTTCTTTACATTTTTAGTCAGAAAATTTTATACACTTTCTGCCTATGACTTCAGCAGAATTAAAAGAAAACTTACCCATACTCATGCAGCTGGCTCCAGCATCTTCAACATGAGTGCAGTTGTGAACTCCAATTGTGTTAGCAGTGCAGCTGATGAGGCTGCTCTCATTCCCAATACACTGGACATCATCCAGCAAAATAGGGCCAGTGTCATCAGTGAATCCTGAGAATATGGCAACAGCTCCTACAAGAACATATTATTTTTTATGAATACCATATGATAACAATGTGCCAACTAGATTTCAATTTATGGTTTATATTATTAAATAAGACTAGTCATTGCATGAAGATACAAGCCTAATAGTTTCCAAGTAAATATCATAGACAGAGTAGTTCAAATACATTCGGAGTCAGATAATACTTGCATTATTTCTTTTAGCACTTGATCACACATGTGCCTCAAAATATTAATGAGAATCGCAAATTGTGATCTAAAAAATTATTGATTATGTTACATGTACTAGTAGTAATTTTGATAAGTTTTGTTGCTTGAGATATCCTTAAATGCACAGCATCTAGTTCCACAGAATTATCTGTTACCTTTTAATGTGCTATATAATGCCATTTATGGTAAATGCTTTCAGCTCACTCAGGTAAATCCTCCTTTCTTCTCAATAAAAAATAAATCATTATTATTAGGAATTCAATCTGAAAAAAAATTACCATCATGTCTAGACTATATTCAATACTTTCATGGCTTATTCATAGTGTAATATAAACCCAATAAAATTTTAATTATACTGTTAGCAGTTGTTGGGGTAACATATCCACTAACAAACGGATATGTACTTATGGGTACAGAGAGCACATATTTAAACAAGAATACCAACCAAATAGTCCTGCAAAATCTGAACATGTACATATAGCATTTATTTCTAACTTACTAGTGTCCGTTATATTGATTTTTTACCTTGAGAGCTAAACTCAATTGTCTGCAGGCCACTTGAGCATCCACATTATCCCACAAGTCATCACAAACTGTACCCCAGACGTTGTTGTGGCAAATCTCAACACGCCCACTACTTGAGTTTCCTCCAGCAAGTCTAATGTCTCCTTGGGTGCAAGTTGCTAAGGCTATTACACAAGATACATAAGTAATAAATGGATAAAAAAAACAGAATTATTATTAGTAAACCAATCACATGAAAAATCAACAACAATAGTAATTGTTCAAGCCGAATGAGGAAAGAAGTCCTACACAAACTATTTCATTTAGTCCTACACAAACTATTTCATTTTAGTCTTTACCATGGCACTTGCGCCTTGTACTCGGCGTTAAACATCGATGTTTGGCGATCGTCGATGTTCAAGTCCGTTTTCCGTTATTACCTCGAAAACTAATATTTAGCTGTCGACAAACTACTTGAGCATCAACATTATCCCGTGAGTTGTCACAGACAGTGCCCCATTCATTGTTGTTGCAAATCTCAACACGACCATTCCTCAGTGTCACGGTAAAGTGTCCAGAGTCACCAGACTCTCTTTTCTTTTCCGCGCCACTTGCGCGCGCGCCTCCAGAGAGTCTGGCCCGCGAGACTACTGAGTAGCTATATCTGAATTTGTAATCTGCAAGTTCAACTCCCTCTGAGTAGCTATATCATATCTCACTTTTATTCGTTATAGTAAATAAACAGATTGGAAATCCCTTCTTAATAGATTGCTAAGGCCAGTCAACGTTAATTTGAAATATCACAGGAAAAGTATATTGCCTCAGAATTTAGAATGGTATCATATCTTATTGAGATAATACCGCAACTGTCAAATAATTAGAAAGCATATATGGTACCAAATCTAAAGTAGTTGACATTGTTTAAACTTTTTGAAGATATTGAGTCTACAAATGTTCTAGTTAACTCACCAATACAGTTCACTCCAGCATTTTCAGTATGAACACAGTAATGCAGTCCAATTGGCCAAGCGTTGCAATTAACAAGTCTGGCCTCATCTCCACTACACTGAACATGATCCAGCCATATGGAACCAGTTCCATCGATAAACCCAGAAGTTATAGCAGTTGCACCTAAAGTTAGAAAAAGCTTGAATAGTATTTGAAATTTCACTTCTAATTCTTTAGTGTTCGTAGAAAAAAATACTGTGCTATCAATAGAAACTAATGCTACATTATTTGGTCACATTGTAAAATAAACTTATAATCATGTACATAAACTAGGACCTCAGTATAACGGAACTCACTTATCAGGATGACTCGATATAACGAACTGTGCAAGTTGCAAAATGTTTGCGCTTGCGCACAAACCACACTGCAAAAGCAGCTGATTTGCATTGCTGGCACAAACCCACTGCAAAAGCAGCTGTTTCTCAATAAAAAATAATTCATTATTATTAGGAATTCAATCTGAAAAAAAATTACCATCATGTCTAGACTATATTCAATACTTTCATGGCTTATTCAGAGTGTAATAAAAACCCAATACAATTTTAATTATACTGTTAGCAGTTGTTGGGGTAACATATACACTAACAAATGGATATGTACTTATGGGTACAGAGAGCACATATTTAAACAAGATTACATACCCAATAGTCCTGCAAAATCTAAACATGTACATAGAGCATTTATTTCTAAGTTACTAGTGTCCGTTTACATTAAGTTTTTACCTTGAGAGCTAAAACCCAATTGTCTGCAGGCCACTTGAGCATCCGCATTATCCCACAAGTCATCACAAACTGTACCCCAGACGTTGTTGTGGCAAATCTCAACACGCCCACTACTTGAGTTTCCTCCAGCAAGTCGTTGTTGTGGCAAATCTCAACACGCCCACTACTTGAGTTTCCTCCAGCAAGTCTAATGTCTCCTTGGGTGCAAGATGCTATGGCTATTACACAAGATACATAAGTAATAAATAACAGAATTATTATTAGTAAGCCAATCACATAAAAAATTAACAACAATAGTAATTGTTCAAGCCGAATGAGGAAAGAAGTCCTACACAAACTATTTCATTTAGTCCTACACAAACTATTTCATTTTAGTCTTTACCTTTGCACTTGCGCCTTGTACTCGGCGTTAAACGTTGATGCTTGGCGATCGTCGATGTTCAAGTCCGTTTTCCGTTATGTTTCTTAGTTACCATTTTTAATCATTCTTATAATTATACCTTTGTGGTCAGTTACCCGTGTATTACATGAACTATTTTTTATTACTTTAATTGATAACCATACTTGGTGAACTATTCTCTCCTTGGCGTTCTACCCATAATTGGGTCCTTCGAGCCGGATACTCCGTGGAATCTAGCTACAGAGAACCAGTAACCTTCCTTTCTACTCAGTCCAATACTTTGGTTCTACCTCTCCAATACTTTGGAACTTCTTCTCTAATACTTTTGGAACTACCACTCTGATACTTCGGAATACTACACTTTTCTAAAGTTTGTATAGTTACCTAGCCCATTTGTTGCAGTTGTCATGGACTACAAACGTGCAACTCTATCCAGAAAGTGTAAATATAAAGTCTCAACGTGCTCAAAATTTAGTTACACTTTGCAACTGATAAAGAAAATTTGTGTTTGAACAATTGTACACTGAAATGTACTATTTATAACATTTCCTCTGCATCTGTAATCATTGGAATGCCGGCTATTGTTGTATTATTGACAGAAGACAAGTTAATGGCAACTACATTTACGGAATATATTTTATCTGAATATCACAAAACCACTTCCTGTCAATCATACTGTGTTACTAAGAAATACTACTGAAAGAGGAAGGGCCACTTGAACGAGTTTAAAAGCGAAGGTCATTTCTTTAATCCTATGGAATGTGAATCTGTTGGCTAGATTAGTCTGGAATTCCATCTCCTGCCTGTCACGTTCACATGAGACTGTCAGGCAGGAGACTGGGGGGGGGGGGGGGGGGGGGGGGGGGGGGGGGCAGGGTTGGAAGTGTCCCTTGAAGTAGGAGTCTGGAGGGAGTTTCAGCCATGGCGGCCCAAGCCACCAGAGTTTGGAGGAGAGGAGTTCCTGAGGAGAAAGGCCTCTGCTGGCCAAGTCAGCGGGGTTTTCTTGGGACCTGACGAATCTCCAATGCGAGGTAGGGAGGAACTCTGTGATGTTTTTCACTATCTGACCAGGCAAAACAGTCTTAGATGGGCACCTGGATCTGAGAGACAAGGTAAGTGAGCAGCTTGGTGAACAGAAGAGCAGCTTGCAGCTCAGCCTTGGGGATGGTCAGTGCTTTGAGAAGCATGACCCAGGACTTTGCAGACATGAGAGTACAGTGAGTCGAAATGTCTGCATGAATTCTTCTCAGGTACACAACGGCCCCATAGGCGAGTTGAGAGGCGTCTGAGAACCCATGGAGAGAAGTTAATATGATGGGAAGATCGGAAGAGCAGTCTTCTCGCCACTGGATTAGATGTAAGAGAAGGGATTTGCTGGATCCAGTCTCTGTATTGGTCAGCTAGGTGAGACAGAATAGGCTTGTCCCAGGCCAAGTCAAGTTTCCACAGCTCTTGCAGTAGAATCTTGGCTGGCACGATGGAATGTGAGAACAGGCCAATGATGTCGTCAATTCTGACTGTCCCGAAGGCTACCATGCGTTTGGTTATGTCATCTGCAGGAACTGTAGGAGGAGGAGTAGCCACGTGAAGGGTGTCAGAGGTCGCATCCCAGTGGATACCCAGTGTTTTGGGATTGCAGTCAGTTGAGGACACAACCAGAGGTGTGGTTTCTTGCAGGTCTCGTGGAATGGAGTCTCTCAGTTCTCGTGAGTTGGTCCTCCACTTCCTCAGGGTCATCCCAGCAGAAAGTAGAGCATCACAAGTCTGAATTCTCAGGGTGCAAGCTTCATCAACAGTGACAGCACCGGAGATCAGGTCATCCGCATAAAAGTTCTTTGACATTACTGAGGCGGCCACAGGGTGAGAAGGAACAACAAGGTCAAACAATGTCTTGATCACCTGGCTGGCAAGAAAGCGTGAGGAGGTCACACCAAAAGTTACTCTCTTCATCCGGCAGTCCTGGATGTTGCCATGTTCATCTCTGAGCAGGAAACAATGGAGATCCCTGTCATCCGGGTGTAAGAGTACCTCTCTGAACATTTTAGAGATTTCTGCTGCAACTCCAATGTGGTGTGTCCAGAATCTGATGAGGACATCAGCCAAGGCAGGGTACAGGCAGGGTCCGGGGTCCTGGATATCATTGAGGCTCACTCCAGTAGATGACTTGGCAGAGGCATTAAAGACAGGTCTCAACTTCGTGGTGGTTGAACTGTCCTTGAAAACTCCATGCACAGGTAGGTAGAAGTGTGGAATATTGGCTATCTGGGTCGGCGAGATGACCTCGGCATGGTCGAGGATGAGATACTCCACGAGAGCACGTTGGAAATCGAGGAGCTTGTCCTTCTTCTTGAGAGTCTTTTCGTTAGATGAGTCTCTTCAGGGCTATGGGTCAAGTCTTCCCTAGTTGGACAGCTGAGGATTTCCGTGGCAGTCACCATGAATCTTCATTCAGTCCGAGATTAGGAGGAAAGAAAGTCAGCCACTACAGGGTCATGGCTGGGAGTTGAGTTGGAATTGGGGATTTGGTCAAGTTGCCACAGATGGGAGAGCTCCTTGTCCAGATTGTCTTCTTCAGCTGTCGTGTTCAGAACGTTGACAGGTGATCTTCCGTAGAGTGGTCCAGCGATGGACTAGCCAAACGGGGTTTTTATGATCTTGATACCCTCAATCATGATGCGACCACCATAGACACACTGTTCCATGTCCATGTTCCCTAGGATGATCTGAACTGATCCTCCCATGTCTGGTCCAGAGAGGCAGGCCCGTAGCAAGAGGTTCGCATTGGGGGGTTCGGATTTTAAGACGCAATAAGCCATACCTACTTTTGTTCTACAATACTAAAAAACGAAAGATAAGTGCACTAAAGCTTATAATTTGTTCTAGGTATTCTACTTCAAAACTATAATTCATTAAACACTGTTGATATTCGAGAGAAAGTCGGTATTATTCTCGTGTAACCAGGCTTCTAACCACTACGTGAGCTGTATATAAACAGTGCAACATTAATTCGCCTTATTCCTACTACAAGTTATTTAATAGTACGGCGTGTGAACTGCCCGTTCAAAATGTATTGGAAAAATCGCTATAAATGAGTGAAATAGCACTGGACAAAGTGAAATGTCATGGTATCTTAAGTAAGAGTAAGTGCGCAAACATACTGCTCTAGCTTTGGAAATGTACAGTTGTAGTTTCTAGTTGGACAACGTCATTCTTTAGCGCAGAAGCTATACCCCTATTAGACAGAGTTTTTTTCAACAGATTAGGAGGAGCCATAGATTAAAGCAAAGTTCAAGAGAAAGTTTATCCTGAAGTACAGAGATAGTGACTGCACTATACATAGTAGCCACACTGTAAATGATCTTTAGCTTACTGTAGTCTTGTGCAGCTTTTATAAAGCTGGCCTACTATTAGTGTGTGAACCGTGCTATTCGTGTAATAGCACGAACAACGCGATTAAAATAACACGAGGCAAATCCGAGTCCTATTATTGGCGAGCGAGCGTAGCGAGCGAGACACTTACAGGGGTAACACAATCGAAAATCGGGGATGTTTGTTTATTCAGCGAGCGAGCGAAGCGAGCGAAGCTGACTCTCAGTCGTGTTCAATTGAGATTTCAGATATATATATAACTAGTGATGTGCTTGAGCACAAATGGCGAGCGAGCCTAAAGACTATACTATTTTTATATGAATGATTTTGACTTCTAACACTGAAGCAGGGTAAAGGGATTTCAGTGCCATAGTAACAACTCTCTGCAACTGCTTGAATTGAAGGAAAAAAACAACAACAAAACAATACACGTTATTTAAAAGTTTTCTTTGTGATATTCTTTAGCTAAGTAGTGGTTGTAACACATAATGCTTTGACACAACTGGACATGCACCTACACAGACTTACCTTCGCAGTAGTCTAGTGGACAATGTATTTTCAAGTAAATACTGTTGCGCGCGGCTTATAACCGTGACAAAGAGCGCATTGACTTACCACCGCCACTAACTCTAATAGAAAAACTGCACCCGCAAAAGAATTCAAACGGTAAACAATTCAATTTCTAGGGTGATACGGGTACTGATCGATAAACCAGAGGATTCTGTTTAGTGCAATTTGGAACGGGGTCGACCACATAACTAACACAAAAACGCGATGACATACGTACGTCCATATATATAAATAAATAAATAAATAAACAAACATCCCCGATTTTCGATTGTGTTACCCCTGTAAGTGTCTCGCTCGCTACGCTCGCTCGCCAATTATATGTATGTATACGTACGTCAAAATGTTTCGCCCGCGCTTCTAATTACGTAAGTTAGGTAAAGCGTTCACAGTTCCAGTATTTTTCAATTAACTGGCGCTGAGAATCCTGCTGCAACTTTGTTTCAACCAAAAAGTTTATAGCTACTCTCTTCTTGAAACAATTGTGAAATCTTTGTCCAGTTTCGCTTCTTAGCCACTGCTTTCAAAGTTTATTCAGGTAATTCTGTTAGTTTAGTCTAAAAAAAGTCTCAAACAGTTGCTGGGGAGCGGTTACTATGGCTTTTAATCCCCTTTACCGCATACGTAATTAAAAAACTTGACTATTATTATAGTAGCTTGAGTGTTACTTGTTAAAATCAATCATTTAACAATAGTGTAGTTTAAAGCTCGCTCGCCATTTATGCTCAAGCACACCACTAGTTTCAATAGCTTTGCGAGCGCTACTGACCCTTAATAGAACAGGTTACCCGTGTTATCACTCGCTAGCAGTAGGCCAGTGTGTTTTTTTTTAATCATTTGCAGTGTAGCTACACTAGATAGTGCACTTACTATCTGTATATTTGAGGTTTAACTTTCTCAGACACTTCCGACGGCTCCCTCTCTAATCTGTTGAAAAAATTCCGTTGCTTGTGCTATTAATATCGAATCGCACGCCTGCCGGTGCTATTGTTCTTACTAAAGTGCATTACGTTACACATTATAAAGAATAGATGTGACGTAGCAAGCTTTACTCATGCCGATATGAGAGCGAAATTTTGTATCCAAGGAGCTGAATGTTTATTAGGTCACTTGGACTCAGACTAGGCCAGAAAAACAGCAGATAATTCAAGCTCAGGTTCAGCACGATTGAACAGATGACTATTCCAGAAGTTATATGTGGGGTGTGGCTAAAACATTTACTTCCGGTCACTCTAAAGGGGGGGTTCGACCGAACCCCTCGAACCCCCCCTGGCTACGGGTATGAGAGGTGAAGGTCTCTGACTAAGGGTAAGTCAGTGATAGACTTCATGTCGACTGGAACAGGAGTGGGTTGAGTTTGGGTAGTAGTACAGAAAAGGTGATGGGCGTCAATACGAAGGAGCTATCATCGGAATGAAGTGAGGTCTTAACACAGTAAGTACTCCTGCCAGAGCCAAAGCTGCCTGTAAAAGAGAGAGAATGTGGGATCCTCTTGAGTCCTAGAGAGGTAGCCAGGGAACTGCTCGTGAGAGAAACATCTGCTCCGGAATCCAGGATTGCTCTGACCTTCATGGTTTTCCCTCGGTTGGAGATGGACACGATAATGGTGTTCGAGAAGGTAGGAGAGATGTTGGCATCATCCTTGGGAACCTCGGTCTCCTCTTTGTCGACAGCAAGGGAGAAGGAGGCGGCAGTGGGTTCAAGTGGGTTTTATGGAGTAGAGTGTGATGGCGCTGACCACAGGACCTACAAGTAAAACGGGAAGGACAATTCTTAAAACTATGTGTATCAGAAAAGCAGTTCATACAGAGCCTCTTGTCCCTGACAAACTTATTTCTCTGATCGGTATTGTAGGAGGCAAAGACTGAACACTTGTTGAGTCTGTGCTTGTCCTAGCAGGCTAGACATTTGGGGTTGGATTTGACCTTGTTCTTGGCTGGGGAAGGACTGGAGGTGAATGAGGCAGAAAAATACGATGGGTTCGAATTTGACTGATTAGACGGGGCCAGCTGATCGAGACGATTCTCCAGGTAGGTCTTGAAGTCGCCGAAGGTTGGCTTGACTTCCCTCTTCGTCACGGCATTGTCCCAGATTTTCTTAGCTGCAGGAGACAGAGACATAGTGGTTCAATATAGGAGATAGGACGAGTGGGAATCTTCCATATAGGGCTCTAAGACATCGTATCCCTTTAATATTTGAGTGTGGATGCGCTGGACACCTTCATAATCGAAGCTGAAGGACTGTGGCTGGTCCATCTTCTTGATCAGAAGGGGAACAACGACTTGTGGCCTTCCATATCTTCTCTTTAGTCACTCTAGGAGCTGGCTGAGATCCTCCTTCTCTGGCGCATTGTCCACGATGTCCTTGCCATCTTTGGGAAGAATGGAATTGGAGAGGAGGCATTTCTTATCGAGTTCAGAAAACCCAACAGCTCGGGTGGTGATAGCGGCCGTAAACATAGTATGAAACTTCCTCCACTGGAGAGGATCCCCATCAAACTTGGGCAGTTCTGCATTGATTGGTGCAGCTCTGGCCACAGTGGGTGTTGTAGTGGAGGTGGAGGCTGAATCAATTGGAGTGAAGGTAGTGAGACGTCTGTCGATTTGCGTCCTGTAGTATTGGACTCTTTTCCATAAGGTCGTGAAGACGTCAGCCAGTTCCTGGTTGTCTCTGAAGTCACTGGCTTGAGTCTGGGTGGCATTGATTCGTTTGGCGAAGTCCTTAACGTCTTCCTGGTAGGAAGCAGTAGTGCTGTAGAACGATTTGTCCAAGAAGTCTGCTTCTCTGATGAGTCCTTGAACTTCTTCCCAACAACAGAGAAGTCTGAGGAGATCTCAACATTCCTTGAGGATGTTGTCGTTGAATTTATCTCGGCTGGTGTGTTCCTCGTATTCATGGCTTTCTAGGGAAAGATCATTGTCAATGAGCTCCTCGATCTGATCTTGGAGATCTTGGTGTTTCTCGATATCAGCCTTGATGAGAATCTTAAGATGTTCGACATCAGACTAGCGGCTCTCGGCTAGAGGAACTGCTCTGAGGTTATCGACTTTCTTGTGGAGGTGGGTCAGGTTACCGCGGCGAGTAGCGTGATTGCGTCAAAGAGACTACAGAGCGTTGATGACCGAGACAGGGTTCTGCTTCTTTGCCTTCAGGATTTATACTTGTGAAGGGAAAAATTGAAAAACGTTGAAAAATTTAGTTGAGGTGGGTAAATCTGGGATGACCTTTCCAGAGATTGGTGTAGGTGAGTTAAGCTTTACAAAGACTTGGTAGGAGCAATCAAAGGACGGTGGAGAATTAGAAGTCTCGAAGGTCAGTTGACAGATTGATAGGTGGAGGTTGACTTTGGCGGGGCTTCAATCGAGTGGCAAATGGCAAGGAGAGGAATTACACCAGAGCGACTATAGAGAGAAGAGCCTCAGTCATGTGGTGGAGCAGTTGGAGGTAGCTAATAGGTTGCCAGAAAAAGCTAAGTATGCTTATTCGGCTCGAATAACCATAAAAAGGACTCTAAGAAATGGTTGGTATAGCCCTGGTGATAGTCACTTCTTTACCCAGCTTAGCTAAGTCGAAGGACCAGACTGCCTATTTACTATAGCACCATGAAATATGTTTTGCGCAGCCGATGGCCACCGAGCTTTCAGCCTTGCAAAGACACTCGCAAAAATGCGCACTGCTATGACAGTGTAATGGTCAAGGTTAGCAGTGATAGGCAACAAAAATACAACAATTGAACCAGCTTAAATAATAGGGACCACTGACAGGAAGTCAGTGGTCTTGGAAATGAATATCATTAATGGTGGGTAAAGGGCACATAAGTTAAGTTAATGAACAATACACGGTGAATGACTAAGCTAGCAGTTTATTGTTCTTTGGTTAGTGCCAGCCTGTGCCAGTTGTCCAGGAGAGTCCTGAACTGTATATATATATATATATATATATAATATATATATATATATATATAATATATATATATATAATATATATATATATAAGTGTGTGTGTGTGTGTGTGAGTGTGTGTGTATGTGTGTGCTTATTTTATGATATGTGTGACCTTATTATTGCCTGTTCCTCTCATTACATAAGTTGGTAAAGCATCTTGATGAAACAACAAAGTAATAAACCGGTCTATGATTCAGTAATTAGTTGTGGGCCTTGAAAACCAGCAATAATTACAGCTCATAGTTATTTATCACTTTAAAGCAGGCTAGCTCGCTCGCCATTTGTGCTTAAGCACACCACTAGTTCTATTTGTTGTTAGTAATTGTATTGTGTCTTTATATCCAACTTACCCAGATAAATAAGGTAAACATATTATAGGTTCGAATCATATCGTTGCTTCTTTTTTTCATGGTGCATGCTAAATATTAGCACGTAGCACCAAGAGACATTCCAGCTAAAATTACTGCATATAGTATTATTGTACTTATTTGAACAAAGTTTTTGACTTTTCAGTCATTCTCGGCTGAAAAAATTATAATAATAGCAAATTTTCTCTGTTCTAACATCTAATATAATATATTATATTTAATATGATTAATCTGTGGTTTTGTATGCTTAATTAAAACTCAACTTGTGATGTTGTATGTTTAATAACTTGTGAAGTAGTTGTGTTGCTTTTCCTTGTTTGTTTTCTACCGCATTAAATAATTGGTACATGATTCTAGAGCCTAACATGTATAGCTTAAGGGTGCTTGCACATAGCAACGCGCGTGCACTTTTTTCCGTAAATTTAACCACAGAAATGTGGCATCCTGTTTCGTGGAATAGTACCTCGCGAATCGATAACGCGTGGGGAGAGTTCCCGCGAACAGGATATTCTCTAACTATTCCCGTGGCTTGGAAACCACACGATTGAGGACCTGAGCAGTTCAATATGTAAGTCATATGATTAAAAATGATTAAAAAAAAGTGTAAGGCTATTCTAGCCATAACTACCAATTAAAAAAATAATTTATTGACACACAAAATAAGCAAATAAATAAATAACTTTTTGATATAACACCATTGTGAGAAATGACAGGGAAAGTACGTGGGAGAATACATCGGAGAGGGCAGGGGTGATATCGAGGACGATGACAAGGACATATAATTATGCTGACCTAGAAGATGAGCATCAGCAGAATTTAGGAGGGGGCAGTGATGAAGCAGGTGATTCACCTGTAAATTGATGATTCTCGTCCCCCCCTGGTTATGTTTGATTGCGAGACAACTGGGGTTGTGCATCTATGTTGATCACATTACGGACATCGCTGCCAAAGTGATGATGAATCCTCCTATCACCCTCAATGATCCTACGTTCTAAGCCTTGTGAGAACTGGTCGAAACATTTCATCTGCTGGTAATAATGTACAGATATTTAACTAGTAAATACAACTACATTTACAATGATAATTTGAAATCAATTCTATAATTATTAATTAAGATAATACTATCAATAAATTTATAATTTATATAGTTTCCAAGGTTACTGGCATAACAAATAACATGGTAAGGCGTGAGATTCCTCTCTCAGTGGTGCTACCGCTATTCTTAGAGACATCATCATCCTGGTAAAAATAATTATATAATTTTTTTTAAATGGAAAAAATAATTCTGTCTTTGTCTATCAGTGCTAGTAGTTTACAATGGGTTTGCATTTGACTTCCCTATCCTTCTGGCTGAGGTGGAACAGAAAGCAGAACTGCAGCTGACCCTCTTTCAATCAGCCAATATGCATTTCAGTGATAGACTTCCTTTGCTGAGGAAGGTACTTTACTACTACTGTAGCTAAAATTAGATAGTTACGTACATGCACTTATACATTAATTTGCTTTATAGCAGGATGGGGAAGTCAATTTACAAGGCTCACATTTAGGTTTGGAGAAACTCCACAAAAAGTCACCGGAGATGAAGTTGCAGGCAAGGCACCTCTAAAATTAAATATAAAGCCTAATAATTATAGTTATTTGTATAAATTGTAGGAGCACACAGGGCCCTACCTGGTGTATTGGCTATAGAGAGTCTTCAAGCACCAAGACATCAGACCACATTTGGCAGTTCTCTCCATTAGGTTCCCCCCATGAGCAGACTACGCTGTGGATACAGCAGAAGAGGATGTTCATGAGAGCAGCATCGCTTATCAAAGCCATTGGAAAGCCTACACTTACCTCTACGCAGGCTAAGAAGCTGGACTCTCTGGGCTTCACATTCGACTCTCTGTCACTCCTTCGCCAGCAGTGTGGAGGAACAGAAACGTTTCAAGCGGCTTTGAAGGAGTGAGGAGTGAGGAGCAAGCCGCTTAAAGAGAAGCTGACGAAGGCCATTCACAAGTCAAGCTAAAGTAGCCTCCCCTGCTGCTCAGCTGCGTCCGGGCTTGCTCCAGCAGTGCCGATATCTGCTTCAGCGTTATCTTTTTCACGCCCCGCTCTTCTCAGAGGAGAATAAACAAAAGATTTCACCTCCTCCGTATACTAGGGCGGGGCTAAAATTGGGGCGGGGTGCATGGAATTAATGATAGCGTAGTTTATTTTCTGTTCTGTAAACAACTTTGGGGAATGGAAATGACTTCAAATTTGGAACAGAGCTCAACCAGAGTCTAGTCAGCAAAATGTTCGATACAATTTCCAAAAAAAAAATTTTTTCACAAAAAAAAGATCTAATAGAACGCGCAAAAGTCAATAAGTTAAAAGCAATATTGAATAAAGAAAAAATGGATCGAAGCTATTGTAGGCATCGGGTCAGAGAAGTAGTAGGCAAAGTATGGCTGTTCTAGGTGCAGTACTGGCGAAGGAGTTTTAGCTTTTGTATGAGAAGGTAGAAGGGTCATATCTCTTCAAGCGGCCACTTGTTACTTCTGAATTCAGGTATGTAGACTTCTACGGTAGTAGTAAATAAGGTCCACCTGCAGAAAACGGTCTAAATACAACAGAAAAATAAAAATTCTTCTATAGCAACCAGACTTAATTAACTGCATGGGAGGTGCGTGGGAAGTGTGCGAAGCACATTAAGGGTGGAGACCCATCCGGCCCACGCATTTTCCTTAAAAATTGATGCTGAAAAAAAAAACTTCAAGCAACGGTGGCAATTCTTTAACATGCTGAATTTATTTAGGGTGATAAGGTCTCTCTGCACACCAAAATTCAGACCATTTGCATCTTCGTAAGCCCAGTTAGGAGCGATTTACTTCTGCGGACATTTCGTGTTGTTTCTCCGCAACCGTCCAAGCTTTTCTGCCGATTCAAGACTCTACGGCTTCCTCCCATTATGTTCCCGCTTCCTACGTTTAGTTTTTAGCTATAGCAACTTTACTTTTCTAAATATCCGACCACTAAGGTCAACTTTGCTTCCTGGCACACTATCAAGAAAATCTAAACGTAGGCCTGTTCACCTTACGTCACCGAATTACTGTTCCAAGTTTAGACTGCATCCCGTGACCCCTTATAGCTCAAAAATACTTGTCGCAAATTCACCCTCTTTGCAGGCGGCCGCGAACTGCGGCTGGGTCAAAACGAAGTGCGCGTAATACTATAACGCCCCCCCCCCAACCGGATGTTGCATTTTGCGCCCCGCCCACCAAAGGTGCGCTCCGATTCAGCTGCTTTTTAGTGAGAAGAATCACCTACGGCTACGGTGCTGTTGAAGAATCACCTACGGTGCTGTTGAAGAAGCACCCAGCTTGTTAGATTTCGATACTAAGCTGGGAGGGGTCCTGCAGTGGATTTATACAGTACCCCGTTCAGGCGATACTAGCACGTCTGCCTTACCAACGCACAGGTAAGCGAATTAGCTAGTAGTGTAAGGATTTGAAGAAATAGCCCACTGATTATGTGTGCGAACATTTTAGGTGAAACCTTCTGTGAGGTAGTGGCTCTGAAAAGAGCCGGGTTGGAAAAAAAGGACTCATTTTCTTTGGCTGTATTTGAAGTGCTTGGACAGCTTCTCCTGGAGGGGTTTGCTGTTAATTCCTCTATCCTTCAGAATTCGTACAAATTCTTCTCGGTCCTTGCATTCAGATTTGAGCAGTTCCAAGTCTCCATAGCTCAATCCAACCCTGGTCCTGAAGTCTGGAGTCGTGTGGCTGAATTATCCACAAACTGAGGGAGACTGGACACATCAAACACCAAACCATTCTGTTGAGCGATAGCTGAAAGCTTCTCAACTAACTCTTGAAGTGCTTCCTGCGGAGCTGGGGAAACTTCAGTGGAACTCACAACTGAATGAGAAGAGACAGGAGGAGAATTGTGGTCATCATGTGACTAGGTAGTGAGATCATTTAGAACTTGAGATGGATTAAAAAATGCTGGAGGGTGTGATTCACATGGTAGAGCAGTAGGAGTGGACACTAAATCTTGAGAAGGTGAATCAGGGAGCACTTCTGATGATGACTCCTGCCAAAGAGAGGGCATGACATCATGACCAGTAAAGGAAGGATCATCCAGAGTATCAGTGGAAGCCAGGGGAGGTGGTAGATTTCATGGTTGATAGCACTAACAATTCCCACAGCCTTACCAACGTTGCTATGGTGTCTCCCTCCTTAATACACATAATACAATATCACGATTTGTTGAACGAAAAAGGGCGTCCTAGTATGCACCTTAGCTCAAGCTATATTGACACTAATATAGATTCTAATTAGCACTCAATTTTATGGTCTAGTGCAATGTGGGCTGTGTGAAATTACCCACTATTTTTACTGCATGAGCTCATTACCACAAGTGCAATGATAGGAAAGAGAGTGATAATGATATTTTAATTCAGTTTACATAAAACCAATAATGGGTCTTCAATCCTCGGGACACACGTGCATGTTTGTATTTAACCTAGTGTGTTGGAAATAAACCACACCTTCAGACCCAGCTCGCAACATAACGAATCCACACACAAAATACACATTCACTCAGTTCCATACATTTCCATCCACTTCAATAATTGTAATTGACACTAATGACCTTTATGTATGCATTAGTTATTTCATTCACTCCCTGTTTCCCATAAACACCACCTACTGTTCTAGAGTGGGCAACAGAAAAAAAAAAGTCTTCCCTAGCAACCAGATTAATAACCGCGTGGGAGGGAGGGCGTGGGATTGGAAGTGGGCCGAGGACCCTTAATACACGTTAATAAAATTAATATCACGCTTGTTTTAACGGGCTTTCTAGCTATGACCTTAGCTAGCTATAGCTACTATTAAGATTTTTTTTTTTTCCCTTTAAAAGCACTAATTAGCTTAGCAATGTGGCGTGTGAAAACCCCACTATTTTTACTGCCATTAGCTCATTACCACAATAGCAATGATAGGAAAGAGAGTGAATAATTAAAATGTTTAATACTAACCAATAATGGGGGAATTATATCTCTGGGACACACTTGAATGTTTTGGTTATCGAAACATAGTGTCTTTGACTACCACACCACAGAAAAAATCGCCACATAACGACTCCACACAACTTACACCTTCACTCAGTTGCATTACATTACCATCACTTCAATAATGTTAATTGTGCCAATAAGGCATTTATGTAAATGCCATTATTGGTATTTCACTGTCACCCCTCGTCCCTCTATACCCCACCTAATGTCTGGGACCACCATTCATGCCACCATTTAGACAGTTAATATATACCTGGCCGTTGAAATTATTATGAAACATACGCTAAGTGCCTGGTTGTGTCAACAAAACCTCTAAGACCCAATAATCGAGGCTAGAACCTTACATCAGCCTGCCAGACATCTGGTGGCAGCTTCAGTCTACCCATCTTGGTCAACCTCCAAGTTTATGAGCATTTATGTCCTCCACATGGCTTGAGTATACACACAATACAAAATACGACTTACAATAAAGAGTTTATATATAAATTGCTTTTGATAGCATTAATGACAATACAAGGGTAATTTGTAACACAATTAACCATTTAAATAGTTGCTAAGTAGGGGTGTGGCTTTTTAAGATGGAAGCCATGTTTTTGCTGTTATCGATTCCACTAATTTTGAAACCAATACTATAGTCAGGTCCCTTAGCGACAAAATTCCATCAAATGGGGACAGAGCGGACAAAAGTGCCAAACTTTTTATAGTGAGTCTTTAGGTCATATGAACTATTTCTAAGACAGGATCCACCCTCCAACTGTTGTGGATCTCATAAGGCAAAAGTTTTCGAAGTGTGCAGTGGTGTTAATTCGCGCCATGCGCGAAGATATTAATATTTGCACCCCATAGAAATTGTATAGCGAAAATAAAAAACACATTATTTTCCTAGCTTGGTATTGTAATTTATGGTTTTACTTGTTTGAAGTTTATATTTGTCAGAGCTCATCGAGAACGCAACTTTCCCTTCTACATTGAGTGCCTTAAGGCACTGGCACCCTGGTTCTTTGCCTTAGATCATCACAATTATGCCAGGTAATTACCTGTTCACATCCGCGACATGGAAAATTTACCATTGTCAATACAAACAGAGTTCAAAGATCATGGTCACTGGGTAATTAGCAAGACACGGAATAGGTTTTCTGCTATGCCTATAGACCAAGCCCATCAGCAGAACAATGCTCTAATAAAAGGTTCTGGTGGTGCAATAGGTCTTACAAACAATCCATCTGCCTTCAGAAAATGGATTATTTCTGGACCGGAGCAGGCACGGCTCATCATGGAATTCGAGACAGAGAGTACATACAAACAGTGGAGAATTGTTGCATGAGTCTGTAATTGAAACAGTTCGTACAGTTGAGTCTCTTGGAAAAGAATAATACAACAAGTACCATGATTCAGTACTTTCAAAGTGTGAATGCTCTATTCATAAAGTGATTCCCAAGAATCGTCTAGCTTGTTTCAGATGTGGAAAGCCAAAAAGTAAAACTAAACATGCAAAAACAGTTGCAATGCTTAAAGATGATGTTTCACTGTTTTCCAGGCTCTATATTGTGACAAAAAACAGAGATTGTGATTTGCTTACTTTCTTCAGTTATGAAAATCATTCTTTTCCTCCTTCATTATCAGAATATGGTGAACTTCGTTCTTCCAAAAAGTCAGACTTGTTGGCTTTAGTTGGGCATAACAATTGTGCTGATCCTCCTAACTCTTTTGACACTATTGTACTTGATGGTGGTGCTCTTGTACATCTCCTTACCACTGTCAACATCACTACATTTGACCAGTATGCTGATGACGTTGTTATTCCCCATATTCTGAAGCAACTAGAACGGTCTACTCGTGTCGATATTGTTTGGGATATCTATATAACCGATAGCCTCAAACAGTCAACAAGAGATAGGTGAGGAAAAGGCACCAGAAGAAAGGTTGCTGGTAAGAAATAGGTACCAGGGAAGTGGAACGATTTTCTAAGAACTATTTCATTTCCTTTCCAAGAAAATTGTATCTGTCAACTATCCTGAGGGCAAGCAAGTTTATATAACTTCAGGTACTGAAGTATTTTTAAAGGGCAGTGACCAGCAGATGCAAGCATGTGATCATGAGGAGGCGGACACAAGACTTGTTGTCCATATAGTACATGCCATACACAATGGTCACGGTAAAATCTTGGTTCGAACAGTTGATACTGATGTGATAGTGATTTTAGTGGGCAAGTTTTTTTACCTGTCGATTTGAACTCAGATATCAGTATTTGGGTGGCTTTTGGGAAAGGAAAATCTTTCTCGTACTGGCACATCAACTCCATCTGTACTTTTTTGGGTGAGGGGAAGGCTTTAGGATTGCCAGTCTTTCATAGTTTAACTGGCAGTGATACAACATCAGGTTTTATTGGTAAGGGAAAAACAATAGCTTGGGAATCTTGGAAATCATTCCCTAACTTAACTGCAGCATTAGTAGACATAGCAGTGCACCCCTTTATTCCTATAGATGAGGGCTCAAACAATTTTTCTCTTTTGGAACGGTTTGTAATACTTATGTATAACAAAACGAGCATTCTCGAAAATATTAATGAAGCACGGATGGATCTCTTCTGCCATAGAAATATAATGATGGAAAGTATCCTCCCTACAAGAGCAGCTCTTTTCCAACATGTATTGCGGTGTGTGTACCAAGTCAGCATATGGACTACCAGTGAACTCTGCATTCAACCCCCTCATCATGGGGTTGGAGCTGGAATGAGGGCACGAGTTCATGGACAGCAAAGTGGACAATTCTTCCTGTGGCTAGCCATGCTTGTCTAGAGCTGGTTAAATGTAACTGCCGGAGCAGCAAAGGCTGTGGGGCCAGGTGTGGCTACAAGAAAGCCAACTGGACTTGTACTGAACTTTGTAAATGTAAATGGTTTTCATAATTATTGATTTCTTGTGTCAAATCCAGTCATTTTACCCTTTTATGTAAGTATGATAAAGTCAGAATCAAACTTCAAACAAGTAAAACAATAAATTACAATACCAAGCTAGGAAAATAATGCGTTTTTTATTTTCGCTATACAATTTCTATGGGGCGCAAAGATTAATATCTTCGCGCATGGCGCGAATTAATACCACTTCACACTTCAAAAACTTTTGCCTTATTATTAGGAGATCCACAACAGTTGGAGGGTGGATCCTATCATAGAAATAGTCCATATGACCTAAAGACTCACTATTAAAGCACTTTTGTCCGCTCTGTCCTCAACTTTCAGCTAATTGACCTGACTACTAGACCTGCTTGTACAAATTTGTATGGTTACAAATTAGCTTTGTAATGTCAAAACTCCTCCATAGATGTCCAGAAACGCCGTACATTGTCCATCCCATCCCACAGTCCTACGGGACAGTGGGACATTCCACGGGATGTCCACCTGTCCCTCTACAGATGCGTGTGTGTCCCACTGTCCATCCCATCCCTTGGTCTCATGGGACAGTAGGATGGTCCATTGCATCCCACAGTCCCATGGGACAGTGGGACATTCCATTGAATGTCCACATGTCCCTCTTACAGATACTCCCACTGTTCATTTCATTCCACAATGCCATGAAAGTATTGTCATATTGAACACTTAGAGTCAAGTTAGAGCGCACGCGCGAAGCGCGTGGCACGATTAGCATTAGATTAGCAGAGCGCCAAAGGCGCGACGAAACACTTTGACAAGCCAACTGAGCGAAGCGAAGGAGGTGTCATGCTAGGTTTAATATGCAAGAAAGAGCAATTGCTGACAAAGTTACAAGTATGTTAATATTAATAAAAACCACTCACTATCATTACTAATGTTACACGCAATCTACTTCACAGACCCATGGGACCATGGGATGAGATGGACAGTAAATATTCATTTGTCAGTGAGAGGGACAGGTGGACATTCCATGGAATGTCCCATGATCCCATGGGACCGTAGGATGGGATGGACAGTACGACACATGCATCTGTAGAGGAACAGGTGAACATCCCGTGGAAAGTCCCATGGGGCTGTGGGATAGGATGGACAATCCCATGTAATCCCATGATCCCATGGGACGTGGGATGGGATGGACATTTTACGGCATTTCTGGACAGCCCTCGGAGAACCAGCTAAAACAAAGCCAGACCCCTACAACGACCATTTAAATGGTTACTTCTTGTAAGCGTTACATCTACAGATTTTTTGAAATGGTCAAATGTTCATGTTTTGGTGGGTTATAGTAGCACCTTGGTTCTAACTTAGAAACAACAAAAGTAACAATAACCACATCACCAGCAATAAGAGTAACAAAAATCATGTGCAACACTTCATGGCACTCATTTCCAAAGAATCATTACTTAACAGATAGGTAACAGGATCTGATCATCTTTATGAATCATTCACTGCTCTTGAAAGAATCTACAAAATCTTAAACTATCAAGCCATTTTCTTAACCCTTTCGTTCCCAATCCCGCTTTGAAGCGGGTGAAGACCGATTGACTTCTCCGAATTTTTAAAAATAGTTACTTTATAGCTAGAACCTTCAGATTGCATACACAGGTGCCCAATGCATTGGAGAAGCATCTACAATAGCTTTCAGCCAGGACTGCTTCGACAGTACCTCACAGCAGTTGCGTTTATTTCTTCCTCGGCAAAAAAAAAAAACATCGGTTCTCCGTCGAATTTTAAAAAAAGTTACCTTCTTCACAGCAGCTTCATTTATGGATCCAGTCATCTCCAGAGCTTTGTAGAAGCAGCAAAAAATTGCTTGAGCTCAGTAGCATTCCATAACACATTGAAACAACCGCTTCTTTGCCGACCAAGACTTTGCGGTTTGACTTGCTGTCTTCTCCATTTTTTATAAAATCGCCAGTTCAACTGGGGACCTCCCTATTACGTACAGTCTTAGGTAATGCTTATTACATCATAGGATAAAAGTGAGCGTGTCGTGTGACCCCGGTAACTATGCAAAAAAAATTTTTTTTCAAAGTCATTTTTTGGAAGATGGCGTCTAGAAATTACAATGCGGTGCAAGTTTTCTTGCTTGATGCTGACTCTAGCGACTCAGGATCAAGCGGAGAGAAGGGAGACGACATCTAGGGCTATAGGAGGCCCTGTATCAGGGTTGGTGGACCAGACCCCGTCAACTCTGATACTGAAAATGGGAGTCAAGAAGATGATCGAGGTAAGCTTGTCTTTCTCTTGTCTTTCTCTTGAAAAATAGCAAGCTTCTGTTGTGGAAAGGACTTATTTATAGCTATATTGAGATAGAGTAAGCTGTTTAGCTATAATATATATATATTTCATTGAGTTTTGAGATTTGAAAGTGGCTTGTGGTTTTTTGAACAAATTCAAATTTTCAAAAAAATTAAAAATTTTTTTTTACCACATATACTACTAGGACCAGATGTGAATGCAGTCACCGACCCCGATTACGCAGATGAGGCGACAGGAGCAGAGTCTTCCAGTCATGAAGGAGAGGATACCGGACCTGAGTCTTCCAATGATGAAACACGAATAGGCAGCAGGTTCCAGTGATGAAGAAGAGGAAGTGGCTCCTCCTGCTCCGAGTTCTGGACGTCCTCGCGGTCGGAGAAGGCGGGAATCGAAGAACAAGAGTCGGGTGGATGAGGTAGGGGGAGAGTGGAAGAAAGATGACAACACACCCATTGATATTCCATAATCTTTTGTGTGAAGGACCACAGACTTTGATATTTGTGGCTGCTCCTCCCCCCCTGAACATCCCAAAAGTTGTAATATGTATTGTTATTGTCGTTGTCGTTGTCTGTGTTTTTGTGGTGTTGTAGTGGAGCTTCACACTCGATGTATATGTGTGTGCGTGGAGTTGAAATGTTATTCTGGCGCTTCCAGATCTAACCGGGGAGGGAACGAACTCGGGGGGGGGGGGGGGAGGGAGTCTTTTCCAATCGGGGCTACTATGCCCATGTAAGTTGAATTTCATGTATGTGTGTGTGTGTACACCAGTCAATTTATATTATACATTTATTTTTATGATCTGTATTCACCTGTATCTTCTTTTTTCTAGTGTGTGTGTGTGTGTATGTGTGTGTGTGCATTTGTGGAATGAGAGAGAGCATCCGTGGACAAACAGTATGTGGCACTTCCGTATACAACCTGGGAGGGAACTCTGGATCTTTTTGGATCGTGACTACTATGCCCATGTAAGTTGAATTTCATGTGTGTGTGTGTGTGTGTGTGTGTGCACCAGTCAATTTATGTATAATAAATTATACATTTATTTTTATGATCTGTATTCACCTGTAGCTTCTTTTTTCTTGTGTGTGTGTGTGTATGTGTATGTGTGTGCGTGCATTTGTGGAAAGAGAGAGAGAGCAACCATGAACAAACAGTATGTGGCACTTCCGGATCCAACCTGAGAGAGAACGAACTCGGTCTTTTTCGGTCTGTGACATCATCCATGCCAAGTAAGTTGAATTTCATTTCAACTTACTGATATTTGGGTGTCCAGCTAGGGCTGGGGGGATTATGGTACAAGAATGTCAGTGAAAAGTAATGACGGGGGAGGGGGGGTTATGGTACAAGAATGTCAGTGAAAAGTAATGACGGGGGAGGGGGGGTTATGGTACAAGAATGTCAGTGAAAAGTAATGACGGGGGAGGGGGGGGGCAATTCAGCGAGGCCAGCTGTTATGTTACAAATATCATTGTTGTCTTGTGTTTTTTTGGTATTGTATGGAGGTTCCGGATCCTATGGGAGGGATCGTTCAGTCTGTGCCACCATCCATGCCGGGTAAGTTGAATTCCACGTGTGTGCTTGTACTGCTTTTCATTTTCAAATTACACTTTCTCAATACAACGATTGTTTCTCTCATGTACAGTGTGGAGTATACATACCAGGGTTCATACAGTGGGAGGCTAGCGCTGGGTTCCCCCCTAGAATTTTGGGAGTTGAATAGAAATGAACATTTAGGAAGCATTTATTTTTAGTCTGATATTGTATCCCATTATGTTCCTATCATAACTGAGCCATTTAGTGCATAGGACCGAACACTGATCATCAGTGTGAAGTATAGACTCTTATGCAAAGATGTGCATCAAAGTAGTGTAGGTTCCAAAAAATGGGTGTGGCAAAGTACACTCGGAGCCACACCCCAAACAAAAATCCTGTATGAAACCGCATACAATACATCATAAAGATGCAATTATATAGGATCATGAATAATTTGTTGTTTGTATTACAAATATCTTTGTTGTTTGTGTTTTTGTGTATATGAAATTGTTTTGTAGTGGAGCTCGACGTCCGATGGCATACGTTCCTTGTGGACACTCATAGATGTCTCCTACATGATCACAATCAGCACCACACACAACAAACAACATATTTTATTGTTGAACTAATATAATATTGGTATAAAATGCATCAAACAATATTATTTCTATTTTATTTTATTTTTTTATTGATGGGAAAAGTGGATTTTTTTGGGGGAAAAAAATTTTTTTTTTTGAAATATTAGTAGATGGCTTAAATATTATTCAATTTTCTCAATCAAAAAATGAGGGGAATCCCAAACTCTTGGTCTATTTAGTGATATATGGTTGCTATGGGGTTTTCCCAGCCAGCATCGAGTTAAAAAAATAAAACGGTAATGCCCTATTCCGCGGTAGAAGATTAGATTTTTCCGCGCGCGTCCAAACAATTTGGGAACGAGAGGGTTAAATAATGCCAGGTTTAGGTACTCAGTCTAGTTAGTTGTTGTAGACAGTGCACAGAGCTTAGATAAGTGATGACTTCAATGTGTTTGCTAAACTTTCCAGCTATTATAGAAATGTATAATTGTTAGCTACGTTCTGCTGATGTGGGTTTTGGAATCACCACATCCTAAAATACCGTCTTAGCCTAGTTGAATCCCAACTACTAGCTACATACATGCGACCAACCGATAAATTGGTAACTGGTATCAGTGCAGGGTTTCATCTAAGGGGGGGGGCGCAGTGGAAGCTTCCCCCCCAAACTGGTCAACTTCCCCCCCAAATGAACCCAACTTCCCCCCCAAGATTAGTTGCAAAAATTAATAATATTATTACGATAGCCAACATTAAATAATGATTACACAAGTAATCTGCGTGTTTTTTGCTGCTTCCAGTGATCTATAATAGCCTCCAAGCTTTCATTGCTTAGTCTTTCTGGTCCCTCAATACAGACTCTCATGGCCTGATCTAGAGTGTTGTCACTAAGCTGATTCCTCAACCTCGTTTTGACTAATTTCATGTTGCTGAAACTCCTCTCAACTGTTGCTGTAGTCACTGGCAGGATTGAAACTATTGTGGCTAATGTGACAAGGTTGGGAAAAGCAGAGCCAAGAGTAGTATTAGATACAAGAGCATTGATTACTTCTTTAGCTGTGCTGTTCTTGAACTTTGTGAACATCATTCGTCGAAATATTTTCCATTCAGCCTCTGTTTGCTCTGGATTAACATCAGGTACTGAAGTGCCAGTAGTGCACTGAAAAGACACGGTTTGAGGCTTTCCATAGTAGTTAGTTAGAAGTTCTAACTCTTCTGACCCATACGTAGATAAATTTTTTTCTTCTTCTGGCAAATGACGAGGGTTGAATATAGAATATGCTGAAAATACATCAGATGATCTCATTCTGGATGTTATATGGTCAATAACACTCTGAATATAAGGTTTATATACAGTCTGAATGAAGGTTTCCTTATCAAACTCTGTAATCTCAATATCAAGTTCTCCTAGCTGTGCTGGGTCTGAAAATACCAGGGAGTGGTCTTTGAACCAAGTACTAGAACTGGGATTATCTTTCAACTCCCTTAATCTGCCAGTAGTGGTTTGCACCATCACTGGTACAACTGAAAGATCAAGATCCTTGGATTGAAGACCTCCCTGTAGTTTGGCTACTGTATGGAGAACATCACAGAGCATGTATAAGCATGCAACAAACTTGTAGGTACACAAGAGCACAGAGAGACCATATGCTTTGGCATCGCCACTTTCAGCATGTATTTCTTTGAAAGTTTTAACCAAAGCAGGAAGCACTTGTCGGACAGCACGGACACAACGTTCTCTGGCTAACCATCGTGTATCACTGGGCTTGGTAACCTTTATTTCAGGTGTATTCAACACTGCCTCAATTTCAGCCAACTTTTCGGCTTTCTTTGGCGAATAATGGAAGCATTTCCACATAGTAAGAAGGGTACCTAAGACTCGTTTCACTTCATTGTGTTCATTTGCTGAGTAAACTGCAGCTAACTGGAGCTTATGACAATGACAATGAATATAGAGAGCACTAGGAACAAGAGATCTCATACGTTTCTGCACTCCACTCCTCTCACCTGACATAGTATTTGTTCCATCAAAGCCCAAACCACGAATTTTTTGAAGGGAAATGCCTTTGTCATGGAGAAATGCAAGCAAGTACTTGGTAAGAGCTTCAGCATTAACTTCATGTACGTGAACCAGACCTAGAAAACCCTCCACAGCTTTACCATCTTCTAGCCACCTACCACAAATGGCCAATTCCTCCTTTGAAGAGATATCAGTGCTTTCATCTGCCATGATAGAGTAAAATTGGCTGCTCTTGAAGCGAACAAGTATGTTATCTTCTATATGAAAACTAATGCTCTTCAAAAATTCAGCTGTACTAAATTTTGAAAGGTAGGTAGCATTGGAAGGAGAGGATTGCTTGTGTGATTCTAATTGCTCAATTCCATTGTCAATTTGAAGTTGAATTATGCCATCAAACATAGTTGTATGAGGGGAATGATTTATGACAAGATAGTGAAGCGATCTTAGCAATATTTTTATGAGGCTACGATTCTTTTTTCTCTCTTCATCACTAATAACAGACATTCTTTCAATTATGTCCCCCGAAGTTTGAGCAACACTAGCCAAAGCCTTTACCTCTACAGCTGCCAAATGCCATTCTGATCTTTCATGTTGCCTCAAGAGTTCAGTTGCTTTAACCCAATTAGCAACTGGCTTAGATACCCATGCTCCACGCGCAGATGGTGGAGGCTTACCAAATCTCTTACAGATTGAACAGTACATGCCATCATTTGGTAAATAGTCGATCCAACACCATTTATCCTTCCACTTAGGGTTAAACTTCAGGTTTTTCTTGTACATCTTCATTTTCTCAGCTACAGTAGGGCCTCCTCCTTCACTCATTTGACGTGGTCGTTTGGAAGTACTTGGCTGACTTTCATTCGCACCAGCACTGTTGCCTGGCTCTTGAGGAATCAAAAACCTCTTCATGCTGCTCTGCTATTTAGTGCACACTGCACACAGTGCATAGTGACCTTTCATCCTCCAGCTGTCTTCACAGCTTGTAGCTTGGTGACCACAACTTGTCAAGCATGGACACATTAATTGACAGGCTCTTATAGTGTTGTAAAAGTTCTTAAAATTGGAAGTATTTTTGGCTTCACGCTCCACAGGAGGGGGCACATCCCCCTCCCACACCTTCCCCCTCGCAGTGGCCGGCAGTCCTAACTTCCCCCCCAAGAAAAAATTCCTAGATGAAACCCTGCAGTGCGTCTCATAACGTTGTCATTGGAAAATAAATTATAGCTATGAGTCCTAAACTGCCAACAACAAACAGATACTCACCTTCACAGACTTGAACTGTATAAATAGACAACGCCAGGGTTGAAGTTATTAGAAAATAATAGCCTAGTGTTGCCATTGTCTCTAACCTCATCCCAGGGAAGAGATTAAAATTCAAAATCTGTTTCTGCGGATGAATCTAATTTATCCATCCCGACTCCTACCGGATGAAGAAAACATTACGTTCAGCAATAATGACGATTCCGGTATGACAGGAAATTTGGTCCGGATGCATTTGAGCAATACGGACCATATCACCGAATATATTTGTGGGTTCAGCCTCCCAGAAGGAGGACAAAAAGAAGAAGAAAAAGAGTGAAGAAGAACAGAGAACAAATTTGTTAGAGATTATATTGTATTGTTTAGTTGTGTTTTGTAGGTATATTTCAGGGGAGTAGGAACAGGGGGGGTAGGGGGGGGGGGGCACGGGACCCCCCAATATTTTTAGTGGGGGGTAAATGAGGGTTTTACCCCCCCAATAATTCTGGCACTAATTTGTAATACTAACAGTAAATATAATTCTGGCAAGAATTTATAAAAATACTGTTATCAAAAGCTGTTTAGTGCTTCTATTATACCTTTTTTTAAATCATTTCTACTGATTAAAGCATTGTATAGTGTGCCAAAAAGTTTAAAATTTTGGAATTTAGAAAATTTATTGTGGCTAATGGACCAATAAAATAACTAATAAAGCTTCAATTATTGTTTTTTCATATCGCACAGCAGACCTACCATTTTGCCCCCCCCCAATATTTTTCATCTTCCTACTCCACTGTATTTGTTTGTATTTAACTTGGGTATGGGTGGATGAATACTATAAAAACTGCCTGACGCATGCCCGGTTGCCTTCTTACTCGTTCAATGCTTGGCTTAAAACCTAAGTGATCCTTGTGGACTGGGAGGAATTGGTGAGGAGCCTAGCTAACTCTTCACGTCCTGTTAAGGTCTCCGAGGTACGAGGAAGGACTAGTGGCAGCGTAACTATACTTAAGACCCCTGGAGTAGTCCCGAGCTTAATAGCCCACGGAGCTAACCAGACGACCTCACCTCTTCCCACAATATTATTAGAATAATATGGTTCCACCAGAGTCAGCAGAGCAAGCTAAAGGGCTAGGGTAACAATAAAGTATTAACCTAGAGTATTTGGAGTTATCTAAATGAGGGTTTGATATGCATAGCTATCTAACGAGCTTTACAGTAGCATCTTTTTGTTTCTTGGAGCCTCATCTTTTTTTCTTTTTTTTGACTCCTCATCAGTTTGTCTTCTGCTAGTTGGACAGTTCATTGACCTTGTTCTCTGGAATTTCAACCTCCTTAGCGCTTTGTTTCCGACCGATCATTCTTATTGCATTCAAAAATATCCTGCAGTAAAATGTTTCATGCTCTATAGATAAATTGTGGCGTAACTTCGTAGACTCTCAGGCACGTTAGTGGAGAATGGTTCACGCATGCCAACGGGGGAAAAAAAAAGGATAGCCGATTTCAAAAAATAGTGTACATTGTAATACAAATGTTTCCAGTGCTGAACCGTATCGGCCAAAAGAGCAGGCCACATAGAATAGCACTGTGACCGTAACTTTTGGTACACAGTTAAGTATAAGACAGTAAATAAATTTTAAACTTAGTAAACAAAAACGTAATTGAAAAAATGTATGGCGGCTACCGCCGAGTCAATCCGCTTCTTGCCGAGATGGCGGACAGTAGCGGGCGTCCATGTAGCTTCAAACTTGCTGGGGGATCCAGAAGATAGTGAAGAATCGCAGGAGAGCCGTAACCAGTGGATATTCTGTTCTCTAGTGGGTACAACATAGAAGAAACACACAAAAACAGCAAGTTTGAAGATGTAATTAATGTATTGGAAGTTTCAACCGGATGTACGTTTTGGAGGTGTATTTTCAGTTAAGTGGCGCCTTAATGGTTTTTGTTGCGGGTAGCAGCAAAGTGGAGTAAGTGCTAATTGGTGCTAGACGGGAGTAGTGCTACTAACAATAGCAACTTCTTCGAAAGTGAGCAAGTAAGTTTCTTAATGTTAGGGCAGGTATATAGCTAGATTGAGTCTATAGCTAATTGCTTCTTTTCAAAAGTAGTATTCATTGAATGCATTATTTATTGTACACTTGCAAATAATTGTACAGCTATTTTCTTTATGAGAGATCAGTCATCCCAATAAAAGTGGCACACAACTGTTTGATTTAGCTTCTGATTCAGAAGCAGAAGTTGAACTTTCCCAGCTGTCACTCACTGCGAATCAGCTTGCAGTTGAAAGAGTGATGACTTAAATGTTTACACGCTATCACTGTGATGTTATGATAGCTACTGCTCTATTACTTACAAGCTGTGGAGAATGGGCAGAGCTTTACAACCCAAGGGGGGAAGAGGTAGAGAAAAGTTAGTAAATAAATGGAAATATAGTTCTTGGAAAATAGAAAATGAAGTAGTTAAACCAGTTAATAATAGAAAGAGAATAGCTACAACAATTATGCAAAAACTTGAATGCAATCTCAAAGAATCTAATAAAAAATTAAAAGAAATGTTCAATCAAATAACAAACCTTAAAAATTCAGCTAAAAAAATTGCAAAATCAGTAAAATATTCTCCTACAATTGAGCCGAGAAAAAGGAAAAAATTTTCAGACTGTTCTCCACAGTATCAATGCAAAAAGAAAAGAAAATTAATACGGGCTGTTCAAACTCTTGTTTCAGTGCTAAATGATGAAATTTAGAAACAAAAAAAGAAGAGATAGAAAATAATGAAAATGGGAATAATATTATACTTCTTATTCTTCTGGCCTGCTTAACCCTGGTGAAGGTCATACCACTATTAAAAAATTATATATGCAAAGGAAAGGTATAATGTCTCTGGTTCAGCATATCATGAGTTTTCAATGATAAATTCTGCTCTTCCTCGTTCCTATGTTTTAAGAAAGAAGAAAAGAAAATGAACAGCAAGTGTATTATTCAGGCAACTCCAGGTGTATCTGGAGTGCAACAATCACTGAGAGAGCATTTGACGAAGTGCATGGAGCAACTCGTGTTGGCTAATTCCAGTTTCCTGGAAAGAATGCATGCTCATGTTAAAATTACAGGAGATTAAACTAACATCTGCATGCCATAGTTATTGCCTTTACTATTATTGAAGAATGTGCTAAACCTAATTCTGCAAGTGGTAATCATACAATAGCACTTTTGAATTGCAGTGAAAAGTACACAGAACTGTCTCAAGCACTAGCTGACTTAAGTGATGAAATTCAGTCATTAAAATTCAAAACAGAACAATGGTGAACAGTTTTCAGTTGGATTTTTCTTAGGAACTGACTTGAAATTTCTTGCTCTTTGTATGGGTATAGAAGCACCAAATGCAAAATACTCTTGTATATGGTGTGTCTGTCCTGCAGAAGACAGACATAAATTGCATAAAATATGGTCTATTAAAGACAAAGAACATGGAGCAAGAACAATAGAAGAGATACAAACATTGGCAAGAAAGAAAGGGGAGCAAAAATTGGGTTGTATTTGACAACCAATTTTTCCTTCCATTCCTGTTGACCATGTTATACCAGATATATTACACCTATTCTCTTGAGAATTAGTGATGTTCTCATCAATCTTCTGATGCAAGAATTAAGAAGACTGTATGGTATTGAGAACTCATCAGACAATGGCACCTATGTAAGGAAATATGAGAAGTTTTTGAATGAAAAAGCCAAAAATAGGTCCTTTTATTCTGAAAAGAACACAAAATGTTTAAAATGGAGAGATTTAACTGGACCGGAAAAGATAAGACTGTTTAAAATAATAAATATTCTCCCTCTTTTTCCAAATATAAAAGATGCAAGCAAAGTACAATTTATTTGGGCAGAATTGATGGAATTATACAATATTCTTCGTTGTACAAAACTCCTGACACATACTGACATACACGACCTTACAACCAGAGTAAAAACATGGTTGTCAGTTTTTCTGTATGTGTATCAAACAAAACATGTAATCCCTTATACTCATATTTTTGTAAATCATGCACCAGAATTTTTGAATTTGTGCAGATCATTGTCTCCCTTTTCTCAGCAAGGATTAGAAAAATTGAATGATAATATAACTGAAAATTGTGAAAATTAGAAAGTCTCCCATGTGACGACTACATTTCTATGGTATTGATGATGGTGAAGGAAAATACTCTATTAAAGCATTTGTACTATGAATATAGAAATCAATAGTGTTTAGTATTACATAGCCAAAATCTCCACTCTCATTTAGACCTCTATAGTGCCAATTTTTGCCAAGAAGACTGTCTTAATCTTGATATTTCTTTATAATAGTGTTGTACTCCATGTATTACTTTTTTCTTTGTACCAAGCATCATTAAGCCACGGTTAAATTCTAGCCGATCAAAAGGAATGCGTATTCGAATAGTTGGGGAATCTTTTCTTGACCCCTTTAAAAAAATTTTTAATTTGTTGCCTTAGTTCGTTGTATAAAAAATTTCAGAGCAAAGAGAAGAAGAGCAACCAGCTGAAAATTTCCCACGGGCTTCTTTGGCTGTATCACCAGGTAAACTGCTCTGTTCTTCAACACATTATGCTTGTTTAAAGTCCACTATGTAAATGTCATTCAAAGTAGGTTCTTTGTAATAAGGTCTACTTCTTTTCCTCAGCACTCTGCCTTCCATGATAAAGCCACCTGCAATAGTTGTTGTTTTAATTTGGTGATGTCATAACCACTTAAAAAAATGTAATTTTGGTTAAGCCTGCCACCCATGCATGAATCTCAGTTTTGTTTCTCTTTTAGGTAGCATGATTTTCGTATTACAAGAACGCCTGTGGCAATTTTAGAGATAGCGGATGCGTAGCTCTATCATTAAGTCATTAGTAGGTTATCTTCGCTCACTTCCGCTCACTTTGCTGAAGTGGCAGATTCGGTTCTTTCCCTGACAAATAATGCTGTCAGATTTGATGTGCCCTTCCAGAATTGGTCCTTTCCTGGTCATTGTTTATTACCAATGAATATAGGCTAGCTAACTATGATTAAGGTGGAGTATATATTCCTAGTTTTTCTGCATTGCATCGGTGTAAGTGATAAAAGCCTGTTAACTCTACATTTTCTTGCTATTACCTTAACCTGCATTAATTAGCTTACTTGCAATATGGAGCTACCTATTTTTATCATCTTATACACAATTGTTCAAGGTTTTACATAATAGCTACAAGCTCTGAAAATGTACAGCAAAGTAGGTCGCAAAAGTCTGCTACATTGAAAACAACTGGACTATGATAAGTAGTCCTGGTGGGGGTACCTTCATGCAAATCATTATAAGTTGCTAGCTATGTTGAATCACAGATGATCTGTTAAAATAAGCTATCTAGTGAACTAGTATAGTACATATAGATTGATTTCTACTTAATTACTATTGTCTCATAGTACTTTGTACTTTGTTGTAGGTCCATCAGGATATTATATCTTTGTAATGACAGCTGTAAGTACCGATATTAGTTGATATTTACAACAATAGAGTTTTTTTTTTTTAACATCTACTACATACTTTAAAACTTAGCGAAAGCTTCAGCTTCTTATCAACGCCATAATAGAGAATTCTATTATCATTTAAGGTATAATAAGCGTGAATGTTATTTTTCCTGTTACAGCTTGTACAGAATTAGTGCAACTGTCGTTTCCTGTTACTTTACCAATGTCTTAAAAGTAAGTTGACTCTAGTACACTATGTATTAAAACAAGGAATTAAATTCTTGTGTACTGGTTAATAATATGTATCAGCAGCAAGTAAAACAGCTGTTAAGGGTGCTCACACATACCCCACACAAATCAATTAACTGTTGAAGTCTCAAAAGTAAACGCCACCATTTGGAAACAGAGGAAGACTACCGAAGCTGGAATTTCGTCCACCGCTTGCTATAGCTAATTGATACAAAGTTGTCGATTTTATTTTCTCATTTCTATTTTGTTTTATATTTATTCACATTTTCACCTGATTTTTTTTCAGTCAGGTCACGACTGTACACTATATTAAAAAAATAAATCGACAACTTTAATTACCTTGTTAAGTTATGCCGCAGTACTAAAAATTAAAGACTAACTCTTCGTCCTTCTGGACTTGGACTGCAAAATAGATTCCAATTGGCTCGCAACTATTACTAATTGTGCACTATTCGAGCCCCGCCCATAGTATGCAGAATTAACAATACGCGTATTAGCTAGGTGGGGGTGGGGCGCTGCAGTGCACTATCTGGAGCGGCAGAAACAAACAAGATGCAATCTTTTGTGAATGCAGTGGCTCTGGCTAAAGTAAACTAAAATAAAAACTATGAAGACTCAGCGGGTGCCCAGGGCCTTGGCAAGCTTCTCCCTCAGTGGCTTGCTCCGAATCCCCTTGTCCTTCAGAGGGGTGAGAAAAACTTCGGTGGTGCCACACTCTTCTCAATCTTGAGTAGCTGCTCTGGGTAGCCTATACCAAGGGAATCCAGCTTCTTGGCTTGCCTGGAGGTAAGGCTAGGTCTGCCCAGTGACATTATTAAAGCTGCTGCCCTTCTAAACGTATTTCTCTGGTTGACCACGAGACAGCTGAACTTGGGGAGTTCTTACAGAGTAGTTAGCCAAACTTCCAGCCAGAGCAGTATGGGTGAAGACTCTTTCCAGTGCCAGAATATCAGGAAGAGCTTTGTGGGCTTCTACAAGGTAATTATTATTAAAAAAAAGAATTGATTGTGTTTCAGTAACTAGCTGCATACCTTCAATAGAACTCCCAACAATCTTTATGTGCAGTTTCTCCATTGCTAGTGATGCACCCTTGAGAACTTCTTCCCCATCCTTCTTCATCTATTTATAAAAAGTCATGATGATGATGATGACAATCATAATACACAATAATAATAATAATAATATTATTATTATTAATTGATGAAAATATTAATTGAATACTGTAATTGTAATAGTAATAATAATTGTAGTAATAATAATTAATATTAATAATAATAATAACATCAGTAGTAGTAATAATAATAATTGATGAAAATTATTAGGGGAACAAAAATATAATATACCTTCCGCAGTAGTGGAAGTGTGTCACTGAAGTGCACATTGCCGCTGATAAACTGAGAGAATGCCAACTCCGGTCATCTATCAATTTCTGCAAGAAGGATGGGGAAGTCGTACACAAAGCCATTATGGGCCACTACAACTAATTGGCTTTAGGAAAGAAATGTGTTGTATGTACATACCTGGATAGTACAAGGACTTGGTTTCTGTTGATATATAATCAACAGTGCTCGTCAGCCACTCTAAAAATGTTGGCAACACTATTGAGAGTGGCCTTTCCCTCCTAAGGAGGTTACTGGTAATGCCAGTATTTCTGGAAACTAAATTTTTATCGCAAATATAGTTACTGACAGGTATGATATGTATTACTTACCAGGAGCAGAAATATTCCTACTTATCCTAACAAGTGAAGAAAATGAAGGAGAATGAACTGGAATGGGGGGGGGGTCAAGAACCTTGGCCGCAATGTCTGTGAGGTGTTCGGAGTATGTGCTGAGTCATGTGGCCTCAAAGTCATAGAACACCAGAAGAGGCAGACTAGTACTACCATGCTCATTCCGGTCATCAGTGTCATGAGAGTCTGGAAGGTCAGCTTCAGCGGCATCATCTAGCGGATCAGTACCATCTTCTCCCTTGCCATCTCCAACATACTCCCCGACTGCACATCCGACGTCCTTCAGAGATCCCATGAAGTCCTTCTCCGCATCATACTTATCTTTCTTGGTTCTCTTCTGTAAGTTCTTATTTAAATGTATTGAGCTCAATTACTTCCTTGCAAATACATCAGGTATATTTTCACATTCATTTACAAGCATGCACATACAGTATAGTTGCCAACTTTTCGTAGAGTAATGCATTGTAATTATGGTGTGCATTAAAAAAACGAACACTAGTGTTTCGTTTGTAGTTCAGTTCAATCATACAGTTATGACTGTGTGGGAGGGTACGGCCAAAGTCTTACCCTTTATTGTTTGTTCCACTGCCACCAGGGCTTCCAGTAGCTACTATGCACGTTTCCCCCAGGACGTTCCAGATATAGAGGTTTTAAGTCTTATCTTAAACATAGCGTACACAGCAACAGAAATGAAGTGAATCACAAAAGGAAGCCAGCTAAACTACCTCAGACAGAGTCTTAAGTAGCTCAGCCACGAAGCTATGTGGGTGCTTTGATTGGCTAACTTCTCAACCAAGAGAAGCCTGATCCTCTGATCCTAGCCCGCCAAATCGCACACATGCACACAATAACAACTCTACGTAATGCACACAGTTTTGCACATGACACGCACACAATGATCAATTGTCCTCTGACAATACACACACAGTTCAGTTCTTTATTCTTGATGATGATGGGTGGGGCCCGATGACTCCGTCTCCACAGACTGTCTACAGGAAAATCGGGCACAACGCAGCACGCATAAACGTCGGGGAAAAGATTGATTTAATTCTAAAATATATCTTAATTAAAGGGTAACTGCGGTGGAAAAAAAAAATTCTGCAAACATCATAAATAATACTCTTATATCATGCTAAAACATGGCCCAAAACCATTTGACCCAAAACTAAGTGGATGCTTCTAAATAGCACCTTTATTTTCAGCTATTTGGTTCATTAATTTTCACTTCCTGTTGTGGGCGTGGCCTCGCGATGACGAGGGCTGGCAATGGCTCGGAAAGGACGTTCATGTGGTATTACCATCTTGTGCAGTAACACGAATAAGGAATACATTTCCATCCACAACAGGAGTGTATACTGGTTTCAAATTTCCTGACTTGGCATAAATAATCATAATATATTTACATTATTATTGTACTTGGAAAAGTGTATGTTAGCTAATCATAGTTAAAGATCAGTATACTTTGCAAATCTAGTTTGTTTATCCTTGACCGCTTTTTGTTTGTTTGGTCACTGAAATCCAGAGCACAGAAATTCTGGAATGTCACTGGTTTTAAGATCGCTACTACCAGCAGCAAATACTTCAAACAGTTCATCCATCAGTTCCTTCACATACCCTGAAAAAACACATAAGCTTAATTAAATTATTCTCCATTGCATATTTGCAACTAACCATAATTGCTTTCTTCCATTAGTCGACGGACAATATGTCCTCCTTTCTTGTATTTTGGGTAGAGAATTGACCACCTTTTTTCACCACTTTTAGTCACTGCCTGCTGCTTGCTACTGTTATGGTTATAGTGGATTGCTGCCAATAGTAACCTATTATCAGGATAGTATCATGACTATTGGGTTGCTTGCATTGCTACACCTGATTCATTACCTTGACTTCATTCCAAGATACGAAAAGGCAGTCTTCTTTGGAGCAAACTCGATGATGGTGCTATGAAACGCTTCTAGTCGAGATGTCTGGTAGGAATTTGACAGTTTCTGAATGTCTTTGCAAAGGCTCTTATTCCTGATGATATCACATATTTTTTGACTGGGCTTTGTATCTAGATACAGTGTGAGAATTATCACCTTTTCCTACTAATATAATAATACCAACACACTTACGATGTTTGAGCCATTTTCTGTTTCGTAGTCGTCCATGTGAGCATTTTTTGTATTTCTTGCCATGTCCACAATGTTTGTTGTGGAGATGATTAATCAAGGACAACCACTTTTCCAAAATCAATTCTTCATCACCGTCTTTTGTTGAGAGAGCGCACCAGTAGAGATGGTTGATCATGCTTCGTAGCCATTCTCCTAGAATTTCACATCCCTTTAGTTTGGTAACCTTCACAACTTTCTTCTTGAATGCTGTCAGCAATTATTAGTGAAAAAAAAAATTTTTTTCAATAAAATTGATGCAATAACTTACATTTTGCCACATGCCAGACATCATATTTGTGAGCAATATCTGGTTGATTGGTCTTCAACCACTTCTGAATTTGTCTATGCCTGTCAGTGACAAGCAGACCAATAGACAAGTCCTGCTCATCTAGGAACTTGATTCCTCGGACTAGCCCCTCTTTCTCCATGTGATAGCTGGAGCCAACCTCATTACTCTTTAAATCAAATCTTTAATAATCAGATGCCTAAGACAGCTGGTTATGAGCATACCTGTACTAGTTGCACATCCAAAATCACATTGTGCCTGAGCTCCATTATGTTGTATGCACCATACTTTGCACAGTGACCAGGAGTGTCACAGCGGCCATCACCACCAATGATCAAAGGCTCATCAAATGCCCGCAGAACTTCCATATATTGTGTTTGATGTCGCATCCAAACATTTGAAATGGCCATGTGCAGGAAGGACTTTTGATGCTCATAAAAGGTTCGAGGCTTGATAGTGGCACATTTTAGTAACTCCAATACTCTCAGTATCTTTGTTGGCTGAGCTCCAGCGAATAATATGGCAGCTGAGAGTAAAAAATTTCCCGCAGGTACATTTTAAAGGAATGGCTGACTGTCCCACTTGCGAAGGAACTGGCATTCTTCACAAAATTGAATCATGGGGTCAATTTTCTTGTGACACACGGGGCAAGTTGTAAAAAGTGACAGTAAACACGACTCAAACACAATATATTTCGTTTCTTGATCAGGACTAGAGAGTCTATAACAATAGAATATAATGTCAGCTACCACACACAAAATAAAACAGCACTTACTCTGAAGTAACTGTTTGGAATGGTGATGTCATTTCAAAAACAGACGCCTCATCTTCAGAATCAGTTACTTCCTCAATGGCATTACAGTCTCTCACTACATCATGAGTGTAAGTTTCTCTCTCATACTTCCCATGTACGATGTTGCATTGCACGCCAACATCACAAAATTTAGGCTGAGCCTGTGTAGCTGGAAAAAAAAGCTTATACTAAAAACCAAAAAACAACAACAAAATCATTGCTACCTTTATCCTTCGTTTTTATTCTCACTTGTACTTTGGCATTCTTCCGTTCCAGTCTTGAAACTGCTTGCGTGCCAACTGACTTGGAATGTTGTAATTCTTCTTTCTAAGATGGCAAAGCTATTAATAAGATTACTATATTTCAAGATTACTTACATCACTTGCTCCAGCACCACTAGGTTCATCTATTACAGTTTCCGAAAAGACGTCCTCACTTGTGCTTGTGGCGGATACATCCATGTCAATAGCAGCCACTATCTAGAATTATTGGTGCGAGTTATGGAACAATCACAGTACAAAAAATAAAATGTATTACCCTGGCTCTGGATCTTTTCTCAGTAGCTGAAGACACACGAAGCCTCTTTGGAGTTGCAGAAGGGCGCTTAAAAATGGTTGGTATGGCATTGGACTTCAACATTTGCCGCATTTTTATCCCCATTAGCTTAGACATTACTGAAGTAGACTCAAAGCAATCTTCAACAAAGTGCTCAGAGCAAACAGCAGAGTTCTTGGTAGGCCCATGCCACTTATCTCTGGTCCTCTGTACTTCAAGAGTCCAAGCTTTCCTGAGCTTATCATTTGTAGGAAACTTGAACAATGAAAAGCCTTTCTGGTGAGTGTTGTGGCAGCCAAAAGCAATGCAATTCTTGCCCATAGTTGATAATGATAGAAGCCACACAAGTCTCAAACTACCTGGAAAGCCATGTGAGTAGACAGGAAACCTTTTCCTCGTCATCGTGAGGCCACGCCCACAACAGGAAGTGAAAATTAATGAACCAAATAGCTGAAAATAAAGGTGCTATTTAGAAGCATCCACTTAGTTTTGGGTCAAAAGGTTATGGGCTATGTTTTAGCATGATATAAGAGTATTATTTATGATGTTTGCAGAATTTTTTTTTTTCCACCGCAGTTACCCTTTAAGCCTACTGAAGGGAACGGTTATGGCGCATATATCGACAACGGCTAAAGCTACGGCTTTAAAGAGTCGGAGGGCTCAATATATGGACATGCAGATGAATATGTAGGTGCCAAAAAAAATTTTATTATAGGGCCCGCGTTGGCCCGATTTTTCTGTAGACTGTCACATATTATGATTGCAGCTGATTGTTTTAAATAGTACACTACCATTTCATGAACATGTTATTTTTGAAAATCAATAAACACACCGCTTGTGAAGACTTGTTGCAGTGGACCTTTTTATTTTGTCTGCTTTCCAGGATTCCTGTTCAGACAAAATAGAAGAAATTGTTGCTGCAGGGATGTGTATCCCCATCCTGACCAAACAAAACTTTCCAAATCGGACCCAAATTCTGTACAGAACACCACGAGGCAAGCATCCTAGTTACGACTCAGTTTTGTGTCATTACCTTGTGACATATGGCCATGTTTGTCTTACAGGTATAATGTGCATGGCCAAGGTCAGTCCTCTTGCTCCGGTAGACCAGAGCCATACCATGCAACCCTTCCACAGTATTGGTGGTTAGTCTACCGTGATCCGACACGTAGTCTTGGGGTCCTTCTACCAGTGCTCTGAAGCCTTCAACCTGGGCTTTGCAGGTAAAAGCATGCTCAGTTGAGTAGGCAGAACCATCAGGATTATGCTATTGATGATGATGATGATAATAATATAATAACTAGTGGTGTGCTTGAGCACAAATGGCGAGCCTAAAGACTATACTATTTTTATTGACTTCTAACACTGAAGCTACTGAAAATAAGGTCCAGTTTTTTAATTTAGCATACAGGGTAAAGGGATTTCAGTGCCATAGTAACAACTCTCTGCAACTGCTTGAATTGAAGGAAAAAAACAACAACAAAACAATACACTTTATTTAAAAGTTTTCTTTGTGATATTCTTTAGCTAAGTAGTGGTTGTAACACACAATGCTTTGACACAGCTGGACATGCACCTACACAGACTTACCTTCGCAGTAGTCTAGTGGACAATGTATTTTCAGGTAAATACTGTGCGCACGGCTTATAACCATGACAAAGAGCGCATTGACTTATCACCGCCACTAACTCGAATAGAAATGGAAGTCCCTTAAGTTGTCAAGTTTTAACTGCACCGGCAAAAGAATTCAAAACGGTAAACAATTCAATTTCTAGGGTGATACGGTACTGATCGATAAACCAGAGGATTCTGTTTAGTGCATATTGGGACGGGGTCGACCACATAACTAACACAAAAACGCGAGGGTCAAAGTACAAAAATGCCTTACGTACGTCCATACATATATACAAATAAATAAATTAATTAATAAACTAACATCCCCGATTTTCGATTGTGTTACCCCTGTAAGTGTCTCGCTCGCTACGCTCGCTCGCCAATAATAATAATAATAATAATAATAATAATAATAACAATAATAATAGTAGTATAACAGGGACTTGTGTACAATTTTATTTGCTTGACAGCAGAGTATTAATACATCAATGAAATGTAGTATTCCTGAGGCGTATTTAAATATTTATAATCTGCATACTTAAAAAAGTCAGTTCATGAAAAACGCTCACAATTGTCTGCTGAGTGGCGAAACGTTTTATTACAGGGCATTTTATTATGGTGGGGGGGGGGGGGGGGGGGAACTTGGCTATGGGTGATATCCCCTTCTCCTTTCACCCTCTGTATGTAACCTTGTATTATTATATTAATAATAATGGTCATTTTAATTTAATTAACCTTCTCATGTATACACCATTGTGATGCGTGCACATTCAGGAAACGAAGTTCCTAATGGCATTAGCAAACTCCTTATGGGGATCTTGGGCTGACTGAATCTCATCTGAGGCAATCAAGTTGCTGAGATTTGTTTTGCAACATCTCAGTGCACTATCTGACATTCGCTTGCAGCGAAAAGACGTCAAATGGCACTATTACCGCGGAGATGCAGACCAGTGGATGGCATCTTATGATGGTTTCTACCTGACCCGGGGCCACTATTCTAACAACTCCTCTGCCACTTTGCATGACTACCTCACTGGGAAGATTGCATACGTCTGCCACCGGACCAAGAGAAGGCCAGGTCACAACTGGAGTGGGGCGTCAGGAGGAGCTGAGGCAGATATGTTTGACGAGCTGCTTAAAAAAGCAAAGGAGGATGGAATAATCGTCAAGGAAATAATCACCGATAAGGATACGTCTATAAATTCCATTTGTTGTAGACACTACCCTGAAGGGATTGTGACATACTGCTCGAATCACTGCGCAAAGACGTTGCACAAAGACCTAGAAAAAATAAAGAGGAACACCTGTGAGGTAAATATTATGGTTAAGGCGATTTCTCGTCTCACCTGACCGCAGGACCACTCAGCAAGATGATTAACATGCTCCTTTAGAATCATACCCTACTGGGTACTCAAGCAAGATGGTAACCCCAATAGGCCACTGAGTCTGTTGTAATAGGCATGCAGGTGGCCACAGATAAAAACAGAAATCACCGGGTACCACTGGCGCCATGAGCAACGTGACTCGCGCATATAAAGGCTGTCGTTGTGTTGAAACTGCACTGTCCCACTGGATATGCATGATCTGAGGGAGTCGGAATCAAGTGGCACTCCAAGTTCCTCAGCAACATTGGACACTCTGTCCATAACATCTTCTAAGAGTGTGCTGCCGGATTCCTCATCTATGTCCCATTCCTCGCTGAGGAGGTTAGTTTCTCCCTCATATGCATAACCTGATTTTTTTAAACAAATTGTATTTTTTTTATATAATTTTAAAACGGTGCTAATAATGCATTTTTGTTGGGGTTGGAGGTATGTCACATGATTAAATTTATTTTAAATGCTAATGTAACTTCGTTATCTCTTTTACTTAAGTAAATTCTTGAGTTTTAATATACTCGAAATACTTCAAGTCATTAATTTTATGAAGTCTTGAGTAACAATTGGCCACCACGTTATAGTTACAAATATGCACTAAACCTGATAGTCAATCAATTCATGTAATTTTTTTGTATTCCTGTGATTAATTTGCTGTTCTCCCATATTGGTTTCTATTTCCCTACTTATACCTTCTAACTCATTGCTGGGAACTGCCAAGCTGAGTTCAGGAGTACTCAAGACAGGACCGGGACTCCCATCACTGACAGGATGAGAGATATCCACATTAGTGACGTCCATACTAACAAGACCTATACATTTATTAATTTTATTTATTTATTTTTCAATACTAGTAGTAGTGGTTGTATGGTTTGTTTCACTTTCATTTTAGATTGCATTTATTACCTGTTCAACCTTCCACTGAGTGCACTGTGGACTCAGGCAAAAGGAAATTCTGTACCTCAGGAGCATTGGTGTTGACACCTGGTATATTCTGGTCAATAATTCTCAGCACAGCTAATAACAACAATGACAATAAAAAAATTTTCAGAAACCTAGTTAGCTAATATTATACCTCTTGTAGAGTGGCTGAGTATTTTCTTTCTTTCTGTTGCAGCCATCAACTGCGGCCTTTTCTTGGGATTAACCCTCCTGCCCATAGCTACTAAATGGTTTCCTAACTAGCTTCTAAACACTGCTATTATTACCCGCCAATTTGTTACACTGGAGTAACCACACGAATTTACCACCGGCTGCCAGGCAGCTCTTATCTCTGCGCGGGGATTTAAGGTCCTCCCACTACCTTTATAACTCAGTGGTTTCGTGATTTATAGCTCCATTAAGCCTCGTGCGAGCGTTGCTGTGAGTGAGCACCCTTAAATTAAGTTGACTCAGTACACTATGTATTAAAACAAGGAATTAAATTCTTGTGTACTAGTTAATGATATATATCAGCAGCAAGTAATTTTTTAGAATATTTTTTAATTGCACAAATTCTCAGTATCACCAGAATTGTTTATAATAGCTTTTGTTGAGTCAATTTGAGCACTTCATTGACAATCAAAAAGCATTGGCTATTATATGCAATAGATGCAAATGAAAAAAATTAAATGGATTATTTTAGTAATAGCTTTGTATTTTTAGTAAAATAAGTCCCCTGTTGCATTATTAAGAAAATCTTGTTTTTACAAAACAAATAATAATTTAGTAAATTTTTTGTATCTATTTGAGTATCAATAGCTACTAAATAATAATATGCCAAAACATAATAATGTTGTTGATATTATATTTGAGTATCAATACTTAATAGTATGGCACTGCAGAACATATCCACACATATTAGCTCACTGCAGTATTCAGGCTACTGAATAAAGCATATACCCTTCCATTTATTTTTGAAAAAAAGGCTGAAATGGTTGCATGTTGTCTACCCAGAATCTTCAAATTGCTCAAAGAATTTTGTATGAGAAAAACTCACCAGCCTTTTTACAGACAGATAAGTTTACTTAATCCACTGAGTTAATATCTTCACTAATATTATAATTTTGCTGTTATATACTGTGTATATAACTGACTATTACATTTTGGTTGAACTAGCTATAAATGAGCCTATTTTTAGTTCAAGTATGATCTAATTAAGTTTATTTTCTATGTGTTGGAAGACTAAATTTCATACACATGAGAGATAATGAGCTTCGTCAACTATTAATGTGTAGAGTATAACTAAGTATAACGTATTCAAATGACTTGCATACTCATTATAGCTAACATATTTAGACATACATTAAAAAGCTACAGTGCAATGGCATGGATGCTATTGGTCTTTCAAAGAACTTGATCAAGAATTTCAAGATAAGGGTCATTTGTGATGGCGGAAGGGTATGTTTAGAAAGTGTCATGCATGTATGAAGGGCTGTCAATGAAGACAATGGAAGACAAAAGAGTTTGTGAGAAAACACTGTTGAAAGGACTCTTGTATCTTGTTGCAGTACACCTTGCATCATATGTCAACAATCTGTAATAGTGGGAGTATCACTAAGTGTAAGTTTTAAGGATTAAATAATCGTGAGCATTTCATACATACTTGTAATTATGTTCGACTTCTATATCATTTACATAATGATAGCAATAAATTATGTTTATATAAACACTATGGCTGTATTAACAAAAAAAAATGGTGTAATCTATTTAATAAAGCTAATATTTGGTAGTAAAAAGCAAAAAAAAAAATTCATATGCAAGTCAAATGACTGACCAATGGTATTAATGTGTTTATCAAATGTTCACATCAGTCCATACAGAAAAACTTTAATTTAAATGAAAATTGGCAGTGATTAACATTTTTTTCTCAAGAGTTATGATTATAAAATTAAATTAATACAATTGGTATTTTTGATAAAATCATCATATTCAGTTATTGTGAAGTAAGGAATTGCCCACTAGTACTCCTTTTCACACAAATCAGTTTCTTTTTCGTTCGGGACATTAGGCTTCTCCTCATAAATGGCCACAAGACTGTCTTGCTGCTGCAGAGTGAGTAAGGGAAGATAATCCTTCATCACCTGTAAAAGCTTGGAGATTGTCATCACTAAATCAGAGAAGGATGCTCTTTCTAGAGGATCCCTCTTCCAGCAAGACATCATTATTGTGTATCTGTGAATTACATTATATAGCAGTTAATACGTACAAGAAGAAAATCCATAGCTTAATTTTTAATTATGAAACACCAAGGGTGCGAACCCTCAGTGCTATTATACACTAGCTAGCTAGTACAAAGACCAAAAGAATAATTTATTTGGAGTAGCACATGAATATACCAATATGTATGTTCATGAATAATTTATTTGGAGTAGTGTTAATAATTATGAATATACCAATATGTATGCTAATGAATAATTTATTTGGAGTACAGTAGTGTTAATAATTATGAATATACCAATATGTATGTTCATGCACGTTGGTATAAAAACTTGAGCATAACTCAATATGCAACTCATACTGTAGTGCCTTCATAAAGCTTGACATACAAGCGACACTCACCTCACCAGTAGATTCAATGGGAAATTCCATGCACTCTGGTAAACTGCTGAGAATAATGTAATACAAAACTACCGCAGGCAGTAAAGATATTATTTGATCATGTGAATACAGCGTGACTATAGGGGCGATATCAACAACCGCTTACGATCGTACGTCCCAAAATTAACTAGCTTTTTCTAAAAAAATATCTAAATGAAAAATTCTGGAACATTAAAGGGACTTAAAATGTCCAGTGCAACATTTGGTGCTTGTTTAAATCTAAGAGGCTGCTGTTTTCGAGATCTATTATGACAGAATGACTGACTGACTGACTGCCTGATTGACTGACTGAAAGAAAAACCGAGTACTGTAACCCTCTCGCACATGTGCGCTGAAGGTTAATAGTCATTGTCTAGTAGTGGACCATCAGATTTTAGATCATAGTTAATAATGTAAATCAGGCATATTAAATCTTTCAGTCAAGGAAGTTTTCAAATAATGATGTTTATTATCCTGAAACTTGTTTAAGGTTCCATTTAGGAATTGAGTTATAGGGGCGTAGGAACAGATGCGGCTAAGATGAGAAAAATCTTTCATCTTTAAAACTTCATCAATAACTCGTTGAATCTCAGAAATCCCAGAAAATCCTAAAAATTACAAATTAAATGTTTTGATTGTTAATTAAAACTATACATCATTAGTACACACTTACCTTTGAGAATTTTTACTGCAACAACTTCACCTCTCAGTTTTGCTTTATACACACTGCCAAATTCTCCTGTGAACATATAATCATTGAAATTTGTGTACTGTATGAAACAACAAAAATTCAATTAGCTGAACTATTCAGAAAATGAAACATAAAAGTACTCTTGCAATGCTGACCCTTTACCTAATTCATTCTAAATAGGTTAAGGGTCTGGTTTGCAAGACACAGCACAAGTATAGAGGAGTTACTCTCAAAGATAATATATATTAATACTATCTTAAAGAGTGTGATAATATCACAGCAGTGGAAAACTGAAGTGGCGATTTGATAGTTCCTGGTGATCGTTCCACGATTTCACCACACTTCATACACTAGGCAATACTGATGTGAGATTTTGGGCAACGCCAGTTAGCAATGGAAAAAAAGTATTTGTACTGAAGTGTGATGCACTCAAATGGCGAGAATTTCACTCGTCACTTTCTCACAACACTTGTGCTACTAATCACAAATACCACAGTTGCTATTACATCTCAATTATTTCAGGCTTAACAAAAATGCATTAGTTTGATTGTTGTACTATTTTGTTACTACTGATAATAATATCCATATATAAAATATAATAAATATTTCAGGCTTAACTCCAGAAAGTAAGAATACAGGTCTTGATAAAAAAAAAAAAGGGTGCTTAACCGAGAGTAGTAACCAAAACACTGGGGCTGAATGTCAATCAGCACTAGACGAGAATCATTGAGCACTATTAAGAAGTGCTAAGAGCCGGGGGAAAAAACTGGTGCTTAACAATGAGTAGAAGTTCATGGTATATACATATAACTTGTAATACAAATTCTATCCTGGTGTTTCTCTTAGTCATAACTTTTAAATATTTCAACTAATTAATAATTAATTTTTTTTATGAAATTCATTTAATTAAACACACATTTTATACGTATGATTTGTTTTAATATCAGCACATGTTCACTTACCTTCACCAATCATTTTTGCATCGTATTCTAAATCTTCAAATGGTATTTTTAGCTCTCGAGGTACATTCATCAACTTGAGCAAGGAGTCTTTGTGGTGTAAACTATGAGGATGACTTAATAGATTGCTAATGTCTGCAAATAAATACAGTAACAAATAATGCATTAGTTTGATTGTTGTACTATTTTGTTACTACTGATAATAATAATTAAAACATGAATTAATATGGTTCATAATACAATAGGCTTGTGTGTCAGTAATAATGATAACCAACCAACAGTGTGTATAGTCATGAATAATTCATGACCTGAGCTGGGTTGGTAAAGAGTAATCATTTACTGAATGAGTAAATTGTGCTCATATTTAGTAAAAGGCAAATAAGGTAATGAAGATGACTAAAAGGACAGATACTGAGAAACAGAGAGATAAACAGGAGGATGGGAATCCATAACTCAAGAAGAAGGAGGAATGAGCGAAGCAGAAAGAGTTCAGGAAGAAAGAGAGGAAGTGAGAGAAATTAATAACAAAATCGATAAAATTGGATAAAAATACTTATGCTACTTCCAAATTTACAAGTATGTACATCAAGTGCCACAATATGGCAGGGTATAACTCTATCAAATACCATGATTATGTTTGTAACTTACAGACCGGAGATGTTGGCATCTTGTCATTAAAGGTCAACTGCTTCTCTTTGCTCTTTCTGTTGTTAATCACATTTGCCAGTATCACAATGGAGAGTATCAGTATTCCCACAATGATAAACAGTGATACGCCACATGCAAAGCCAGTGATAACCTTTCCTGAGACTGAATAATAAATCATAAGAATTTAAAAATTATGTATACAAGCAGTTTAATATTTAGCTCTATGGTATAGTTTTTACCAGATTATTGGAAATTGCTAAACAAGAACTGTATTTTTAAGAAAATGTGTGCAGTAATGATGAATCACCAAAGGTGTGTCTCCACTTCACTACTATACACTTGCTATAGCTATTAAAAATCATTTCAGACCAAAAGAATTGTATATTGGCTATTGTAATCAGAATCAGGTATTAATATAGCTCAAGCAATGAAAATGGCAGATGTAAATGCAACCTTAATTAGAGAAGAAACTAAACAAACTAAGGCACTAACCGGTCTAGCACTTGGCTAACTTCAGCATAAAGCAAAACTAAAACTTGTAGCATAAAGTTATTTGCTCACAAGATTATGACATCCCAATAAGGGGAAATACCTACTAAAGCTAGCTAAAACTTTCACATTTTCTAAAAAATCAGCTCGAAATAAAAAAAAGAAGAAGAATAAATTGTCTTTAATCATCATTCTAAGTAAGGTCATGTCTAAATCATTGCCAGTAATCTCCAAAATAGTAGTGTGATGAATAGACAAAATGTATTTACATTTACTATACATTCAGTGGGTTAAAAATTAATGTTATACTATCTGCTGATTGCAAATTGGTGAGTTAGATAAGCTAACAAGACACTTTAATCTACGATTCCTGAAGTATTGAATGGGTTAATAAATTGTTTCTTAATTAAATAAAGCTATTTCCACCTTTTCTAATGTCTTACAGTGGTAGAATAATGATTTTTAATTACAATGACTCCCTTACTGATGCAAGTTTGATTACTCCAAATTTGTAGCGATCCACATCGAGACTGGCAGTAAAATGATCCCTCCGTATTAATGCAGACTTCATCTTCTTTACATACACTCTTTGACTGTGTGCATTCATCAAAATCTACAGAGTTTGAACAAAGCTATACACTACATTCAAGTAATCACGATTAAGTAAGGCAATAGGAAAATTGGTAGATACTTAAGGTATGCTATCTACATACATTTTATAATTCACTTAAAATGAAATTTCCTTGTCCAATAAACTTTTTTAATAACAATTTATAGTACTTCTGTAATGCATTCACTATTCACTATGCGAGGGATGGTATTGAAAATTATGCAATATAATGTTTCTATTTTCTACAGGCAAGGAACCAAGAATAAAAATGCAGATGGCCTCAGTCCACAGAGTTGGCCTGAGAGCGAGGAGTTAGAGAACATGGAGAATGGACAAGATGCTGGGGTTATGTCTGGAATTCCAGCTTCCCTACCGGTCGCTAATCTGAGCAAGGGGGGATGTGGGACACCGCCCACTGAATGAACTGACAATTTGTTATTGGTTTACTTGACACTCTAACTTGTTTCAGAAGATTCCATTTATTGAGTGTGTTCTAGAACATTCCATATTCACACACATGTGTTCATTGAGCGTGTGCAGTGTAGCACACTTTATTTATGTTTCACCCGTGGGTGGACTGGCTATATATTGCACGGCTTGGTCCACTCCTTTTTTAGTCAATCTCACCATATGTTCACCTGCATCATTGTGTAACTAAAATATTGCATCTATAACTTCCTGGACGTCCCTGGGTGGTTAGGAGGAGCTATTAGTTAAGTGATCAAGAGGCAGGAGATTGGTTATAGACCGACTCTGGTGGCAGGCTACCACGCTTAAAGTAAAGTCAGCTTGAAACCCCCACAACCACTACACTATAATGTTGATGAAAAAAATTGGAAAGTGGATTTTTCAAATCTACCTTTACAATATTGCCTATCTTCTCGATACTCCCATCCAGGATAGCAATGGCAGCTGTAGGATCCTGGTGAATCCACACAATAGTGATCACAGGGATCTCGTAAGCACTCATTAATATCTAGGAGTAAAATTATAATTTTCATCATAAAATAGAAAATGTTCAATGGCTACATTATATGATGTCTATTGTATGTATTTATTTATTTGTTCGCTCTTCTCTTGGAAGAAAACATATGGAACTCAAATACTATAGTTATCTCAGGTTCTCATCTTAAAATATTATTCTGTCAGGCTAAACTTTAATGCAATTTTTGTCATCTTCATGGAGAAGGTTGCAAGCCAAACTTTTTCATTGGTAAATGTATTTTTTTTTATTAATAGTGATCTACAGTATTTATGGACCGGATCTTAATACTACTATTAACAATAGACAAGTCTAACACCTGGAATATGTGCCAAAGTTATGAGATCATTTACAAACTACCTCCTTAAAATTACTATTTTAAACATGATTCCTTACTAGAGCAAGTATTGCCAGTGAGGTTAGTGAATCCTTCTAAACAGGCACACTCAGTGGCTGAGTTGGTGTCTCTGTCACAGGACGTAGCATAAGTAAACCAATGACAGGAACCATTCAGAGCTGTAACACAATCTCCTGTAACAGTATCCCATACCATTATGTACATGTATATAATAGTATATGAATCCATTACCGTCAATTCTGTAAATGGTTGTTAAGTTGGTCAGTAAATCCATGGAAGGTGTTCCATGTTGCACATCGCCAAGTTGCAAATGTTTATTAGTCACTCTTGAATTGCTGCCTCCCGAATTAAAGCCAATGACATACGGCACACTTGGATGTATGTGCTTGTAAGCAAACTTAGAGTACGTTCTCACTCCATCATAAAGTATTGAAACTTCTATGCTAATTGCCTAAATTATAATAAAATTTGTTAATGGAAATTATGCTGGTCCAGCAAAACTAATAAGTACAGGATGTGGCATCATACTGCTTACATTGTCAATTACCTAGCCATACCAGACTCCATGCAGAAGGGTGCCACAAACTGAGTTTTCTTTGGTTTCCTCATAGTAAGTGTCCATAAAATGTATTAAATTTTCTAAATTGCTAAAATGTTTGTGACCTTGTGTACAGTGTTTTTTATATACTATAGTTGTCACTGAATTAGTTCAAAGCTGTTTATTTATAATGAGGGGATCAAATTGCTCTGAATATACAGTAATTAAAAAATAGAGTATCATCAGTGAACTTTATACTATTCTTCTTTACGAAAAATTGCACCATTGAGTCCAAACTAGCCAGGAATGCTGTGGCTGTCTTCTTGTTTAAGTGAAACTTGAAATATGCACTTAGTACAACAGTGACGAAAAATTCCTGAGAGTCCTATGAGATTAGTAGAGTGGATATTTTTAAGTACTATTGACCGATTAGTCATAGTGGTGGCAAAATCCTTTAAATAAATGAGCTATGCCATACCCCTTTAATTGAGACTAATAATTGAATTGGGTTTAAAATAAAACACATTCAGGAGCTTTGCTATTGAACTTAATTTTTACCTGTAATATTTTCTACTACACATTATTCATTCATGCTATGATCAGTGGCTTTATTAGGTTTGATTACATACATGTAAGTATAGATATCATGCAGGTGTGTAAAACTATTATAAAACCACAAACAAATGTATATAGTTATAACAGTAAAAATTTTATCAATGTAGTATTATTTGAAATGCCTATATGTAATGCTGTAACTTACATTAAATATTTCACTATCATTAGCTGCGACCCCAACCGTAATGTTATTCCAGAAAACATTCAAAAGAGTCCATTCAGTTTCATAAAATCCAATATCCTTCTTCACTTCTTCATTCAGTTCTAAATAATGCTCAATAAAAGATAAATTTTTGCTTTGTTGATAGCATATTTCACCGCTTGACCCCCAAGCCAAAATTGCAGTAAGAAAAGGAGTTTGAGGCTGATTCAAATAGCTATATGGAGATCGAAGAAAAGAAGGAAGGTTTTTAATCAATACATATCCACCACTGAATGTCCTTTGACCAACAAATGCTATGAATGTTCTGGCACTGACCTAAGTAATACAATCAATATGAAGTAATATGTATGATACCTTTCAACACTGTAGCAATAGAAATAGCTATATTCAGAGATTCATGAAAAATAATCATTACTGTCACTATCTAATTTGTTTATATTATTACATATTAATTTATATTTGCGTAACACATTATAATTTATAACTTGTGTCGTAACAGCTAATTAATAAAAAAATATAGGTGATGATAACAGTCACTATTATCGTCTTTGTAAATTAGTTTGTGCGTGAGAGTTGTCTTTTTAAGAGCATTTACTAAAAATATTAAATACATTATTGTATTCATTGTGTATTGCTGAATTAGGTTACAATATTAAATTATGCTGAATAAGCAGTATATATGACAAAGCTTAAGTGTCAAAGATATTTCAATTCAATCCTTTTAGCTACTTTATTATAATATTATGCATATAATTATATCTGTCTTCTGTTTCTTACATTTACACTTCTGAAAGTGAGTGTTTGACTTATTCACAATTGCACAGCTTAATGAAACATAACTTACGTCAATGCTGAAGAAATTTTGTTTGTAGAATATCATAGGTTTCTCCAATTCTATTACACGGCTGTGATAGGAATCGTTTACTTGGAAACAAATTATTTCACAATTTACTGCAAATACATGACAAAATGTTATATTAATTGTGAAGTTTAGATATTACACATGGTTTAAATTTGTTCATGTCAAAACTAAATGTCAAATAATTTTCAAGTGCATATTAAAGTGCTGACATCATAGCGACAAATCCTTGTTCAAAAGGAATCAAGTTTTCCTTGCCAAGGTTTGCGGAACTCATGCCAGATTTGTTACTATAAGGAGTCACTTAGTAGTAATTTTCAGATAGAAGAGGAGGAGTTACCCACAATTAATTCATGAGTCATGAACCACGACGAATATTGAATACGGGTGATTAAGTGTAGTAATAAGATCAACAGCTCCCTGAATATATTTGGAGATAGGTCATCAATTCCAATGAATAGCAGACATGACTTTTAAACCTTGGCTTATAATACTATGATAGTAGTGAGGAAGTGATGTAAAATGTTAGAAGTCAATGCGCTCTTTGTCATGGTTATAAGCCGTGCGCAACAGTATTTACTTGAAAATACATTGTCCACTATACTACTGCGAATGTAAGTCTGTGTAGGTGCATGTCCCGTTGTGTCAAAGCGTTGTGTGTTACAACCACTACTTAGCTAAAGAATATCACAAAGAAAACTTAAATAACCTGTATTGTTTTATTGTTTTTTCCTTCAATTCAAGCAGTTGCAGAGAGTTGTTACTATGGCACTGAAATCCCTTTGCCCTGTATGCTAAATTTAAAAACTGGACCTTATTTTCAGTAGCTTCCGTGTTAGAAGTCAAAATCATTCTTATAAAAATAGTAGTCTTTAGGCTCGCTCGCCATTTGTGCTCAAGCACATCACTAGTTATACATCAAATATTCAAAGTGCTACATGGTTCACCTAGTAAAGTCTTATAAACATTGCAAGTTTCCTAGTGAGTCACAATTTGCTTAATAATATAGGATATCCCAGCTTTCACATGTTACTAACAGGGCTTCAATGGCAGGGGTCCATGACTGATGGTTAATGGGAATAGGTACTGGTGTCAGTAAGATCAAGACCATGTGATAATTGAGAGTAATTCTATTCCACTCCTGTTCATCCTTAGAGATGCTTCATTAGATAAATTAAGCTTAATCAAGTTTAATCCAAGAATATATTATATTATAGATTAGACATTAACAACTGAATAGCAGTCAATATTAGTCAACAGAAAAAAAAACTAACTGAACTGGCAGGAAGGCAGGAGCCATACAAGTCACCAGTCTATTCAGGTGACTTGATGACTGCTATTTCTAGAACCATCTCTCAGATACCTTACAGGATAATGCTTACATAGGCATTTTTGGAACATTGGTTCTCCTGATAGAAATAAGTGGGGTGGGGTTGTGACAGAGGTAAGGTCCAGGTCAAAAGAAAACTATATATTAGGAAATATTTGAATATAAATTTTTAGTGTCCAATTTCTGAATAAAAAGCTTATTGTGAGTTTTGTAAACAATATTTGCTCAAGTGGAAATTCAGCCAAAACAAAGAGGACTGCATCCTAATGGACTCCACTAGCAAGAACCCTTTAAAAATATTTATAAATATTATATAAGGTTGAATATTGAATACACCTGGTAAAAGCTTTATATGATTAATTTAACACGTTTTACAGATTCCTTACTTCTATTAAAATACTTTCCTTTAAGGTTCCCAGCTCTGGGCCTGAGGCCAAATTCAACCCCATATTTAGTCATAATGCCCATAGGCAAGAGCCAGATTATTAGAGAATTATTTTCAATTTGGCAGTAAGATTCTAAATATGCTGCAAACATTATGTAACGAGTTCTATCAGTAAACAAAAACATGCTTGTTGGAAGACAAAACCAATCTGTGATAATAACCATTGTTAGAAATAGCAAATTGTATCAAAGGTTTGCAATAATCTGAAGGCTTATATATTTTAATTAGGAAAGACTAAATATTACGAGTGAGTACTATCAAATTAATAGGCTTTTTTTGAAAGGAAGAATAAACAAAGAAGTCGTTGCATACTCCCTCAGATTGTACGCTGACATAGAATTATTCATTAAGTTCCAACCAGGAAAAAGAATGCACGAAGCAAATAGAAGAAACGACAATACCGCCATTTGGAAGTTCTACCGAGGAACCCTCAACGCGACCGCTTTAAATGGAATACTGTCATCGGACATCCGTTGTTGAAAGCCAGCCTGCGGTGGATACTTAGCTAATTGTTCCCAAAAACGCACTGCAGTTGGTGCATAGGTTGAAATAGTGCACCACGCCATTTTGCGTTGCATAATCTGCTCCGACTAAAACGTTTAGGTAAGATTTGGATAATGGCTGAAACCATAGACAAGAACAGACTGTACAACCCTCACATAATAATTTAATGAAATAATGCATTAGGTAAATGCCTGAAGTGGTTACTATGGAATGTGCAGTGGGCAATAATGGTAGGAATGCAGAAAAAGTTAGCTACTACATGGCTGGACTTACAAGGTCAGACTAATGTGTGCCCATACTACACTATAGTTAATAGGAGTGTCTAATTCTAGACTCCAACACACTCAGAGCACAGACTTAAAATTTTTGGTTCATTCGATTGACAATAAACTCAAATATTGTATTTTTTACAGGCCACTTAAAATGAATAAGCGGGTGTGGTTAAGTGGGTGTGGTTAAGTGGGTGTGGTTAAGTGGGTGTGGTTTGGTGGGTATGGCTGTGGCTGCACCAATCCAATTTGGCTTCCTACTCACCTAAGGATTAAGTAATTTCTCACCTTCTCCACATCAGCCATTTTGTAATTGTTTTTTAAATTGATTTTATCATATGAAAAATAAATAACAATTTGTTTGTGTACCTATTTCAATCTAAGGATAATATTGCAAAGAGTGAAAGAATACCAAATAGCATCATATGATGGGGAAAATCACAGAGTCTGTGGCATTCAATTGTATTGTTATAATAGCTATTAGTTTGAAATGTCAAAGGATGCAATAAGGCTAGCTAATTTTACAAGATTTTCATTTGTTAATTAACAAAAATGAAATTATTGTGGACTTTAATAGTCATTTGTATGAGATAGCACGGGTAACCCTGCTATTTGGGATTAATAGCACGAGTAACGTGATTGAAATAATAACATGATTGAAATAGCAGAGGAGAAGCCAAGTGCTATTTCAATTGCTTTACGAGTTTTATTGATCCCTAATAGCACAGGTTACCTGTGCTATCACTCGCTAATAGTAGGCCAGTTTTTTTTTTTAAGTATTTTGCAATTGTAGCTACACTGTAACCTTCAGTCCTTATCTCCTTATTTCAGGATTAGCTTCCGCTGGAACTTTGTTTTCAACATACGACTCCTCCTACTCTGTTGTAAAACATTCCATTTAATACGGGTAAAACGCTGTACTATTAAAATTAAAACAAAAGAAAATATCCAAAAACAGATAAAAACAATTTCAGACTACAATTATAGTTATTTGAGAATGCAGCTATGATAATTAATACAACATGATAATTAAAATATCTGTCTTGAAAATTGACTTGGATTTGAATGTAAAGTAATCCAAACTGTTATTATGTGCACTTGTTTGTCATTAATTCTTCTCACAAAAAACTGTTTCCTTTTCCTCTGACACAGAAGTTCGGTAAAGCTCACAAGCTTGTTCCTGGCACATTGCCATCAAACTGTCCTGCTGCTGTAGGGTGAGTAATGGTAGATAATCCTTCATGTCTTGTAGGAGCACTGAGGTTGTCACCACCAAGTCAGAAAATGAAGGCCTTTCTAAAGGGTCCCTTTTCCAGCAAGTTGCCATAATATTGTATCTACATAATCATTGATGTTAATTTGAACGTCATTGTATTGTAGAGCAACTCACATAGCATCAGTGCAAGCTTGATTAGGAGGTTTCTGCATGCGATAATCTCCAAGAAGCTGTTGGAGGAGTTCTTTAGTCTTAATGCCAGGGTAAGGCTTTCTTCCACCATTGAATATTTCCCAGCATGTGACTCCAAATGACCACTGATAATAAAAATACTTATTATAGCATAACTGCGAACTATTGAGCAAATTTTTATATTAATATTTAGCTTGAAAATGAATAGCTATATATAAAATTAAGTGCAAATGTATCACAATTGGTAATCTATATACTAAATACATCTTTTAAACCTAGTTAAGTTTTTAAACATGATTATTACTAATTAAACTGTCGAATACATTATACTATATGAAGTGATAACATCCCCTGAACAAAATAAAAAAAGCAATAGCAAGCTAGAGTCATAATTGTTTTAATGGTAAATTCTTCCAATTTGACATAACTATGATGCTAAGTTCCCTGCATTAGTTATCTCTTCTCACTAAAATCTTTATGCAATTGGCTTCTTTTTTTCTTAAGATGTTCGATTCATTTTTTATGAGTTTTTTCCTATGTATATTAATTATTCACACAATATGCTTTGGACTGGCATAAAACTTTGGCAAATTAGTTTTATAAAAACAAATTTAAATAAATATTCGTATCTATGCTGCATGCAGATATTACAACTTCTCTAAGTACTTCTGCAGATAATGGAGCGATATTTTCTACAAAATACAAAAGTGTCGGCCTATCCTCACCCTGATTGTTGCGGGAAACACTATATTCCCCGAGTAATTGTCAGATAACAAAATATTAATACCAATGTTGTAAAAGAGGACAACACAAAGCATCAGTGATTTATGCAAATGCTTGTTTAATACTAACCACATCAGAGGCTTCAGAAAACTTGTGATCAAGCAGGCTCTCAATAGCTAGCCATTTAACTGGAAGTTTTTCTCTCATTTCTTCTCCAGGCTTGAAATAATTCTTGTCTTCTGATGCCTTTACAGCTAATCCAAAGTCAGCTACTTTGATCACATATTTCATATCCATCCTGTAGTAGCAGTACAGTTAAAATTTTGAAGCAATAAATACATGATTATAAGCTTAAGCATAACTCAGAACTATAATATAGAATTGCGTCTTCTTACTGTAATTGAGAAACAAATAAGTGTCTGAAGTATTTTCAAATGTGTTAATAAGAAGTGTAGTATAATAATTTTTTTAATTCTAGAGATATCAATAGAATGAATGCCTTATCATACTCATTATGGGTTCAATAAAAAATAAAATAGTATAGATATTTACTCACATGCAATTTCTGGCTGCCAGGTCTCTGTGAATGATTTTCTTGCTGCTCAAGTAATCCATGCCTTTAGCAATTTGGAGGCACATGCCCAGTAGCTTCACAGCTGCAGTGTCCTAGGAGGCATTACAGTAGATTAGATTGATTAAAAATATGTAATGACAAAAAGTTAATCTGATTAATTATAGAGCAAGTGTATGTCTACACAAACTGTTCTGCCTTTCACACTTTCGCAATAATGTGCTAAAGAATACTGTCATGAGTATAATTAGACTTGAAGTATTCGTGCAGACTTTAATAGATAAAATTTCATTCTCATTATTTTTTTAATTTTGGATAGCTAATAGTAATACTAAAGTCAAGTCATTTTTCAACACAAAAAAATGTAATATTTTTTAATAAATACCACAGCAGTGGGAAAATGAAATAATGACTCTGTTGGTCACGGCAATGTGTTTGTCATCTCGCTGCACCTCTAAGTTATGCAATTGCAGCAAAAATTCCTGAGTAATGAATAAAATAGTATGAACAATGGCGGAATCTGAGTAGGATGATTTCGTTAAACAAGATTATGATTTCGTAACTGCATAAAATTATTATTTATTATTATTGGCTATAACATTAATTAATACATGATAGCAAAGAAACGCTGAGGTATTCGAATTATTAGCACTCATACTCTGTGGCTAATGAAAATTGTCATGCACCACTCTTGCTATTAATCCTAACCACTACTCTTTTCTGTGTTGTTATTTCCAAATCACATGAAACTTATAAGATACGTCTAACTTAGCATTGTTAAAAATAAACAACTCACATATAACCAAGTTTTATGCTCTTTAAAACTCACAGCAAAGTGATTATCTGGTTTTTCATCAGTCGACAGTAAAATGTTATGCCTGTTTTCTTCTTTCCTCAGGTAGACATCCAAACTTCCATTCCACATAAATGGCATTACAATGCATGGAGACTGGTTCCTGTCTATTGCTACTGCCTTCAACCTCAAAATATTAGGATGAGAGAAATCTTTCATTTTTAAAACTTCATCAATGACTCCTTGAATCTCAGAAGTCCCAGAAAATCCTGTATAATATTAGAATGTAAAACTCAAAATAATTT